>Ga0307981_1001636_pt1 | contig 19586 bp, 17 predicted proteins | sample OrgLakmetagen987_FD_201849 | JGI IMG/M metagenome (GOLD analysis project Ga0307981, IMG submission 201849) | Saline water microbial communities from Organic Lake, Antarctica - #987 | ecosystem: Environmental > Aquatic > Non-marine Saline and Alkaline > Saline | place: Antarctica: Organic Lake... | reverse complement strand
GCAAGAGTACACGGGGTCAACGGATGCAGCCAGGGCCTTGGCAGTAGCGCCTTGCAGGATCTGCAGAACGACAGCGTCAAAGATCTTGGCGTTACCCGACGACACAAACTCGGAGACTTCAACCTTCTTGGGCTTGAGGTGCGCAAGCTCAAAACGCGATGCCAGTTGCCCCAACACAGCGGAGAAAACCCAGCAAGAGTACACGGGGTCAACGGATGCAGCCAGGGCCTTGGCAGTAGCGCCTTGCAGGATCTGCAGAACGACAGCGTCAAAGATCTTGGCGTTACCCGACGATACAAACTCGGAGACTTCAACCTTGGGCTTGAGCTGCGCAAGCACGAAACGCGATAAGAGCTGCCCTAACACAACAGTGAAAAGCCAAGTAACAAACGGAGCTTCCAACGCTGCTCCTTGGTCCGCGAACTTGTACTGTAGCGAGGGGTTAGCAAAAGGAATGAGAAAGTGGTTCAGAATAGGTGGTACAGCAGTGTTGACAAACATGGTGATAAGAGTTGATTGATTGGTTGATGATGATGTTGAAAGTAGTTGAACAGTGTTAATTGTGAACAGTCGTATCGATTCTCAAAGTAGAAGCTGCGTTACGTTTGCTGCGTAGCATGGCGGTGACAAAGCGGTGTGATTGAAATGGACGTTTTGGGACAAACTTACACATCGGATTTGGGACAGTTTCATTTTGGCGATGATTCTTTACAAAGCCTACCTCTCTACTACTGTAACTGTCGGAAACACGTGGTAATGCGACAGAAAAAAACCGAAAAAGCACCATGGTAGGACCACCATGGTCGACGATCAACAGGTCGACGATCGCGACTTTTTCTCCTTTTAAATCTATCTTCTCCTTCGGATTAATTTTCGCGCCCACCGCACGGCAAAACCACCCGATCCCGCCAACGGAAACTTCGAGCGCCGGACACGACAAAGCGTCAAGTTCATCAATCATCACCATTCGCACCATCAGGCATACCGGTACAGCATACACCATATCCCCTTCTTTACTTTTGCTTCTCGACGATGGCATCTATGCATAGACACGGCGTCGCTCAACTCCTGTTAGTCGGTATTTCTTGTCAGGCGACTCAAGTTACAGCCTTTGTGAATCTCCAGCCTGCACCGACCACCTCTTTTTTTACCACTACTGCCTCGGCAACTTTCGCAACGAGTTTGCACCTGGTGCCAATCGCAAGCTTTCGCGATGACTTTGCCTTTCTATCTACTACATCAGACGATGATCGGTGCTGTATTGATCAAGAAGGACGATTCCAAGCAAGAAACAACGACATATATGACTTGTGTCTGATAGAGGAACAGGATCTGCCCGATCTTTCTCGATTCATTGTTCAAGCTTTTGGCGCCGACGCAATACGGCTCAGCACCGACATAAATTACCTGGAACGGATGCTAATGAAGCCAGCGGTGGAGCTATTAAATGGGTACTCTGGGATTGTCGCCTTCGCCGAAGTACTGGCCGGTTTGCGAAGCCGAATACAGAGTCAGTTAATCTTGCCGAAACTCGACGGACTGTCGCGATCCGAAAAGCTAGACGCTGCGACGAGCACATCTGTGGTGTTGGCAGTCGCCAAGCAATCATCAGGAAGCGACCAACACGTGGATATTATTGGTTCTGTGGAGGTTCGACTCCAACCGTGTGATGCCAAGATACCTTTTAGTCTCCCTTGGTTGGACAAAATCGAACGATGGCTTGCGGCATTAATTGGAATCGATAGGAATACAGCGAGGGACCTGCAACCGTACTTGAGTAATTTGTGTGTGGACGAATCCTTTCGTGGCCAACGAATCGGTCGAGCTTTGGTACGTAGCGTCGAAAACATTGCTTGTACCACCTGGGGCTTTTCTCGAATGTATCTGCACGTCGACGTCGATAATAAGGCTGCATTAGAGCTTTACAAGAGCGAAGGATACCGGGACGTTGGATTGCGATGGAAGCCCTTCTGGGCGGGAAAGGCTGCCGACATTGGCTACTTTGTGAAGAACTTGCAACGGCGAGTGAATAGTCGAGAAGAGAGCAAGATGGATACAGCAGTAAAGGAGACTAAGAGTCTTTAGCTTAGTAGAGGAACAGCGGTAGCTTGTTAGTATACTATAAGTATAGACATGATATCGTCATCTTTAACAAGGGTTGTTCACAAAAGTCTTCCGTGCAGCTGATACTGTAGATATGCACCGACCTTAAGGCAAAGCAAGGCAAGCAATGATTAGACTAATCTACTCCCAGTAGGTACTCAGTAATAGGTACGACCCAATACGATACCGGGAACACAACGTATCATACCAGCAGTGTTGTACAGGCTCGTACGTTTGTACGCACGTACGGAGCGACCGGGACATTGAAGGGGCCAGCACACAGTCATAATGACATATTTAGCTAAACGTTTGTTAAAAGTTTTAAGTATCAGTTGTATCTAGTGATTGAATACAAAGACTGTACCAATTTTGTTATCTGACGACGTGGCCGAGTGGTTAAGGCGATGGATTGCTAATCCATTGCTCTATGAGCGCGAGAGTTCGAATCTCTCCGTCGTCGTAGAGCGAAAATATATTTTTGTTGCTAGGTATTAATTAACTACCAATATCGCTACACAACCACACGATTGTTTTGGAGAAAGGTATGCTACCGGTAGTCTACTGCCTCGAGTTCAAAAACTTTTGGAAGACTATCCCAGCTACCGGTATAACCTGACGACGTGGCCGAGTGGTTAAGGCGATAGTTTGCTAATTCATTGCTCCTCTATGAGCGCGAGAGTTCGAATCTCTCCGTCGTCGTTGGGTGGGCTATCTAACTTTTGTTGCGTGTTCCCACTAGTCTCGTAAGTAGTTCTCTAGGAGAGAACCAACGCAACAATGATTCATTTGTTTGCTCGCGCGTCGAACAACTTTTTGAAGACCTCCAAGGTTCTTAGAACTGACGACGCGGCCGAGTAGGTGGTGGTAAGTTAAGAAGAAATTACAGGGTATTACGGATGAATGGTATCTATGGTCGGTTGCGACATTGGTTGCGTATTGCTGGGCTGTGCTTGGCTCAGTCTTAGTGTCGTTGGGCCGTCGCTATCGATCATAGCTTTTTCGCCGTCTGTTTACGTCGGGAGTGACACGCGATACGCTTTTACGACGTACGGTACCGGCAAGCGACATAAAATCTATTCCGACGTCTTTTGGTTACGACTAGCGCATCGCACACATCACGCTCTCACCATGGCGGTTCATCAGAGGTGACAGACGCATACAGTAGTACCCAACCTCTTGAAAGTCATCCAGTCTAAATAATCAGCTGGGAGAAGCGCTAAATTTGCCCCGACACAGCGCTTGATACTAGAGACGAAACGGCGGATCATGAGATTCCAGCAATCTATCGCAGCGTTTGCATCATCGCTCTTGCTCGGAACCGTGTTGCTCTCCGGAGGCGTCGTCGACTCATTTTCTCGTACGAGTAATCAACCGATACCAGGGATCTTTCCATCGCGCCGCTCCATGACAGAACAGCAAGAGGATAGTCTTCCCTCTCCCGTGGTACCGGCACAAGTTGCACTGAAGTCCTCCAAATTGGCTCGATCCATACGACACTATCGACAGATTCGAGGACGCACGGACAGTGCAGTCCATCCGGATGTAGAAACTCACAATGTATCCGCCCACACAGAAATAGGGGAGACCAAGGAGAAGCCGACAGGCAAAGAAGGGGTCCTGCAATCCCGAAAAAGAAGTGGAAGTGATCTACCTTTTGATTCCACGATGACCGCTTTGCGGGCGTACCACTCGATTCACGGGGACCTTGTCATTCCGCGACGATTCACGGTTCCTTCGGACGATCTTTTTCCCAAAGAATGGCACACCGTTGATCTTTCTAGCACGGTATACTGTCTGCGGTGGTGGCAACGGAACATTAAAGAAAAGCCGGACAGAGTCGCTGAACTCAACAAGCTTGGCTTTGTTTGGGAACGGCTGCAACCGGAATGGAATCTCGTCTTGGAAGCACTTATTACGTACTCTGTCATGCATGGAGATGTCCTGGTCCCCAACAAGTTTATGGTACCGCACGACAACAGTGAGTGGCCGAAAGCCACGTGGGGCATTACGTTGGGAAACTGTGTGTACCGAATACGAGCGAGGAACGATTTCCTGCGAGGAAATAATGCTGTAACGCGTCGGAATCAACTTAATGGGTTGGGATTCGTTTGGGATGTTCACGAGCATAGCTTTCGACTGTTTTATACGGCTCTCAGGCATTTTGCCAAGCTAGAAGGCTGTGGCGCCTACAGCTTGGGTCGAACCAAGGCGCTCCGTGTACCGTCCACCTTTGTCGTTCCAAACAGCGACGATTGGCCCAAGGAGCTCTGGGGATTTCAGATTGGAGCCAAGTGCACGGCAGTTCGACAAAAGGATTTGTACGTCAAGAACAAGCCGGATCGACAGCAGGCGCTGGTGGAGCTTGGCTTTCGTTGGAGCGGAAACGCTGATCTTGGTTGGCTGGAAGTCGTCCACGCGGCCGCTATCTATTCTAGAATGCACAATCGCACTCTTGATGTCCCGTACCACTTTGTCGTACCTGTTCCACCCAACCTTGGAGGTCAATTTGCCCTCAGCAATGGAGTCGATTGGCCTTGGCCAGAACACCTGTGGGGGCTTCCATTGGGCCAAAGACTGAAGGACGTCAGAATAAGAGGCGCCTACTTGAGCAATGATACCAAGAATGAACGTCGACGACAACTCGATGCCTTGGGTTTCAACTGGACTCCTAAACGAGGACGACGAAAGGTCAATCCACAATAGTTTGCGAAACTACTAGTATACCATCGAATTGGCATAACTCCTACATACACTATTGGCCGACCGTTTTTGCTATAATGCACAGTTTACGTCGTAGCAGTCTTTATCTGCCCCTACCTCGATTGAAAGACGGAAATATCGATCGCATGTCACCTTCTTTCTGCTCACTCACTTTCATGTCCACACCTTGCTTGCCAAATGTGGACGACTCGCGTAGTTTCTTTCTACTAGCACCAGTATTGTTGTCGTTGGATGGTGGTCGCCGCTTAGCCTGTCGTTCTTGTCGTTCCTGCCGTTCCTGCTCTTTATCTGGTTTTTCAAAGAGACCCTCTTCGGCAAACTTGGTCAGCAAAAAAGACAGATAAGCACTAGAGTTGTCCATATCTTTGCCGTTTGACTCGACATAATTTTCAAGCGCAGCCTCCACGATCTTCGCCGAGTGTCTCTTACACAGCAACACAACACCCTCATCCAACTCGCTCTCTCGAATCTCTCCACGGGTCTTGTAGTCTTGCAACATTGTATCCACAACACCGCTGATGTATTGGTCTTGTTCTTCACGATAATGTTTCAATTTTGCTTGTCGCGTCTCGCTGTTTTTGCCACCTCCTGCACTCCGTTCAATATTTAAGCGACGGCCGTCCAGAAACGTTTGGTGAAGTTTAAGACACGCATATAGTGTATCGGGATCATTGACTTCGATAAAGGCCATTCCACGCGACTTTTTGGACTTGGGGTCGGTCAACAACCGAACCTTGACTGTTGCAGGCGTCACGTCGTGCTCCTTGCCGAGCTCTTTCTTGACGTATTCAAAGAGACCTTCCTTGGTGGTATCGTATGAAAGCTGACCCACAAAGACAATGTATGGGTTCACGTGCTTAACTTCCTTCTTTTTGGATGGCGTTTTTTTGGCAGCTTGAGGGTTTTCCTTTTGGTATCCCTTGTACCATTCCAGCAGCTCTTCGACCGGACAGCCCACCTTTTCGGAAGCAATAGCCTCCACCCTTCGTTTCGCGGATCGTCGATCTTTGGCTTTGAGTTTCTCGTTGGTTTCAATCCCTTCTAGTTCCTTCTTTAACTTGGCCGCAATGGCAGCTTTTGATCGGTCCGCGCTTTGGTCCTCGTTGCTAGTAGTAGCAGCAGCAGCGGTAGCGGTAGTAGCCGTAGGAGTCGAGGTTTCTTTGTCGTCCACTTTTGCGTCGTTCGTTTCTTTGGGAGGACTCTCCGTCTCTACTGGAGGAACATAGACTTCTCCACGTTTTTCGGCGCGTTGTTCAAGGCGCCGGACCTGGGCGTTGGACTTTGTCTTGCCCATGGTGATGTTGTTCTGTGAAAGCACTTGAAATTAGCAAAAAGCAAAACCATGAAAAATAATTCGTGGTGGGAGAAGGCCGAAAGCGTGAAACGACGCGATGCGAGTCACGGATCTCGAAAAGATTTGAGAAAGAACAAAACCAGCGCATGGAACTGACATGTCAGAGATCATGGGAATGAGGGGTTGTCTCGTTGTCACTACGTTGATCGATTGCTAGAACATACAATAGCGTAGACCTGGTGGAGCAATGTCGAGTTGTGTGCAAGTCTTTATTTGGTTGGCTTTGTTCTGCCACGGAATTTCGGCACTCGACGTTGGCGGTACACGACGCAACGCCGCGCCAAACCGAAGAGACGTGTTGCAAAGGGTGGCTGGTTCCATAGCGGGTGGTGTTTTGACCGACTTTGTGAGTCCACTGCAAGCCCAGGCGGTAGAGAAAAGTCCTGTTAAAGCCGACTTTAAGGCATATCGAATCATACCTGACGCAAGCTCGGCCCTCAATCCAAAAATAAAGTCGATACAGGTATGTGAAAAGACAAAGATATGCATTATATAGAACATAGTCACCCTCGGAACGCGCTGAGATGATCGGCACTATTGACTGCTGTGTCCTCTTTGAAGATCATCTATGATACTCACCTCTTTACCTCTTCGTTTAGCACCGCGATTTTTTCAACCAAATTGCGCGGACCAGAGGCGGCGCCCTCTGGCTCGGCGAGCATCACAACTCGGCCAGAGACCATGACTTGCAGGCAGAAATTATACGAACGTTGCATCAGTCGCGACAAGGAGTCACAGCAGCACCACTGGGTATCGGACTTGAACAAGTGCAGGTCAAGTTTCAACCAGCTCTTGACGATTACATTGCCGGCAAAATTTCGGCGTCCGACATGGAACGCGCCGTTGAATGGGATAAGCGATGGATGTGGCCGTTTGAAGTATACGAATCTGTCTTTGCAACTGCCAAAGAATTAGGTATTCCCCTCGTGGCACTGAATGTGAATACTGAAGATTTGGCGCTTGTCGAAAAGGGTGGCCTGCCCGGTCTGCCACGTGCTACGCTGCACCAGTACATACTGGACCCGTTAAGTGCAAAATGCGATCGTTGATTGCAATGTTGTTGGATATTGGTTCGACAATCTTCTCACGTCTCTCTCTCCTCTTTTAAAAATAGTCTAGGGTTTGCCGCCTTCGCTCAGCCCCAGCAGTTTCTTACGTATGTCGATTACGTGATTCGGCCTTCGTATGAGCTCCACCAGGCCATGGGATTGTTGCAGTACAGCTTCTCTGGCGAGAAAATGGAAGAGGAAATGTCGTTTAAAAACTTTTTCAGTAGCCGCATCCTATGGGATGAAGCGATGGCTTCTGCTGCGTATTCCTGGACGAAGACGACAGGTGGTCTACTTGTCGGATTAGTGGGAGCAGATCATGTGAAGTTTGGAAATGGTATACCGGGAAGATACGCTCGCATGATCGGGGATACCGGAGACAGTGTTTCGGTAATGCTCAACCCAACTCTCATTGATACGAGGCCTTCCGGGAGCGTGGGCGATGTAGTTGGCTCAGATTCGTCGGCGTATCCAGACAAGATTACGCTCCAGCTGCGCTATCTGAAGGACGGAATCGCAAAAGACTCGGTTTTGCGGGCACTTTCTACGTCCACTGGTGGCGTTCTACCGCTCGCAGATTACTTAGTGGTGAGTTGAGTAAGAGCTCTTTGAAATGCCCTTGATTCGTGCCGTCGGAGTTGTGACTGATGGCGAGTCGCCTGGCGTGTAGCCCCTATATCTAAAACTCCTTAACGCACTTATAACTCGCTCAACGGAAACCATACCCACGAAAAAGATGAAACTCAACCCAACACATACATCGTGGCCACTTTTTTCATCCAGCTCTTTGCATTTGTTCTTTCATACTGTAGAATCAAGCCAGTAGACTAGTCCCTTTGTTTCCACATTGTTTGATGCAGTATGTACCCTCTTTCAGCCTGTTCCATCCAACGATGAACAGGTTCTTCCCAAGAGCATACCTGAGGAAGACGAGCATCTCGATCCCTTCGTCGCCTACCAGGATGGCTACAAGTTTCCCGATCTCTTTACCGAGGTTGACGAAATGATCGAGGCCTGCGTTCTTATCTATCCCTTGGCTGAGCTTCGCCGAAAGGTGTGACTGGGAGAAATGATTGACGAGTCTGGTACTGTTCTCAAACTGCCATTGACCCATGCCGAAGTTATGGATGTAGTCGAAGCCAAAAAGGAGCAACTGCTCGATACGAGCTTTGCAAAAGAGTTTTACGTCGACATGCTAAAGGCAGCAGAAGAGAGGAACATGGTCAATATTTCTACGGAAGAGAACGGAAAGACCGTCAATATTACGCCTGCGCAGATCGTTGCTTTTGATGATGAGTTCGAGCAGGAAGAGTTGGTTACGCCATTGAAGTTAGCCACGTACGCAAGCGCGTCACCGTTTGCTTTCGTGGATCCGTCACAAAGGCAGATTGGGCGACTGATTTTGAGATCTTTATGAGAGAAATGTCGAATCCAGTGAAGGCTCACCACGGCCAAAATCCCACTATCAGGCTCCACAATGGCTTCCATGACTATCTATTCGAGCCGTCGTCGCGAGGCGCCAAAGGACCGGATGGAGAACCTCTCTCCGAGTATCAAGAAATTTTACAAGAACACGTCATACCAGTTTTAAAAGATAATCCTGGTTACAAACTATATGTCACAGGACACAGTCTCGGAGCTGCCCTTGCGACTCTGTTTGCATTCCAAGCGGCTGCCGAACATAGCTTGAGAGAATACAACAAAAGCTTCGAAGCCAACAAACCAAGCACGGAAGCCATGTTTTTGAACGATCTCTATTCCAGAAAAGATATTGTTGGAAACTTGGTACCTCAGTTCTAGTAAAGAGATGCTGCTGGTGTCGACGAGTCGCGACGGCAACAGTTGTGATGCATCGTACGTGATCAATAGTATATGTTAAATATGACTTTATATGAATGATCTCAATGCGCTCAATAGCTTAGTACGGTTCTCTGTACTACCTGGTAGTACGAACTGTCACAAATGGGCTGCAACACGACCAACATTCGAGCAACTTTCTAGAGGTTCCTACCTTCGCTTTTCGACGGGACCAACGATGTTCGGAGGCGTCGAACGTGAGATGCCATTTTGTTGTTAGCTATGTAGTTAGTCAAGCTTAGTACAGACTTCGCGCCACCAGAGAAAGGTATCCAACACGAGCTCAGAACCGAAGAGCTGCCACCACCGGACCATGAAAAAGAAGAAAAACAGTTCGAAGAAAAGCCGCGATCGAGTTTGATTGGTATTTACTGCAGCTTGTTCAACATCAGAACGAACAGAAGCCTTTACTTTACGAACGTACAGTATCTCGTAAATTCATCATCATGGGCAAGTCAATTCGTTCCAAGATCAAGAGACAGCACAGGGCCGAGTTTCGAAGAACACATGGAAATGTAGGTGGCAATGATTGCGAGGAACACACCGGTTGGGTTGGCAGCGGCATTGATATTTACTTACACTGCGCTTTATAATTACAGGATGCTTTCCAAGCCAATATGGAAATTGTTCAGGCGAAACTGAAAGAATGTGTCAAGAAACAGACCATGACCTCGGATGGTTTGGAGCGTTTGTCTGACATGTTGGCCACCGACAATGAACCCGAGAATGTCACTCCTGTTGCCATGGATGACGGCGACAGCAAAGGCGCCCCTGCAATTGATGCATTGGAAACCACAGGAGCCGTCCAGGGAGTAGATGAGAGGGGAGAAAACAAAGCCACCGTTAACAAGAAGTCGCGTAAAAAGAAGTATGCGCTGCGAAGAGCTATTGATCGCACTCGCGCCGTCGACGGACCAAAGGAGGCAAAGACGTATCGGTACCATTGCGAGTTTTAGATTGTTCAATGGTTGAATAGTGCGTTCGAAGTTTAGTGTCCGGATGGCATGCTTCTTGAAGCTTGGACTGAGAAAAATTATAATAGCCATACATTGTATGTGATGATCAACAACACGCAACAAGCCCTCTACTAGTACATAGAGGTCTACTGGTCTCCCCAGCTAATTATTATATGTTTGCGCTATACATCCTCGTGGAACGGTCAGAACCGTCAAGCGTCGAGGTAATCCATGTAGGTAAAGACCTGCTTGCCCTGACCCTTGTTGGTATTTTTCTCCGTATCCGCTTTCTTGGGGAATGCCAGCGGAAAGCTCTTGTGAAACGAATCCAAAGCAGGCAGCGCCCGCTCAAGGATGACGGGTGGAGTCACCATGGGATCATGTTCATCAAAGGTTCGAACATCCACCACTTTAGCCTCTGGATCTAGAGCTCGGTTGACCATAGTCTGGTTCCACGATCTCATGGCAGGGCTTGGGACCTTTCCACTTTCGATTGCGCCTTCTGGTAGCATGAGTGCATCAATGAGGTCGTCGCACGCTTTGGCTTTGAACTTGGCGTCAGACTCTTCCAAGTATGTATCAAACGATTCCATCATGAGCTCCCTGACCTCGCTTTGAAAGGGAAGCTGAAGAAAGACCAGATGAATCGGCTGGGAGACACCAGGTTCTGGTAGCGGAAAGAGCCCCCCGAGGGCTGGTCCAGAGCTTCCCTTGGTCTTCAAAAACGTGCAAATGGCAACCTTGTCGAGTCGTTCAAGCGCCCGGGCCAATCCAGAGATGAGAGCGCACGCATTCTGCGAGTCGCCGCCTGAAATAGCGGCAGGCGGTCCCCTCATGTACAGTGGTGAGACCTTGGTTCGGTCCATGTACCCCAAGATTTCAATGTGAGGAACGTCAATGGTCGAGCTCTTCAATCCTTCGAAATCATACACAGTCATGGGAATGAGATCGGAACCGTAAGCAATGGCCGTGGTCTGATCCGCTTCTGGAATATTGCGATCCGGTTGATCGTCATCGACAAAGCCCACCACAGTTCCAATATCGTCCATCATTTCTTGGCCCAAAGCATTGACCAGTGGCATCATTGCTGCGGTTTCAGTTTTGCTTGTATCAACGCGCACCGACTTGTCGGTGAGGGACGGAAGGCTGTCCTTCTTCATCATGTTGAGAGACCTTGCGTTGACCGTGAGGCCAGGGGCAACTCGTAATTCAATCTTCTTTCTCATGGCTTGCGGAATTCGCTTTCCCCGGTCGATTTCTAGAATCTGCTGCAAGGTGCAAGCTGCAATGACCTTTCCGCCGGTTTTCTGCGTGAGACTAATCAACAGCTTTTCTCGATCCTTCTTCGCCGAGTAGACTCGAATCTTATCGTATTGCGCTTCCTCCTCCTCACTCCCCGCGTCGGTCTCATCGTCGTCGTCATCCGTCTCTCCTTCTCTCTCTTTGTCGGCAGCATGGTTACCATCCTGCTCATCCTCTTCTTGCTTGACTTGCCCGGATGATGGAGCCGCGGCTGGTTGATCGTATTCGGCAGACGTCTCAAAGTCCAATCCAATCACTTCTAGACCACAATCCATATCGCGCAAACTGTCAATCACTTGCAGCACTTGGCTCACATCCATGGCCACCGTGTGTTCCGCGTCGGTCACCAAGACAATCTTGCGTTGAAACATTTTCTTGTGGGTGCGCTCGTGCAGAGCGTCCGCGGCCAAGACGATGCCGTCGCAAAAGTCACCCCGGAGCTTTCTGGCGGCCTGTTCGCTGCAGGAGGTTGCTTCGATTGTTTCGATTCGGCGCAGCAGATCAACGGACGGACGTGTCACTCCGTTGGTGAGCTCGGTGAGATTGGGAAAGGGAATTTGGTCCGCGTCTTCTTCGTCGAGATCCACAGTGGCGGCGATTTTGTGGTGTCGCGTGGTGGGCGTCTTGAGAAGAATGACGCACACTTCGTTCTGTTTGGAGGCCACCATGAGGTGCGCAATCATGGATTGTACGGCCTTTTTGGCACAGCTTAAGCGAGTGTCTGTAGTTTCGGTTGCGAAGGCGCGGCTGCCTTGAGTCTTGGCCTTTGGGTCGTTCCTATTATTGTCCAAACTGGTGTGGTTGTTGCGGGGATACGGCGTGTTCATGGACGGACTACAGTCGATAATGTACACAACAGCATGCTTCATGGTGTTCTATATAGAAGACGTCGAGCTACAGTACAGCAGAAAGTCAAACTAGCATTCGTTGTCGCCTGATGCTTGTGTAGGGCTACTGTATTACTGTATGGGCATATCCCCATTGTCGTTGTACCTGAAAAAGGATATTTTGTGGACTACACCAAAACCTGTACCGTACATGACGTGTTATTTTTTACGGTTCATTGTTTGCCCAATTTTTGCAAGATTCAGATTTGTAAAGATCGCATCATCATCATCGAACATCGAACATCGAACGCACGGTGACGATGAAATAGCATACATCATACTACCTGTACTGTACCAGTACTGTACCGGTAGAACCATTGCTGCCTTTTGTTGCTGCTCATGCCATCAACAAGGTCACACGTTACTCTACGTAGTGCTCTCGTTGCCTTCTGGTTCATTAGCAGTCACTTCTCTTGCGTTAGCCTCGCCTTAATGGCCTCGTCGCCTCCTGTTCCTGGCATGACCGAATTCAAGTCGCCGACGGCATCCCTCGCGGACAGCATTCTAAGAAACGATGCTGCCGCGTACAACGAGTTTGCATCGGCGGCGGTCGATCTTTCGGATGCTCACGTTTCTAAAGACGGACTCTTGACCGGTAAGCTTCATAGAACTACGACTAGTTTTACTAGTCGCATAGCTTGCCACCGTCTCTACTACCGTAATGGCCAAGATCTGTATATAACATTGTTCCTTTCCGATGGACCTCTCCCGACTCTCACACATACACGCGCCCTTGTTGGTTACTTTTGCGGCAGTGATACGATCGGTGCGAGACATTGACACCAACCAGAGACGTCGCTTTCTCTACTCGATACCCTTGCCTCATCCTACTACTACTACAAGTAGCATCAGCGACGACGACGACGACGACGACACTGCTACTACTAGAGGTCGAGTACCCTGCTCCATTCCTCCGACGGAACTGCACAATAGCATCAAGTTGCGCCTGGCGTCGCCAAGCGGAGACAAGATTGCCATTGTTCGGCAAGAAGCATCGCAGCAAGTCCTGGAAGTGTGGACGAATGGAGGACACGCCCTGTGGCGTCGTATCCTGTTGCCGAACAAGGCACATGGCAAGGTCGTGAACGATTTTGGTGGCTTTGGGCGTCCGTCGTGGAACAGCAACGAGACGGTTCTGGTGTACGCAGCCGAGCGCCACAATCCCGAGACAGAGTCGTTCTTTGCGGATCCCAGTAGTAGTAGTAGTAGTAGCAGCAGCGAGAACGGTAGTGCGAAAGCTCCTCGAGAAGTGGTGCATCGCGGTGGGACCAATACCTTGGGATACGGCAAAGTCGAGAACTGGGGCGAAAAGTACAGCAAGCAATCGGCTCTGTTGGACTTGTACTGCGTTCATGTAGAGACTGGAAACGTGGGACGGGTCGAAAATGTGCCGGGTCGACAAGACGAGAATGACACAAAGGACAACTTGGGAGGCTACACTTTGGGACAACCCGTGTTTAGTCCCAACGGTGAATCTATTGTGTATACGGGGTGGGATGCTGGTGGTGGCTCCGACATGCCTCGTCGTTTGGGCCTGATATATTGTCAGCAGAGACCGAGTCAGCTGTACTCGTCATCCATTGCAAAGCTCTTGGAGCGACTGGCATCAACCGCTGAGAGTGCAAGTGAAGAGAAAGCAGAAAGAGAAGAGACCTTTGTCAAGTTGACACCAGAGAATCGTCTTTCTAGATCACCTCAATTCTCACCCGCGGCAAAAGACGGGACCTGCAAGCTGGTCTTTCTATCGAGCAAGAAGGGTTTCGATACGCATCAAGGCTGCTTTGCATTGCACTCGATAGACTGGACTGGTGGAAAGATTCTGCTGGCGAGTCAAACGACTATTGTGGAGCAAGTTTGGGATCCCAAGACTAGTTCACCAGACGGAGTCGAGTTCGATGGTCTTTGTTTTCCTGGGTTGTTTCTGCAGCAACTTTCGGACAGTTGCTTTGATACGCCCGACTCGCTGGTCCTTACGACGCAGTGGGGCTCCCGCCAGAAGGTCATTCGGGTCTCTCTCAAAGACGGAACGACTCACGTTGCCTCGCCTGGACAGACATACTTTTCGGATGAGTTGCTTTGTCTCGCTCCCAATGGGGGTCTAATTTTGTCGAAAAAGTCGCCGGATGTACCGATCGCTCTCTTTTACGTACCCGCATCGATTGGATCGTCGCAAGAGGAAATACTTCTTCCGGCCATGTTTCCAATTGCCTCGACACGATTCGCACCCATTGCACCAGAATGGTGTTGCGACTTTGCATCGTCCATTGAGATCCTGGACGTTCCTCCTTCCCTCGATGGAATGAACGTTGAGATTCCTGTTCAAAGTGTGTTGCTACTACCCGACAAGAACAAATACCCCCAGCCGGCGGTTATTGTTGTGCCTCACGGTGGACCGCATTCCTGCTCTTCGGCAATTTACATGCCAAGCTACGCCTATCTCTGCCAGCACGGAGGATACGCGATACTTCTCGTCAACTATCGGGGCTCGACCGGCTTTGGTCAAGCATCGATTGAAGCGCTACCTTCAAAAATTGGAGATTTGGATGTCAAGGACGTGATTGCTGCCACTATGCAACTCAAAGAGTCGGGTTTGGTGGATCCAGGTCGAATCGGTATCTGCGGCGGCTCTCACGGAGGTTTTCTCACCGGGCATTGCACATCGCAGTATCCGGATCTCTTCAAGGCTGCCGCCATGCGCAATCCTGTTGTCAACATTCCATCCATGGTGACTTCGACCGATATACCGGACTGGTGCTACGTCGAGGCTTGTGGCAAGTACAATTGGCAACAATATCGTCCCCCGAGTCCCGAAGAGCTCCGCGTAATGTGGGACAAGAGTCCTGTACGCCATGTGGAGCATGTCAAGACGCCAACGTTGGTGGCGCTGGGCTTGAGCGATCTTCGCGTGCCCCCTTCGCAGGGACTCGAGTGGTATCATACACTGCGATCGAACGGTGTTGCAAGCAAGCTCTTGGTTTACGAAAACGATGACCACGCCATTGCGGGCGTGGCGTCCGAAGCCGACCACTGGATCAACATCAAGCGCTGGTTCGACGAGCACTTGTAACCAGGCACGTTTAGCTCACAACGTAACTACGTACGTAAGTCGTACATACGTAGCTAACTAATAGTAGTCTAGTAGTACCGTAGTGTAGTAGTTAATGAACTGCTTCTCCAACGCATAGCAGTCATGACTTGCCATCACAGATTGTTTATTCTTCCTTCTTGTCTTTCTTGAGAATACCCGTTTCTCCGGTGAGGCTGTTGAGGTAGTCCCACGTTCTGCGGTTTCCGTAGGTTCCGCTCTCTTTGCGCTTGGTTTGACGATCAATCACACTCTTCTGCAAGGCCTTTTGGTATTCTTCTGGCTCCATTTCGTCCATGCCATCGATAATGTAGGTATTTGTGGTTTCTCTGGCTTGTCCCATACCTCCCTTGCCAAACTCGAACGCGGGTCCTTCATCTTCGGAAGTGTCCGTCACGACCTTGCCGTTGCGGACCGTCTCCACATCCACTGCTGCTGGTGGTGGTGGTGCTGCTGACGTGCCAACCACGTCTTGGACCGTGCGCCTGGGTCGTTCAACAAGCTGGTGCTGATTGTGCCTCATTTCGTCCAGAATGCGCTGCAACTCACCGTCGAGTTCTTCCACCTCCAAGGCGGAAAGCGCCCCGGGTCCTTGCTGGACGCGGCGTTCCAACTTGAGGAGCGCCTGGCGCATATCATCCAGCAAGGCTTCTTCAAAGAGCTGCTTGGGAGATTCTTCCGCTGCTACGCCAGCGCTTTCTCTGGCGCGGGCTAGAATCTCTTGCGACGTGAGGCTCAGGACGACCAGGCGATTGGATCGAGTAGGAGCAGTAGAGGTAGTGGCGCGGTGGTGAGGCTGGACGAGGCTAAAGGCCAACGCCGCTGGAGCCGTCAACAAGCATACGGCTAAGACAGTGGCAGAACGTAATTGCATCGTGTGAACGGTAAGTGTGGAATGAGATGCAAGATGCAATGGAAGATGCAATCGATGCGAGGGTAACGGTGAGACGTTGTTGTTGTTGTTGTTGTGCAGTGCGTGTGAGATACTAGTCTAATTATTATTATGGTTGATATATTGTTGAGTGATCGTCTGTTCAATTCTTGTTCCCTTAAAAATGGCGTCTGTTTTTTTGTTCGGTGACGATTGACTGAAACGAATGGGTTATGTTGCTTTTTTGTGCTTCTCGTCGTCGTTCATTCCCAACAACACTACAGTAACATTACACTTTCCGCCAACCGCAAAACATACACTACACATACACCTAACAGTCGACTGTTGTCGTAGACTACTAGTCTATCAAAAGACCATGGCAGCGTCCAACTTGAAGTCAGACGATTACTATGCAATCCTGGGATGTTCAAGGAACGCAGATGATGCCACTTTGAAAAAAGCATACCGAAAATTAGCCGTCAAGGTGAGCAAAACAAGTAGAATAGCTAGTGTCTAGGAACGAGCACCTTGATCGATATCGATATCTTGTGTCAGTCAGCACGTTTGCTATGCAGATATCCCACACTCGTCACGTTGCCTCTTTCTCACGTTCCAAACCTCTATACTACTACTTACTACATTCGTTATATACGGTAGTGGCATCCCGATAAGAACCCTGGCGATGAGCAAGCCACACGAAACTTTCAAAAGATATCCGAAGCGTACGATGCCTTGTCGGACAGTAAGAAACGAAGAATTTACGATCAATACGGTGCCGAGGGGGTTAGTCAAGCGGACCAAATGGGTGAAGACGGTGCCTCCCACTTTCGTGGTGGTCATGGTGGTGGTGGTGGTGGCATGCCCGGTGGCTTTGGGTTTGGCGGTCCCGGTGGTGGTGGACACGGCTCGCACATGAGTCCACAAGATGCCGACCACATCTTTTCGCAGTTTTTTGGGCACAGTGATCCCTTTGGTGGTAACATGGGCGGTGGTCCGGGAATTTCGTTTTCGAGAAGTGGCCCACGGGGACGTGCCCAGCAACAACAGCAACAGGTGGATCCATTCATTATGTTTGGTGGAGGCATGCCGGGCGGTGGTATGGGAGGGGCAAGGCCGGGTGGTGGTATGCGATCAAGCCAACGACGTGAACCCAAGAGATTCGATGCAATTCCCCGGGGTACCGTTGTTTCCTTCAAGGGCTTGGTCGGCAGACCAGAAATGAACGGAGACCAAGGCCAAGTGCATAGTTATGACGCACAAGCTGGACGCTACGTTGTTATTGTCGAGGACACGGACGAACCATTGAGAGTCAAGCCATCTAATTTGCTGCAGCATGTCCATGTTCGTATTCATGACGTGCAGAGCCAAGCGACTTTAAATGGTCTAAAGGGTACTATCATTGCGTGGAGCGAGGAAAAGGAGCGATACAACATTTACGTCATGGACCAGTCAAAGGTCGTTAGTCTCAAGCCCGGAAATATTATTCTGGACAATGAGACAGTTGTAAAGATTTCTGGACTCATGGCCAAGCCAGAGCTGAATGGAAAGTACGGAACCATCAAGTCCTGGGCGCGCGATTCGAACCGGTACGATATCCAGTTGTCTGCCGATCAAATTATCCGAGTCAAGGTGGAAAACGTTCGCGTTTAGAAGGATGGAATGGTGGCATGGTCTTACAGACCTTGCTGGGGTGCTGATGCATGGTCGCTGTAGTCTGTAGCGTTTCAAAATGTAAACATTAGAGGAAGAAGCGTTATCCGCAACCATGAACGTCGCTAGCATTTTCGTTGCTGTCTACGGTAAAGCGATTGTTTGTGCAAGATTAAAAGGCTAAAGTATTGATATACTCTGCAGTACCTTATAGCTAGGTTAGCTTTCCAAGTATTCCCAAACGAGTAGCTTTCTCCTTCCATTAATTTTTTGACAATCTTCTTTTCCTCCCTGTACCTCCTTTGCCAATGGCCCTGCCCTCCGTGCATTCCCCGTTTAGGCGATGCAACAGCTAGTGTTGTGCATGCTCGATTTTTATTTTCCAGCTGTACTATAATGAGAGGTGGCCTCAATAGCTCGACGAAAATCGTTTCGATGTAGTCTTTGTCTCGGCTCTGGTCGATCCCTCCGATCGAAAGCAACGAGCAGTGATACTCATCTTTGGTTTTGCAAGCGTCTTCTTTGTTTCGTGAGCTCAACTTCGCTAGCGTCAAAGATATCTCCACCGATGCGAGCGAGGTTTTGGTGCCCGAGCTCATCGTCCTTAATCGTGTTGCGCATTTCAGCCTGACTCTCGGTTAGGAACTGGAGGGAGCTCCAAAGCTCCCCCCAAGTCATAAGCCCCATCCCTGCGATGATAAATCGGCATGAAAGTGGTACTGCCAGATTCCAAAGAGCTAGCTACTATAGAGGATGCGAGAGGAGAGGGATGACCCTTGCGTACTAGGTTAACCGCAGACACTACATTGGATAGCCTGGGAGGGTTCCAAGAGCACTGGGCTCCCAAGACGTGCAACGTAACCACGCAGTACGAGGCGCCAGCATCTTGGGAGGCTTCATGTCGACAGCTGGTAACTTTTCCGCGGCTGGACCATCAGCACTCGAGAACATGGCTTCCATTTCCGCCAACGTCAAGCCGCTTTCTGCAGACGCATTATTCTGCGGAACCAAAGCCACTGATTTGGGTTGCGGGTCGTCACTCGCTTCCGATTCCCCAGGAGCGTCGGTTACTGTCAAATCAACTCCAAACGACTGGACACGATCGTCCCCCAAAATCCCGGCAAAGAACTTGGCAAGCTGACGACTCGTGGATCGACGATATAATGGCCCCGAAGCTTCTTGTTCGCTGCGGCTGCATCGATCGCACAAACTGTTGAGTGGGTAGCCCAGCTTCTTTAACAAAGCGAGCGGTGCTGGACGAGACGCAACCTTGCCTCGATCGGAACCCATCTTGATGGACCGATCAATATGAGCCAGCAGGCCAAACGACACAAGATACCGAGCCCATGAGGTGAGAAAGTAGAGTTTGCGCGTCGATCCCGCATCCATACCTTGCAGTTCTGCAGCCGATTCAATCGATACGATAAAGTCCACCACATGAACCAGCAAGGCGGAAAGAAACCCTGGCCATTCCTTCCCCAAGGCCAATATCAATGGTAGATAGCGCTGTCGAACCTTTTCCACACCCTTGGAGGACTCTGGAAAGGACGCTAGAGAGCCCGGAATGAGCGCACCGCGTCCCGCGGGCGATCCGCTTCCCCTGCCGCCCCAAACGAGAAACAAAAGTGCCGAATGATACCACACATCAACCGCCATAAACTTGGCCTTGACGTATGCATGAGCGCAAGACGTGGGAGTTGGAATCTCCGGTTCGAGTCGAAGGGTCCGTTTTCGTTTGGAACTGCTCATGG
>Ga0307981_1001633_pt1 | contig 19611 bp, 11 predicted proteins | sample OrgLakmetagen987_FD_201849 | JGI IMG/M metagenome (GOLD analysis project Ga0307981, IMG submission 201849) | Saline water microbial communities from Organic Lake, Antarctica - #987 | ecosystem: Environmental > Aquatic > Non-marine Saline and Alkaline > Saline | place: Antarctica: Organic Lake... | reverse complement strand
CACTGATCATTCGCTCTTTGGCTTTGACGACTTGGCGTCCGTTGTCCTCAATCGAGTGTTGCAAACGACACTCTCACAAGTGGACGCGGCAATCTGCGTCTCGCACACGTGTCGCGACAATCTCATCCTACGAGCGCGTTTGGATCCCTCTTGTGTTCGTGTCATTCCAAATGCGGTGGATCCGTCCAAGTTTACACCAGATCCGTCCCAGCGCAGTTCCAATCGGTACGTTATTCCGCTACCAACCAAGTTTGATTGATCCATGTTGCATGTTGCATGATGCTCACCGCTGCACTTTATTTACAGAATCAAAGTCGTTGTTATATCACGTCTCGTCTATCGCAAGGGCGTTGATTTGCTAGTCGGCGTAATCCCGGCAATATGTCGCCATCTCGACAAAGTGGATTTCATTATTGGTGGAGACGGGTCCAAAATGTTGCAGGTGCAAGAAATGGTCGAGCGCGAACGACTTCAGGACCGTGTCGAGATGCTTGGGTCGGTGCCACATGTCGAGGTTCGGAACATGTTGGTGCGTGGTCACGTCTTTTTGAATTGCTCCTTGACCGAGTCTTTTTGCATTGCCATTCTAGAAGCAGCTAGCTGTGGACTCTTGGTCGTCTCTACCAACGTTGGTGGGGTGCCGGAAGTGCTACCAGAAGATATGATTCTGTTGGCAGAGCCAAGTGTACCAGACATGGTGGAAAGTCTCAAACGAGCTATTGCCAAGCAGGATAGTGAGGATGCGATTGGGCCACTGGAGGCACACGAGCGTATTGTGTCAATGTACTCTTGGGAACGAGTGGCCAGCGAAACGGCGCAGGTCTACGATACCGTCTTGCAACAAGATCGCCGATGCTTTCAGGAACGCCTTTTGCTCTATCAATCTCTTGGCGGCTTTTCGGGCTTTGTTGCTTGCCTAATCGCGATCATGATCGAGCTGTGGTCGCACGTAGTAGATTGGTGGCAACCTCGAGACCTGATAGATGTCGTCCCCGACCTCCCAACCGGAAGCAAAGAAAAGTAATACTGTAGATCAGTAGTTTTGCTTCAATCAAATGGTCTAGGCTTATTATAATATGCGTGAAATCCCAAGTCAGTGTCTCCTGTGCCCTTTTGTCAACTCGGCGTCGGGCTGTAGTCTACGCTTACTCGTAAACCCAAGCATCGACAACCTTGGCCCAATCGTTGACCCCTTCCGGAAACCACATGCTGAGCTCGTGGGCGGCAGCTTCGGGAGAATCACTGCCGTGGCAGATATTGCGACCCAAATCAATCGAGAAATCACCACGAATGCTTCCAGGCTTGGAAGCCAAAGGCAGGGTCTCTCCCAACATTTGACGTCCCTGCTTGATGATATCCTTTCCTTCCCAGCACATGCACACTATCGGGCCAGAGCTGAAGAACTTAATGAGACCAGGAAAGAATTTCTTGGTGCTGAGACTGTAGACGGGAGAATGTGTGAGTCCAACGGGTGAAGAGAGAGGGCGTGCGTGTGTGCGTGCTTGCATTCGTTGGAACAAACTTACTCGGCGTAATGCTCGGCGGCCATTTCTTCCGTAGGCCAGACCATCTTCAAGCCCACCAGCTTGTAGCCGCGCTTTTCAAAACGAGCAATGATATCGCCAACGATTCCACGCTGGACGCCATCGGGCTTGACGGCCAAAAAGGTGCGTTCCTGGTTGGTTCCGGCCTTGCCGTGGACTGGCAAGGCTTCTTCGCAACTAACCAAGGCAAACGAGCTTCCAGCGACAGCGAATCCGGTAGCAGCAACGGCAGCAAGACCGAACGTGGAAGCAGCCGATCGGGCGGCAACAGTCTATTGGAGAGCAGAGCGAAAGTACGGTAGTGGTTGGGTGAGTACGATGGGTTCGTCAAACGACGGACTAGTACTGCTGAATGCTGCAATTAACTAACCGACAAACCACGAGCAGTGGACGAAGCCACGCGGGTGCGAGAGGCAGAGGCAAAGCGAGAGGCGGCACGGGCAAACATGATGTTGGTACTGTAGTCTAGGATAAAGATAATAGCGATTGAACCACGACCCTCCGATCTCGCAGAAAATAAAAGAGCGAAAGATTCGATGGCGTTCGCGAAGAGAGACGCAAAAGGTGATTCGCGCCAAATATGTTTCACGAATGATACGATTCGCGTTTCGTCACTGTACACGTACATACAGGTAAGTTCTCGAGCTTCGCACGATGGTAAAGAGTATCTAGTCTACAGTACGACGTAAAAGCTTCGATCCTGTTCTCGTGCTCGAGTACCGGTACGTCGTGGAGCTACTGCAGTACCGGTACCAGGTCGACATTCGTCATTAATTCGTTCCAAACATCATCTTTCATCTTCTTGCGTCTTGTGATCACAACTACTGTAAAGCATCATGGTTCTTTGGGGAGGACTCCGACCCATTGTGTCGAGATGTGTTATGGACGCTCTCACTCTCACGGGTCTTCTCTACGCAGCATGGACGCCACAAACCAAATACAACTCAACCATGCTGGTAGCCTCTTGCTTGCTAACTGTGATGACGGCAGGGTTCACCAACCGGTGGCCTTTGACGCTGCCCATGATTCCAGTCTTGACGTTGCAAGCTATTCGGAGAATTCCAGCCTTGTCGGGACAGTGGATTGGTTGGACGATTGCAATTCTTTCTACGTTCATTATCATGTTCAGTGGAGTACTGTCCGTATTGTTTCCAGCTCTCGAACTCCCTCCCATTGATGGACCGTATCATGTGGGAGTTGTTGATCTATTTTTACCAGTCGACATGACGGCGGGGCTCAGCCAGATGTTGGTGAAAGATTCTGGCGTGTGCACGCACATTTCCGTCCGAATCCTCTATCCCACACTGGATCGACCCGAGGGCATTCCTTACTTGAATCCGCGCACCGCGGCCGCCTTTTGCCGCGAAACCATGAAGTTTGGAGCACCGTTTGCGATTAAAGAATTTGGCTGGATTCTGCACACGTGGCGTCTCACTGGACTGCGAGTCAAGCGCAACGCGGCGTTGCTTCCCAAGACAGCACTTCCAGAGCTTCCCGTTGTGGCCTTTTCGCACGGCCTCGGTGGGTCGGCCGATATGTACTCGTATCAGACCATGGCGTTGGCAGCACATGGCGCTGTGGTTCTTTCGGTGAACCATCAAGATGGGAGCAATCCCGTCGTGGAAAAAGCGGATGGATCCGTCATGACGTTTGACCACGACATTGCGCAGCTTTGGAAGGATGAAAAGCATGCCGAGTATGTTCGAGCGAGACGGAGTAAAACTGAATTACGCACGCAAGAGCTGATTGCGTCGACAGAGGCCTTATTACGATTGAATGAAAAGGATCTCTTGGAGTTCCATCGACACGGTCTTTCGTTTCGCCAACGCCTACAGATTGATCTTACCTTTTTCATGGGACATTCATTTGGAGGCGCAACCGCCTTGACGGCTGCAAAGCGAAGACCCGACCTGGCCAAGGCAGTCATTGCGCACGAACCAGCCATAGACTGGATGCCGGACGATATCAGGAGGTCATTCTTTGCGGACGATCGTATGAAGGGTCTTTCGTTTGAATTCTCGGGTGGCACTGGTGGCTACATGGATGAAGGTACTAACGAAGACATGAAGACTTCCATCCATAATGTCGATATACTGGTGCTATCGTCCAATGAATGGAAGGACAAGGAATGGGGAAGTGTTCATATCATTGAAGATATGCACCGAGCCGGTCGCCTCGGAATCGAAAACGGGAACAGCATCTTTGGTGTGATTGATGGGGCACACCACACCGAGTTTTCGGACTCAAGTATATTAATGCCACTTTGGCTAGCACGGGCTACCGGTGTCACTGGACAGCGAAATCCCATCGACACTGCCAAGGAGATTGCTCAAGAGACCCGGGCCTTTATCGAGCGAGTGCGCAAGATAGGCTAGATTAGATCACGTTTTCTTCACACGAATTTCACCACCGTGCATGTACAGCAATATTTACTTAGCCCTTTGACCCGGACTAGCACTCCAGTCGCTATTCATACGAAAGTATTGTTTGATACATATACGGAGATCGATGGCTTCGTATGAATATCGTACAGTGGCTCTTTGTGAAACCATATACAAGGGCAAAGTGTATATGTACTGTAGACGCCGTCTGGCTTTTGTCCGGTGGCCGAGTGGCCGACCTTTGTGGACCGCTTGTTCTTGCGCCCTTGTTGGCCGCTCATTTTTCTCGCTTCTCTCGCATCGCCCTATTTGACCACACAAAACTCAAACGCAAATCAACCAACACGTCAAGTGCAACATCATGAGAGAGACGACGCCCCGGTAGCATCCGCGGCAACAGGTATGTGGTGATAAAGCAGCTGGGACTATGTTGTGATATGATTCTCGTTTCTAGCTGGTAGCCAAGTGATTATAACGTTTTTTAGATGACGAGTCGGAGGGAAAGAACCTGCGTTATGCAGAGGGGCAGCTCAATGTCGATTCAAGAACGAGGCATTTGTATGATGGATACTGAAAGAACGAGAGACATCCAAGCTTGTACATGGTCTACATCTTTATACTAAAACTCACTTTTTACATTTTCGCTTGTCCCTACAGAGTCAGTCGGTCGTCGCGAGATCTTCCCATTGTTCCATCATGCGTTCGATTAGATCCATCTTCATTCTAATATGGGTTCTATTGGGGATCGCGGACGCTATGCTGGTACGGACATTGCCAAGGTACTCAAGTCTACCTCTATCTGCAGTTTCGCCAGACTCGAACGAGTCTTCTCAAGACACGGGCTACGAGGAGACAACGCCTGCTTTAAAATCTTCATCGCGACGTCGGCCGATTCGACCATCGAGTCAGGCGTCTATAGCCCAAGAGCAGCAACGAGAAGAGCGTGCAGTTCAAGCCAAGATGCGACATGAAGATGCCTTGAAAGACCCAACGCTCTTGAGTGACGTTCGCTTCTCTGAGCGCAGTGACATTCATCCAGCCACCAAACGTGCCGTTCAAGAAATATTGAATCATCAACAAATGACCGATATCCAGGCCAAAGCCTTCTCCGCGGCTTTACAAGGAAGAAGCATTCTGGGACGCAGTCGTACCGGAACGGGCAAGACGCTGGCATTCTTACTGCCGACTCTGGAACGCTTGATGGCTTCAGATCTGACTGAGTTTCGCCCTGGAAGAAATGTCGGAATTCTCATCATTGTCCCGACTCGCGAATTAGCCATTCAGATTGCGGACGAAGCGAAGGCACTGTTGACATTTCACTGTGGTGATTGGAGTGTACTCTGTGTCTATGGTGGAATCAAGATTCAAAGAGATGCTGCCATGTTAAACAAGCAACTCCCAACCATCTTGGTTGCCACACCAGGTCGACTGCAGGACCATCTTGATGAAACGCGGGTGAAAGGAAGCAAGTTCGCCGATATTTTAGGAGAGACAAGATTTGTGGTACTTGACGAGGCGGATCGCCTTTTGGAAGGATTTCAAAAGGAGACAAAGCGAATCCTGTCACATTTGCCTCGACCGGAGAAACGCCAGACTTTATTGTTTTCCGCCACTGTTCCGAGACGACTACGAAGAGCGTTGGAAGAGCTTCTACCCGCGGACTACGTTGAGGTCGACTGTATCCACGATCAAGGGGTCACTTCGCAGACCAACATTCGCGTAGATCAGTCTTACGTCGTTCTCCCAAGCATGGAATTATACGTTGCGGGTCTCGTCTCGATTGTGCTACACGCAATGGAGGCCGATCCAGACGCCAAGATTGTCGTGTTCTTTCCGGCAGCAAAACTTGTCAAGTTCTTTGCGGATCTATTCAATGTAGGGCTGGGCATTCCTGCGATGGAGATGCATTCGAGGATAACGCAATCGGCTAGGAATCGTGCGAGTTCAGCCTTTCGAAATGCAAAGCATGCCGTCCTCTTCACGTCTGACGTTTCTGCGAGAGGTACGTGATCTTTCCAACAACAATCAAACGAACAGCATTCCATATATTCGAGTCAACTAATTACGACCTTCAATCTTTAGGCGTGGATTACCCAGACGTGAGTCTTGTTGTTCAGGTAAGTTCTAATATGTCGAATTCGATACGAGAATCGCGCATGGTCGAGTCAAAGGTCTCACGTTGTCACTGTTTCTTTAGTACGGGACACCCAGCAATCGCGAGCAGTACATTCACCGCCTTGGTAGGACAGGTAGAGCTGGACGAGCTGGTAAAGGTCTACTGGTCCTGCTTCCGTTCGAGAGAAACGCGCTTCCAGATATGAGTAGAAGCCGCATTACGAAAGACGACGAGTACGCTGGTGTTGTTGAATCTAGTTTCAGCAGCGTCAGTTTGATCGAACCTGTTGCGAACCTGATACAAAGTGGTCATGGTGTACTAACTTCGAGCGCTGAAACCGCTTACTTGGCTTTCCTAGCGTATTACGTTGCGAATGGGGTCGGCATAAAAGGATCTGAGCTATTGGATTATGCAGCATCACTTGCAAGCAGCGTAGGTCTAGTCAAGCTGCCGTCGATGTCGGACAGTTTAGCTGAAAAATTAAAATAATGGAAACTGGCGTCTTGTATGGAACGTTGCGTGGTGTGAAGGGTGGTGTGGTTGAAGACACCGGGATCCCTTATTAGACTTGTACCCTAAACTATTTTGTCACGGTTTCTCTATTTTGTCTGTAAACGTACTGTAGTTTGATTTGATTTACCGCTTTTATTAGAGCCAGGCTTGATAATTCCCAGGCATCATACATAACGTCTCATGACTTGTCGCCTTGTCAACAAGCTCTCGTGCTCTCTTGTCAACTGGATCCTTCTTTGTTTCGTCATTTTGTTCCAATGGAGCGCACTCCCCAAATCGCCCTTGAAGGCTAGCCACGTTCTTTGCTACGCGATCAGCTAGCTGTTTCTCCATTTCTTGCGTTTTAACATCCGATTTCGCCATTGACTTGGTATAAAAGGCAACGCTATCATCCCTCATCAGCAAATGGAATATTGGGTCCATCTCAGCCTTGCAATCCCTTACAGCTCCTGCGGTCAATACCATCGAGGTAATGAATCTGCCATCAAAGAGAGGAAAACCGATCATAGTTGATATATTGGGTGTCATTCGGAAAGGGATAGGCTGGCCCTCGATGAAACCGTGACTCCCATAGCTAATTCGAAAGTCGGGCGACAGCACACGACCGTTACATCGAATAAAAACAACTCGGCTCGGTGTGCGCTCGGCGACGGAGAAGACATACTGAAAGAGGCAGTTGGCGGCCCATTGTTGCGCAAACATCCGGCGGAACTGGAATACTCGTTCAGGACCATTCAGGGCGGTATGAAGGTAGTTCAACAGCATGGAGTCGTTAACATCGGCCGAAGCACGAATCTTGTTGAAAACTTCAAGCTTTGCCGTGTGTTCTACGTTCGTGTGTTCTTCCTTGGATTCACCCGCCGCGTTCTCCTTCATAGCCGTCTGGACTTCTTGATTGAACCGTCTTTGCAAATACTCGTGAGATTTCCCGCCTTGCAAGCATACATCTCGATGGACGTCGTCCAGCGATGTTCTCGTGTCTGGCTCGCTGATGAGCCGCAATCTTTGGGCTACAGGAATAACAGCGTGCGGCTGTACCGACAAGTGCGCTCGAGAAGTAAGCGTCCCCTTTCGGAGGACTTTATCAAGAACGTAGTAAGTTTGAGTAGTACGTTCGTCGGTACGTGTCCAATAGGGCACAGCAAACTGGAGGAGGAATCGATATATCCTTCCATCACTTCCTACCATGCCAACACGACGAACGAGTTGGTCGTCCCTGCGAAGGACCTGTACTGAGGGCTCGAATCTCAACAGCTTCGGATGCAATTCAGGCGCTGGCTTGATGTCTGCCCATGACGAATTGTTCGGCATGTACTGGCCGGGAATTTCGATGCAAGAAGACCCGCCGCCGTAGTCGCCTCCGGCGCCTTCTCTGGTGGCTGCGGCGATTCCCGCGTTGGCTGCAGTTATTGCTGCCTTCTTGGCAGCAGCAGCCGAAGAAGAGGTGGATGACTGCGTCGTCCCTGTTTCTGTTTCGGAAGCTGGTTCGCGCTCGTTCGATTTTGAAGTCCCATAGCGAGGATCACACGACCCCGGCCAAAGATCGGGGGCATCCCCAACACCGTACACTGCAAGAGAACTCGAAGATTCGATCAACGGGAGAGATTTGGGCGTTGACAAGACCTGTGTTTCGAGCGTAAGCTTCCACTTTCTAAGTCGCTTCAGGGATTCTTCCAGCCCTAGCGGGGATTTCGTTTCTGGACTCGGTGAAGCCGCGCTGGCATCTGTCGACGAGACGTAGAAATCTGCTTCGAAGGATTCCTTGTACTTGGTTTTGAAGTCTGCAGTCTTTTTTGCTCTTTCGTCTCGCCGACTAGATCCAGTGTCGGTCGTGCGGAAGAACTTGGCTGCGATCCTTCCAAGCGTTTTCCAGACGGACGCGATCACTGTGTCTTCGTCGTCGCTCTTTCCGATGCTGCCGACTTGTGTTTCCGCTCGCTCAAGCAAGGCAATAATTGTAGAAAGGAGCTCTTCCTCGTACGAAGGCCGGAACTTCACGATCAGTTCCTCGAGGATTGATTCCAGGGAGCTCCACAAGGAGGCGTGGGATCGACGGAGTAACGACATCATCTCTTCGGCTAGTGCGACCGAGTTCATATGATTGGACGATGATGCAGATGCAGATGAAGAGGAGCCCTTCGCTCGCTCAACGTCTCGCCGTTCGAGGTAGAATGCACGCAGTTGGAAATACACTGCCTGCGGGTATGCTTTGACAACTCGAGACAGCACCGCCTTCACCGCGCGTCCTTCGTGCCGATATAGACTTGTCAAGAGCTGAGGTACCCATGGAAGCCAGACCCAAGAAGGAAGCTGGGCGCCTCGGTTCTCGAATGTCTGGCACAGTACACCATGGGATGGACCATCTTTCGTTAGCATCCAGAGGCACTTTGGCAAGTGGATGCGAGACCACTCACTTGCTTCGATCTGGATTGCTTCTAGGTAGCACCCCATCGCTTGCGCAAGATACTGTGCAACCTTCTTCGCAGCTGCCGCTTTCTGGTCTTTTCCAGCTTCTTCGCTACTATTCGATGCTGCTGTCTGATCAACTTGTTTCTCTGCTGAGGCTCCAAGAGCTGAACATAGGACTCCCCAGCTGTCCCATGCCTTGGCGTGGGTCGGACATATCTGTACTGAATGACAGTATGCCTGATTGGCTTTAGACTTGCCTCCAAGTGAGGATAAAAACATGGCTTTCAGTCGGAAAAGCTCACTCTTCTGGTAAGCATCAAAAAAGGATAGATTCGTGGTGTTAATCAAATTCAATCCACCGTGTCTCTCTAGATCCGACTGCGGATTGAAGTACGCGAGAATTTGTTCGCGGAGCTTGAGAAAAGCGTCTGACACATTCATGGCTCGTTCTTCGACGGCTTTATTGAGCACTAGGAGTGTGACGTCTCGCATACCATGCTTTCTGGCTGTTTTGGCCATCCTTATTGTCGTCCATGGTCTGTCATGCAGCGTCGCCAATGTGTTGGGTTCACTCCAATGGAAGTTAGCCGTAATCGCAGCGAACATCTGCGCACGCCAGGAAAATACTTCGTCCCATACTGTCAGTGATTCCCAGTCGTTCGGCAGCCGATGACGCCATGCATTCAGCAAATTCTTTAAGTCCGGCAGCGTTCTACCACTGGAGTGATTACTGGTCTCCACCATGATCTGACCAGATTCGCGGATCTCGACAAGACGATGAAAGAAGTGAAGCAAAGACGAGTGCGAAAGACTGCCGCATGAAAGCTCAGGAAGTAGCTGCCATTTGTACAAGCAGAGCTGTGCTGTTTGAGCGTGAAGATTTTCGACGTCGCTTAACTTGCCATCTGCGACTGCGAGTAGTGTCTCGCACATCTTCACCACCGGGTCGCCGATCTCGACCGAGGCGAGAAGCGCTGTAGAAGAACAAAGAGTCCGGACCTTGCTCCAGTCGTGAGACTTCCATGCGACTTCTAGTTGGAGCCGTGGATTTTCGGACGTTTTGGCAAATTCGGAAACCACTTCAAGCTGGCACAGCTCTCTCTGAAGCTCCACCCAGCGTTCCTCCCATAGGTCCATTTCGAAGTCGGTAGCGCTGAACTCAGTTTCGGGATTGTCAACGAGCTCAACAAGTTCGCCGTACGCTTCCACTGCTTCGTTGACCATGCCGTAAATATCAAGGGACAGAGCCCGCTTGCTTTCACTGGAGGTGCACGATTCGCGAGCCAGGCTCATCAAAAGTCCATCTTCTCCTAACTGTCGATAACAGTGGCGCATTACGGACAGGGTCGTTTCGTTGAGTGTTTCTAGCTTGATAGCCTTATGCTGGTGCTCGAGAAGCGTGTTAACTTCATACCAAGAGTTGTAATTTTCCGCCAAAGATGCTAGCAAGTGGGTGTCGATAAAGGGCATGGGTCGCAACAGCGGCAATGCCCTCAAAAAGGATCGCACTGCGTTGGTTGGGCGGCTATCTTGAAGACAGCGACTTTCTCTGAGGAATTGAGAATGGAACGATCGAGACAGCAATGTCTCGACAGAGGAAACGAGTCGCAGTTTGATTCGATCATCGCCAACTTGCTCCCATGCGGTTGGGAGAAGTTTTTCGAATATTCTCTGGCACACGGTAAGATCGCCATGCGCAAGGGTCCGAAGCGCGGAGATACACTCGTGGTCTCTGCTGGTTATCGAGGCCAGCATAGTATCAACGAAGAGTACGATCCAGAATCGACCGCTCAGTCCCTCCAAATCGCTTCGCAAAAGTCGCCACAGGAGCTGGGGAACCGGAAGCCCTGGACGATTGGGATCGTTGAGATCATTTCTCAGATAGACCTGTAAGAGGCAAGACCGAAGTCCTTCGTTTGCATTCAAGAGGCACGCAACAAGAGACCGCTTCAGTATTTGGTCATCACCAGCCTGGGCCATGTTCGAAGACGTATGCAAACGTAAAATAGAGTGCCCGACGAGATCAGCGAGAGGCTGAGCAGCTGCATCGTCAGGCAGGCCACTATAGTCAAAGCATGCGATTTTCCATAGAAAGCTGTTTCTTTCTTTTCCCGTCACTGGAGAACCCATATCGGTCGCCGAAAGCCATCTTCCGACGACACGGACAGCGATCATCAAGAGCTGCACGTTGTCGCTGGTGTCAATGATGTTTCCGAGTATCTGGAACAAGATCTTTCTGCTCTGGGTAAACACATACGGAATGTCACTCAATTCGAAGATACCCAAAATGAGGACTAGGTTTCGCAGCGTTGTGCTTAATGCAGGCGTGTCTTTCATCGTTCGGCTCTTGCCAGGTACAGGTCTCGAAGTATCCCCTACATCACGCAAACATGCCTCTTCTAGTATTCCGACTGTAGGCGTGTGATACGACATCGAAGGTTCCTGCGACGAACCCTTCCGCTGCTTCGCTGCAGCGTCCAGCAGATGGGCTTTCGTGAGTGCACTCGCTAGGGCAAGCATAGAGGTAGCGTATCGGTTCAAGGTTTCTTTACGTCGTCGACACATTTCCCCAATGAGCTCAAGACTAAAGGCAGCAAAGACAAGAATCGAAGAGCTGTCCTCGGAGGAGCTCGCAGGCTTTTCCCGGCCTCCAGAGCCTCCCTGGCGGCCTGCACCTGTCGAGCGGACCGCAGCACTGTTCCGTTGGTCGTGGGTGGCATCGACGATTATCCTCTCGAGCGACACATTGATCAAAGATGCCAAGGATGGTAGGTCATCCGTCTCAAGAATAAACTTTCGAAGCGCTTCGCGAAGAGAGAGGTCGTCCCGAGAACAAGTGAAACAACCAGTCAAGATCCCCTTCACAAGAGAAGGCTTTACCGAAAAGAATTCGTATCGTTCCGCTTTCAACAAAACGGTCAAGATATCCAAGCAAGAGAATAGCAAGCCAGGTGCTGGTCGGTCTCTAGTTGCTACCTTCTCAAACGGTTGCGGACGAATGGTGCCGTCCCATAAAATGACGACACGTCGGAAAAGCTCCGTCACTCTCTGATCGAGAAGCGGGGCTCCCGTTTCAACTTTCGGGCTTCTACTGTCTGGAGGCTCCGCCATCAAAATCTTCAGTCGAACAAGAAAATTTGCGACGGTGTCGCCGTTCTCGCTCGTGAAAATTGCTGGAGACTTTCCACCCTGTTGCCGTTCCCACGTAAGGAGCAGCTCTACCAGATCAACCGAGAGCAATCTGTTCTCTGGCGGACAGTTAGGAGGAAGTCCAAGACGATTCAGTGAACTGAGCATGTATCGCACAAAACGGTGGCGGTCAGAGTAAAAAACATCGGGGCTCCGCACAATGGTTTGACAAATGTGCGCAAGCTGCGGAACTGAATTGCCGTCTTCGAGCATCATTTCACTGGCTTGCTCAACAACCTTTCGGAAGTCTGTATCGCCCAGTCTTTTTGGAAGAGAGGGAATAAGTAAATCCAAAGCATTTCGCACGAGTTCTTTGCCTTCCTGTTGATGCGACCGAAGTAAAGCAATGCTAACCTGGAGAATTATCTTTGACGGTGTTTCGAAGGCTGAGATGAATCGACAAACGACGACATACGCCCAACTCTTGCAAGGAGTGTCTTCACTCTTCAGTAGTCCCCAACAAAATCTAACCATGTCCTTCCTGAAGGGTGCAACATCTTCGGGGGCGTTCACGAGAAATAAATCCGACAGTCTGAGCAGCTCGACCTTCAGCCTGTCCCCGCAGCTAATTGGGTTGCCACTATGGAAAAGAACTTCTTTCACAAATTTTTCGAGTATAGACCCGTCAATTAAGTGGGCAGCGCCCTTGCTCTGCGTAGCTGTGATGGCTTCGGACTTTTCCTCCCCCGCTGAATAACTCAAAGCTCCAGGTGCACCCTCACCCTTCATTGTGCTGTAAGACGCCTCGACCATCGGGAAAATGAGCAGCTGGATACTCAGTACCTTCGTCTCTTCGTTGCTATCGCCACCTAACAACGCAAAAAATCGTTGCATCACTTGCCTTTTCTGGGCAAAGGTTAGGACGTGCGATACCATTTCTGCCAGAAAGCTGCTGACAAACGCAAAATCTGTCGTGGATGGTTGCAAAAAGACACGAATAAGCTCAAACAGAATGTCAAGGTCCTCGTTCGGGAATGATTTGGCATAGCTCATCAGAAAAGTGGCAAGCATCTTCGACTCCTCGTGAAACCGTGGAGAAACGATATCGTTGTGCTGTAGGCGTAAGAACCGCCCCTTGCTCCGCCATAGCCAACGGAACGCCCTTACGATATCATTATGATCTCGGAAGTAGCTTGCGTTACTAGCCAAGAGTGCCTGTACCAGGCGGAAACCTTGGTGCTGCAGCTCTAAAGACTCTACTGTCATCGGTCGGGCGGTACCTTCCGTAGGCTGGGTAGCCGGTGGGCCGATTCCGTGAATCGAAATAGCGCTTCTGCTCGAGCCAGCATTAGAAGGATTTTTCTCGGATCGAATTATGGCCAGCGGTCGCTCAAAGCACACATTGAGGAGCATCACAGAGCACTGTTTGTTGCCTAGATAAGTCCTGAGAGCCTCACTTTCATCGAACTGTACGATATTCAGCAGCAACTCGCTGTACATCGGAGTTTTAAGTCGCTGAAAGAAAAAGCTGACCGTGTGCTGTGGGTGCTTGTTCAAATAACGGACTAGGGGCTTCCGATACGGCGAAAGCAAGAAGCGAGCCTTGAAGGCAGGTAACGACGCTTCCAGTTTGATGCAAGTCTTGACCAGAGGTTCAACAAAATGTGAAGCATGAGGCAACAGAGCAAATATGTCGACAATAGCAGCTGCAACCAGAGGCTCATCTCCCTCTTTCCATATCTTCTGCGAAACGATTCGCCCCGGGTCCGTCCACTTTGTGAGGTGATCGAGCAGCTTTTCACCTAGAGTCTTGTTGAACCAGGAGCTCAGCAGAGACAATAGCCGCGAAAGACCACGTAGGAGTGGGACAGAAAGTCTCGTATAATCCCTAAGATTGAGCAAAACGGGTCTGATGCAAGTCTGAAGGAGCTCTTTCGGTAGACGTGACTGAGATTTGGTTCCTTCTGCTTCGCTACTTTCTTTTGCGACTACACTGAGAGTGAGCACATCTCGTAGAGCGTTATGAGCTGCTACTACAGACTTCAATGGAGTCGAAACAAGAGATCGGAAAAGTAGGCTGATCACGTGCGGTCTGATGTTACCGATCGGGGACGCGGTCTCAGCATCAAAGAATTCATCTGAATATCCTCTGATTACAGCATGGAGAAGCGAGATCGACGACACGCGCAACTGGACACCAGCTGGGAGCTCTTGTGGTACCACGACTTTCGAATCGTCGACTTCTAGAACGCACTCCCGACGGTAGAACAACGCCGAGGCATGAGTGGGGTAAGACGACGAGTCGGACTCGCCTGTGACGTACTGGCTCTGCGAGGAGACAGTGTAGCCATTCTTGTCTACAACGAAATCCTTTAATGAGGGATCCGACATTTCCCCGTCAGCAACTGACGACATCTTTAGGAGCTCAGAGAGGAACGCAAGCAGGTGTTGATCGGACAAGGGGAAAACATCAGGAGTTTCCTGAATGATGACAGCAAGGCCCTCCACGACACCAACCTGCTGAGGCAGCGGAAGCAGTTTCAGCGACCGCGAAAAAAGAACGCGCCGAATTAAAGAAAGATGACTCGTTACAAATTCCTTTGGGTCTGGAGACGAAGGGGGGATCACATATTTCATGAATAGAAACCTAGCAGCAAACCTGTGAAAGTGAAAAGAGTCAGACGTTGATACCGTGGTACCGGAAACCATTATTGTCAATGGCCACAGTCGCAACAACTTACCTAACGATCTGCTGGGCAGAAGCCATTTCAAAGAGGGCCATACGAACTACGTCGTCGATTGGACGGACCAAAGACGGCTTCGTCTCTTCAGGCTGGGCAACCGGCGAGTCAAGCTTGGCGGCCAACGACTCGTCGACCTTCATGGCCGACGCGTCTTTGGGCTTGGTCGTCGACACGCCCTCAGGCTTGGCGACCGACGACTCTTGAGGTGGCTTGGTCGCCGACGCGTCTCCCTTATCCGCATCAGAGGCTAGGACGTCCCACACAATACTGTCCCCTGGACCATTGGGCCGCCAGGGGACACCATACAGTCCGCTGCAAACCCGAATGAAGAATCGCAAAGCACCGAGCGAGGCATTCGATAGCTCACGTGGTACAATCTTAACCGATAGCAGCGCTGCGTTTATCAGCATCGCCTCAAACTTTCGAGCCCATTCGCCTCCGAGTTCGCCGATTAATAGACAAATAGTGTCTTGGATTCCTGCTTGCCTATCCCATGACGTGGACGTGCTTCTTTCGCAAAGAGAGCGGAGCAAACTGTCTGAAAAAGACATGCGAGCGAAAGTGACGCCATCTTTCTCATCTCCTGCTTCAGGCATTTGCAATATATGCTCCAAGAAACGAATCCCAACGATCGTAGAGCCAGAAGACGGATCTGAAATGAAAAGGACAAGGGCATCGCTAAGAATAATTGGATCGATTCGCATCGCGAAACTCTTTAGACTTGTCACAGCTTTTTCTTTGATCGAGTCGATCATGGAGGCATGCATCAGCGCCAATGCGATTGCCTTCGACTGCTGGCTTACATCACCATTTGATTTTCCGTTAGGCGTACCCGTCTCCGGTTTCGACTCGTCCCCAATAAGTGCGCGTACCAGAGTTGTATTGTCCAGGGTCTGGACCACTGCAGTTTGGACAACCCTCAGGCTAGCGTTTGCTTCTTGATTCTTTGTCGCTTCCATGACATCATTCCGATAGAAAGAGAAGTCGATGTTCTCGATCGGAGATGTCAGCAATCTTGAGCTATCAGCCCAGGGAATCCTCTCCATTTCCTTCAGAGGCTCCACATCGCTTGATTCAGATCCATTCTTAACGTCAACCGACTGAGCGCAGGCGATACGCTTTAGCATCTCCAAAGCACGATCAAGAGGCAAAGTTATTTTGTAATCTCGTCCAGGCGCTTCCACGGATCTAACATTTTCTTGGCTATCCAACTCTGACGAACTGATCCACGAGTATGCGATTTGTAGTTCCCGTTCCGGATCCGCACTGTGCTCGTTCGGATCACAAAGAAGCAACGGGTTGCGAAGAAACTGCCTGTTCTTTCCACCGAGCTTCCCTAGCAAACGGAGTGTCAACAGACCGTAGGGGTACGGAGCAGGCCGTAGATGATGCGACAGCGCCTGCATTAGCGAAGCGAAAAGCTCTGTTTGCTTCGACATCTCTGGATACAAGAACAGGGGATTGAGATTGTCGACCCAGAACTCCAGTGTTCGAAGGCTTTACGAGAGAAGACAAAAAGTGTGAGATCAATGCACGGTAACACAAAGGGAAGATCCACGCACAAAAGAGCTCACCCAAGGTTGACGAGATCACCAGTGCTAGATTCCAGTGCAGGAATGATCACCCTCAGGAGCAAATTCATATGAGGAAGAAGCGAAGATAATCGGGCAGGAATCGTCAAGCACAGCTCGATCGCAGTGTGACGAAGCACGTCATCCTCAGACGCGCAAATCACCCGATAGAGTCCGTTCAAGACGGTAGGAATTAGTGGGAGCAGCTCTTTATAGGACTCTTCAAACTTCCCGGCAGATATCGAGCGAAAGAGGTACCGAAGAAGCATGCAATAGTTATCCGGCCACGAATAAGTATTCTCCATCGAAGATCGGAGGCAAACAACGACGATTTTGCGAAGCTTACGACGGACCACTCCAGCTTCGTTCTCGGGAAAAGCCGACAGTGACTTTAGTACGCGCTCAAAGAGTTGCAAGAGCGTTGCGCTCCTTTGCTTCTGCCGCTCTTCACTTTCCAAAGGAAACTGGGCCGAGAGCTTAACCCCTTGCTCTACCAGCTCTCTTCCACATACATTACCACCCGGCAACTGTTCCACAAAGACCACCCCCTTTGGCCGCGGGAACGCAAGAAGATCCATCCTATCGATCAGATAATTCAATAGAAGATTACAAAACTCAAAGCTTGTCGACGGATTGGAGCTCAGAAGATGCCTCGGCACAATCATCAGCATCGGGTCGTCAACTATCGCATCGACTAGTAGGTCAATCCGCTTACCCAAGGTCCGTCTTAGGTTGTACCCGTCCAACGTCGTGAATGCAGCAGCAAAATACGTAAGCGAATCTCGATGCTGTTCAGTCAGAGACTTTTCACCCGTGGACCACCCTGCCGGTTGACCAGTCGACCCCTTCTCTTTCAAATATTTCAAGGCAGGAAAGGCTGCTAGGATATATTTATCAACGATCGCAACCTCGGTTGTCGTCAGCTTGAGCATCGCCGACGAAACTTCTTCGTTTGATCCTGATGGGGGCATTAGCTGCTCTCGCGTCTTGTCCTTGTCTCGTTGGTTGCGATAATTGTTCAGGTAGTATATTACTGTCTTGTGACCAACAATTATAGCTCGGATCATGCTTTGCAAGTCTCGAACCGTGTCTGGCTGGGCATGTGAGAATGATGCGTTAGCATCAGACTGCCGGGAAGCGGGACCCGTTCTCTCAGCTTCTCGAGCAGCTTCCATTCGCATCACTTCCGGAAAGTATTCATTCAAGGAGGTGAGCTTATCCACCAGTGTTTTTAAAGTTCGAACAAGCATATCCCTGCCAAATTGAGCGTTTGAGTCCTTATTGTGGTAGATGATGTCAACCACGCTCAATAAGGTCCGAACTGCAGTGTATTGCGTCGACATGGGTAAGGTCAGTGAATCATGCAAGACACGCGAGAACATGCCAACCACCCGAGACATTTGCGGCATGCTCAAGATGGAGCGAACGTGCTGAACCAAATCCGACAGCGTCGTGTATCCCAAAGGTCTCAGTAGAGTCTGATCCGAAAAGCGGTGGTGTGAACCCATCAAGACCCGCTCGTCGAGCAAAGCATCGACATGACGAAAGAATCCATTCTTGAAGTCACTATTCAACAAATGGCGCGTAGCGACCAATAGCTCCTTGCGAGTACCAATGGACTCTCGAGGGCAAGTTGACATGAGAGCAACCACATTGCTGGCGAGTCGATCTTCATAGGGCTTAAGCTCGGCCGAAAAGCTCCTAAGCAGGTAGGTCAAGAACGACAAAGTCTTGGCTTGAGCAGCTACAAGCTCGCGTGTCCTAGAGAAATACAGACGCTTGATGCCACTGTCCAAATTTTGTTGATTCGGTGGAGTCAGCGACTGGATTGGCGGCGCACGAAGAGCCATGGCCTCCATCATGACATTGATAAGGACAGGAATGTTGTTCTTGAGGAACTTGGGGTACAGCTGAAACATAAGCATAACAATCAAAGGACACTCTGTCAAGACCCGAAACGAAACATTCGATCGTAACGCCAATCTTGGAATAGGCGTACCAGCCACAGGAGGACTTGCCCCTGTCGAGTCTACCGACATGGCAGCCGACGGCGTGGCAGCGGATGGACTGTCCTTTTTGGCATCTTCTTCAGCCTCATTTTTCTTTTCAGCAGACGCAGGAGCAGTCGCAGGAGTTACATCTGTCATGATAACATCCTTGTCGGTCGATCTCTCTTTTTTCTTTGCTGGATCGTTTGACGAAGACTCGGGCTTGACAGCATCCGCCTTGGAGGATCCCAAAGCCTTAGTCGCAGCCGGAAAGGTAAAGTTACGCTGAATGGCTGCCGGGAGATTTCTGTAAGTGCTGTTAACAAAATCCAAGTATGGTTGGACGTAATCCGGTGGTAGAGTTCGATAGACCTTGTACAGATCAAAGATGATCCGCGAAGCAAGCAGCGCGTTCTCCTCGTAGTCCCTGTTGAGGACGTCAATGGCTAAGGCCACCAGGTGAGGTGCATGAGGTCGAAGATACTCGTTGCTCGGCATCTTGCTAATGATATCCAGGACCAAGTTACGGAACTTGTGCTCCACTGAGTTCGTATCAGGACTGGGACGAGTGCGATGCGCTAGAACCGACGAGAAAGCCGGAAGGAGCGCCGAAAGCATGAGGGGGAACTCCACCGTATGGACAATCTCAATGTTTTCTCTCAATTCGATCGCAGCTAAATGCGCATCTTTCAGATCTGCACCCAGCAGACGCTTTCGTACAGGCTCCCAGTTCATACTCCCCGATAGAACGGGAGCCGAAGGGGCCGCCGTTACGCTCATGCTCATGGTTACCAGTACCAGCAGCAAGATCTTTTGTGTGGGGCCGGGGACGCCTTGGGTGCACACCACGGTTGCGGTTGGCTGCAGTTTTTGCTTTTATGTAAAAATGTCAATATTTTCCGTTGGTATCGTATTTATGAAATGTTACATAATGCAACGTGTAAAGTGTAAGGTGGTGATGATGAGTGTCGGGAATCCGAGTGGAGTCCCGGGAAAGAGTCACGTTTGCTCCAACTTCGATGAAACGGTTCCACGATCTGCAACAGTTTCATTCGCATTGGACTCGTTGAGTGATGGAGTATCCTCAATCCAGTTCACTCCTCCCTCCACGATTAGTCCCCAAGTAGAATCCTGTAGCCTTGGCTAGAACAGCCACGAAACAGAGATCGTAGATTAGTAATCTAAAGCTCACTTATTTTGTTTACTTTAGTTGTCA
>Ga0307981_1001632_pt1 | contig 19620 bp, 14 predicted proteins | sample OrgLakmetagen987_FD_201849 | JGI IMG/M metagenome (GOLD analysis project Ga0307981, IMG submission 201849) | Saline water microbial communities from Organic Lake, Antarctica - #987 | ecosystem: Environmental > Aquatic > Non-marine Saline and Alkaline > Saline | place: Antarctica: Organic Lake... | reverse complement strand
ATTAAAATTTTTCTACAGAATTCTAAATTGGTAATATCACCATAACAAAATTCAAAATTAGGATGATTTTTAATTTCTTTTAAATTATCAAGATTACCAGAACTTAAATTATCAACAACACGTATTTTATAATCATTAATTAAATATTTTGCTAAATTAGAACCGATAAAACCAGCACCACCAGTAATTAATATTTTAATCATAAGTTTATTTATAAAATAATATAAAAAAACTTTATATATAAATAAACTTTATTTAGATATGTCTAATACATTTTTAATAATAGCAGAATTAGATGATTATCTTAAATCAATTAAGAGACATTATTCTTTTACAAAAGGTTTTGGTATCGCTCAAGGATTAACTAAAATAAAATCAATAAATGAAGTATATTATTTAACAAAAGGTAAAAGTATAGAATATAATAATGTAAATTTAATAAATGTTGATGAAATAGATCAAAATTTTATGAATAAAATAACTAATATAATATTAGTTCGCGAACATAATATTATAGATATATTGGAAATAAATGAAGTAATTAAAAATACAATATTAAATAAAAATAAAACTCAAAATTTAATAATGAAAAGTGATGCGATAGAATGGTTATGGGATAAAAGATATATAAAAATGTTTAAAACAAATTATGAAGAAGATTGGTATGATTTTATAATTAATAATTTTAATCATATATGTTGTCAAACAGAAGAATATAAAAATCAATCATTACATTTAATAAAATCAAGAATATTAAATAAAAGTGAAGAATTTTATAATAAATTATATGAAAAAATAATAAGTTCTCGAATGGGAGTTAATAATATTAATCCATATGAGAATAAAACTATAATTAATCCTTATACAGTTAATCATGAATATTGTATCGATAATGGACGTTCATTAAATGAAGAATTGGCATTAACACCATTATGTTATACAGCTAAAAATTATAAATATTCAAAAGATAAACAAAAAATTAATTTTAATCGAACTAAAACGATATTGATTTATATGGGACGATTAAAAACAGATCAAGGTAAAATATTATACACATTACGTGATATTATGAATAAATTAGGTGATTCATATGAATTACATATGTTTCCAGGTCGTTTTGTAATACCAACATGTCCAGTATCAGTATTTTCAAATAAATATGGAGAAAATTTACAAATAATGCGTGATATTATATTTCATTCATGTACAAATGTAATAATACATTATCCATTTAATAATGAAACTCAATATAAATATTTATATAATGGTCATATAGGAATAGATTTTTCATCAACTCGACCACATAATAAAAAAACATTACAAGGAAATGCAAAATTATTAGAATATTGTTATTATGGTTTAAAAGTTGTTACAGAAAAAAATGTTATTAATAGTAATTTAGTAACAGAAGCAAATAATGGAATATTATTAGATAATATAGGCACAGTTGATGATTATGTTTGTGCTATAAAAAACGTAGAAAATTTAAAAATTGATAAAAATAAAATTATAAATAAAACAATAGAAAATCATAATTGGGATATTATAGCTCTTGAATTATTTAATAAAATTATGAATATTTAATTTATTTTTTATTAATTTATTATGTAATAATTTAATATTTTGATATATAGATTCTTCAATAAAATTAGTAAAGTTTTTATTATTGATATAAAATTTATTATTATAAAATATTGGATTAACAATATTTTTATCTATAAGATTATCATAATATATTAAATATGTTGAATAAATATCTGTATTATCTTTTAAATTTGATATTTTTATAAATATATTTCTTTTTTCGATCATATTTTTTTTTCTTTTAGAAACATACGGAATTTGAACATATAAATTATATTTTTTTATATAAATATCATTAAAATTTATACATATTCCTTTTGTACAAATACCATTATTATCATTATCATTTTTTTTATATGTGATATAATCATAATACATTTAGATTAATATTTGATTTTAAAATAATAAATAATTATTATTTTAAAATAAAACTAATTAAATTTAAAAATTCAATTTTATTTTAATTTAAAAAATTATTAAATAAACTTAATAAATTTTCTATAATAGTTTTTTTATCAAAACCATTATAATAGAATTGTTTAGTCAAACTTAAATAAATTTTTTTCCTCCATTCTTTTTGATCATTATATTTATGAACTAATAATTCTTTACTAATAAATTCACTATTACCAACATTCGAAGATGTTACAATATTACAATTATAAGAAACAGCTTCAATTAAAACATTTGGATTTGAATCATAATATGAAGGAATTATAACAGTTTTAGTTTTTTTAAGAATATTATTAAGATCAGTTTTATTAAGATTATCATATTGTAAAATTTTACTATATGGAATTTGATTTTTACCAATAGAAACAATATTTAATTTGGCAATATGTTTTGAATTTAATAATTCTTTAACAAGATTATAATTTTTACATTCTCTTTGCCAGTCATAAGCAATAAAAACTATATCGATAGTTTTAGACTCAAAATGAATATTAAATTTATTATAATTAATATTGGTTAAATAAATTGGATTTAATAAATGAGAAAAATTATTATATTTTTTAATTAAATCATATGTAATTGAAGAGTTTGGTAAAATATAATCACAATCATTAAAAACATAATTCTCTAAATATTGATCATTTTTTTTAACAAAATCTAAAATATTTTCTTTTTGATCATAAATAATAGATTTATTTTTCATATTTTTCATTATAATTTTATGATTAATATCTTTATAAAATTTTTTAGTTTTTGATATATATGATGTAATAAAACGCAATCCAGATGGGGAAAATATTTTTATTTTATCAGTAATTAAATGTGCTAAATATGAATATATTTTATAATTTTTAAAAAAACAAATATTTACATCAATTGATTTTAATATTTTTAAAAAATTTTCTTCGATATTATTATCTATTTTTAATTGATAAATATTAACAATATTATCAGGATTTAGATTTTTATCTAAATTTGATACAAATAATCCATATGATTTACAAGAAGTCTTTAATTCTTTTATTAAATTATAAGTATTTGTCGCAGCACCTCCAACATATGGTATATCACAACTAATAAATAAAATTTTAGGAATAGTTTTTTCAGTATTTATATATTTATTAATATTTGAATAATTATTAATCACATTAATAAATTTGTTTTTCTCTTCAAATTTATATTTATTAAGATTAAATAAATGATCAAAATCGAGTAAATAAAAATTATTAAGTAAATATGTTATTTTATCATAATATTCATATTTATTATAAACATCTTCACATAATGTTTGAGAATTTAAATAATATTGAAAACCAATATTTTTTGATGCGATCGGAATACAACGATTATTTAAACCTTCTAATAAAATATTTGGACCACTTTCAGATAATGAACAAATTACAACAATTTTTGATACACTTAAATAATATTGTATTTGATCATAACTAACATGATTTAAATAAGTAGTATTGGGAATTATAGTATGATTTGAACCTTCACCAATAATTAATTTATTTTTATTGGGAAATAATTCAAAAATTTTAGTTAGAAATTTATAATTTTTAACAGAACGTTTCCAATTACTTGCAACAGCGATTAAATCTATATATTTATTATCAGTATTTAAGATTTGATTTTCTTTTTGATTTAATAAAATATTATTAACAGCCGAATGAACAGGTTCGATCAATTTATTTAAATATTGTGGATAAATAGTTTTATAAACATCCGTAATTAATGAACTATATGGAGAACAATAATTAGAAACTTTTATACAGCGTAATTCTTGTTCAACTAAATCATTATTTAAATAATCGTTAATATTTTTTTTGTTCAAAACAGTTTGAACAGATAAATTATTATTTATCGCGGAATAAGTTCCTAATGTTAATGTAGGTAATCCAGATATACAATAAATTAATTGAACAGTTTTATAAAGTTGTCTAATTAAAATAGGTGCTCCATAATTAAAACCCAATATTATATTAGGGATACCATTTAATGATGTTTCTATTTTAGTTTTAATTTGAGTTTTATCTTCTTTGGGATTTATTATAAAATCGGGTAAATGTTTTACTTGTATGATATTTCCTAAATTTTCAGGATCTATATTTATATTTCTATTTTCAAAAAATAAACATACAACATTATAACCACATTTTCTTAAAAATTTAGTAGTATGATAAGCAGTAGTAGCAGAACCACCATAATGGGGATATTGTGTACATGTAATTAAAATTCTTTTATTTGTAATATTATTTATTTTATAATTTAATTCATCAACAAATTTATTTTCATTATATTCTTCTATAAATTTTTCAGATATTTGATCATGATTATATTTTTTTGTTACATGATTTATTATTTTATCCCATAATATATTTGAATTTTTATAAGATATTGATTTAGATTTTTCTAATGTTATTTCAGTATCACTATTAATAATCACACCATATGGTTCTTTATAATAAAATTTACCATCAGATAAAGTATCAACACATATATTATAACAACCACAATTACCAGCTTCGGAAATAACACGAGGACAACAATCACGACCACTAAATATTAAATTAATACGAGATTTATTATATACGATATTTAATTCGGATGGATTTAAATTATTAAAAAAAACAATATTCAAACATTTATAAGATTCGATATATTCGGTTAAATTTTGTTTATTAGAAACATAAGCGATAAGAATTTTATTATTATTTAAATTAAAGTTTTTATCAATATAATTATCGTAATATTTTAAAAAATCAAAAAATAATTTATGATTTTTAGTTGGTTGTTTTGATGATGCCACAATAATAAATTCATAAATTCTACGAATATTTAAATTATTAAAATTATCTTTATTTGCCCATTTTTTGAATAATAAATAATTTAAATGTTCTCCATATTTCTTAGTAATATTTTTATCTTCATGGGATAAAATTAAATCATAATCATAGTTAAAATCTGTTTTTTTTAGTGTTTTATTAGTATTTAATAATGTTAATGGTTTTGATAAATCTTTTTTAGTATGTGTATATATTAATGATACCGCCGGATAAAATATTTTATAACTATTTTTAGAACATAATTTAGAATATAATTTATGATATTCACCTCTTAAAAAATATACTTTTGCATCTGAAAAATTATATATTTGTTCATATTTTTCTAAAATCCATACAATTACTTTTACATTATTAATAATTTTTTCTATTTTTAATGTTTTTTTATTCGTTTGATTAATACCATAATTAAAAGGTATTTGATCATATAAATATATATAATGGACAGTATCAAAATTATATAATTTATTAATTTGTACAAAAATATTCAAATAAATATCCATTGTAAATATTTTATTGAAAATTTTATCATTTGTATCTAATATAGAATATTTTATCTGTGATTTTGTAATATTAGTTTTATCATTTATATTTTCATTTTCGTTATCATTAGGATTAACTTTATAAATTCCAACTATATCAACTTGTTCATTATAAATATAAGTTTGATCATTTTTATCAATTTGATTTTGATCAATTTGATTTTGATCAATTTGATTTTGATCATTTAATAAATCAATAACACTACAACCATTAAATTTTGCTTCTAAAATAACATTAGAATAAGATTCATAATAAGATGCTGTAATAATATATTTAATTTTTTTATAATAAGATTTTAATTCATAATTGGGTAATAAATCATAAGTATCAATAAAAGAAGATTTATATTTATGGGAATTTTTACCAATCAAAATGGTTTTATATTTTTGTTTATTTAAAAAATTAATAATTGTGGGTATATTTTTAACAACGCGATCAAAATCTGATATTATGACACCATAATAATATGTTCTATTATTAAAATTATTATCAATTTCAAAAAATTTATTTTTATAAGAGAATAAATTAAAATATAATAAATTAATATCTAATCCGAATGTTTTTTTTAATATTTCAATTGATTTATAGTTTGCACAAAAACTTTTTGTTGATATCGCAATAGTATCTAATATTTTATTATGAATAAACTGTTTAATTTCACCTTCTGTTAATTCTAAATAATTTTTATTAAGATTTGAATTAAATATACCTGGTATAAAAAAATAAATAGGACAATTAAATAATGATTTAATATCAATATCAATATAATTTCTTAAAATAATTAAATCAGGATTCCATTGAAATTTATTTTTTAAATCAAATAAATAATTTTTTAAATTATTTTTATCAATAGCTGTTATAATTTTATCTTTTTGTTTTTTATTAATATAATCTTTATTATCTGTATAAAAAACGACTTTAACATTTTTATTTAAATTATAATTTAAATATTTTCCAATTAAATAACTATTAGTACTTGCTCCACCATATGAACAATAACCTTCACATAAAATCAAAATATTATTAAAATTAGATTTTTGTAAATGATCTTCAAATAAATCTAATTGACGATAACGAACATGTAATTCAACATCATCAATTGTATTCCATTTTAATGAAACTTTTGTATTTGAATTATGAATAATTGGTATATTCATAGCTTCTAATTCTTGAACTGTATTTGCATTACCGTCCTCTTTTGTTAATCGTATTCCTAAAAAGATTTTACGATAAACATTAATCATTTCTTCATATGAACAATTTAAAGTAGAACTACGAATAAATTTAAATTCTGGAAATCTATTAATAATTTCTTTAATTAAATTACCCCCATAAACATCACTATTATTTTTAGAATAACCATCATATATATAGATAGAATCGCCATAACTATTTAATGGTTTAAAAATAGAACGATCAACTAAATTAAAATATATTTGTTTATAATTTGTAATATTTAATTTTTGTAATCGATTTGTAATAGAGTCTGAAATAGAATAATGTAATTTAATATTCGAAACTGTTCGAATAAAATTATAATTTACATTTCCTAATTTATAATCTAAATTAATATCTGTTCCACCCCATAATATATATATAGGTCCTTGATGATTTCTTATTATTTTTCTATCAATATTTTTATAAATACCGAAAATAATAACTGGTTTTTTATTATCTTCATATAATTCTAAATTATATATTGTTCTAATTCTTTCAAATTGTTTTAATGAAGGTGATATATATATTTGTGTTGGTTCAAAAATATCATATTGATTTGATTCAAAATTATTATTTTCTTTTAATTTATTTGTATCATATAATAAAAATTTAGGTTTTTGAATAATTTTATTATCGATAATTGTTAAATCTTCTAATTGTATATTTTCAATAGTTAAAACATTATTATTTGTTGTATCTAATATTAAAAAAATTATAATTTGATCATCAATTTCTGATGAAAAATAATAATTTTTTGATAATAATATATTTGATTTAATATAAACTTTACTTGAATCTTTATTTTGAATATTTATATAACAATCATATTTTGAGCGATAATTTAAAAATAATCTATATTTTGTATTTTTTTTTATTTGAGTTTCATAATATATACCCGTAGTAGTATTTTTATTTTTATTAATTATTTCAATGGTATTATTATATTTATTAATTATCGAGTCTCCATAAATATTAAATTTATTTATATCAATATTCATATATTGATATAAATATTTTTTAAAAAATAGTTTTAAACTATTTTTATAATATTTTTTTCATTTTATTAAAAATAGTTTTATCTTCAATTTCATTATAATCACATTCGAGCATATCACTTAATAATAAATCTGTATAATATTTATTAGTTTTAATTTTTCTAATACAAGATTCTTCTGAAATTAATCTATAATGAAAACAAACTAAATGAGCATTTTTAATATTATCTTCATTTAAATATCTATAAAATGTTTTTAATTTAGCTTTTGTTTTATTAATCGAATCAACACATTGATAACGTCCATTTTGTGAGTTTGGATAATGATCAGATTCTTCATTTATTTTATTAAATTTATTAGTTTTAAAAATACATTTACATTCTATATTTGTAAATCGACATCTTCCTTTTTTAAAATCATTGCTATGAGGATGTCTTTTATTATGATCCCATCTTGTAATTAAATCAGTAATATGAGAAGGATCATTTTTTCTATTATTAGATGAAAACATAACCCATGGGATTTTAACAACATCATAATTATCAAAATTTTGTTTAATTTCATCTTTAATAGTATTATTTAAATTTAATCGAGTAGTAATAAATTCATCAGCATCAATAAATAACATCCATTCAGTATCATTTTTAATTTTTTCATATAAATCTTGTGGTGTATTATAATCAATTTGTTTAAAAAATTGTACTTTTAAATGAGTGTGTAAAAAATGAGAGTAAGTTAATGTTGAATTATCATCCCAAATATAAATCATATCAATATTTTCATTAATATAATATTTAATAAAATCATCCATAAATGGTTCATCTTTAATTCTAACAAATATTGAAATATAATTGTTCATTTTTATAATTAATTATTAAAATAAAAATTATAAAAAACCTTAATTAACGTAAAAATAATTAAAATAATTTATAATTGTATAAAATATGATATATTTTATAGATAATAAATTTAAGATTATATTTTTTTCTTTATGTGATACCTATAATGAGGCTTTAAGAAATTATTATAAAAATAATGATTTTGTAAAAATATTAGATAAAATTAATATTAGTGAGTATGATGATTATGAATTTTATTATATATGGTTAGACCAAAAATATTTAATTATTAAAGAATTATTAAAATTATTAAATGATAAAAATAGTATATCAGAAAATATAATTACAGAAGATAATTGTTTAGATATATTAAATGATACTATATCAAATATAAATATAGAATCTCAATATAAAATAATAAATTATGATATAATTCAAAAGAATTTTTACATATTAAATTTAGATAATGTGAATAAAATATTTAAATATTATTATAAAAAGGAGATTAATTTAAATTTTTCAAATAAGAATATGATAATAAGTTGTTTGAATAAATATTTTAATTTAAATTTATTAAAAGATCAAATTAAGAATTCTAAATTAGATAGTCAATTTTATGAAACTTATCGATATGTTAAAAAGAAAATTAAAAAGGAATATAATCCAAATAAAATTAATAAAATATATTATATAAATCTTGATCATCGATTAGATAGAAAAAATCATATTGAAAATGTTTTATCAAAAATTGATATAAACAACATTGAAAGGTTTAATGCGGTAAAATTAAATAAACATGATTTAAATCATAAAAATGCTATTTATTATAAATATTTTAAACGGGGTATTGTGAGATTTAAGCAATATTTAAATTCAAGAAAATTTTATGATTTAAAAAAGGGTGTTGGTGTATATGGCTGTTATTTAAGTCATTATTTTTTATTACAAGATATACAAAGAAAATTTAAAAAGAATGAATTAGTATTAATCTTAGAAGATGATGCTGATTTTGATCAAAATTTAATAAATAATTGTGAAGATTTAATTAAACGAGAATTTATTGAACAAAATATAAATTGGGATATAATACGTGTAATTTGGGGTAATCCTTATGATAAAATGAATAAAATAAATGATCAATTATTTACTTATACAAATTGTAATAGTCAATCTAAATTTGCTGATGAAAATAACTCAAATAATATGCACAATGGAACAACATTTCAAATAATTAATACAAAAAATATCAAAAGAATACTAAATTATTTAGAAAAAGATTATATTTATAATATAGATGGTGTTTATTGTACTAATAAAATAGATATATTTGTTTATCGGTATGGTAATAATATAACTGCTGAATTTAGTTCTGATATTAGAGATTGAATAGCGTTAATAAATGAATAAAAATAATAATAATTAAATAATATAAAATGAAAATATTTGTATTAGCCAATTATAATTTAATAGTAGGAGTTAGTGCAAAATGTGGAACAACAACAATTAAAAAATATATATTAGATAAATTAAATATTAAAATACCATGGACAAATGTAGATAATTTTCATAAAGAATTTAATACTCAAATATTAAATAATCATGAATATAGAGTTTATGATTTAAATAAATATAGAAAATTACGAAAAAAAAAGAAAGTTGAAGATTATCGTCGAATATTAATATTAAGAAATCCTTTTAAAAGATTAATATCTGGTATAAAAGAAAAAAGTGAAAAAATAGCTATTAATTTTGGTTATCAAGATGAAACTGTTAATGGTTTTATAAATAAAATAAAAGAAACTAATTTTTTTGCAACAAATGGCTTTTTAAGACATCATTTTCGACCACAAACTGATTTTGAAAATGGTCAAAATATAACATTTCAAGAATGTTATGATATTAAAGATATTACTAAAATTAAAGAATTATTAAATATTCAAAATGATTCAAAACGAATGAATTCTACTAATTATGAACAAAATGAAACTTATATTAATGATATAAGAATAAAAGATTTAATTAAATTACAAAATACATCATCAAATGTAAAAAATTGGTTTAATACTGATAATATAGATCTAATTTATGATTTATATAAAGAAGATTTTAAACGTGCGAAAGAGTTTAATATAATTTATGACGAATTTTAAATAATTTTATTAATTAATAAAATTATTTTATAAAAATTAATTTTATAATAAAATTATTTTATAAAAATTAATTTTATAATAAAATTATTTTATAAAAATTAATTTTATAATAAAATTATTTTATAAAGTAAAAATAATATAATGTTAAAATTAAGATATTCGCTAAATGATATATTTAATATTAATTCTAAAACTGAATCTAAATTTTCATTAATTAAACCACTTTTATTATTTTATTTAACACTTGGTTCAAAATATACGAATAAATTACTAACTGATAAGTTTGACAAGTTTATATCAAATAGATATATAACCCATTTAATAGCTTTTATTACTTTATTAGTTATTATAATAGAAATAGGTCAAATATCTGATATAAAAAATTCTCTTATTTATACTTCTATTGGTTATTTATGGTTTATCTTTACAACAAAATTATCATTAAATTGGAATATTTTAATAATTGTAAGTCTATTGGGAGGTTATTTATATGAAACAAATTTAAATAATAAAAATAATAGACTAAAAAATGATGAATCTCTTGATGAAAATATAATTTATAAAATTTATAAAGATAATTTAAAATCTAAAACAAATTTTAATTTAGTATTATTTTTTGCCACATTAGTTGGCACTATTTATTATATACAAAAAATAAGTTCAAAATATAATTTTAATTTTGATAATAATCAAAATATTCAAAATAAACAAATTGGTGGTAAAAAAAACTTTGATCCAATTAAATTTTTACTTGATTAATCAAATGAAACATAATTAATTAAAACATTAGCTTTAATATTAATTTTAGCATATTTATTATGATTATTAACTTGTCCAATAAAAAAGAAATTTAATTTATGATTATTATTTTCAATAATGAGTTTTGTATTAGATATATTTGAATAATTACTTTCTGTAAAATCAACAAGTTCTAATTTTTCTGGTTCATTTTCTGAACCACTATAATATTTATATTTATGATATTCTGTATATTTTTTATTTTTTATAGAATATTGAAAAAATAATTTTATTTCACTATTAATACACATATTATCTTTTAATTCAATTAAATTTAAAAAAGGACTATTCATTTTTAAATGAACTTTAAATTGATCATGTTTAAATTTAATTGGTGATTCCGAACCTTTTAGATAATATGTTCTAAATTTCATATCTGAACAAGCATTAGTACCAAAATCAATAATATTAGATCGAATATTATCTGCTGTTTTAATAACTGTTTTACATTTATCATTTACATTATCTAAATAATGAGTATAATCATTTAATTCTGGAAAACGTGTATTAATAAAGTCTTTACAATTTATTAAACATGTTTGAAATATATCATTTAATTTATCAATATTTAAACTGGATACATTAGAAAATAAACTCCATAAATAATCTATAGTTGCTTTATAATTACTATAAAATGTATCATAATCAAATTCTACTTTTAATGATTTTTTATCTTTCGGTTTACAATCTGAACAATCACAAGAACTTTCTGAATCACTTGTATAAGTATCCGAATTATTATTTGTACAATTATTCATTATAGTATAAATATATAATATAAATATTATTTTTATTTTAATTATATATAATATATATATAGAATGGATTACATGAATACAGATTTAGGAAGTGACACCAATTCCGAGGAATCAATTCAAGTTCAAAGCGAAGAACCTAAAGATATGAATCTTATTAATACAAAAACAGTTCAACTAGAGCCCACTCAACTAGAGCCCACTCAACTAGAGCCCACTCAACTAGAGCCCTCTCAACTCGAACCCATAAGAACTACAAGTACAAAAGCTTCAGATGAAACACCAGCGAATATTTTAAGTTCTTTATCAAGATTTCAATCACAAAATAATTACGCAGAAGCAGATATAACTGAAACACCAACGGAATATAAAGAATCTTATTCTCAAGAATCTTATTCTCAACAAACACATAATACTAAACTTGATGAATTAATGTCTTTGATGACGACACTATTATCACAAGCAACAATTCTTCATGAAAAAATTCAAGAAGAAAAAGAAAAAACAGGGACATTATCTGTAACACAAAAAAAAGAAGAAAAAGAACTACTCGAATTAAAATTAAAATTATTCTGTTAAATTATTAATATATTTTATAAAATATACTAATGATAACTTTTATAGAAAATGAAAAAATATTTTTAAAATGGGCATCTAAAACATACGAATATAAAATTAAAAATATAAAAATTAATAAAAAATTTAATTATTTTGATATTGATCAAATTGATCGAAATAAAATTGATCAAAATGATCCAATAATATTTGGTTGGAATGTATCACAAATATCTAAATATCATACAACAAAATATAATTATTACAAAACTAAAATAGATAATTTAGAAAATGAAAATGAAATATATGAAAAAATAAAAAACTTTTTAGAATATAAAAATAAATATTTAATAGTTCAAGATTTACATGATAATGATTATAAAAATGGAATAAATGAATTAATTAGATATTTGAATAAATATAATTTTACAGGAATAATTACACCTTACTATAAAACCGTAAATATGGAAAAAATAATAAATAAATGTAAAAATTTAAGAATTGTTCATTTATGTCATCATATTGATGAACATCAATTTAAAAATAGAGAATTAAAAAAAAAGTATGATGTGTTTTTATATGGTAATACAAATAAAAATATATATCCAAAAAGAAATCGTATTAGGGAAATTTTAGAACAGAGTGATGTAAAATATAAAATATTAAAACCAATAAGAAATTATTTTAGATATGATAAAACAAAATCAGGAGAGGCATTATCAAAATTAATAAATCAATCATATTTAACAATATGTACAGAATCAAAATATGATATGTTATTGGGTAAATATTTTGAAACAGCTATGTCGGGATCTATTATATGTGGGTCAATGGCAAAAGATGGCGAACAAATATGGAATAATAATTATATAAAATTAGATTTAGATAAATCTAATGAAAATATAATTGATCAAATAAAAAAAGCAATAAAAAATAAAAATAAATTAAATAAAATAATAGAATATCAAAATAATATAATGAACGCATATTATTTATCTTCATATAGTGAAAAATTATATAAGTTAATTATAAATAAGTTAATTGTAAATGAAAATTGATAAAGTTATAGTATCATCAAATATTTGTGGACATTATTTAGAATTATATCCATTAGTATATAGAATATGGAAAGATAAATTTAATTTAGATTGTTATTTGATATTAATTAGTGATTCAATACCAGAAAATTTAAACTATTTGAAAGAATATATAATTTTATTTAATCCTATTGAAAATATAAACTCAATATTTACAGCTCAATTTATTCGTATTTTATATCCCGCATTATTAGAAGGTAATATATTAATAAGTGATATTGATATATTTCCTATTTCTGAAAATTATTTTATAAATTCAATTAAAGATTTTCAAGAAAGTAAATTTATAACATATACTTCTCGATATAAATCTCAAAATATGTACGCAATATGTTATAATGTTGCTAATTCAAAAATATGGAAACAAATAACAAATATAAAAAGTCTCAATGATATACGTGAAAGAATAAAATTAACATATAATAAAAATTATACTGGACAAAAAAACTGCGATGGTTGGTTTTTAGATCAACAAGAATTATATCATTATGTTAATAAATGGAACAAAATATCAAATGATTTAATAATATTAGAAGATAACAACATGGATTTTAAAAGATTAGATAAAAGAGCAAAAAAAGAAATAATTAAAAATATAGATTTTTATTGTAAAAATATTATTAATTATACGGATTTTCATTGTATAAAACCTTATTCAAAATTATCATATTATATAAAAAAAATAGTAAATGAAATAAAAAAATAATTAAAATTAATTTATAAATTAATTTTAATGAAATTATTATTAGGTAACCGTTCATTAAATTATAAAATTAATAAACAAGAAGCATATTCAAAATTAGCAACTAAAGGTGATAATAAAAAAAATTTATGGACATTACCAAAAGATCAACTAAAAGAATATAATTATCAATACAAAAATGAAGAAGATATTAAAAGTTTTGATGATATTAAAACTTATAAAATTATAATATTATTTAGATGTAATCGCTTTATTAAAACTTATTATAATGAAATTAAAATAAGTGATATTAAATTTATTTTATATTTAGATGATTTACACAATAGTCCCGAAATTCAAGAATTAAAAAATTTAGATAATAATTTTCCAAATAGTTTTAATTTAATATTATCAACATATCAATATACTTTTAATAAATTTTTTAATAATATCACAACAAAAATTTACTGGTTTCCTCATTCATTTAATGAATTATTTTATAATAAATTATCTTATAATAATAAACCTAAAAATGAATTATTATTAAGTGGCTGTTTATCACCTAATATTTATCCAATGAGAAATAAACTAAAAGAATATTGTTCAAACTATCCAATTTCGATATTAAAACATCCAGGGTATAATACAAAACATAAACATAAAATTGTTGGTATTCGATATTATCAATATTTACAACAATATCGATTTGCTTTTACTTGTTGTTCAAATAAAAACTTACCATATTTATTAGCTAAGTTTTTTGAAATCCCAGCATGTGGAGTAGTATTATTAGCTTATGATCGATATATAAAAAAAGAATTAAAACAATTAGGTTTTGAGGATAATAAAAATTATATATCAATAACAGAAGATAATTTAGAATATAAATTAAATTATATATTTGATAAAACAAATGAAAATGAAATAGAACTTATAAGAAAAAATGGTTATGAATTTATAAAAAATAATCATACATTAAAAATAAGAATTCAAAAATTAATGTTAGATTTAGATTTATAATTTTATTTTAAATTTTATAAAGTTTAAAATAAAAAAATAAAAAATAATTTAGAAATATATGGAAATAAAAGAAATATATCCAGTTGGCTTAGTTGATTGTCGAATTATAAATAATAAAATAAATATTGTATATTTTGAAACAAATAAAACATTAGGAATAAGAACTAAATTTTTTAATGTAAAACCAGATATTAAATATAAAATTAAAATTAAAATAAATGGAGATGTTAATAATTATATTGTATGTAAAGATAAAGAAAATAACCAAATTGGAACAAAACAATTAATAAAAAAAGAAGGAAATTATGAAATTATTTATTCATTTGATTCATATATGTCTGTATCATTTTTTATATTATGTGATCAAACATATACGAATCAAATTATTAGACTAAATTTATTATTAATTGATCAATCCAATAATAAAATTGTTCAAAAAATAAAAAATAAAGAGAAAATTAAAGAATTTAAAATAAATAATAATAAAATTTTAATAGTTTCAAGTGGAATACCTCAAAATAATATTTATGCTTATTATGCTTATAATAATGCTAAATATTTAAAAATAAATAAATATAAATGTAGTTCTTTATTTTTAGATAATGAATCCGTATATCAAAATCATAATATTGATTACGATTCTATACAAAATATAGAAGTAGCAAAAGTAATACGCGAAGATAAATTTTTTATTGATAATAAAATAAAATCAGGAACATTGTCATTATATAGTTCAAATAAAAGTTCAATAATAGAAAATTTAGAAGGAGAACCAGATTTTATATTTTGTTATGATCAAATAAGTATAATAGTTTCAAGAAGTATGTTTCAAACATCAAAAATAATAAATATGTTTGAAAATAGTCCAATTAGTTTATATTTAAGTGATCAAAATAAAGAATATGTAAAAAATTATCCAGTTTTATTTGAAGGTAAATATTTAGATTATGAAAAAAAAAATAAAATTCTTATTTTTAGTAAAAAAGATAATATTAATAAAGATGATTATGAAGATTTAAAAAAAATAAAATATGATATTGAATTTTATAATCAATTAACTAATTTAGAAAAAAAAATATCAGAAAGTAATATTGTTATATTATATGATAAAAATATATTAAATGAATTAATAATTAGAATGTGTAATTATTATTATACAAATATATTAATAAATCCAAATTTAGAAGAGATACATTTAGTATATTCAAAATATCATTTAAAAAAAATATCAAAACAAATACCAAAATTAATAAATAATACTGATGATTTGATAAAATATAATTATAAAGATTTTAGTCAATGTCTAAATTTATTTAATAATAATAAATTTAATCCTAAAATTTTAGTTTATTCACATTATGATACACAATCATATGATGGGTTAAAAATGTATTATTTATTTAATTTATTAAAAAAACATAATATTGATACATATGGTTTATTTAATGGCGAAGATAATAATATATTTAATTTAGATAGTTGTTATAATATTAACTTGAATGAAATAACATTAAATAAATTTTTATCAACTGTTAATAATTTTACAATAATAATATCTAATAATGTTGAATTTATTAATTTAATAAAAGATAAAAATACTAATATAAATACCGAATATATTATTTATACAACCGAAAAATTAATTAATAATTTAACTTTACAAACACTAACTATATTAGAAAATAACAAATTAATAATAGAAAATAATAATACTCGAGAAAAATTAGAAGAATTTTCTATTAAAAATTATATCGAAAATGATTTAAGTTATTTAAATAAAATAACTTTTGATAAAGAAATATTTTATGATATTGGAATAATTATTAACGAACAAATTATTAAAAATCACAAACAATTAATATTAAATTTAATTAATAATAATTATTTTAATAATCAAATATTAATAATACAAAATAAAAATTATAAATTAGAAAAATTTTGTTCATATGACAAGTTAATATTTAAAACAATCAAAAATGATTTTGAAGAATTAGAATTATGTCAAATGTGTTCTAATATTATTATATTTGATCAAAATCAATATCAATTATTAATACATAATAGTTTAAATCGAAATTTAATTATTGATAATTTATTAGAAAAAGATATTGTTGAAAAAATTATTAATAATTCAAAAACAAATACAAATTTTAACTCAAATACAAACTTAAATTTGAATGAATTTATTTTATTAAATTATATAACTAAATATTTGACAAATAATAAGCTTAATAAACATATTAAAAAAGAGTATATTATAAATATCGAAGAACAAGATAAAAATAAAAACTTTATTAATGATCGTATTAATGATAAAATTTTTGAAAATATAAATAATCATCGAATATTAGAAAATGAATATGTGGAAAAAATTTATAGTTCAAAAGAATTTTCAAGTCTAAATATAATTATAATAAATAAAAATAATCAAAATAAAAAATATCAAATTAACAATAAATATATTAATAATATTACAATATTTGAATTAAATGATGTTGAATATTTAAAACATTTTGATGATGGTGAAATATACTATTTTATCGATAATAATTATCAATATCATAATCTAATTAATGAAAATAAAATTAGTTATCTATATTTAACTACCAAACCTAAAAAAATTATAAATTATAATTACAATTATATAATTAATAAGAAAAAAGAATATATACAATATTTATTTCCCAATTCTAATATTATTTAATCAATTAATCAATTAAATTTATTAAAAATGTTCAATCATCGCGCATTTGATCACGTTCAATAATAGTAGCATCTAAAACTTTATTTGGGACTTTATTAAGTTTTAAATAAGAATTAAGAGCTTGTGTATCTTTTGGGAAACATAAACCACCATAACTTATTTTTTTATCAACACCAGGAACATCCGTATGAGTTGGACTAATCCATTTATTACGCAACATAATATCTTTAATATTGTTATAATCTAAGTTTTTTTTTTGACATAAACTATAAATTTCAGTAAAATATTGTATTTTAATAGCATAAAATGAGTTTAATGAAAGTTTAATAAGTTCGGATTCAGAAGATGAACATAAAGAGAATTGAGCATTAGAAAATACTTTTTTAAAAAATAAGAAAACATTATTAAATTTTTTTTCATCACATAACATAGCTTTACCTAAAACGATATGATTTTGATTTTTAAAATCTTCATAAGCAGTGCGAGCACTTAAAAATTCTGGATTATGAATTATATCTAAATTATAAAGTATTGATAAATTATCACATGTATCTGGTTCAATTGTGCTTTTAATTATAATACTACCTTTATAATTATTATTATGTAAATATAAACATGTTTCATAAATAGAATCTTTATTATAAGTACCAGTTTCTTTATTATACAAAGTAGGTAACGCTAAAAAAACAATATCGGTATTAATCATATCAGATAATTGACCTATTTTTTTAAATTTATCATATGAATAAATATTATATTTTGTATATGTTTCAAAATATTTTTTAATAGCACCTCCAACAAAACCTATACCAATAATTCCAATATTTTTCATAATTATAATTTTAAAAATAAGTATTTTTTTATATATAAAATAATTAAAGAAATACTAATGATAATATAATTAATAATGACTAAAACAACCAAATCATCAAAACAAGTTCAAACTCAAAGTGTAATTGATTTTGATAAAAAAAGTATCGAATATCTTCGTCCAATTTTATCAAAATATAATTTTACAATAACTCTAAAATATTTATATTCGTATAGTAAAGAAACTCATAACCCAGCGTTAACAAATTGTATGAGTAATTTACTACGACAAATGTATATGGAATCAAAATATGATAATATTGAAGATAGTGTATTAAATTTTGATAAAGAAACAATTCAAACGATTAGTGAAGAATTAAAAGAATATGATTTTATGGATGTATTAAAATATTTATACACATTTGGTTATGAAATTCATAATCCAGCATTAGTAGTTGGAACAAGAAATACATTAAAAAAATTATCAATGGAAAAATTATCAACAAATAAAAAAACTAAAACAGAAAATGGCGAAGAAGTTGAAGGAGTTGAAGGAGTTGAAGAAACAAAA
>Ga0307981_1001629_pt1 | contig 19635 bp, 14 predicted proteins | sample OrgLakmetagen987_FD_201849 | JGI IMG/M metagenome (GOLD analysis project Ga0307981, IMG submission 201849) | Saline water microbial communities from Organic Lake, Antarctica - #987 | ecosystem: Environmental > Aquatic > Non-marine Saline and Alkaline > Saline | place: Antarctica: Organic Lake... | reverse complement strand
GGACCATCGGTCCAGAAAACATGATGGGAAGGACGCGTGCTGGTTCAGGATGCATCATGGCTTATTCCCCGATGTTCGTTGCCGGATGGCGCGCGCGGGAGATGAGGCGCGGGCAATCTGTCCGGTCGCAGAACGGACACCAGGTCCGATGCCCGGACCCATCTGGCGTTATCAGCTGATGGCAATCCGCACAGCGCTGGTCGATCGGCACCTGTGGCGCTTCATTCAATCCGACGACGGTGTTGAAACCGTCGTCCTCGACGTCCTCATATTTTGGCATTGTGATCACTCCACCCCAGACGTGCGCAAAACCCGGGTGGGCGATCCGATTCCACCGCCGCAGCTCTGGCGATTTGAGAAAAATGAGCGTGATGCTGGTATTCTGCCTTGAACGGCAGTTTGATCGTCAGACCACCATTGCCGCTGGTGCGCCGGACCGTCTCCAACAATTCAATGAACTGCTCGTTGGTGCTGCTGTTAAGCTCACCGCACTTAAATTGCCGTAAAAATTTAACAAAGGAAAGTTCGTCTTTGGCGGCCATGTTGGTCTCCGATCAACCGGGGGTGAAAAGCAGGAAAATGTAGAGGATGCCAAAAAGGATGGCTGCGCCGGTCAGGTCGCCCGCGATGGCAATTCCGCGCTGGATGCATCCCTTGCGATTGATGTCTTTGACAGCATCCTGAACGATGGTGGCGTGCAGTGCTTTCGCCCGCTCGCGGTCCATCCTGTCGCCATAGGTTTGCAAGTGCTCGCAGGCATCCAGCACTGATGCCGCGTCTTGATGATCTGGATGAGCAATGATTTGCCGCGCATTGTCAGTATCAATAGTTGGGAGCCGGACTGGTTGGGCGCTCATTTGCGGCGACTCGATCTGGCGTGCAGGTGCTCTTGCTGGCGCAGCCATTCCTGTACTGCAGCACGCCGATAGAGAACTTTTCTGCCTATTCGGATGCAGGGAGGGCCGTTCCGCCGTGTTTCCCAGCGCGCCAGCGTGTCAATCGAAAGGTCCAGATCGGCTGCAAGTTCCGATCTGGTCATCCACTCGTCCAACACCCCAGGCTTATGCTGATCTGGTAATTCTTTAATTTGTTCCAATTTTTACCCTCTGTGCTTCCGCCTGATTGCGGCTGTGATTGAGGGCCACCAAACACCATCAACAGGCGATGCGACGAGGCGCGGAAATGCGTGGAAATGCGTGGAAAACAAAAAAGGTGCGCGCATCTTAAGATCAGCCAATGAAAGTCCTGCTGTCTTTGGCGCCAAACTTTACTACCGCGCCGGTGGCTCTCGGCATTTCTGAAGCAATGGGAGGAATTCTGGCGGTGACAGCAGTGCTCGTCATTATCACGGGGATCATCGGGGCTGTGACGGTACCGCCTTTGATGAATTTGCTGCGGATCTCTGGCTGGCGGGCTTGAGGTTTTGCCGTTGGTGTTGCCACACATGGAATCGGGACAGCCCGCGCCTTTCAGCTAAACCCGGTGGCAGGCACCTATGTCGGCATCGCCATGGCACTAAATGCCCTGCTGACACGCCTGATCGTAACGCTGTTGGAGCGCTGGCTGGTTTGGAAGCGGTTCAACCTGGTGCTTGTGAGGAGGGACGCTTGGCGTGAGGGGCTTGGCAAATGGGTCCCATCTTGAGGGCCGCGCTTATCAGAAGCGCTTACGGCCCATTGCTGTCGTTCGCGTCCACCTCAGGATGCTGCGGTGCGGTTCGTCGAACCGGACTTTCGTGCATTTTGCAGCATTTTTGCTGGCTGAAACGTCAGTGTGCGGACAAAAACGGTCATGCATCAAAGATACTCAAATGCACGGTTATAACCGTAAACGCGCTCAAAATTGGCGTCAATTAAAAATAAAATGTCCAAAAATCAATAGGCCAACTACCGATCAAACTATAAGTAGGTTTTACTGTAGTTTGGACTGGAGAAAATGATGTTTAAGTGGATATTTCGGGTACTGCTGCTCTGCGTCTTGGGACTGGGTGGGTACGTTACGTTCGCGTCGTATCAAAAAGGACTGTTCGATATCCCTGATTTACCCAAGGGCGCATATGCGTTTTCACGCGGGGGCTTACGTGGCGTTGTTTTTGGCCAAGAGGTAAGTAATCCAACCGGGACGGAAAGCCCTAAGTTTTTTCGTCAGCTCATCCATGCAAACCCAGATAGAATGTATATCAATCTAACTTATGAGGTACCTACTTGGCTCGAGGACGCATGGTCGAACTGCACTCCACCGACAGACAAGGAAAGCGTCGAAATAGCGCAATCTATGCCGGACGAATTAAAGCGAAAGATGGTTGGAGCGCGCCTTGATGCCATTTGTCGAATTGATGTTGAGGGCGAAGAAGTGTGGCGTGGCTTGCTATACTCCGCTCCAAAACTATGACAGTCCATGCATTCCATTCCAGTTCCTCTTTGGGCTCACTGCCGACCTTCCCTGCGTTTGCACACGAAACCAACGTCAAACCGGAGGGCGAGTGGCGGCAATGCGGACGAAGCGGACTTGTGCAGATGCAGCTATTGCTCACGCAGCATTGCTTCGCAGTTGCAGCAGCATTTTTGCTGCGTTGCAGCCTTTATCGTTAAAGCAGCCGTTCAACGCCACCGATTCAGGTGGATTTCAATTCGGCGTTTCGCGACGTCTTAGCGATGCATGCTTGCTTTCAGAGGGCGAAAAGCTGAGGCCGCTCGCCTAGTCACACGGTCGCCAGGGCTCTCGTGCTGGCACCATTTGACGTTTGAACGCCAAAAGACCAACGCACAAAGAGCATGGCTTCGCCCGTAATATCATGGACGTTCAAGGTGTGCGCTAGATCACCAAGGGGGCAGTTCAGGACGATTTGTCCCTTTCGCTGGGCTTTTGCGACGACCTGAACGTCAAATGGAACATCGGGATGACACGTTTCAAGGTGTGCGACGATCTGCGAGGCCGCGCCAACAGCCATGTAGAGCGCGACACAGGTACCCGGCTTGATGTCCTTAATGGGGTCGGGCACCGTAAATCCATCTTGGCGGTGCCCTGTGGTCAGCACAAGTGTGTCGATGTTGCCTCTTTCCGTGAGGCTTTGGCCGATACTCGCCGCCGCCGCACAGGCCGCCGTAACACCGGGGACAATTTCAAACGGGATATCGCTGGCTTTGAGGGCATCGGTTTCCTCAGTGCTGCGTCCGAACACACCGGGGTCACCGCATTTCAGGCGCACCACCCTTTGCCCACGTTTGGCGGCAGCGACAAGCGTTTGAGTGATCTTTTCTTGTGGCCAACTATGACACCCCGGGGCTTTGCCCACATAAATGCGTTCGGCGTCGCGGCGTGCCAGTTCCAGAATTTCGGGATCAAGAAGACGATCATAATAAATGACATCTGCTTCTTGCAGGCGCTGAACACCGCGCAGGGTGATCAAATCCTTGGCACCGGGCCCGGCACCCACAAGGCTAACGCTGCCACCCTTTGTGGCCCCAAATTCACCTGTCTCAATGGCCGTTTTTATCAGCTTGGCCGCTTCGCGTTCGGCCCCGCTGGTGAACAATTGGCGCGGTATGTCATTGAACACCCAACGCCACAAATCCCGCCGCCCGCGGGGTCCAAGACGGGCCGCAGCCGCCCCGCGCATACGACCCGCAAGGGCCGCAAGATCGCCAAGGCGAGGTTCAAGTGCCTCTTCCAATTTGGTCTTGATTTGGCGTGCCAGCACGGGGGCTGTGCCTTCGGTGCCAATGGCCACAACCACAGGGTCACGATCCACAATTGACGGCGTGATGGCGTCACACAGCTGGGGCTGGTCCACCACATTGACGGTCCCGCCGCCCGCTTTTGCCAACGCATGCAGCGCCATGTCGATACCGGGGCACCCCGAAGCGATGAACACCAGTGCGGTATCTGAAAAAGTGTCCGGCGTAATGGGGCCAGTTTGATGTGTAATCCGACCCTTAACCGCGAGGCCCGACAATTCAGGGTCGAGCGCTGGTGCCCAGATTTCGACCCGCGCTTCGGTCTTGAGGATCAGCCGTGTCTTTTGTGCAGCTTGTTCACCGCCACCAACAATGACAACGCGACGACCTGCCATTTGCAGGAACATGGGAAAGGTTTTCATGCGGACAGACTTTCTGTGTGATGACGCGCGGCCCAAAGGCCCTGCGCCATTTGATGTGCTTCATGAAATGTAGGGGCGGACTTGAGCGTCCAAAGCGCCAGCGCAGCCGTTCCTGTAACCGTGGCAATTGCAAACGGATCACGCACGCGGCCGTGCCAAAGATCAGATAGATTAATCGTTTCACCGGCTTCGTGCAGCTTGCGGGTGTCTTGTAGAATATGCGCCGCGGTTTCCTGAATAAGCGCACCATCCCGCAACCCAAAAACTATGGTTTCCTTGGACGGGTGGCGCTCAAACTCACCACCACCGCCTTTGATAATGCTTAGATCCTTTTGCCCCAAAAGTGCGGTGGCCTGCGCCTGAAGGCTGCGGTATAACGGATGAAATACGCCTTGAACTGTTGCGCGGGCACCGGACGGGTTCCACATCCGCAGCACCGTGTTGAAACACGACCGCAATCCGAAGGTATCGCGTAGGTTCAACACCGCAAACGCCTCAGGGCTGAGCGTTTCAAGGGGTGAATAACTCACATTCGGTCCCGCAAGGTCAATCGCTTCGCGCACGGACGCGGTGGCTGATTGATGCGAATTCCAACCGTGCATCGACACAGCGTACCCCGCCTGACCAACAAGACGCGCGGCGAGCAAAAACAACGGCGCACCACGACTTCGCCCTGCGGCATAGGACGGCCAATCAAGGTCTGCTTTCGGCAATGTCCCCGCCACATGGGCGCGCAAGGCGGCGGTGAACCCCGCAATCTCATCCGCTGTTTCCCCGCGCAGACGCATGACCATCAATAACGCGCCAACCGCCTCGGGCGCGGCGTCCCCCGTCAGGATCAACGCCATCGCCTCTTGCGCCTCATCCATCGTCATCGCCCGTGCACGTCCCTTACCGCGTGCAACGATCTGAACAAACGGTGCGAGGGTCATTCTGCCGCCATCGGGAGCTGAGCCAGCGCCAAGAGGGCGGTCAATTCAGGCTTACAGGATCCACAGTTGGTGCCTGCACAGGTTGCCTCGCCCAAAGCGGCGACACTGTGCGCGCCATTCGCAACGGCGGCCAGCAGAGTATTTCGGCCCACGTTGAAACACGCACAAACGGTTGCGCCCACGTCTGGCCGATCAGAGGGGCTGCGCCCGGCCAATGCGGTAAGCGGCGGTGTGTCCGTGCCGATCATGTCAATGATCGCTGTGCGCGACACGACAACAGGGGTCGGCGCAGCAAAAAACAGCGCTGTGATTTGGCCGTTCTGCGTTATGGCGATGCGGATGCTTCCAATGGTCGGGTCTGTTTGGATTGATGAATCGCCCCCCGTTTGGCCACACAGCTGTCGTGCCTCGCTTTCCCAATCGACAGGCATTTTGCCACCCGCCAGTTCCACCTGCCAGCCCGTTTGCGTCGGCGCGATCGCGGCGAAGGGTGTTTGGGGGGCAGGTTCATTGATGCACGCCAGAAAACCGTACCACTTCGCCCTGTAGACCTCTGCTGTCACAGCACAAGATTTCAACGCAGGCTGGCCTGAAAACGGATCCGTCAGCGGTGCTGTGACGCTGTTAACGATCCCCGCAGTTGTGCGCTGTCGCGTCCAATGCATCGGCGCAAAAAGCTGTCCTTGCGCTACACGGGGCGTAATCAAGGCCCGCAAAAGCGTGCGTCCATAGATATTTTCCACTGCGATTAAAGAACCGGGCGCGGCCCCCAAATCGGTTGCGTCCACTGGGTTAACCTCAACATATGGTTCGGCGAGATGGGCACCTAGTCGCGGAGACTTACCCGTCCGCGTCATCGTGTGCCACTGGTCGCGGTTGCGCCCTGTGTTGAGTGTGAATCGTGGTTTTGACAGTATCGGCGCGGTAACCGCGATCATCCGCGCTTTGCCGTCAGGATGATAAAAACGACCGTCCGCAAAAAACCGATGATCATTTCGCGGCCACTGTGTCGGAATCAGACCGGCATAATCAGCATCAGCAAAAATGCTTAAATCCAGATCACGCGCGATGTGCGACGCTGCCGTATCCAGCGCCACGTATTCCGCAAAAATATCAGCAGGTTTTTGATAATCAAAGGCCTCCGCAAACCCCATGCGCGCCGCCACGTCACTGAGGATCTCCCAATCGGGCCGCGCACTTCCAGGGGCCGGCAAGAATGCCCGTTGACGCGAAATACGGCGTTCGGAGTTGGTGACGGTTCCGTCCTTTTCGCCCCACCCAGTGGCCGGCAAAAGAACATGAGCAAGATCGTTGGTATCTGTCTTTTCCATGATGTCGGACGTGACGACAAACGGAACCTTGGCGATGGCAGCTGCGACTCCGTCAGAATCGGGCAAGGACACAGCAGGATTGGTCGATATCACCCACAGCGCCTTGATTTGCCCGTTCGCACAGGCCTCAAACAGATCGACCGCCTTCAGGCCCGGTTTTGTGCAAATGGTCGGGCTGTCCCAGAAATCCTGCACCACCTGTCGATGGTCAGCATTGTCTAATTCAAGATGATTGGCCAGCATATTGGCCAGCCCCCCGACTTCGCGCCCGCCCATCGCATTGGGTTGACCGGTGACAGAAAATGGCCCAGCCCCCCCGCGCCCGATGCGGCCCGTCGCCAAATGACAATTCAGGATGGCGTTTACCTTGTCGGTGCCACAGCTGGATTGGTTCACCCCTTGGGAATAGATTGTCACGACCTTTTCGGTCTGCGCCCAAAGCGTGAAAAACGCGTTCAATTCGTGGGGTGTCAGGCCCGTATCGGCTGTATTTGATGCACGCGCTGCGGAGATTGCCTCTGCCACGCCATTGACGTGGTTTCCCGTGAATGTCGCATCAAGTTTTCCACCATCTGCCAGATGCGCAAGCAGCCCGTTGAACAGCGCAATATCTCCGTCAGGTGCGATTTGCAGATGCGTGTCTGCAAGGTCTGTTGTGGCTGTGCGACGCGGGTCGATGTTGACGATGCGCATGTCTGGCCGCGCGTCTTTCGCCGCCGCAATTCGCTGATACAACACTGGATGGCACCACGCCAGGTTGGAGCCGACCAGCACAATCAGGTCGGCATGTTCCAAATCTGCATAGGTACCCGGAACTGTATCAGTCCCAAAAGCGCGTTTGTGCCCCGCGACAGACGACGCCATGCAAAGGCGCGAATTTGTGTCGATATTAGCAGCCCCGATGAACCCTTTCATCAGCTTATTGGCGACGTAGTAGTCCTCCGTCAGCAACTGGCCCGACGCATAAAACGCTACGCTTTCGGGCCCGTGTTCAGCAATCGCAGCACTGAATTTCTGCGCGACTAGATCAAGGGCTGTGTCCCAATCGGTATCCGCACCGTTGACTTTCGGGTGCAACAACCGCCCCTCAAGATCAATCGTTTCTCCCAATGCCGCGCCCTTGGAACACAGCCGCCCAAAGTTTGCCGGATGATCGGGATCGCCTTTCATGGTCCCATCCGCCCCCGCCAGCACCCCGCAGCCCACGCCGCAATAGGGGCATGTTGTGCGGGTCAGGCTCATGCTGCCACCCGTGCTTTCAAAAACGCGCGATCCAGCAGAATGCGGCCGTTCTCAACGCACGCGGGATAGGTTGCGACGCGGCCCTCGTCTGCCCCCTGTGCTTGCCCAGTTTCCAGCGAAATGACCCAGTTGTGCAGCGGACAGGTCACTGATTTTCCGTGCACAATCCCTTCCGCCAGCGGCCCTGCTTTGTGTGGGCACGCGTTGTCGAGCGCGAACACCTCATCCTCACCCGTCCGAAAAACCGCCACGCAGCCAAACGCTGTCTTTACCATTCGTGCCCCCCGCTTTGGGACGTTTTCTAGCGGGGCAATATCGATCCAGTCTGTCATTCTGCGGCCTCCAATGACAAGTTCGCCAAAGGCTGATAACGATCCGCTTTGGTCTGCGCGTGTTCTGCCCAAGGGTCTCTGCGATAGATCGACTGGCTCAATTCAAACCGATCAACCAAAGCGGGGCCTTCGGCCTCAACACGCTCTTTGATCCAATCAAGACCCACCTTGCCCATCCATTTATAGATACGATCAAGGTATTTGGCGTTTTCACGATACAGTTGGGTCACTGCCTTGATGACATCAATCGCCTCGTCCTCGGTGGCGACCTGCACCATCAATTCGGTTTCGCGCACATCCATGCCAGCGGCCCCGCCGATGCTGACCTGATAACCACTGTCGACGCAGATAACGCCAATGTCCTTGCACGTCGCCTCGGCGCAATTGCGCGGGCAGCCTGACACGCCAAGCTTCAACTTATGTGGCGTCCAAGACCCCCAAAGTTCCTTTTCCAGCTTGATCCCGAGGCCCGTGCTGTCTTGCGTTCCAAACCGGCAATGATCCGTGCCAACGCAGGTTTTCACGGTGCGCAGACCTTTGGAATAGGCGTGGCCGGATACCATGCCAGCGGCGTTCAGGTCGGCCCAGATATTGGGCAAATCCTCACCCTTCACGCCCAGCAGGTCGATACGCTGACCGCCAGTGACCTTGACCGTGGGCACCATATATTTGTCGGCGGCGTCGGCAATTGCTCGCAATTCATCGGGCGTTGTAATCCCGCCCCACATACGTGGCACGACGCTGAATGTGCCGTCCTTTTGAATGTTGGCGTGCTTGCGTTCGTTGATGAAACGACTTTGCGGATCGTCTTGGTATTCCAGCGGCCAGTCGGCCAACAAGTAGAAGTTCAGCGCGGGACGACAGACATGGCAGCCGCACGACGTCTTCCATCCGCATTCCTGCCAGACCGCGGGCATGGACGTCAGGCGTTGTGATTTGATCATGCGCCGCACGTCCTCATGGGTCATGTCGGTGCATCCACATATTGCCGCCGCCGCCGGCATGACGAATTCATCGCCCAGCGTCACGGCCAAGACTTGTTCGACCAGTCCCGTGCAGGTCCCGCAGGACCCCGATGCTTTGGTGGTTAACCGCACGGTGCCAAGATCAGTGGCCCCCGCTGCGATCGCGTCTTCGATTTGTCCTTTGCATATTCCGTTGCAGCCACAGATCTCCGCATCACGCGGTAAGGCTGCAACAGCTGCTAAAGGGTCCAGGGGGGTCCCCCCTTGATAGGCGGGTCCAAAGATCAACGTGTCGCGCATTTCGGTGATATCAGTCTTGTCGCGGATCAGACCGAAAAACCAGTTGCTGTCGGCGGTATCGCCATACATCACCGCACCAATGATCGCATTGTTTTCAATCACCAAGCGGCGATAAACCCCGCGGCCGGGGTCACGGAACACGATATCTTCGCGCCCTTCACCGTCTGCAAAATCACCCGCGCTGAACAGATCACAACCTGTGACTTTCAGCTTGGTCGACAGTTTCTTTTGCACAAACTGGGTTTGTTCCCCCATCAACGTCTGAGCTGCCACCTTGGCTTGGTCGTAGAGCGGCGCGACAAGGCCAAAGATTGCCCCGTCATGTTCTACGCATTCGCCAACCGCCAGTACATCGCCGTCCGATGTGACCATCTGGTCATCCACATGGATGCCTTTACCCACCGCTAGTCCACAACCTTGGGCCAGCTTCACATTGGGCCGAATGCCCACAGCCATGACCAACAGATCGCACGGCAATTCAGTGCCATCATCCAACAGCAAAGCCTTAACGCGCCCATCTTCACCAAGGATTTCTTTGGAATTGGCGGAGCATTTTACAGCGATGCCTTTGTCCACCAATGCCTTGCGCAATAGATACCCTGCTGCCTCGTCCAGCTGGCGTTCCATCAAATGTCCCATGATATGAACGACTGTCACATCGACACCGCGCGCGGCCATACCAGCCGCCGCCTCAAGCCCCAGCAAGCCGCCACCGATCACGACGCATTTGTGATCGGGCCCAAGGTCCATCATCCGCTGTGTGTCTTCGAGGTCACGATACGCGATAACGCCTTCCAGATCGTGTCCAGGCAGCGGGATCATGAACGGGTTGGACCCCGTGCCAAAGACCAGCTTATCGTAGGCAAGAGCCTCGCCCGCATCGGTTGTGACAGTCCGTTTTTCACGGTCAATGTTCTGTACAAAACAGCCAAAGCGCGTTTTGACATTGTGTAATTTGTACCACTCATCGTCATGAGTGACGATTTCATCGAAAGTCTTTTCCCCTGACAAAACGGGCGACAACATGATGCGGTTATAGTTGCCGCGCGGCTCGCCGTTTATCAGCGTGATGTCGTAATCCGCATCTGCCTCGACCAGCGCTTCAAGCATCCGGCCTGTGGCCATGCCGGCACCGATGACAATCAGTTTTTGGGTCATACCGGTTACTCCGCTGCTATTGATTTGGGTTTAGGGGTCGCGCCGTTTTCGTATTCCTCAAGGAAATCAAGAACCTCTTGGCGGTAGGCATAGTAGTCGGGATGCTCCAACAGCGCCTTGCGCGTGCGTGGGCGGGGCAGCTTTACGTCAGTGATCTTGCCGATTGTGGCCTGCGGCCCGTTGGTCATCATCACCACGCGGTCCGCCAACAGGATCGCTTCGTCGACATCATGGGTGACGCAAATTGCTGTGACCTTGGTGCGCGACCAGACTTCCATCAGGACTTCTTGCAATTCCCAACGGGTCAAGCTGTCCAGCATCCCGAACGGTTCATCCAGAAGCAACAACTTAGGTGACAACGCGAAGGCACGCGCGATTCCAACGCGTTGCTTCATCCCGTTAGACAGGGATGCCGCCCCTTTGTTCATGCTGTCGGCAAGGCCCACACGTTCAAGATAATACTCTACGACGTCCTGACGTTCCGCTTGAGATGCGCGCGGGTAAACCTTGTCCACACCAATAGCCACGTTTTCCTTCGCCGTAAGCCACGGAAACAGGTTGGGCGATTGGAACACGACGGCGCGTTCGGGATCAGCTCCTTCAACATTCCAGCCATCCAGCCGGATCGCCCCTTTGGAGATCGGGTTCAAGCCAGCAGCCATCGTCAGCACCGTGGACTTACCACAGCCGGAATGCCCTATGAGCGAGATAAACTCACCCTTGTTGATCTTGAGGTCGAACGCCTCAACCACCGTGAGTGGTCCATTGGGCGTCGGATACACCTTATCCAACTGCGAGAAATTCAAGAATTTCTCTTCAATCCCGCCGATCTGCGCCTTGGCGACTGCTGCGGGCACACCGTGGATCGGCGTAACGTTCGGTAGGGTGCGTGTTTCTTCGACCTTGGCAGCGATCCCGACATCCATAAGGTAAGTGGTAACCTGTCCGCGCAGCGCCTTGAATGCCGCATCATTGTTCATCGCGATCCGATCACGCGGGCGGGGAATATCGACCTTAAACTCGTCGCCCAAAGTGCCGTTGGGGTTCAATGCGATAATGCGGTCGGCCAGAATAATTGCTTCGTCCACATCATTGGTGATTAACACACAGGTCTTTTTGTCCTTGTCCCAGATCGCCTCGATCTCATCCGCCAGATTGGCGCGGGTCAGTGCATCAAGGGCCGACAGGGGTTCATCAAGCAGCAGCATTTCAGGGTCCATCGCGAGCGCACGCGCCACGTTGACCCGCTGACGCATCCCGCCAGATAGTTCGGCAGGGCGGCGGGTAGCAGCGTGGCTTAGACCGACCATGCCAACGTAGTGATCTACCTTGCCTGCGCGCTCCACTTTGGACAGCTCAGGAAACATCGTATCGACGGCCAGCGCGACGTTTCCATTTACAGTCAACCAAGGCATCAAAGAATAGCTTTGAAAGATCACGCCCCGTTCGCGTCCGGGTTCGGTGATCGGCGCGCCGCGATAGGTGACTGACCCTTTGGTGGGGTGTTCAAGCCCCGCCATCAGGTTGATTAACGTGGTCTTACCCGTGCCCGAAAACCCGAGAATGACGACGAATTCCCCCTCGGCTACATCAAGGTTGATGTCTTTGAGAACGGACATGTCACCGTAGGTTTTCGAGACGTCTTTGAATTGTAAAATTCCCATATCAATCACCGATTGTTCGAAAATGTGAACATGGACTGGAGCGCATACATCACACGGTCCAGCATGAAACCGATGATGCCGATGGTGAACACAGCAACCATGATACGGGCAAGCGACTGGGACGATCCATTCTGAAATTCATCCCAGACGAATTTGCCAAGGCCAGGGTTTTGGGCCAACATTTCAGCCGCGATCAAAACCATCCAACCCACACCAAGCGATAGGCGCAATCCGGTGAAAATCAACGGCAAGGCCGAAGGCAGAACCAGCTTGGTAATCTTTGTATAAGTATTCATTTTCAAAACGCGCGACACGCTGACAAGGTCTTTGTCGATGCTACTGACGCCGAGGGCAGTGTTAATCAGCGTGGGCCAGAGTGAACACAGCGTGACCGTAATGGCCGACACCAGAAATGATTTTTCGAACCATCCGTCATTGGTCGTGTAAACGGCGGACACGATTATGGTAACGATCGGCAACCACGCCAGTGGGGACACAGGTTTGAAGATCTGGATCAACGGGTTCAACGCGGCATTTGCCGTCACCGAAAGCCCCGCCGCGATGCCGAGCGGGATGGCGATGATTGATGCGATCAGGAACCCGAAAAATACCGTTTTGATCGAGGTCCAGATTTGATCATAATACGTGGGCTTGCCGGTATAGATACGGTCGCGAACAGCGTTTGTATCACCATTGGCAATCGCGTCGGCATTGCGCGCGTCTTGGCGTTCATAAAACGCGGCCTCGCGTTCGCCTTCGCGGATGGCATCTTGGCGCAACTCTCCGACCTGTTCCCAAACCTGCACCGGACCGGGTACCGCACCGAGGGACGTTTGCACCGTCGGTGCAAGTGTCGCCCACATCGTAACAAACACAGCAATCGCCAAGATCGGCACACCTAAAAGCCGCCAGACTTCGCCAGCTTGGGCGCGCGGGTTGTCCCCTGCGGCGGCGCGCAGGATCGGTGTAAGCCATGACAGGCCAAACACGCAAAACCATGCGTCGGCTTTGTTAATGCGGACAAAGCGGCGCGCCCGGCGGGCTTCTGCGTCAAGGGTGGTGGGGTCAATCGCGGTCATATCGGGTGTCCAACTGCTGCTTTTGGAAAGGGAGTGGCGCGCCCTGCGGTTCTGCAAGGCGCGCCATTTGACTTAGCCTTGAATTTCGCCGTCAATGACGGTCTGGCCGGATTTCAGACCGATCGGCAGGCTATCGATATAGGCGTTCGGCGCGCGGCCATCGTAGGGAATGGCGTCGATGATATCTTCCGCAGGTGTGGCGGCTTTGAACCCGTCACTGTCCCATGGGAAATCAGCCTCGTTAGCGAGCCCCTCGCCGACCAACAGACGTGCGGCCTCAAGGTAGATATCAGGGCGGTACACATCGGCGGCGGTTTCAAAATACCACTCGTCCGACATGGTTTCGGCGATCTGCCCCCAGCGGCGCATCTGCGTCAGATACCAAATCGCGTCCGAATAGAACGGATAGGTCGCGTTATAGCGAAAGAAGACGTTGAAATCAGGTGCAGGGCGAACGTCGCCTTTTTCGAATTCAAAGAAACCGGTCATGGAATTGGCGATGACTTCGGCGTCCGCACCGACATATTCGGAGCGCGCCAACATCTGCACGGCTTCTTCGCGATTCGCATTGTCATTTTCATCCAGCCAGATCGCGGCACGGATCAAGGCCTTGGTCAGAGCGATTGTGGTGTTTGGATAGTCTTCGGCGAATTCGGCGGTGATGCCGAACACCTTTTCGGGATTGTTCTTCCACATGTCGTAATCGGTGATCACCGGAACGCCGATGCCCTTGAACACGGCCTGTTGGTTCCACGGTTCACCAACCGCATAGCCAAAGATTGTGCCTGCTTCCATCGTGGACGGCATTTGCGGCGGCGGTGTTACGGACAACAACACATCCGCGCCGATCTGGCCGGAAATATCCTGCTCGCTGTAAAACCCGGGCTCCAGACCGCCAGCGGCGAGCCAGTAGCGGATTTCGTAGTTGTGGGTGGACACAGGGAACACCATGCCCATGTTGAACGGCTCACCACGGTCGAGGTAGTTTTCGACAACAGGCGCTAAAGCGCTTGCGCTAATGGGATGTTGCGGGCGACCATCTTCCATCAGGGGAACGTTTGGCTTCATTTCGTCCCAGATTTCATTGGATACCGTGATCGCGTTTCCGTTCAGATCCATCGAGAACGGCGTGATGATATGCGCTTCGGTGCCGTAGCCGATTGTTGCCGCCAACGGCTGACCCGCCAACATATGCGCGCCGTCCAGCTCCCCGCTGATTACGCCATCGAGCAAGACCTTCCAGTTTGCTTGCGCCTCAAGGGTCACGAACAGACCCTCGTCCTCAAAATACCCCAGCTCATAGGCAACCGCGAGCGGGGCCATGTCTGTCAGTTTAATAAATCCGAGTGTTAGGTCTTCTTTTTCAAGATCCAAAGATTGGGCCGCCGCAGTGGTGGCCAACAAGCTGGACGTTGCCAGTAAGATCGCAAGTGTCTTTTTCATCATTTAATCCTTTCGACGCCTTGAGAGGCGAAAAACAAAAAAAGCCGCACGTAAGGGTCACGGGGGAGGAGATCCGTGGTCCATACGAGCGGCTTTGCTCTTGGGAGGTGCGCTACCTACATCGGTCAGCGCATGTGTGCGGGCTTCGTTGCCCCTTAACCAAATGATGAACCAGCGCGAGCTGCGAGCGCAATCATTTTGCTGCGCCGCCGCATTAAATTATGCTGCAATGCAGAGATCGCTCAGTATTTAGGCGTTCTGCCTAGGAGAAATCGAAGGTTCTGCCGTCAAAGAAGGCATCGGGAGAAAGAACCATATGCCCGCGGGTGGACGCCACTGCCGTTTCAAAGTGCAGCGCGCCCTCTTCTTTTTCAGATGCACCGGGCATGTCAGCGCCGATGCCTGCAAGGTTCTGACGATAAAGGTCTGCTCGAAAACATGCCTTGGCCTTTTCTATCCCTGCGACGTCCACACCAAGTTGGGATGCGATCCATGCGGCCTGACTGCGCCAAGGAAACGTTGCCGCATGTTTATGAAACTGTAAAAAGCGGCCCACTGGCGTCGGGGCGGTGTTTTGTTTGGTGACGATATCGCCGGAAAGTGCGGGATCAATTAAGTCCGGTGATATGCTGAGGTGTTCGCTGCGGGCCAGAATTTCGACAGCCAAGGGTGTGTTCTTTTGAGCATCAAGCCAGGCGGATGCCTTATAGACCGCGCGCATCAGTTGCGCGGATGCATCCCCATTTGCCTCGACCCAATCATGGCGCGCCGCGAGGACCTTTTCTGGTGCGAACTGCCAAACATCTTTCCCCGTCATCATCAGCTGAGCCACATTTTGCCCGACTGCGACGCTCCCCCAAGGTTCACCCACCCAGAAGGCATCAACGAACCCGTCAGCTACGGCATCGGCCATACGCGGCGGTGGAACTGTGATTTCTTCGATCTGCAAGTTAGGTGCGGTTGATGTCCAATACGACAACAACAAGCGGTGCATGGAATAGTGAAAGGGTACTCCGACGCGCAGCTTCGCGCCCTTTCGAGTACTCAACGCAGACAACAGGGCATTGGCGTCGCCAAACGGCACAGTGCCGATGTCTGCAGCCACATCATTTGAAACGCCAAACACTGTGCCATTCACGGACAAAACCATCAGGGTATCGACCCGCGCCGGCAACCCGCCAAGCCCGATGGACATCGCCACAGGCATCGGGGACAGCATTTGCGCGGCGTCCAAATGCCCAAGGGCCAGCATATCGCGCAGGGCCGACCATGACGGCTGGCGCACGAGGTTAAGGGCCAGCCCTTCCTCGCCCGCAAACCCGAGCTCTTTGGCGATCACCAGCGGGGCGCAATCCACCAACGGTACATAGCCGCAATTCAAGACGGTTTGGCTCACGACAACAGCTCCGCGGCCGTGACAAGGGCATGGGCGACATCGAAGACTTTGCGGTTCTGGCTCATCGCGGTTTTGCGCAATAAATTATATGCGTCGTCTTCCGACAAACCACGTTGGCGCATCAAAATCCCTTTGGCGCGGTCAATTGTTTTGCGATCCTCTAGTGCCTGTATGGCCGCGTCCAATTCGGACTGCATCTGGCGCATAATCTTGAACCGCGCAATTGCCGTTTCCAGAACCGACTTGATCCTGTCCATCTTGAGGCCATCGACCACATAGGCGCTCACCCCCGCGCTCAGCGCCGCTTGCGTCAGGATGTCATCGGTTTGATCGACAAACAACGCAACGGCCCGTTTGGATGTCTCTGTCGCATGGGAAATATGTTCAAGCGTGTCACGATCCGGGTTGGTAAGGTCGATTAGCACAATATCGGGTGCAAATTCTTTGACTGTCCGGTCGAGTGCCGACATGTGCGCCAGCGCCTTGACGTCCGACCAGCCTGCATCCTTCAACGCGTCAATAATCGCGCGCACTCTTTCGGGGTCAGGCTCAACAACGAGAATGCGCAGATTTTGGTTCATGTGGCCGTCATTCGCCCTCGCCTGGGTAACGTCAACGCGAATCTCGAGGAACGCCGCTATCGCAAGGGTTTGCCAGCACTTAAAAGAAGCGTGAAGGCAAGGATGCCCATTTTTTACGCAACCTGAAATATCTGACCTAAGTTATTTCTCGGACAATCAATTAGCCAACTCAACGGACACGCCGGAATTCCACGGCGAAGCAGCCCGCTGAGCGTTGCCGCCATGAAGGTTCTAACAATTCAGTTTCAGCCTTTGAAGTGTGAAGAGGTCAGAGGGAAACTAAGCAGTGCAGTAGATGGTTTGTGCGAAAGTAACGTAGTCGTTCGCAAGTAGTCGATATGGCCGCAAAAGGCTATCCTTGCCATTTAGTTTGAGACGGCATTCTGACTTTCTTGGCTGCGAGCATGAACGTCCGGTTTTTCCGCCGCTTGGCAACCCAGAGTATTATGCACTAGCCGCAATTTTCGTGCTGCGAGCGCGCGCAGCGAGAAAGTCGAATTCCACAATGGGCTCACAGCCGCCGTTCGCTGCACTTGCACATCGAAAACACTGGGTCGCACCCCCTAGCGTCCGCTTTCTTCAGGTTGCCCAATTTACTTTGCGGGCGCAGCGAATGTCGGCTTCTCTAATTGGGTATTTAGGTCAAGCTCTTTTTCCTTGTTTGTTTTGGGTCTTTGTCACTCATCCGGGTCACGCTTCTCTTCGCAGTCTAGTTTGATGTTCGAATGGCATCGCTGCAAGCATATGTCGGATCGGCAGTGGAGAGCCCCGCTTTCCGGCGCGCTTCAAGATGCGCAGCAGACATTTTCGGCTTCTTCCACGAACCTCGTCCGGTGAGGGACGACCCCGTTAGGATTGTGGGTTGGCGTTTTAGTTCATGCCATGCCTCCCACTTGGTCCTGACGGAATTCTGAGCCATCGATCCACATGCGGTGCATTAGGATGGCCAACTTACGTGCGACAGCAACGACGGCGCGGCGACGTCCTTTGGTACGCATCAATCGCATGCCCCAAGATTTAATCTGGGAGCTTGCCATCGTTCGCATAAGCAGCGCATTCGCAGCTGCATATAGAACGGCCCGCACGTCTCGATCCCCGGCTTTGGATATTCGCCCTGGATTGTCATGCTCTCCTGACTGATATCTTCGCGGTGTAAGCCCAAAATATGCACCGACGGTGCGAGAGCTTTTAAAACGGGTTGGATCATCAACCGCTGATTTAAAGCTCAACGCTGCGATTGGGCCAACGCCAGGAATAGTCATCAATTTCATGCAGACATCATCGTGACTGGCGGCCCTCTTAACCCGCCGATCTAGTTCCAAATAATGTTGATACAAAACAACCCTCGCATCGAGCAATGGCACGAGAGCATGTGCCAGAACATCATCAATCTCGATCATGGGCCGTACAACGCTGTCGAAGCTACCATGCTTCACAGTCTTTGGGAGGCGGACACCAAAAATCTTCAATAATCCGCGCACTTCATTGGCTAGATCCATCGTCTTCTTCAAGAGCGCCTTACGCGTGCTGAGCAACGCGCGTAGGCCATGAGCCTCACGACTTTTCATATGGACAGGACTAAACCAGCCTGTGCGTAATATTTGCGCAATACCTCGTGCATCTGTTTTGTCAGTTTTATTCCTCATTGCTGACAATGCAGCACTCACTTGGCGTGCCTCCATGCAGACAACATCAAAACCTTCAGCGGTCAGGCCAAAGAAAAGATGCTGACTCATCGCGCCGGCCTCAAAGCCAACGCGTTCAATCGGATGCGGGAAGCCCGCAAGCCATTCAGCGATATCGCTGACCTCACAGGGCAGCTCCCGCTCAAACAGCACCGTTCCTTTACTATCAACAATGCAAAGCGCACAGGATCGCAACGACACATCTAATCCAGCATAGTATTCCATTATCTATCTCCCTTGTTCACAGCTATTGTGTGATCTTAGTGGGAGCTTGGCCTAAAAGCGAAAGGCTGCCCAATTACGCATGCTCTCCGCCCTTAGTTAGTGCCAAAATGTGCATGCTGCAGCATTGGTCACAATTGACTCCCAGCCGCTATCTGACAGTTTCGATCAGGTATTTTTGAGCCGTGTCCGATACCCTTCTTTCGTTTGGAACCTTTTGCCGGATGGTGAACACTAGGTCAGAACATCTCTGACCGATATTCCTAAAGTGGCCAGCCTTTTGATTTCACAATTCCCGACTTCCTATACTGACCAAGTTTTTTTCGCTCCGCCGTGCTGTCAGTCGGCAATGGCCTTGCGTAGGTCAATGCAGCACAGGATGGTGGCCAGGTCGTGGCCCGCGTTCGCAGTTGCATCCGCACCTAGTGATTGCGGAATTACTTGCACGACAGCGCGTCCAGCGAAAGGCGTATCTACCTTTCTTAATGTGCTGTGCTGGCTCTCTGCTGCTTGAAGTCGGTGACAGGTCTTTGATGGGTAAAATGGCTGAATAATTCCAACTTTGATTTGATGAACTTTCCGGGCTCTTTGGGCAGCGGCAGGCATCACTTTGATAAATGAAATGGAGTTGAAAAATGGGTGTACTGCCAAGGGTGTTTTTTTCGGTGGGCGAAGCGGCTGCGCGTTTGGGATATACGCCTGCGGATCTCGCAGGCTGGGCTTATCAGGAAAAGTTAGAGATTTTGACTGGGATTTCTCCGGTCGAGTGCGGGGGGGAGCGTGCTGCGGGACTTGTGGTCATCTCAGTCGCCGACATACTGCCGATGTTCCGTCGGTCTGGAACAGGTCCAAAAAAAATGCTGCTACGCAGGATCCGCACACAGGGCAAAAAAGACTGGTTGTTGATCACCGAGCCCGCCGAAGGTGTGATTGTCTTTATGGAAGATTTGCTGATCCTCGCCGCAGAAGTTGATCGTTATGATGTTAAACGGGAAATCTTTGTTAAAGCGCATAGAGGACAGGGGCCCGAGCCACGATTTGCATGGGATGATTTTTGGCGTGCAGTTGCAGTGCGGGTCCACGAGAAAGGCGTCCCTGCGAAACTTACGGATTTCGTCAATGAAATGGCCGATTGGTTCATGGATCAGTCCAATGGCGAGAGTTGCCCGAGCAACAGCAGGATCCAGACGAAACTTTCCCCACTCT
>Ga0307981_1001627_pt1 | contig 19655 bp, 16 predicted proteins | sample OrgLakmetagen987_FD_201849 | JGI IMG/M metagenome (GOLD analysis project Ga0307981, IMG submission 201849) | Saline water microbial communities from Organic Lake, Antarctica - #987 | ecosystem: Environmental > Aquatic > Non-marine Saline and Alkaline > Saline | place: Antarctica: Organic Lake... | reverse complement strand
CTGATCGCTGACCCATAGCCCGTTCGCGAAGGTGGCATGCGACAGCCAGCTCTGGCCGCCCCGGGTCGGCGCACGCAGCAGGTTCGAGGCCATCGACAGGCCAAGACCCTCGAGCCGCGCCGCGTTGCGCCTCAGCGTGTCGAGGTGCAGATCCGCGTAATATGGCGTATCGAGGCTGGTGCGCCCGTAGCTTTCGACGAAAACGATCAGGACGTCGCGGTCGATCCGGTCGAACAGGCCGGTCTCTCCGGCATAGGGATCGGTCGAGGACGCAACGCGAAAGACCCGCAATTCGCGCAGCGTGTCGCGCGCCAGCACGGCCCGTTCGACAGCGATCCGCGCGGTGAAGGCCGCACCGGGCGCAGAGACCGGCAGCCGCCACGCGCCCATCGACTGACCGACCTGAGCGACCGCAAGACCTGCGCAAAAGGCAGCACCCGCGACAGGCACGCCCTTCGCGCCGCGCGGCACGGCAATCGCGGCCCAGACACCGGTCGCCCACCATATTCCTGCGGCCACGGCCACCAAGGCCAGCATCGCGCCGAGGGCCGCGAATGCCGTGGGCAGGATGCCGATCGCCCCGGACAAGAGCCGCAGCCCCGCCTCGACAAGGGCCAGATCGGCCACCGGGTTGAAACCGCGCGCGAGCGCCGTGAACATCGCGAAATCAGCCGCTTTCAGAACGCAGAGCACCGTGATCGCGCCGGTCATCGCGATCCTCAGGCCGAGGGCGACACGCCCCCCGGCCGCGATCAGCGCCAACAGGATGGCCGGCAATTCAAGTGGAAACATCGACAACGCCCGCCAGGTCAGCGCGTCGGGATGGTTGGGCTGTATCAGCACCAGATGCAGGATCATCGCGGCCAGCCCAAGCCGCAACCCCGCCGATGCCGCCACCCGGCTCATGCGCGCCTCCGGTGGAGCCACTGCACGTCTCGCCCGAAGGACAGGGCCAGCGCCAGCGCGGCGGCGACACAGGCAAGACCGGTCAGCACCGAGGGCAGATCTGGGGCCTGCAGCGCGATGAGCACGGCGATCTGCAAGACACAGGCAACCTTGCGCTCGAAGCGATCCGGCAGCGGCCGGGCAAGCCATGGAAAGAGCAGACCGGCCACCGCGAACGCATAGCGCGGCAGGCCCAGAAGCAGCACCAGCGGACCGGCGCTGCCAGACACGAACGCGTTCACCGCGAGGATCAGGCTGAGCCCTGAATCGACCTCCATGTCGAACCGCGCCCCGAAGGCCGAGGTCAGATGCTGCCGTCGGGCGAGCCAGCCATCGAGCCCGTCAAGGCCGAGGGCCAGAACGGCAATCGTGAATACAGCCCAGGCCGGTCCGCTTCCACCTCCGAGGATGGGTGCCACAAGCGCCACGGTCAGGGCAAGACGCACCAGCGTGACCAAATTGCACAGCCCGATGGCGGAATGCGGATAGCTTCCGCGCATGAAACCCGCGACCGCCCCGCAGGCAGACAGGTACAGCGCGGTCACCACGGCGGCGTGCGGCATGCTGCTGCCGAACACGCCCAGGGACAGGGCACATACGACCCCGGCCCCAAGCAGGGCGGCCACAGCAAACCGTAGCGCCCACGCGGGCACAAAACGCGGCGGCCGCGTTTGGCGCACGGGGGGGGTCATGTCGGGATGCGCGTTGGCCATCCCCTTCATTTTAGCACGAAGCTGACAGGATCAAGCCCGCCATGCGCGGGCCTGACACCTTCGGTGCCAACAGGCCGACAGAGGCCGCGCTTCCCGGATCGCCGGGCCTTCCCCCTTGCCGTTCCACCGGTGCTGCGGTTACGTGGCACTCGCACCCGTACCCGTCCGCATGAGGCCCAAGTGAGCACATCCCGCAAGATCATCGTCATCGGAGCCGGCATCTGCGGGCTGAGCTCGGCGATCTGGCTGCGGCGCGCGGGCCACGAGGTCACGCTGCTCGACCGCGACCACCCCGGCGCCGGTGCCTCCTGGGGCAATGCGGGGCTTCTGGCCGGATGGGGGATCGTGCCGGTGAACACGCCCGGTCTGATCCCCACCGCGATCAAGTACCTGCGCGATCCGAACGCACCGCTTTTCGTGCAATGGTCCTATCTGCCTCGGATGCTGCCATGGCTCTGGCAGTTCATGCGCAACGCCAATCCCCGCGACACCGCCCGCATGGTCGAGGGGCTGATCCCGCTGGTCGGCGACAGCGTCGATCAGCACCGCGCGCTGGTGCGCGGCACGCCTGCCGAGAAATGGCTGGCCACCAGCGATTTCGGCTACGCCTATGACAGTCGCGCCGCCTTTGACGCCGATGCCTTTTCATGGCGGGTCAAGCGCGAGGCCGGCCACGTGCCCGATGTGGTGACCGGAGGTGCGGTGCGCGAGGTCGAACCGATGCTCGGCCCCGCCACGCAATGTCTGGCGCTCTTGAAAGGGTATGGGCATATCCTCGATCCCGGCGCGTACATGACCGATCTGGCAAATGTGCTGGAGGCCGAGGGCGGGCAGGTCAGGCAGGCCGATGTGCAGGACATCACGCTCGACGGCGGGCGGATTGCGCAGCTTGAGACGGATCGCGGCCCGATGCCCTGCGACGCGGCGGTGCTCGCGGCGGGGATCTGGTCGAAACCGCTGATGCGCAAGCTCGGGCTGCGCGTGCCGCTGGAGGCCGAGCGCGGCTATCACCTGCATTTCCGGGGGCCGTCGCAGATGCCGCGCCACCCGCTGATGATCGCCAGCGGCAAGTTCGCGGTCAATCCGATGGCGCACGGGCTGCGCTGTGCCGGAACCGTCGAGCTGGGCGGGATCACCAGCGGGCCGACACGCGCGCCGCTCGATCTGATCCGCCGCGAGACGGCGCGCGTGTTTCCCGATCTCACCTATGAGAGTGCCGAGGAGTGGATGGGCTTTCGTCCCTCCACCCCCGACAGCCTGCCGCTGATCGGCGAGATCGGATCGACCGGTGTGCATGCGGCGTTCGGCCATCAGCATATCGGGCTGACGGCGGGGCCGAAAACCGGGCGTCTGGTGGCCGATCTTCTGTCGGGAAAGCGCCCCAACCTCGATCTTGCGCCCTATGACGCGAACCGGTTCACATGACACCCGGCACAACGCCCCGCGATCTTTCAAAGATCGCGGTCCGAAATCTTTGCAAGATTTCGGTGCCCGTCACTCGTAGCTGCGCAGATCCTCGATCACCTTGCCGTCATTGGGCAGGCTGCCGGGCGGCACGATCTCTATAAGACCCTTGAGCTTGAGCGTATCGGTGACGGCGGCGGCATAATGCTCTGCCTCGCCGGACGTGGCCTCAATCCGAACGGTCATGACATCGGCCTCGCCCTCGCGGCTGGCAATGACACGCGCGCGCGAAATACCGGCATGACCGGCCACCAATGCGGCCACCTGCTCGGGGCGGACGAACATGCCCTTGATCTTGGTGGTCTGATCGGCGCGGCCCATCCAGCCCCTGATCCGCGTGTTGGTGCGTCCGCAGGGGCTTGCCCCCTCCATCACCGCGCTGAGATCGCCGGTGGCGAAGCGGATCAGCGGATAGTCGGGGTTGAGCGTGGTGACGACGACCTCGCCGACCTCGCCGGGCGCCACGGGATCGCCTGTGCCGGGGCGCACGATCTCGACGATCACGCCCTCGTCGACGATCATCCCCTCCTGTGCCGCGCTTTCATAGGCGATGTTGCCCAGATCGGCGGTGGCATAGCATTGCAGGCAGGCGATACCGCGCTCCGCGTATTCGGCCCGCAGCGACGGGAACAGCGCGCCGCCCCCGACCGCCGCCTTGGTGATCCGCAGCGGCAGACCCATCTCGTCGGCCTTGTCGAGGATGATCTTCAGGTAATCGGGCGTACCGGCATAGGTCGTCACACCGACATCATGCGCGGCGCGGGCCTGCAATTCGGTCTGGCCGGTCCCGGCGGGCAGCACTGCCGCGCCCACGGCGCGCGCGCCGCTCTCGAAGATCATGCCGGCGGGTGTCAGGTGATAGCCGAAACAGTTCTGCACGATATCGCCCGGCCCCACGCCGCAGGCATGCAGAAACCGGCCCACCCGCCACCAGTCGTGATCCGTGCCGCCCGGCTCGTAGATCGGACCGGGCGATTGAAAGACATGCGCGAAGCCGTGCGCCGGCATCCGCGTCAGCCCGCCGAACGGGGCCGCAGCACCCTGCGCGCGCCCCAGATCGGATTTGCGAAGCACAGGCAGCGGCGCGAGATCCGCGGCGCTGGTGATCGTCTGCGGGTCCACCCCGTCGAGCGCCCCCCCGTACCCTGACAGGGCCTGCGCCCGCGCAATCTGCTCGGGCAAGGCACGGGCGAGCGCCTCGGCGCGGTGCTCTGCGCTGCGGGTCTCCAGATCGTCGTAATGCTGCGTCATGCCACCATCCTTTGGCGCGGGGTCCGGGAAAGACGAACGGGGTGTCACGCAAGCCACCGCTTGCGCCGGCGATAGCTGCGCACATCCCGGAACGACTTGCGGCCCTCTTCGGCCATGCCGAGGTAGAATTCCTTGACGTCCGGGTTCTCGCGCAGATCCGCGGCGGGGCCGTCCATGACCACGCGACCGGATTCGAGGATATAGCCGTAATGCGCGAACCGAAGCGCGACATTGGTGTTCTGCTCGGCCAGAAGGAAGGTGTATCCCTCCGTCTCGTTGAGCGATTTCACGATGCCGAAGATCTGCTCGACCAGCTGCGGGGCCAGCCCCATCGACGGCTCGTCCAGCAGGATCGTCTCGGGCCGCGCCATCAGCGCGCGACCGATCGCCACCATCTGCTGCTCGCCGCCCGAGGCATAGCCCGCCTGACTGCGCCGGCGTTCCTTGATGCGCGGAAAATACTGGTAGACCATGTCGAGATCGGCGTCGATCTCGCCCCGCGAGGCACCGCGCGTATAGGCCCCGGTCAGCAGGTTTTCCTCGACCGTCAGATGCTCGAAGCAATGGCGGCCTTCCATCACCTGGACCACACCCTGCTTGACCAGATCCGACGGCAGCAGATCCTGCACGCGTTCACCGCGATAGCGGATCGTGCCCTTGGTCACCTCGCCCCGCTCGGATTTCAACAGGTTGGAGATCGCCTTGAGCGTCGTGGTCTTGCCGGCCCCGTTGCCCCCCAGAAGCGCGGTGATCCCGCCTTTCGGGACGCTCAGGCTGACCCCCTTCAGCACGAGGATCACGTGATTGTAGATCACCTCGATATTGTTGACCTCCAGAAGAGGCTCGTCACTCGGGGACACATCCAGCATCAGAACTCTCCGTCACGGTCAGACGGGACACCCCGTCTTCATCTTGCCAAAAATACTCGATCTTGCCCGACCGCCACACGGTGCGGCGGCCGGATGTCGTGATGCGGGATCAGCAGCGCGGCTCGATCCCGTTCTCCTCGGCATATTGCATGGAGTCCTCCTTCACCAACTTCGCGATGATCTCCTGATCGGACTGGAAGTAATCGGTGATCAGCTCGAACTCGCCGGCCTCGGCATTCCACTGCGACACGGCGCCAAAGCCGTTGCCGCCATGGTTTTCGCAGCTCACAGTGAATTCGGGGCCAAAGTTCGGCAGGCCCAGATCCACCATCTTTTCCTCGGTCATCTCGAGGTTCTCCATGCCGTCGCGCATCTGTGCGGCATTGATGGCCGACACGCCATGCATCTCCTGCGCGGTCTTCACGGCTTCGGCGGCCAGCATCGCGGCATACATCCCCCGGTTATAAAGCACCGTGCCAAGCTGATCACCTGCGCCTGCGGCATTGCCGGTATCCACGACATGCTCCTGGATATCGTCATAGATCGGGTAATCCGAACCGAGGTTGTGGAAGGTCAGCGCCTTGTAGCCATCCGCCGCGGCCCCTGCCGATTTCACGTCATTCTCGGATCCGGACCACCAGATGCCGATGAACTGATCCATCGGATAGCGAATGTTGACCGCTTCCTGGATGGCGACCTGGTTCATCACGCCCCAGCCCCACATGATCACGTTGTCGGGCTGCTGACGGCGGATCTGCAGCCATTGCGAGCCCTGCTCCTGTCCGGGATGGTCGACCGGCTGCAGCATCAACTCGAAGCCGTGCTTTTCGGCGAGCTCTTCCAGCGTACGGATCGGCTCCTTGCCATAGGCAGAGTTGTGATAGACCAGCGCGATCTTGTGGCCGCTGATATCGCCGTCGTTCTCGTTCAGGATATGGGTGATCGCATGGCTCGCCCCATCCCAGTAAGTGGCGGGGTAGTTGAAGATCCATTCGAACACCCCGCCATTCTTGGCCGAGGTCCGCCCGTAGCCCATCGTGTGCATCGGGATCGCGTCCGCGGACGCCTTGGGGATAAGCTGGTAGGTGATGCCGGTCGACAGCGGCTGATAGATCAGCGCGCCATCGCCTTCGTTCTTGGTGGCCTCGTAGCACTCGACACCCTTCTCGGTGTTGTACCCGGTCTCGCATTCCACGAGGTTGATCATCTCGCCGCCAATGCCGCCGTCACGCGCGTTGAGCAGCGTGAAATAGTCCTGATAGCCATCCGAGAACGGCACGCCGTTCGCGGCATAAGGCCCCGTGCGATAGCTGGTATCGATGATCGTGAGCTCGGCGAATGCCGGTCCCGCGATGATCGCGGCGGTGGTCACCGCCGTCAGTAGTTTCTGTCTCATCGGTTTGTCCTCCCTTGGTTTTATCCGATGTTGCGCGGGGCAGATCACCCCGCCGCACCTTTCACGAGCCTTCAAGGCGGCCCCTCAATGCGGCCCCTCAATGGGGGAAGGGCCAGAGCCTCAGTTTCTCTTTCGTAATGCGCCAGAGCTGCGCCAGCCCGTGCGGTTCAGCCACCAGAAAGACGATGATCAGACCGCCAACGATGACGAATTCCAGATGCGAGGCAAGGTCGGTCGGCCAGCCGAGCCCACCCACAAGCGTGTTTTTCAAAAGCACCGGCAGCAGCACGAGGAACGCGGCCCCCGCAAAGCTGCCGAAGATCGAGCCGAGCCCGCCGATGATCACCATGAAGAGCACGAGGAACGACTTGTTGATGCCGAATACCTCGCCCACCTCGACCGCGCCCAGATAGACCGCGAAGAACAGCGCGCCGGAAATGCCCACGAAGAACGACGACACGGCAAAGGCGCTCAGCTTGGCCTTCAGCGGGTTCACCCCGATGATCTCGGCGGCGATATCCATGTCGCGGATCGCCATCCATTTACGCCCCGCCATGCCCCGCGTCAGGTTGCGCGCGATGAGCGCCGAGGCGAGCACGAAGACGAGGCAGAACAGATAGGCCGCCCAGGGCGCCGTCTCGGCACCGGTGATCGGCACGCCGGCGATGGTCCGCTCCGGCGCGCTGATCTGGCCCGAGGCCGAATAGTTGTAGAACCACGGCACCCGGTTGAAAAGCCACACCAGAAAGAACTGCGCCGCCAATGTGGCCACGGCCAAATAGAAGCCCTTGATGCGCAGGCTCGGCAGGCCGAAAAGAACCCCGACAGCGGCGGTGATGACGCCCGCGATGATGATGTGAAAGAAGATGTTCACATCCGGAAAGCTGGTCATCAGCTTGTAGCACGCATAGGCGCCCACGGCCATGAACCCCCCGGTGCCCAAGGAAACCTGCCCGCAATAGCCCACGAGGATATTCAGCCCGATCGCCGCGATGGAATAGATCAGGAAGGGCAGGAAGATGGCATTGACCCAGTAATCGTTGATCACGAACGGGACCACCGCGAAGGCGGCGATCAGCGCCACGTAATAGCCGACGCGGTCGATCCTGATCGGAAAGGTCTGGCTGTCATCGGTATAGGAGGTCTTGAAGTCCCCCGCCTCACGGTAAAACATTACAGAACCTCCCCATGGATGTCGTCGTCGCGCATCCGCGCGCGGTTGGCGGGCCTCGCATAACCCGTCGCCTCGGCCTGCCGGACCAGCCAGAAATAGGCGAGCATGCCCATACCCCCGCCGATCGCCGCGAGAATGGCGGCGGTGACCATCTGGCCGGGGGCGTCCACCCGCGTCGAGAATGCGAGATAGCCGAAGGCCCAGAACCCGGCCCAGGCGATCACGTTGACGATGGCAATCAGCTTTTGCATACCCCTACACCCTCTCGATGATCTTCTCGCCGAACAGGCCCTGCGGCCGGAAGACGAGCACGATGAGCGCCAGCACATAGGCGAACCAGTTTTCGGTCGCGCCGCCCACCATCGGGCCGACGAGGAACTCGAACATCTTTTCACCGACCCCGATGATCAGACCGCCGACGATGGCACCGGGGATCGAGGTGAAACCGCCCAGCATCAGCACCGGCAACGCCTTGAGCGCGATCAGCGACAGCGAGAACTGCACCCCCGATTTGGTGCCCCACATGATGCCCGCGACGAGGGCCACGAACCCCGCCAGCGACCAGACCATGATCCAGATGAACTTGAGCGAGATCCCCACCGACAGCGCCGCCTGATGGTCGTCGGCGACCGCGCGCATCGCCCGACCGTATTTGGTATATTGCGCGAACATCACCAGCGCGATCACCAGCAGCACCGCCACCAGCGTCGCCGCGAGGTCGAGATTGTCGATGAAGAAGCCGTAGCCGAACAGGTTGAACGTCACCTCGTCTATGGTCTCGTTGAGGCCCTGCGGCAGGCCGACATCGAGGTTCTTGATGTCGCTGCCCCACATCATGTCGCCGAACCCTTCGAGGAAATAGGCCAGCCCGATGGTCGCCATGAACAGGATGATCGGCTCCTGCCCGACGAGATGTCGGAAGATGAACTGATTGACCGCCCAGGCCAGCGCCACCATCACCACCATCGTCAGCAGGATCGCCGCCAAGGCGGGCACCGTCCAGCCGAAGGTGTGCACATTGGTGCCGAAGGCGGCATTGATCAGATGCGAGAACGGCACCCGGCCTTCCATGATCCCCACGAGCGTCAGCGCGGCAAACAGCGCCATGACACCCTGGCTGAAGTTGAAGATCCCCGACGCCTTGAAGATCAGCACGAAGCCGAGCGCCACCAAGGAGTAGAGCACCCCGGTCATCAGACCGTTGAGAAAGACCTCCATTCCCCATACCAGTTGATCAGGCATCAAAGTGTCTCCCCTGCGGTTTCGTGGTGGCGGAGCGCCCGCCGGCACCGGTTGTGTCGTAATCAAAGAACACGTGTTGTGGCGTCGAGATATCAGTCATGCGCGACCCCCAGATAGGCGTCGATAACCGCCTGATTCTTGCGCACCTCTGAGGGCGAACCGTCGCCGATCTTCTGGCCGTAATCCATCACCACGACGCGGTCGCTGAGGTCCATGACCACGCCCATGTCATGCTCGATCAGCGCGATGGTGGTGCCGAACTCGTCGTTGAGATCGAGGATGAAGCGGCTCATGTCCTCTTTCTCCTCGACATTCATGCCCGCCATCGGCTCGTCGAGCAGCAGGATCGACGGCTCGGCGGCCAGCGCGCGCGCCAGTTCCACGCGTTTCTTCAGCCCGTAAGGCAGCCGGCCCACGGGCGTCTTGCGGATGTGCTGGATCTCCAGAAAGTCGATGATCCGCTCCACCTTGGCGCGGTTCTCGACCTCTTCGCGCTCGGCGCGGCCCTTCCAGATCGCCTGTGACAGCAGGCCGGCGCGCATGTGCCGAATGCGGCCCGTCATCACGTTATCCAGCACCGTCATCCCGTCGAACAGCGCGATATTCTGGAAGGTGCGCGCGATGCCCTGCTGCGCCACCTGATAGGGCTTCATGGCTGGGCGCACCGCGCCCTTGTACCAGACCTCGCCCTCCTGCGGTTTGTAGAACCCGCTGATGACGTTGAGCATCGAGGATTTGCCGGCCCCGTTCGGCCCGATGATCGCGCGGATCTCGCCCTCGCGGATGTCGAAACTGATATCCTTGATCGCCACCACGCCGCCGAAGCGCAGCGTGATGTTGCGCATCTCCATCACCACGCCGCCGATCCTGCGGCCATCCTCGGTGACGTAGCCTTCATTTTCGTTCGTATCGAGCATGTGTCAGAGCCTCCCCACCAGACCGACGACCAGACCGTAAAGGATGATCGCACCCAGGATGTAATGGATCTTGGACAGCGGCACGCCCGGCCAGATCTGTTGCAGCGCGAGGATCCCGAACGCGCCGGTGATCGCCCCGCTGATCGCGGGATGGATGAACTCGGGCAGGACCTGCCCCAGGCCGTAGGACACGACCAGCCCGGCCAGTGCGATGGCCCCCGCCGCGATCAGCTTTTTCGTACCGATGGTGTCAGGGTCTCTGGTCATTCCGCCGCCGCCTTCGCTGTCTCGATTGGCACCACGGCCGCATCGCGGATCTCCAGCGTGGCTGAAATGGATCCCTTGCGCCCGTCCTCGTAGGTGACCTCGGTGGTGGTGTGGATCTCGGTCGAGCCGTCATAGAGCGCGGTCACCAGATCGCCGAATTTCTCGGAGATCACGTTGCGGCGCACCTTGCGGGTGCGGGTCATCTCGCCGTCATCCGCGTCCAGTTCCTTGTGAAGAACGAGGAAGCGATTGACCTGGCAATGCGCCAGCATCGGATCGTCCGACAGGTTGCGATTGACCTCCTCGACATGGCCCTGGATCATGTCGAGCACCTTCGGGTGGCCGGCCAGTTCCTGATATGAGCCATAGCCGATATTGTTGCGCTCGGCCCAGTTGCCGACCGCCGTCAGGTCGATATTGAGGAACGCCGCGCACATCTCCTGCCCGTTGCCAAAGACCACGGCTTCGAGGATGTTGGGATAGAATTTCAGCTTGTTCTCGACATATTTGGGCGCGAACATCTGGCCATCGGCCATCTTGCCGACATCCTTGGCGCGGTCGATGATGCGCAGATGCCCCGAGCCTTCCTCGAAAAACCCCGCATCGCCGGTTGCGACCCAACCGTCCGCGTCCTTGGTCTTGGCGGTGCTTTCGGCGTTCTTGTAATAATATTCGAACACGCCGGGGCCGCGGTAATAGACCTCGCCGGTGGGGTCGATACGCACCTCGACGCCGGGCGCAGGCACGCCCACGGTATCGCTGCGCACCTCGCCATCGGGTTGCAGCGTGATGAAGACCGACGCCTCGGTCTGGCCGTAAAGCTGCTTGAGGTTGATCCCGAGCGAGCGGTAGAAATCGAAGATCTCCGGTCCGATCGCCTCGCCCGCCGTGTAGCCGACGCGCACGCGGCCCAGCCCGAGCGTGTCCTTCAGCGGGCCGTAGATCAGCAGCGCCCCGAGCGAATAGCGCAGCCGGTCGGCAAGACTGACCTCGTGCCCGTCGAGGATCGCCGGACCCACCCGCCGGGCCAGCGCCATGAAGTGATCGAACAGCCCCTTCTTGAGGCGGCTGGCATCCTCCATCCGGATCATCACGTTGGTCAGCTGCGTCTCGAAAACGCGCGGCGGTGCGAAATAATAGGTCGGCCCGATCTCGCGCAGGTCGGTCTGCATGGTCTCGGGGCTTTCCGGGCAGTTCACACAGAACCCGCACCAATAGGCCTGCCCGATCGAAAAGATGAAATCGCCCACCCAGGCCATCGGCAGATAGGCGAGCACCTCTTCGTCGCGGGTCAGAGTGTCGAACTCGGCAGAGGATTTCGACGCCTCGATGATGTTGCGATTGCTGAGGACCACGCCCTTGGGCTTGCCGGTCGTCCCCGAGGTGTAGAGCATCACGCAGACGCTGTCATAATCGAGCTTGTCGCGGCGCGCCTTCAACGCCTCGATATGTTCGTGATAGGCCGCTCGCCCCTGATCCTGGATGTCGATATAGCGGTGCAGCTTGGAGTGGTCGTATTTCCGCAACCCGCGCGGATCGACATAGATCATGTGCTCGAGCTGGTTAAGACCCTCCTGCACCTCGATCAGCTTGTCGACCTGTTCCTGATCCTCGACGATGGCGAAACGGGCGCCGCAGTGGTCCATGACATAGGCCATCTCGTCGGCGGCGGCATCGTGATACAGCGGCACGGGGATCGCGCCGACCGATTGCGCCGCCACCATGGCCCAGTAGAAATGCGGGCGGTTGCGCCCGATGACGGCGATGAAGTCACCGGTATCCACACCAAGACCCAACAGCCCGAGCGCCAGCGCCTCGATCTCCTTCTCGGCCTCGGCCCAGCTCCAGCTTTGCCAGATACCAAGTTCCTTTTCGCGGTAGGCGGCCTTGCCTGCGAACCGCGTGGCGTTGCGTTGCAAGAGCGCCGGAACGGAATCCATCCCGTCCGTCGCTTGTGACGACTGTGCCAAATCCATTTCCTCCCATGCGTCCGCTGCGGCGAACTCACACACGCCCCAAGGCGATTCTCCCCTGCCTCATTGCGTGCTGAATAATTCTTCTGCGTCAACTTTTTCCTGATCATTGCCCAATCCTTACAAATTGTAACAGGCTGCGCGAGGCGGCTTTGCGCCCTGCCCGTCCGGTGCTACTCAGAGGATCGGGAGGAGACGCGCATGCATCCCAGCCGCGCCGACCGCGACGCCATGACCGAGATGACCATGGCCGGGCTGAACCTCATTCAGCAGGCGCTGACGATCTATGACCAGACCTTGCACCTTGCGGTTTGCAACCGGCGCTTTCAGGAAATGTTCGACCTGCCCGACGCGCTGGTGACCCCCGGTGCGGATTTCGCCGACACGATCCGCTATCTGGCGGCGCGCGGCGATTACGGTGATGTGGGCTGCGTCGATGCCTTCGTCGCCACCCGCGTCGAGATCGCCCGCGCGTTCGAGCCGCATTACATGGAACGCACCCGCGCGGGTGGCCGCACGATCAGCGTCGAGGGCTCGCCGCTGCCGCAGGGGGGCTGGGTCACGGTCTATACCGACATCACCACCACCAAGCGGCAGGAGGCGCTGCTGCGCGCGCGTTCGGCGGAACTGTCCGACCGGTTGCTGAGCTATTCCGAGGATCTCTCGGCCGCCAACCGCGAGCTCGGGGCGACGATCACCGCCCTGGAGGAGGCCAAGCGCCAGATCACCGAGGCCGAGGCGCGCACCCGGCTGACCGCCGAGATGATGCCCGCGCATATCGCGCATATCGGCCCCGATCGCCGCTACACCTATTCCAACCGGCGCCTGACCTCGGTCATGCCCGGATCGCGCGCCGATCTGATCGGGGTGCATGTCGCGGATGTTCTGGGGCCGCAGCCCTGGTCGCTGATCCGGCCGGAGCTGGACCGCGCCTATGCCGGGCAGGCCTCGGTGTTCGAGTTCACCCACGAGCCGAGCGCGCGCCGCATCCGCGTGGCGCTGACCCCGGATCCCAGCAGCGGCGGGGTCTATATCCTGTCGATGGACATCACCCGCGAAAGCCAGACCCGCGCCGCCCTGCAACAGACCCGCCGGCGCGAGATGGCGGCGCAACTGACCAGCGGACTGGCGCATGATTTCTCGAACCTGCTGACGATCATCCTCGGCATGCAGTCGCGGCTCGGCCGGATGGGCCTGCCCGAGGGCGCGCAGGATCTGGTCAATGCCACGCTGGCCGCGGCCCGGCGCGGCGGCGGCCTTCTGGGCCGCATCGCCGACATGACCGGCCCGCGCGAGCACGAGCCGACCCCGACCGATCTGTCGGCGTTTCTCGGCGATCTGGAGACGCTGGCGCGCTCCACCCTGCCCTCGGGAATCTCGCTGGGGATCGAGACCGGCGGCACCGCCGACCGCTACCTGCTCGATGCGGGCATGCTGCAGGATTCGCTGCTGAATCTGGTGCTCAACGCGCGCGACGCCTGCGGCGACAATGGCCGGATCACCATCACCGCACGGCCCGTGCAGGAAACCTGGCTCGAATTCGTGGTCGACGATACCGGCCCCGGCTTTGGCGCAGAGGCGATCCGCCACGCGCTCGACCCGTTCTTCACCACCAAGGGCGGCGAAGGCTCCGGCCTCGGCCTGTCGATGGTCTATGACATGACCAAACTCGCCGGCGGGCGGATCACGCTCGGCAACACCGAAGACGGCGGCCGGGTGACCTTGCGTCTGCCGCTGCGCACCGCCGGCACGGCGCGCCCGCCGGGTCTGGTGCTGCTGGTCGAGGACAGCCCCGATCTGCGCAGTACCCTGCGCGACATGCTGCGCGGCGCGGGCCATAGCGTGATCGAGGCCACCAGCGTGGACGAGGCCAGCAGGCTGATCGCCGACCTGCCCGAAATCTCCGCCGTGCTTTCGGATATCGTGCTGGAAGGATCACGCACCGGGCTCGATCTCGTGGACGTGCCGCGCGGGGGCGATTGCCCGCTGGTGCTGATGACGTCGCTGCCACCCGACGACCCGCGCAGCCTTGCCGCCGAGATCCGCGCGCCGGTTCTGCGCAAACCCTTCACCGCAAGTCAGCTCGACGCGGCGCTGAATGCAGGGTCGGACCCATGACCGCCCCGCTGGTCACCATCCTCGATGACGAGCCCGAGATCCGCAAGATGCTCGCAGATGCGCTTGGCGAGGCGGGGTTTCGCACCATGGCCTTCGGCCGCGCCACCGAATTCGAGGCGGCTTTGCGCCAGACGAATCCCGATGTCTGCCTCGTGGATCTGTCCTTGCCGGATCGCGACGGGCTGGCGCTGGTGCACCGTCTGGCGCTGGAACAGGGCGCGACGGTGATCATCATCTCGGGCCGCGCACAGGTGCAGGACCGGGTGACGGGGCTGGAGCTCGGGGCCGATGACTACATCATCAAGCCCTTCGATCCGGCCGAGGTCGTGGCCCGCATCCGCGCCTGCCTGCGCCGCGGCACGCCCCTGCCCCACACCGGCGAGGTGGCGCGCTTCAACGGCTGGACAGCTTATTTCGATCGCTACGTGCTGGCCGACGCCACCGGGGCCGAGACCGCGTTTTCCCATGCCGAAGGTCAGGTGCTGCGGCTGTTTCTGGACCGGCCCAAGCGCCTGATCTCGCGGCAGGCGATGCAGGAGGTGCTTGGCGGCGCGGCGGGCGAAAGTTTCGACCGGGCGATGGATGTCCGCATCTCGCGCCTGCGCACGAAACTGCGCGAGGATCCGAAAAATCCGCGCCTGATCAAGACGATCTACGGCGCGGGCTACATCTTTCTGGGCGACGTGACCTGGGAGTGACGGGTGCGTTTGCCGAACAGCGGCGTCACGCCCGCAACCGCAGGCCACCGGGATCGAAGGGCGGCGCGTGCAGGATCTGCGCACGATGCGGCTGCCCCAGCACCATCACCTCGACGGCCTCGCCGGGCCGCACCCCCGCCGCGACATAGCCGAGCGCGAGGCTCTGCCCGACCGAATAGCCATAGGCCCCCGAGGTCACGCGCCCGACACCGACCCCGTCCTGAAAGATCGGCTCGCCACCGGTCGCGTCGGCGTTCGAGGCGGTCACATCCGCCTCGTCCAGCGCCATCAGAACCAGCCGTTCGCGCGGTGCCCGCCCGATCACGGCCTCGAGCGCGCCGCTGTTGAGAAACGCCTTGTCCATCCTGCAGAGCCGGTCGAGCCCGGCCTCCTGCAGCCAGTATTCGGGGCTGTATTCGCGCCCCCATGATCCATATCCCTTCTCGATCCGCAGACTTGTCAGCGCCCGGCTGCCCACCGGCCCCGCGCGAACCGCCTGCCCCGCCTCCAGCAGCGCCGCATAAAGACGCGCCTGATCGTGGGCGGCGCAATGCAGCTCCCAGCCCAGATCGCCGGTAAAGCTGACCCGCAGCGCCAGGCATTCCACACCCGCCACAGCGATCCGCCGGCTTCTCATGAAGGGAAAATCCGCCGTCGCAAGCGAGGCCTCGGTCAGCGGCTGCAATAGCGCGCGCGCCTGCGGCCCGGCGACGTTGAACCCGCAGACAGCCTCGGTCAGGCTCTCGAAATATGTTCCGTCCGGCAACGGCACGGCATCGAAAAAGCGTTTGTGATAGCGCTCCGCCATGCCCGACGAGATGACCCTGAACTCGTCCTCGGCCAGCCGCGTGACGGTGGCGTCGCCAGCGATCCCGCCGCGCACACCGATCAGCGGTGTCAGACAGGACCGGCCCACCTCGCGCGGCATGCGACCCGCGAACACCGCATTCAGCCAGTCCTCGGCCCCCGGCCCCGCGACCCGGTATTTGGCAAAATTCGATATGTCGATGATCCCGGCCCGGTCGCGCAGCATCCTGCATTCCTCGCCCACCGGCCCCCACCAGTTCTGGCGGGTGAATCCGGTGGTCTCGACCATCCCCGGCCTGTCCGCAAACCACAAGGGATGCTCCCAGCCATAGTTCAGGCCGAACACCGCCCCCATCTCGCGCTGCGCCTCATAGACAGGGCGCGTGCGCAACGGCCGTCCTGCCGCGCGCTCCTCGCCCGGATAATGGATGGCGAAGCGATGCGCATACTGATCGCGCACCCGCGCCTTGACGAAATCACGATCATTGGCCCATGCCCCGAACCGCGCGATGTCCCAGGCGAACATGTCATGCGGCATCTCGCCACCCACCAGCCACTCGGCCACCATGAGCCCGATCCCCGCCGACTGGCTGAAGCCGGGGATGATCCCGCAACAGGCGAAATAGCCGCGCAATTCCGGCACAGGGCCAAGCATCACGTTGGCATCGGGCGACCAGATCATCGGCCCGTTGATCACCCGCTTGATCCCCGCCTCGGCCACCGCCGGCACGCGCTCGATGGCGCGCATCATGTTGTCCTCGATCCGGTCGAGATCGTCGGGGAAGAGATCATGCGCGAAATCGAGCGGCGTGCCGTCCTCGGCCCAGAACCGCATGTCACGCTCATAGGCCCCGATCAGCAGGCCCTTGCCCTCCTGACGCAGGTAATATTCGCCGTCGCGGTCCGCGACCGATGGCAGTCGCCGGTCCATCCCGGCGATCTCGGCGATGCTCTCGGTCACGAAATACTGGTGCTCGGTGGGCTGCAGCGGCAACTCGATCCCGGCCAGCCGCGCCACCTCGCGCGCCCACAGCCCGGCGGCGTTGATCACCCAGGGCGTGCGGATCTCGCCCTTCGGCGTCTCGACGATCCATGTGCCGTCGGGCTGGGCCCGCGTGGCTGTGACGGGCGTGAAACGGTGGATCTGCGCGCCCCGCTGACGCGCCCCGACGGCATAGGCATTGGTCACCCCCGACGGGTCGACATTGCCGCCATCGGGCTCGAACATGATCAGACGGATGCCGTCGAAATTCACCAGCGGGTGCAGCCGCTCGGCCTCGTCACGCGATATCTCGTGGAAGTTCATGCCGTAAAGCCGGGCCTTGGCGGCCTGAAGGCGCAACTGATGCGCGCGGTTCTCGGTCTGCGCCAGATAAAGGCTGCCGGGCTGAAACACGCCGCAGCTTTGCCCCGTCTCGGCCTCCAGCTCGTTGTAAAGCGCCATCGTGTAATGCTGCAGACGGCTGATATTGGCGCTGTCATGCAGCCCGTGGGTATTGGCCGCCGCATGCCAGGTGGAGCCGCTGGTCAGTTCGTCGCGCTCCAGCAGCACCACGTCGTCCCAGCCGAGTTTCGCCAGATGATACAGGATCGAGCATCCGATCACGCCACCGCCGATCACGACCGCCTGTGCATGGGTTTTCATCGCGCAATCCTCGGGTTGACCTCGGGATCAACCTGACCTTTGCGCGCCTCTCCGGAATGCCGATCCACGACATGATCTGTCGCTGTGATGACAGCCGTGCTTCTTCTGGCTCAAAATACCCCGGGGCGTTCGAGGGGCAGCGCCCCTCATCTCAAGACACCGCGCGGCGCAGCCGCACCGCTATCTCAAGCCACGGATCCTTGAGTATTTTCGGCAAGATGAAACCCGGATCAGTCCTCGCGGTCATCCGGGTCGGGTTGACCCACACCGAGGAAGACGCGTTTCAAGGGCAGGATCCAGATGAAGCCGAGCACGATGTAGATCAGCAGTTCAAGCCAGATCGACGGCCGGCCCATCCAGTTCACGAGGCTGACCGCGACAATGATATAGGCCGGCAGACCGATCAGCAGCACCAGCAGGGACCAGCGTTTCCGGGCCTTGAGACTTAACGTCATGCGTCCTCCGTGGTGCGTGTCAGTCGGCAAAGGGATCGGTGACGAGAATCGTGTCCTCCCTTTCCGGTGAGGTGGAGAGTAGCGCCACGGGGCAATCGATCAACTCTTCGACGCGGCGCACGTATTTGATCGCGTTGGCGGGCAGATCGGCCCAGCGGCGCGCGCCTTCGGTCGATTCGGACCAGCCGGGCATGTCCTCGTAGACGGGCGTGCAGCGGGCCTGCTGCTCGGAGGCGATGGGAAGATGATCGAGCCGCGTGCCGTCCAGGTCATAGCCCACGCAGATCCGCAGCGTCTCGAACCCGTCGAGCACATCGAGCTTGGTCAACGAAATGCCGTTGACCCCGCTGGTCGCGCAGGTCTGGCGCACGAGGCAGGCATCGAACCAGCCACAGCGCCGCTGACGCCCGGTCACGGTGCCGAACTCGTGGCCGCGCTCGCCCAGCCGTTGGCCGTCGGCATCCTGCAGTTCGGTGGGAAACGGCCCTTCACCGACGCGGGTGGTATAGGCCTTGACGATCCCCAGCACGTAATCGATCGCGCCGGGGCCGATGCCCGTCCCGGTGGCCGCCTGCCCCGCGATCGTGTTGGAGGATGTAACGAACGGATAAGTGCCGAAATCGATATCCAGAAGCGCGCCCTGCGCGCCCTCGAACAGGATCCGCTTTCCGGCGCGGCGCTGCGCGCCCATCACCTTCCAGACCGGCGCGGCATAGGGCAGGATCTGCGGCGCGATCTCGCGCAGGCCCGCGATCAACGCCTCGCGATCCACCGCCTCGATGCCGAGGCCCCGGCGTAGCGGATCGTGATGCTGCAGCGCCCGGTCCACCCTTGCCGTGAGTGTCGCCTCGTCGGCCAGATCGGCCACCCGCACCGCCCGCCTGCCGACCTTGTCCTCGTAGGCGGGACCGATGCCGCGCCCGGTCGTGCCGATCTTGGTGCCCTTGGAGGCGGCCTCTTCGCGGGCGCGGTCAAGCTGGCCGTGGATCGGCAGGATGAGGGATGTGTTCTCGGCGATCATCAGCGTCTCGGGCGTGATCGTCACACCCTGCTCGCGGATCTTCGCGATCTCGTCGATCAGATGCCACGGGTCGAGCACAACGCCATTGCCGATCACCGACAGCTTGCCGTCGCGCACCACCCCCGAGGGCAACGCGTTGAGCTTGTAGACCTTGCCGTCGATCACGAGGGTATGGCCCGCATTGTGCCCCCCCTGAAAGCGCGCGATCACATCGGCGCGCTCGCTCAGCCAGTCCACGATCTTGCCTTTTCCCTCGTCCCCCCACTGGGCTCCGACGACGACGACATTTGCCATGATTTATCCTTTGGCATTTGATCCAAACCACAGGCGGGTATAGCCGGGCGGCGGGGCGGGGGAAACCGCTAAAAACTCCGTTTCTGTACGGGTGTCCCTCCCGACATCGTCGACCGGATCGGCGGCTGACAAACGGACGGCGTCGGGCACGGATACGGCTCTGGTTATCCGCTTTCGGTTCTCAGGAAGTGGATGAAGGAGGTCACGTGAGCCGACATGGTCTACGGCTCCTGACGCTTGATAAAAAATGTAACCAAACAATCATTTACTGATGAGTAATGGTGCCCCCACACGGACTCGAACCGCGGACCTACTGATTCATACCACTACGACTTTCGCCGCCACGCGCTTGGCGCTTTGTGGTCTGGACTTTCTCTTCACCGTGGCCTCACGAGGCTTTAGGTGG
>Ga0307981_1001624_pt1 | contig 19679 bp, 18 predicted proteins | sample OrgLakmetagen987_FD_201849 | JGI IMG/M metagenome (GOLD analysis project Ga0307981, IMG submission 201849) | Saline water microbial communities from Organic Lake, Antarctica - #987 | ecosystem: Environmental > Aquatic > Non-marine Saline and Alkaline > Saline | place: Antarctica: Organic Lake... | reverse complement strand
CGCATAGTCACAGGCAGTCAGCAATTAAAAGAAAAACTCGATGAAGCCCCTCTGTCACAGCCTGCACCCCCTAGACCCCGCCTCAGCGGCATTTTTTTGGCGGTCTAAAGCAGATAGGCTACTCAAGGTGGATATGGCCGTCGATAATGACAGAGACGGAGAGGTCACTTTTGGCGGAACGGATGCTACGAGCGAAACTCAGCCTCACACCTTCTGGGTTAATGATGACAATGATGGAACGGGAGATGGAACTGAGAATGTAGGGAGCCCGAACAAGGATTACACCAATGGGCAGCTTTCTTCTAAGCGCGACTTGGAAGACCTTAGCCGAATCCATTTAGAAGTTAGTTCAATTGATGATATTCTTTCCAGTGGCGATTTACAACTAGGATTGAAATGGAAAAATACCAGTGATTCACCGGCAATCCGGCTCTATCTTCACTCTGACATTTTAGGAGGAACCGGATATATCACCGACGACGGTGCAGCCGGACTTCAGATTGGAACGACTTACAAAGACGTTCTAAAAGATAAATCCAACCTATCGACCATAAGCGGTGGAAGCACTTTCATTTTTAAGAAAACCTTTTTCCAAAATCTCTCTGGCTCTGAAATCAAGCCGCTTCTATTTGAAGGCAGTGGCGAGGGAAGCGGTGAATTAACTATGGTGCTTCTCGATAAGAATGATCAAGAAATCGGCGAAGGTTCGTCAGTCTGGCTTAACCTTGAAAACATTAAGAATCTATATGTTCGAGGCCGAGCGGATTGGTCGGGAGAGAACCCACCTAGGGAATTTCACGGCCCGACAAATGATCCACCAGAGCCGAGCTTCAGTTTTGTGTTCGATCAAATGGGTTATCCGTTTGACCAGCCTTGGTATGAAACAGGAGAAACGATTTTCTTTGTTCATGGTTGGAATCAAGCCTATGGAAACTCATTAAGTTTTGCTGAAACTACTTTCAAACGAATCTGGCATCGAGGCTTTACAGGACGTTTTGCGATGTTCAGATGGCCGACAGAAGTAGGTCTAACAACTTACAACGACAGCGATTACAAGGCTTGGAAATCTGGTAGTGCACTGAAGACTTTTGTTCAGAGCGTTCCAGGTCAGACGAAAAATATAGCGGCGCATAGCATGGGTAACATCGTTACTGGTTCAGCTTTGGAAAAAGGAATGTCTGTGACGAACTACGCGCTTCTGAATGCTGCAGTCCCAGCTGCGTGTTATGATACTGACACCAGCCTACACGTTAACAGTTACGTAACTCCACTGCCATCTGCAGAACTTGGATTTGGGGGCTTTCTAGGAGGCGTGAGCGGCAATCTGGTTAACTTCTATCTGCCTCAAGATTTTGCTTTGATTACTTGGGATGTAAACAATGACACCAATAAGCCTCACATCCTGCCAGCTTTTGCAGGGAGCTACTCTTACGATCCAAATGTAACCAATCCACTGGAGCGTCTCTCTGCTAGTTTTCTTTTGCACACTGATAGATTAGTTCAAACGAACCATGAGGCCATGAGCTACGTCATACAGTCACAAACTTGGACTGCTGGAAGTGATGGCCGGACTCGCGGTTCGATAAACTCCGATGTTGATCTTAGCCAGTATGGTTTTGGCGATGAGCATAGTGCTGAGTGGAATAGAACCCCTCAACAAACTGCAGATTTTTACGAAGAGCTTCTGATGCAGTTCCAAATCTTCCCCAACCCATGAAGAAGAAAGTAGTTATATGTGTTCTGGTGCTCGGGATTGTCCTCTTGTTGCTGGTGCAACTGAGGGAAGCACGGACTAAATATCCGAAAGTTGATTCTCAGGGGGAAGGTTCTATGCAGTCGGAGCCTGCTGCTACAGATGCGAGCCAAGAAATAAAAGATACTGAGGTTGTAGATCTGCCAGATCCAATTGATAGCGCTGCTGCTGAAGCCAAGTTCTTGGCAGCGTTCAAAACACCGATCGCATTTTTCGGAAAGGTTGTCGATCAGGGAGGAAATGCAGTATCGAATGCTTCCGTCAGAATCACTCTTAGTGATAAGGCCTTTGAAAGTGGTTCTACTTCAAGCCTGCAAAGCGACGGTTCTGGCTTCTTTTCCATCGAAGGAAACGGCGCTGCAATAAGTATCGATGTGTCAAAGGACGGCTACTATCAAACAGGAGAGTCAAAAGGAGTTTTTCGGTATGCTACTGCGAATAGAACTCCTCTGCCAACAAAGCTAGATCCAGCCGTTTTCGTATTGCACGAACAAGGAAAGCAAGAAGAACTTATTGAAATAGAAGCGCGGTTCAGGGTATCAAAAAATGGCACCCCGTTGAGCGTTGATCTTGTTACTGGTGAGCGCGGTTCTGAAGGTCAGACCTGCTTGACGGTGAAAGCATGGACTTATGACGACAAAAAAAATGACCAGGGTCGGTATAGTTGGAAAGTTAATTTGAGTGTGAATGATGGAGGCCTTTTTAAGCGCGAAGAACGCTTCGATTTTGTCGCTCCAGAAATTAGTTACAATGAGATTGAAGAAATCGTGATGTCCCCAGACGACGAGAATTGGTCTCCTCAGAAAGAGAAGGATTACTTCGTTAAACTCGGCAATGGGAACTACGCGCGTATCCGTTTTCGGATGATCGCAGGCGGAGACAATTTCTTCACTTTAAAATCATGGTATAATCCTTCAGGCTCAACCAACTTAGAGTAACCGCCAGAACCACCAACGCCACAACTCGGCAACGACGCAACGGACAATCCACGGCCAACGGTTGCAATCGGCCGTCCCACTGCACCCCCGTCTCTGGTCGCCCCCTGGGTCTATAGGTTTAGCCGTTCTCCCCGCCCTAGGGATCTTATGCCTAGTTTTCCCTTTATCGCCTCACTCGCACTGTTCCAGTGCTCAAACAGTGAGGCGGGGAAGAACTAGACATAAGAGACCTAGGGCTGTCATCCAGCAAGTCAGCAGGGGGCTCCCGACGACGGGGGCACAGCGGGACTAGCGGGTCTACGTTCTAAGCATCCCGGTCTTTCAGTTAGACTCCGTATCGGGCAAGCCGATACTCCGCAGAATCTCAAAACCCCCGCGCCCGGGTCTTTGCACATTCCAATCGTTCATCTCCGATGCTGAAGAGCGCCGACGCTTTACCGCCCGTAGCCTCGTTCCTCGTCTCCGATCTCTATCGCCGTGCCGTATCCCGCCACGCGCCCCCCAAAGGGGAGTAATGACTTCAAGCAGGCAGTCATGGACGATTTGAAAGAAGGCATCTCGCAAAAGATCGTCGAATCGGAAGCGAAGAACTTCATGGGCCTTTGTGGGAACGTCGCTTGCAACAAAGATTCCGCGCTCTTGGAAAACGAATTTGGACCTCGTATCAGAGCGAATGAGTGCCGACTGGAAGGTAGCTTTGGCCCGTCACTTGCGAGAGTGCAGTCTGACTCCCAACCGATGGATCGCCGAGCGTATGTATATGGGCACCGCAGAGTCTGTGAGTAGCCGAGTGTGTCATCATCGAAAACACTGCGGGCTAAAGATCTCAACATGGAATCTTTAAATGTTAGAATGCGTGAATTGTCCCTTTTACTTTTCGGTGAAGGTGATCGTTCACCGAGTGCTTACCCACCCAGAGATTCGTCAATCTATGCTTACCCACTCACTTTGCCTCCAGCACGACCGCCGCGCTAAAGCGCTGGTTCCCGTAAGCCGTCATCCGTGCAAAGTCTTCCTTTGCGATCGGGATGTGCTGACAGTCCAACTCGGTGCGCGTCATCTTATCCACATCCGAATCGTGCACATAGACGCAGAGATCATCAATTGCCGTAATCGTCACCCAGTGCGGCGCCTTGTCACCGTTTAAGCGATAACTGCTAATCATCACTAAAACTGCCGACTTCTTGTGCAGCCAAGCCTCGATTTTGGCCACCGTAATCACTTCATAATGCAGCGGCAGCCGGGTGCGCTCACACTGCTCTAGAAACTGTCCATGCACCGCCTCGATCACCGATTTCTTATGGACCGAGCGCACGCCATCTAAGAAAGGGGCCGACTTTTGACTGACGAAGGCGCGCACCGAAAAACCCCGGCGTGCAGCTGCCAAGGCCAAACCCAAAGGGTGGCAGCCACCATGCCCGGACGTCATGTAAATCGTGGTCGCCTCTCGCCATATATCGAGCTCCAGACCTTGAGTCAACTTTGTCACTTTTGGACGCAGCCAGGCCATCGCCATCATCAGAGAAGCGGGCCCACAGGTGAAATCCGTGCTCTGCCGATACCAAGTCATCCGCACACCAGGCAAAGCCAACTCTGGAAAACGAATCCGTTTTTGCATCCGCAACGCATCCGTCCCGTCCTCATAGTAACCTTCAATTTCTTCAAATTCAGTGTAGCCCAGTCTCTTATAAAGCGAAATGGCCGCATGATTCTGTGCCCCCACCTCGAGCCGCATAAACAAACGCGCCTCCTCTAAAGCCTCCGCTTCCAGTGCACGCATCAAACGCTCACCCACACCCTGCCCGCGCAGTGATGGATCGATTAAGATCGAGTAGAGCCGCGCCAAACGAGTCCCTTTGTGTAGATGGACCAAGCCGTAACCGAGCACCTCACCCCCTCGCTCAACCACATCAAATAAGCAATTATCCACCTTGATTGCGCGCTGAAAAGAACGACGACTGAGCCGGTCCGTCGTAAAACCCGCTTCTTCGAGTCGAACCAGTGCATCCAAATCCTCCGGCTGGACTTCACGTATCTGTATCAAATCCGCCATCGAATCAACGGCGTCCACGGCGTTCCAACCGATCCACGAATTCCTGCATAATCATCATGTAAAGTTCATCACCCACATACTGATCTTCCACTCGATAATCAATACTCGGATTGTCATTTACCTCGATCACGTAGGCTTGATTCTCGTGTAATTTGATATCCACACCATAGAGTCCATTGCCAATGATGGCCGACGCTTTTAGAGCTGCCTTCAGCACCTTACGTGGCACCTCAAAAGTAGGGAAAGTCTCGAATCCACCCGACTGATAGCGCTGCTGACGACTCGCGTGGTTGTAAATTTGCCAGTGGTCCCGCGCCATAAAATACTTACAGGCATAGATCGCACGACCATTGAGCACACCGATCCGCCAATCGTATTCAGTAAATAAATACTCTTGCACAAGGACCAGTGCTGATGATTCAAAGAGCAGCTTCAACTTATCGGTCAACTCTTGCCGGTTGTTCACCTTATAAACACCAATCGAAAAAGAGCTTTCCGGCATCTTCACCACGATCGGGTAATTCACATTGGCCTCGATTCGATCAATTTCTGCCTCCGCCGGATTCGAAACGATCAAAGTCTTCGGTGCGTTCACCCCGTTATACGAAAACGCATCATGCAGGAAAATTTTATTACAGCACCGCATGATCGAAGTCGGATCATCCATCACAACGAGCCCTTCGACTTCCGCCTTCCGTGCAAGCCGATACGTCAAATGGTCGATCCGTGTGGTTTCACGAATAAACAAGGCATCATATTGCGAAAGGTGTTTCAAATCACAGGAACGCACCACATCCGCATGAATGCCGACCTTTTCAGCTGCCTTCGCGAAACGTTTGATCGCTGCTTCGTCACTCGGACTATTGGCCTCCTCTGAATCATATAAAATAGCCATGTCCCAACGGGATTTCTTCCGCACGGGATTCCGCCACTCGCGCTCGGTAAAGAGACGTAAGCGTTCGTAAAATGTTACCCGTTCTTCTTCCGATAAATCGGCTGGGCTGAGCGATTTCAACTCAAGAGACACTCCAACACCAAGGGGATTTAAGCGCACGCGCAGGGCAGGTGAACGATACCGCTCAAAAAGCGACTTGGCCACCGCTGCCCACTGCGGATCAATCGAACCACCGAAATAGACCAGAAACTCGACGGGCCCCTTCAAAGCCTCATTCAATTTAGGTAAAACCAATTGGTCCGGATTTTCGCCCTCATCCAATATTCGCATGTCATTGATTGTATTCACGCTCGGTAAAACCTTATGCTGACGCGACTCCGCCAACAATGAACAGTAATAACCTCGACTCAAATACTGAGCCGTATCGCATAAATTAATGATCCGTGTGCGCGGCTCATTCAACTTAGGGTAATTCGTTACGTATTGGTCAAAGCTGACCACTTCTAGTTCGAGGTCTGGCAAATCCACCAGATCCGCCACGACAATTGTTTTATACATCTATATCCTTAAACCTCTTGGGAATTTATCGAGTCAGCGAACGCACACTACAGCGAGCCATTCAAACAACTGACCTTCGAACCGTTTCTAAAGACACGCACCCATAAAAGTCACTCTAAAATGCAAAGAATATTGCAGCCTGCCGAATCGCTGAGAAATTCGCCTTCGAGGAAAGAATCATCCAGCATTTCCGAAAAACCCTCACAGCGGCACCGAACCCATCAGCCAAGCAATAAAACCGTAACTATCGGCAAAGAAAATGCTCCCGCTTTGAAATATCACCCAGATCATCCACTAAACTCCTGAAAATGCGAAATTCCGAGACGGACGCCGCTCAATAGTTTTTTTAAGAGGTTCCGTTAAGTAATCACCCCGCGCCGTGCTCATGAAATCCTTCCGTCGACTCTTCGGCATTACCTTTAGCATCGTCTGCATTAGCGCTGGCCAAGGTCTGAAAGCGGACAGCGCTACGCCGCCCGGGCTGCGTCTACTGGAGAGCGCACCGCCAGTGGAGGGACACCTAGCAGATCCGCTCGTCTACTGGTCTGAAACGCGAACGACGCCTCGGGCCCTGACCATTCATTTCGTTCGGCTCGATCTCACAAGTAAAGACTATGAGCTGATCACGATCCCAAGCGCAGATCCCGATGGACCCGGCCCATACGAAGCAACTTTAGAAATGCCAGCAGTCTTAATGAAGCGCAGTGAGGCCATCGTAGCAGTCAATGGAAGCGCATTTCAGAATCCAAATAATCGCGAAGACTATAATTGGCACGAGGGAAAGTCGGTTGATATCCACGGGCTGATTGTCGCTGGTGGAGCGATTGTAAGCCCGCCCGAAGCACCGAGAGCTTCCTTTTGGGTCGATGCGAGCGGGCTTCCAAAGATAGGAACTCCCGAAGATACAAGTGTTGTTCAGGCTAGCATCTCTGATTGGAACAACCTCACACCAACACTGAGTGGGCAGTTAATCAAAGCGGGCCAAGTTTGTATAAAGCCCGGCGGAAATCCACATCCGAGAACGGCCATCGGCTTTGATGCGAGTGGCCGCTTCGTGACCTTCGCGGTCGTCGATGGACGACAAGTCGGATACAGTGAAGGTTGCACGCTCATTGAGCTTGCCGAAATCATGCAAGCCGCCGGCTGCGCTGAAGCGATCAATTTAGATGGAGGCGGCAGCAGCATCCTGATTTCAAATCATTTAGAAAATCCAATTTTAAATAAACCTTCAGGTCAAAGCCCGCGTCCGATACCAGTAATGATCGGAGTTCGCGAGGCCCGACCCACCCCAAAGAAATAACCAAAGATCCGCTTCCGTAATGGTTCATATCGATCACCTCAACACTCATTGAGAGTATATCGAATCCCGCTAGTGTCCAGTTAAGGACAGTTTGAAATTTTTTATGGATCGTCCAACCACGCGACGCACCAACTGACAGTCGGGTCATCCGATGTAAATGAAGCCGGACGACGATCGAGCGACCAAACTTTGACAATCCCGCTCCCAGGTCGCTCATTCTACACGTGCACCTCACGATTCTCCACCAAGACGCCGATTATGTAGCGATCGACAAACCGCCTGGCCTCCTCGTGCACCGCACCCAGCTCGCCGCCGATGCGGACATCTTTGCCCTCCAGCTTTTGCGCGACCAACTTGGCCAGGAAGTCCACCCCTGCCACCGACTCGACCGCCCAACCAGCGGTGCGCTCCTCTTCGCTCTCAACAAAGAAGCCCTCGCCAGGGCACAAGCCGCCTTCGCAGAGCACAGCACGCAAAAAACCTACCTGGCCGTGGTCCGCGGATGGACTCCCGGGTCCGGCAAAATCGACACTCCCCTCCGCTCCGAAGAAAACCCTTCTAAAGTTCAAGAAGCCGAAACCCACTACCGCAAACTCGCCAACAGCGAAATCAACATACCCGTCGGTCGCTACCCGACCAATCGTCTCTCCCTCATCGAAGTCCAACCCAAGACCGGCCGAAAACATCAAATCCGCCGTCACCTCGCCCACATTCGCCACCCTATCCTCGGCGACACCCGCCACGGCGACGGCACCCAAAACAAATTCCTCCGCGAACAAATCGGTATCCAACGCCTCCTCCTCCACGCCAGCGAACTTGCCATTCTACACCTCAAGATCAAAGCCCCTCTCGACCCAGAGTTTCAGTCCTCCCTAAACACCCTGGACCTCTCCATAAATTAAAAGAGACGCCATATTCACCCTGACTCCAGTCTTACTCTGAATCCTGCGCTTCACAATTCCTTTACAAAGCCTAACGCATCGCGCTTAGTGTGCTTTCAAAGATGCCTGCTAAAAAATCTCCAGCCGCTAAGAAGCCTGCGAAATCCTTCAAGGATCAACACCCCGATCTCAAGGCCGAAATGATTGAGCCCTGCCCGGTTAACTCTTCTACACCATCCAAATCCCCGTCTGCCTCTGGTTCTTGTCGCACGGCAAGAACCCTGAGCAAGGCGCAGCCGCGTCGAAGGGTTACCGCAACCGCGAAGGCGAGACCCTCTTCATCGATGCCCACAAAATCGGCTTCATGATCAGTCGCATGCAGAAGAAACTCGATTCTGACGACATCTCAGCCCAACGTCACTCTAAGATAGCGGCATGAAACTTACAAAATCAAAAGAACGAATCGCTGATCACGGCGAGGTGTTTACACCAGCCTGGATAGTTGAGGCGATGCTTGATCTAGTGAAGGGCGAAACAGAGCGCATCGACTCACGATTTCTCGAGTCGGCCTGCGGAAGCGGAAATTTCCTCGTTCAGATTCTGCAACGTAAACTAGCCGCAGTGGAATTGAAATACAGCAAGTCCGACTTCGAGCGGCGGCACTACGCCCTATTCGGTGTAATGTGTCTCTACGGCATCGAGCTACTGCCTGACAATATTGTCGAGTGCCGAGCGAACCTCTTGGACATCCTCGCCGAATACCTCAAGCTTGATCCGACCGACGATCTCTATCGAGCCGCGTTCTATGTGCTGTCGCAAAACCTTGTCCATGGCGACGCGCTGACCATGCGCACTCACGACGATGACGCGATCACCTTCGCCGAGTGCGGCTATTTGGGTAAGGGTAAGTTCCAGCGGCGCTACTTCCGGTTCGACGCCCTCACGCAATCGTCCGCCTTCAGCGAGGAAGGCTCGCTCTTCGCACACCTCGGTAAGCATGAGATTTTCACCCCGTCGAAAACCTATCCGCCGATGAATCTTCGGGAACTTGCAGAGTGCAGCCTTTCAGAAACGACGAAAGGAGCGACCAATGGGTAAGAGCAACCGTAAGATCGAAGTCTTGGACACCCAGGTTTCCATCTCTCGTATAGCGGAGGAAGACTTCATTTCCCTGACGGATATCGCCCGCCACCGCGATACAGATCGTTCCGACGATCTCATCCGAAATTGGGTGCGCAACCGAAATACACTGGAATTCCTTGGGATTTGGGAAAAGATCCACAACCCCGATTTTAATTCCGTCGAATTCGACGGGTTTAGAATGCAGGCAGGACTGAACAGCTTTACCCTGACTCCTAAGCAGTGGATCACTCGAACCAACGCCAAAGGAATCATTTCCAATGCTGGCCGCTACGGCGGAACCTTCGCCCACAGAGACATTGCCTTTGAATTCGCAGCCTGGGTCTCTGTCGAATTCAAACTCTACCTCATCAAGGAGTTCCAGCGCCTACAGGAGATCGAGCAAAAGCAGTTGGGCTGGGACGTGAAGCGGAATTTGACCAAGATTAACTACCAAATTCATACTGATGCGATCCAGGCCAACCTCATCCCACCAGAGCTTTCCAGCAAGCAAGTGAGTCTAATTTACGCCAACGAGGCCGATGCCCTCAATATGTCACTCTTTGGCATGACCGCCAAGCAATGGCGTGATCCAATCCAAATGAGAAGGGCAATATTCGCGACCAAGCCAACGCTTCGCAGTTGGTCTGCTTGGCGAATCTCGAAAACCTCAACGCTCTTTTTATTAACGAAGGCATGGAGCCAGCCGCACGCCTGAAAAAGTTAAACAGCATTGCCATCCAGCAGATGAAAATCCTGACAACTGGCCGCAACCTCAAGCGGCTGGAAGGCGGACAGCCATGATTGACCAAGCGCAATTCACACTGACTCCAGTCTTACTCTGAATCCTCCAAGTTTCAGTATTTCCTGCTTTCTTGCCTTCCTTACCTAAAACTCCATATCCCGTATCCCGCATCTCGCATACCGTATCCCGCATCCCGCATCCCACATCCCGCATCCCGTATCCCGCAGGGAAAAGGCTTGAAGGCATCGCAGGACCCGACAAATTAATCCGTTTTTTCCCAACGCAGACCTTTTACTATGAAAACACTTAAATTCGCAGTTCTCCCCGGTGATGGCATCGGCCCTGAAGTCATGGACGTCGCGCTCGACGTGCTCAAAGCCACTGGCGAAAAATTTGGTTTTGCGCTCGATTACGAACACGCCGACATCGGCGGAATCGCGATTGATAACCACGGCGTCGCCTTCCCCGACAGCACAAAGACTGTCTGCGAAAATTCCGAAGCGATTCTTTTCGGCTCCGTTGGTGGCCCTAAGTGGGAATCGCTCCCCCCTAAAGAGCAACCCGAGCGCGCCGCGCTTCTGCCCATCCGCAAAGCCTTCTCGCTCTACGCCAACGTCCGCCCGGGCCTCCTTTACCCACAGCTCACCGCGGCATCTCCACTCAAGGACAACCGCATTCCCAACGGCATCGACATCGTTTGTATCCGTGAGCTCACTGGTGGTATCTATTTCGGTCAGCCGAAAGCGACCACCACCCTCGAAAACGGCGAAGAGCAAGCGATCGACACCATGGTTTACAAGACCAGCGAAATCGAGCGCATCGCCCAAGTCGCTATCGACACCGCAAAGGCTCGCGGCAACCGCGTCTGCTCCGTCGATAAGGCCAACGTCCTCGAGACCTCCGTCCTCTGGCGCAAAGTCGTCACCAAATACTTCGCCGAGCACGCGCCCGAAATCGAGCTTAGCCACATGTATGTCGACAACGCCGCCATGCAGCTCGCCCGAGACCCGAACCAATTTGACGTGCTCTTCACCGAAAATATGTTCGGCGATATTCTCTCCGACGAGATGGGCGTCATTTGCGGCTCCCTCGGCATGCTCGCCTCCGCCAGCCTCGGCGCGGAAAAGAACAAACTCGGCTTTCCCTTCGGACTTTATGAGCCGTCCGGCGGCACCGCACCCGATATCGCAGGCAAAGGCATCGCCAACCCCTGTGCACAGATCTTGAGTGCAGCCATGATGCTCCGCTACAGCTTCGGCGAACTCGAAGCCGCCGCCGCGATTGAAGCAGCCGTCGAAAAAGCCGTCACCACCGGCACCCGCACCGGCGACATCGCCTTCGGCCTCGATCCGGTCGGCACCAAAGCAATGGGCACCGCCGTCCTCGCAAATCTTTAAAAAAGCCGATTCATTAACCACAGAAAACACAGAAGACACAAAACAGAACAAAGCTCAGACTCATCCTTCTGTGTATTTTGTGCGTTTTGTGGTTAAAATCCTTACATTTCCTCGTCATGACATCCGCCGAAATCCGCCAGTCCTTTCTCGACTTCTTCGCTTCCAAGCAGCACAGCATCGTGCCGTCGGCCTCACTCATGCCGCAGTCGCCCGGTCTCCTCTTCACAAATGCCGGCATGAACCAATTCGTGCCCTACTTCCTCGGAACCGAAAAGGCACCCTACAGCCCACCCCGCGCAGCCGACACCCAGAAGTGTATCCGCGCCGGCGGTAAGCATAACGACCTTGAAGATGTCGGTTACGACACCTACCACCACACTTTCTTTGAAATGCTGGGCAACTGGTCCTTCGGCAACTACTTCAAAAAAGAAGCGATCGAATGGGGCTGGGAATTGATCGTCGAGGTCTGGGGCGTGCCCGCCAACCGCCTCTACGCGACCGTGTATGCACCCGCCGAGGGCGACCCCTCTGAATTCGACCAGGAAGCCTACGACTTTTGGGCCACGCTCTTTGTAACAAAAGGCCTCGATCCAAAAAAGCACATCATCAACGGCAACGTAAAAGACAACTTCTGGATGATGGGCGACACCGGCCCTTGCGGTCCCTGCTCCGAACTCCACGTCGACCTCACACCGGACGGGGACAGCGAAGGCAAACTCGTCAATATGGACTCCGATCTCTGCATCGAGATCTGGAACCTCGTCTTCATTCAATACAACGCCGAGGCCGACGGCTCCTTCCGCGATCTCCCTGCAAAGCACGTCGATACCGGCATGGGCTTCGAACGCGCCTGCTCACTCATACAAAACACAAAAGGCTTCACCGACTTTTCCCAAAAGCCAACCAACTACGCCACCGACGTCTTCCAACCCATCTTCCGCACACTTGAAAAACTCAGCGGCAAGACCTACGCAGACATCTACCCAAATTCGGATCCCGAATCTCGTATCTCGAATCCCGAATCACTCGAACAAGCCATCGCCTTCCGCGTCATAGCCGACCACATCCGCACGCTCAGTTTCTCTATCGCCGATGGTATTCTACCCGGCAACACTGGCCGCAACTACGTCCTCCGCCGCATCCTTCGCCGCGCCGTCAAATACGGCCGCACCCTCGGCTTCGACGGCACAGAGCCCTTCCTCCCAAAACTCGTCGACACCTTAATCGCCGAGTTCGGCGCCGTCTTCCCTGAAATCAAGAAGCGGTCGGCCGCCGTCAAAGAAGCCCTCGCAACCGAAGAAGAAAGTTTCAATCAAACCCTCGACCGAGGCATCCAACTTTTTGAAAGCGTTACACAAAGCAATGCCACAGCCTTCCCACCCGAAGAAGCCTTCAAACTCTACGACACCTTCGGTTTCCCAATAGATCTGACTGCACTGCTCTGCCGCGAACGTGGTATCAAGCTCGATGAAACCGCGGTCGAAGCACGCATGGAAGCAGCCAGAGAGCTTTCCCGCGCCGCCCAAAAATCCACCGTCGTCCGCGCGCTCGACCTCAGCTCCGAAGCGGAAACTGAATTCGTCGGCTTCGATAACGACAGCTGCGAAGCGACCATCCTCGAAGTCCACCAGCAAGAGGGAAGAACGCTCGTCATCACTGACAAAACCGTCTGCTTCACCGAAATGGGCGGACAAGAAGGCGACACCGCCACCGCCACGATAGACGGCAAAGAATACACAATCGAAGGCGTCCAGAAAATCGGCCATGCCGTCGCGCACATCATCGAAGGTGTCACTCCAGAGATTTTCACTCCGCACGCTTCACTCCTCATCACTCTCGATCGTGCGCGACGAGCACCGATCGAGTCACATCACACCGCCACCCACCTCCTCCACTGGGCACTCCACGAAGTGGTCTCCGCCGACGCATCCCAGCAAGGGTCCAGCGTATCGCCCGACCGCCTGCGTTTCGACTTTAACTCGAAGGCGCTCACGCCCGAGCAAATCGCGGAGATGGAAGACAAGGTGAACACCTCGATTAAAAATGCGGAGGCCGTCTCTTGGATCGAAGTCCCGCATAGTGAAGTGAAGGGACGTTCCGACATCATGCAGTTCTTCGGCGATAAATACGGCGACCTGGTGCGCGTCGTTCAAATCGGCGGCAAAGCCAAAGCCCTCAACGGCTATTCGATGGAACTCTGCGGCGGCACTCACGTAAAGAATACGTCGGAGATCGGCATCTTTAAAATAACTTCAGAAGGCGCGATCGCCGCTGGCGTGCGCCGTATCGAAGCCGTCTGCGGACAGTCCGCGTGGACTTGGTTCTCGGAATCTGTCCAAAAAGCCGACGCCGAAGAAAAAGCCCTCCGCGCCAAACTCAACGAAGCCAATCTAAAATTGGTCGAAGCGGGCGAAACTGCCATTGAGCACCCCCAGTTCCCACATATCATGGGCGCGCTTCTCGTAGAAGACGGCGACTTCCACAATATAAATGCGACGGCGAACCATTACAAGCAGCACATCGAGTCACTCCGCGAAGCCAGCGTCGAAGCCGACAAAGCAGTCAAAAAAGCCCAGGCCGCCGGAGCCGCGCAAGTCGCCAACGCCCTGATCGCTGAACAAGACCTTAACCAAAACCTCGTGCTCTCAATGGAAGGCTCCGCCGCGCTCCTCCAAGAGTTGATCAACGGCCTCAAGCAAAACCAATTTAGCAAAGCCGCCTTCCTCATTGTCGACGACGGCGAAAAGCTCTATCTCGGCGCCCTCGTTGGATCCGAGTCCGATCAAAACGCAGGTAAGCTGATCCAAGCCCTCGCCCCTATCGCAGGCGGCAAAGGCGGCGGCAAGCCCGACATGGCCAGAGGCGCCGCCCCGGAGCGGGGTCAAATCGAAACGCTGGCAATTAAAGCGCGAGACTTACTTTTTAGCTAAATTCAGGCACTGCTGATTAGCTAATTTCAGGCACTGCTGATTAGCTAATTTCACTACTTTGCTCTTGTTAAACAAATAGGTAAACTCATATCGTAAGATGATGTTCGGGCTACAACACAGACAAGTAAAATGCTTATTATTAAGTATTTGTTGTTGCTGTATCGGCGTTTGCTTACAGTCCGCAGAGGAATCTCCTGAAGAAAAACTTGCACGATTAAAGCTGGAACTCTTGCAGGCTGAGATCGCAGCTTTAGAAGCCAAAGCAGCTAACTCTGAAAGCGTAGAGAGCCCGGAAAAAGAAGATGCATCCAAAGGTAAAATAGCCAACGGCGCACTCGTCATCGTTCAGGTCGTCAATGGCGGCGGTTCCGGCTTTATTGCTTCGATTAAAGGTCGCACCTTCTTTGTGACTAACATACACGTCTTGGGCATTGCACGAGAAGCGAACTTTGAAACTGCCGAAGGCAAGAAAGTGGAATTGAAAAAAGTCGCTTTTGTCAGCTATGACCGTGACCTCGTCATTGTGCCGATTGACTGGGACGGACCAAGTTTAGACATCTCCGACTCACTTGCATTCGACGGTATTAATATAGATGACAAGATTATTGTAATGGGCAACTCGGACGGCGTGGGTGTCGCGACCCGCCTTGAAGGAAAGATCAATGGAATCGGTCCAGACGAACTGGAAATCTCCGCTAAGTTCGTTCCCGGCAATAGCGGCAGCCCTATCGTGCACGAAGATACTGGACTGGTTATCGGCCTGGTATCACACATGAAGGATCTCAGCGTGAAAACGAAATGGACAGAAGACAGCGAACTTTCTGAAATACGCAGATTCGGCTTTAGGATGGATGGCGACATACAATGGCAGCAGTTGCCCCTCGAAAGAGTGTATGCTCAGGGTGAGGCGTATAATCGTTTTGAGGATCGAACAGAAGTGATGGCGCACACTATTTACATGCTACAATATGAACGGACTGTTATGACAAATTATCGAGACCATGAGTCGCTCGGGCGTTTATTCAAAGATTTCGATAATGACTTTAATTGGAAACGGGGAACGAACTCGCCCGGAAACGTGAGAAAGCTGGACCGTTTCGTCGATAACTTACGACGAGAATTGTATACAGACCAAATTGAAACAGCTGAATTGTTGACCATCAATTTTTTCAAGAAGAGATTTAAGTCTATGGACACAGTCAGAGAGAATTATATCGACGTGCTGAATAGATTAGAATTTTAAGTTAAAGTCATTCCATAAACTACTGAAATGGACTAAACGGCTGATAAATGATGAATCTTAGTAAGCAGAAAAGCTTTTCGAAATTCCTGCCTACAGTTGGTATTAGCTTACTTTCATTCTGTATCTTTGCTCTCTGCATCGCAAACTACATGGATCGCTCGAAGGCGCGCTGGGAGAAAGATGAGCGAATCCGCTTATTAAATATACTCAATAACAAGCGCTCTGTTCTGGAAAGCGAGCTCTACGCTAGAATCTATTACACAAAAAGCGTGGCCGCCTATGTGTCGCTCCACCCTGACATTGAAGCCGCCGAGTTTAATAATCTGGCATCTGAACTCATTCAATCTGATCGGGTGATCAACACCATGAGTCTGGCGCCTAAAGGAGTGATCACGGCTGTTTTCCCTTCAGATGGACACGAGGCAGTCATCGGACTCGATCTTCGAGCGCATCCTAAACGCCTTAAAATAGTTGAACAGACTATCAAGACTCGGAAAACCTTTCTCGCAGGACCCGTTGAGCTCATTGAAGGGGGTTATGCCTGAATGGCACGAACTTAAGGGGTTCCGACGAGCAAAATAAAGCTCAACTTGTTTACGTCACTAAGCATACTTAATTCATGCTAAAACGTGAACGCTTTTTCCCCGGATTTAATCATATTCTTTGCGGTAATCCCCCAAAGTCAGCACTCGCTCAGCTCAAGGAAAAGTTTGCGAATTTCAGGCAATCCAGCCTGTCTGAGCTCTCCGATCTTTTTAGCTCATTGGTGCCATCGAGTAAGCTTCAAGCGAAGGAGAAAGAGGGGAATTCCCGCGAGCGAATCTACAGTTTGAATGTCACATTTTGGGCATTCTTACATCAAGTCATCAACCCTCGAACTTCATGCCGTGAGGCGGTCAGCAGAGTGCAGAGCTTCTGCAGTCATCGTGGACTTGAAATACCCAGTTCAGAAACAACCGCATACTGTAAGGCGCGCCAGCGTCTGCCAATTGAGGATTTGAATTCAATACATGAATCGGTGGTAGAAAAAGTGCAGGGGCGCGTTCGCGATGAGCAGCGCTGGAAGGGGCACGACATTAAGGTAATGGATGGCACTGGTATCACACTTGCGGATACGCCCGAGAACCAGAAGGACTTCCCTCAGCCTTCATCGCAACTGCCCGGTTGCGGCTTTCCCGTCCTGAAAATGGTTGCATGCTTTTGCCTCAGCAGTGGTGCATTGCTCAAGTGGGTCGAAACCAATTTAAAGAGCCACGAAAGCCGCATTCTTCAGCAGTTCCTAGGCTTCTTCGGAGCCAACGATATCGTCCTCACCGATCGAGGATTCACTTCGTATTCCAACATTGGCTTACTGATGCAACAGAGAGTCAATCTGGTCATGAGAGCGCATCAAGCGCGCAAAATTGACTACCGATCCGGTGTACGACTGGGCCGCTATGATCGACTGATGACTTGGATTAAGCCTCAACGACAGAAAGGGTGGAGCAAGGATGATTGGGCAGCATTACCTGATACAATACAGCTGCGTTGCGTTCGTATCTTCATCGCGGTAAAAGGCTTCCGCGTGCGCCAATACGACTTGGTCACCTCTCTGGTAGATCACGAAATTTACACCGTCGATGACCTCGCCGATTTGTATTATCAACGCTGGGCTGTAGAGCTATTTTTCAGGCATATAAAAACCACGATGGGCATGGAGGAGCTACGCTGCAAGAAACCCAAAATGGTTCGCAAGGAACTGCAAATGTTCATCATCGCTTACAACCTGATTCGCGCGCTGATGCAAGAAGCTGCTGCGCGGCATCTGTGCGATCTAGATAGGCTTAGTTTTAAAGCAACAATAGACACGCTCCGGGGCTTCAGAATCGCGCTCAACGCCACCACTAACCAGCCCAGGGCTTATCAGAGAATAATGGATGAAATGTTCCAGGTCATCGCAAGTGAATCAGTTCCATTGAGAATGAATAGGAGTGAGCCACGGGCCTTAAAGAAAAGGCCCAAGCCATTCCAAAGGCTCATGTGTCATCGGTCGGAATTTAAGGTCTCTAAGTCGCGAAAAAACAAAGGAAAGCCGAAGTCAAAAAATGTCGTCAAAACGGCTTAAGTTCGTGCCATTCGGGTTATGCCTTTATTAGTTACACTCCGATTTTTGATAAGACGAAGAACCCACCCTTTCCTTTCTGGGGCATGACAGATATTGTCATAAAAGAGCAAGAACTGCTGGATGAAGCGGGGATGCAAAGTAAGCAATTTGGTGCAGAATTTGCCATTCGGGGGTATGATGGTCTTGGACTTGAAGGTGCCGTTTTCTACGGAGAAGAAAGAATATTCAAAGAAAATCCGGTCTTAGCCACCGTAACGCTGCCGGATGGAGAATGGATCATTGCTGCAATTCCAGAAAAGGGTTGGGGTAATTATGTCGATCAAGACAAAATCTTATTAGTCACACTCGTCGCAAGCGCGGGAATCATTTCTGTATTACTCGGATTTTGCGTTTCATCGTTTTATCGTATCCGAAAAGATGCGACAAAAATGGCCTCTATATTTAGCGCCATGAGCGATTTCGTTTTGGAAATTGATCCAAATGGATCAATTATTTGGATAGCGCCCTCTTCAAACAAATTACCTGCATCAATCAACCACCTCGAATTGGGCTTAGACTTCTTTGATAAATTGAGTCCGTATAACCGTGAAAAACTTGAAAAAGCAGTGGCTGAAAGTCGTGCGGAAAAATCAATCATTCACCTTGAACTACAGTTCGGCGAAAACCCAAACTCAACGTGGTTAAACCTCAGCCTATCACCAAAAAACAATCGGAGTATTATTATTGTTTTCCGCGAAACGACTCACGAAAAAGAACAAGCCCAGAAGCTGGTCGTGTATGCAGATGAGTTAGCAGCCTCCAACACGCACAAGGATAGACTCTTCTCGATCCTTGCGCATGATCTTCGCACCCCACTTTCAGCAATTACCGGACTGTCCGAACACCTACTACATCTGGAAAGTTCATCCTCTGATGAGAAACGTAAAGAATTCACACAAGATATTTTTGAATGCGGACAAGAAAACCTGCGTTTATTGGAAAACTTACTGGCTTGGGCTCAGTCTCAACAGAATGGATTTAAACTTCAGCTAGAAACATTTGATCTGCACTCTCTGCTTCAAACGAGTATTCAAACTTTTAGAAAACTCGCATCGTTAAAAGCAGTCTCGATCAACAATAACGTTCCTGTAGGAGTCAAAGTGGTTTTTGATCGGGCAATGTTGGATACCATATTCAGAAACCTGATCTCCAATGCGATCAAGTTCTCTAATGCAGGAGCCACGATTGAAATCGGCACTAGCGTCCCGAATGCTACCGATCAGAGCGACAAAGCGGTCGAACTGTTTTTTAAAGACACAGGCGTCGGTCTAGACGCACGCACCTTAGGTATACTTAACCACACAAAAACGACCGCCTCGACCAAAGGCACGTCCGATGAAGTCGGCACAGGCCTGGGCATACCACTTTGTCACGAGTTTCTGGAAAAACATGAGCAGAGTATGCGATTTGAAAGTCTCCCCGGTGCGGGCACAACCGTTTACATAACCCTGGAGAGGGCTTAATCGTGCAGAACAAACTCTTTGCCCTGTCACTCCTCGTTAAAGACTACGATGAAGCAATCCAATACTACACCGAGGTCCTACAGTTTTCATTATTAGAAAACACCGACATGGGAAAGGGCAAACGCTGGGTCGTCGTGACCCCTGCTATGGGAAATATTGTCAAGACGGTTTCGAATACTCTATGTCATATTTATTGTTTTCTGAGTTCTTGAGTTGAAAATTATTTGGAAAAACGTCTCCTCCGACAGAAGCAATCGGCTT
>Ga0307981_1001622_pt1 | contig 19685 bp, 14 predicted proteins | sample OrgLakmetagen987_FD_201849 | JGI IMG/M metagenome (GOLD analysis project Ga0307981, IMG submission 201849) | Saline water microbial communities from Organic Lake, Antarctica - #987 | ecosystem: Environmental > Aquatic > Non-marine Saline and Alkaline > Saline | place: Antarctica: Organic Lake... | reverse complement strand
CGTAAGACCAAGCAACTTGTGCTCACATACTCTGACTAAGTGGAAGAATTACGAATTAAAAATATAGGCTATAGTACATCAATTAGTCATGCATATTAAACTTGAGGTCCTGCCACGGGTTCCAGGATCCAATTACGTAGTACGGATTCAGAATTTCCCAACAGACAATACCCTCATCAACTAACTCTACCCCACTCTCTCAACGAATGCCACTGTTCAAGGACTTGCCTAGTCTGGATCACTCGATAGAGCCCTCTGGGTTAAAGAATCTATGCATGTCAAGGTTTTGGACAATGAGATGCATCAGAACATCACTGGACTCGAGGTAGCAGTTTCCAACTTATCCAGGTCTTGAACTATGATATCTACACCAATGCAGTAGGTGTCGGGACGCTATCATCAGCTATTATGTTTTGATGAAATTTTGTATTTTGTATTTTTTACCCATTTTCCACTGCAAGTTTAAGGGGTGGGGGTTGGGAGCAGCACACAGAGAGCTTAACAGACCCCCAAAAGGCCTAAAGGAGAAACAAGAAATAAACATGAAACCTGATGAAACATAAAACCAGATAAAAAGTATCCATCATCTTGCGATTGAATTCATTCAAATAGACTTCCAATATATATAGACTGTCAATTCTAATCAACGCACAATGGCACGGAAGAAAGTATTACTCATGGGAAAAGCCCACAGCGGCAAAACTTCGATGCGTTCGATTATCTTTGCCAACTATCTCGCTAGGGATACGATGCGTCTCTCCCCCACATTAGACGTCGAACATCACCACGTCCGTTTCCTAGGCGACCTCGTGTTGAATCTCTGGGACTGCGGAGGACAGGATGCCTTCTATGAGAGCTATTTCGAAAGAGATCGCGAAACCATTTTTAAAAGTGTCGAGTTGCTCATATATGTGTTTGATATCGCGAGCGAATGCCCAGAAAAAGATTTCGATCATTTCGCGGGTGTCCTCGAAGCCATTGAAGAGAATTCACCTGATGCCAGAATCTTTGTCCTTGTCCATAAGATGGATCTCGTGGCCAAGGAGGAACAAGAAATGATTTTGGAAGATCGCAGGAGGTTGATCGAGGAGAGTTGTATCAGCTGCGGAGTCCACAATTTTCAGTGCTTTGGGACAAGCATTTGGGATGAAACACTCTATAAAGCATGGAGTGAAATTGTCAGGTATCTTATTCCTAATATTGATGTCCTTCAAAGCCACTTGAATGACTTTTGTAGAGTCTGTGATGCTGATGAAGTCGTCTTGTTCGAGAAGGCTACCTTTCTTGTCATTAGTCATTCCACTGCTGCTGCAAATGCCAATACCTCCACAGCTGCTGGAACCCCAGCAGGCAACAATGCAAATGATACCGTGGGAATTAATGATGCCGTGGGAAGTGATGCGCATGCATACGAAGTTGACATTAACACTGCTACCACCACGAACACAAACCCGAAAGATCAAGAAGATGAGATGCTCAATATCTCCACCGAGTTTGATGATCATGGTGGCACCGTCCTGGACCACCATAATGAAGCATCTAAGGCTTTGAATTCCAATAATCTTGCTGATGAAACAGAAGAAGATCATACGTATACGGAATCAGTACCTGCTCCTATTTCCAATATTGATACTACCGAAGCAACATCCATGGATGAAGTTGACGCAAATGCCGATGCACATGACACCTATTCGGAGGTGACTACGGAAAAGGATCTTGGAGCAGGAGGAGCAGTATTAGATGGAACAGTCACCAACAATCAGAACGACGCAAACGCCACGGGTACATCGCCATCACCTGGTCAGTTCGATACTCATCGATTTGAAAAAATATCCAATATTGTAAAACAATTCAAGCTATCTTGCGAAAAAGCTCAGTCCCAATTTCAAGGAATGGAAGTTTCCAATAGCAAGTTCTCCGCCTTTATCGATGCGTTTACGGCGAACACGTACATTATGGTGATTGTAAGTCGTAGAGATGTGCACACTGCTGCAACACTCATGAATATTAAGAATGCGAGAAGTCATTTTGAGAGGTTTATTCCTAGGAGCTAAGGAATTACGATAGAGAGTGAAGTTCTTGGAGCGAGAATAGTCGGTTGCTAGCGTTTGAACCAGGGCAACGTCGCTGAAGCGGCCGTTCATACACCTTTGGTCTATAAAAGGCACATAAATAAAAATTGAAGTGGATTTTAAAACGACTGTGCTTGAATCTCTAAAATGTTCAGGGTATAATAAATACTGTAGTATATATTGTACTTTCTGTACACTAAGTATTGTGCAGGTATCACAGATATTCGTTCATTATCAAATTCATGGAATACTTTGTAAACTTAATTAACTAAATACTGCAACCTTCTGTAATTCTGCAAGAAGGACAATCTGAATCTATTTAATCTAGCTGTATCTATTTGCATTACAAATAACTTCCGTAACTACACCACCAATCTTGCACCAATGTTTACAACCCCCAATTTCCCATCAGCGCAATAACCAATAACCAATAACCAATACCATTATCATTTATAGTTATTGAAATGAGGCACTGGTCTGACAGGATTGACGGAAACGTTTGCGGTGGGGTATCTCGATCCGACGTAGGTACCTCTGTTCGTAACCTGCTCTTTATGCAATCCATACAATTTGACCTCTCTTTGATTTTCTTTGAATCCCATCAATCTAGCCCTTGAATCCTGCAAGATGAGCATTCCCGCTGCAGTGAACCCAAGCGCAGCAGCCGTGGATGCATTGGGAAGACGATAGGGTTTGCCGAAAATGTATCCGTACCCCCAAGTGGCGGAAGTGAGGCCGAGGGTGACGAAATAATCGCGGATGCGGAGAGATGAAATGCAATCGTCCACAGATGGCGAAGGATTCACAATTGGATATTTAGGATCGGAATAAGTCATGTTTGATGGGATGCGGTTGAAGCACAGTGTCGATTGTAACTAGTGTTGGGCGGTGCTTTATCTGCGGCTGTATTACAACTAATTCCTACGTATTCTAACTAGTTCGGAGTGAATACAATAGTAGTAGTAGTAGTAGTTCTTACGTCTTACGTAATAAAAGCTGACAGCTGACAGCTCTTAGAGATAATCGTTGTGGTTTTCCGGAAACGAAAAAAAAGAGAAAACGAAAACGCGCGATTTTTAATAAATAATCGCAGCGCGCGTTTTAGCTATGAGTTGAAGAGAGTTGAAGTTAGCGACACTGATCTATTTATTCAATAAATAATGCTTCACATCTAGACGTATGTACACTTATCTCATCCACAAATCAGTCCAAAATAACAAGAGCATCATCATGTCTGATACTCGCAATGATGGCTCGCTTCTATTTACAAAGACTGATATTATCATTCCTATGGTCACCGGTTCAATTTCCTTCCTCTCCTCGATGATTATAATCTCCATAGTACTCCGGTCTATGAGTGGGATCAAGACAACATATCATCGAATCATCCTTGGCTTGAGTTTTGCTGACTGCTTATCTTCCTTCACGATCGCCTTGACCACAATTCCAATGCCAAAAGATGTCATCTACCCTTTTGACATGCCATCATATGGAAATATTGCTACATGCGAGGCTCAAGGTTTTGTCCACATGGTGGGAATCATACTAGGTTTTTGCATGACTGGTATTCTGAATATATACTATGTCTGCACATTGAGATATAATATGCCGGAAAGATCATTTCGATGTTACCTGGAGATTCCTCTTTACATAGTGGCACTTGTGATTTCTATTGCACCTACCGCAACACTGATTCCAGAGGATTTGCTGAACCCGAGCTCAAGAGTTCCTTGGAGTGCCCCAACCACCTATCCACTCGATTGTACAAAAGCTGATAATCTTGAATGCCGAGGCGTGGGAGAGCGCAATAATTTTTACCCATTGTTCCTTGCTGTGATTGGTTTCGCCTTCTTCACTTTAACGACCACAATGGCTCTCGTCGTCCATTCTTCCTATAGGAATGAACGTAAACTGCGAAAGGCTGTGGAAGATGACCAACTCGGGGAGGGCGATGACAAATATACAGATTTTCAATATGCCCGGGAAGCATCTCTGTCTATCACACGGCAGGCTATGATGTATATTGCAGCTTTCTTGATGACATGGATATTTGGAATCATTCAGATGACTTTAACGCGTTCTCATGGTGCTTTGTTTGTGTTGAGGATGATTTTCCAGCCTTTGCAAGGCCTGTTCAATCTCTTTATTTTTACGCATCACAAAGTGCACATGATTCTCCTATCGGATGAGGATGTGAAAGTTGGCGAAGCACTTGGAATAGTACTTCTACATCCTGCTAGAATGGAAGACTCAGTGCTGGTATCTAATTTAGGCTTGGTTCTTGAGGATTATTATAGTAAAGGCAGATACACCTTTCGAAATGGTGCTGTAGAGAGTAATAGTATTGATAAATCTGAGGTTATCAGTGGCTTCGAAGATGGTGTAGGCCATCGCATACAGCTCGACTCAGAAGAAGTAAGAATATCGGACGAGGCGTCTAATTTTGTTGACAGCGAGGGACTGGTGTCTAATGGTGAAGAAGGAAACAAAATATATAAACATTATGGCTTGCGTCGGAATTTGACATCAACAGCATTCAAGACATCAACAGAAGGATCAGAAGCAGCTCTTGTCAACGACGATGATCATTCTTATTCTGCTGCAGCACGATCAGTCCGCTCAAATTTATCAGGGTTTTCAAATTTATCGAAGTTTTCATCTGCAACTAATGACTTTTGATATCTCATCTCTTCGAAAGTTGCGTTTTTATTCCAATTTGCCATGTTAGGTGACGTAATTGAAACACCGTTGAGCGGGTATGCTGTCAAGCGCTTTCTAGATCGAATTGATGATGGGCTTCTTTTTGCGTCCTCCATCGGGAGCCAATTTAAGTGGGTTCTATTTGGTTTGGGAACAGTCGCACTCATTGTTTAGGCTTTGTACAATAGCTGTCGCATGGACAATAGCTCAAAGAAGGAGAAATAATGATACAATACAGTCTGCGTGCATGATGTTGATAACCAATCATGTATCATCATGGTTGCACCTTACCTTGTGTACTCAATATTCAATATAACTATAATGCGACTTCCAATTCATCCATCATTGCAGTGCTTGATAGCTAGCTCCAAGAATACGGTTCGCAGTAGAACATCACATACTTTAAGCAATGATTTGATGTGCATGATAATAAATAATAATTACAATTTTACTTTCATGTTCATGTGGCACGAGTTTTAGAAGTTGACGATTTTCTTCTTTTTCTTTGTAACCACTTCTTCGTTTGCACCCGCCTCATCATTGTTCTTCTCAGGGTCTTCTTCAAGAAATTCCTGTACATCACCAGCTGAATCCTCATCGCTCGCCTCATCTTTCTTCTTTTGACGTTCGGGACAGTACTGGAATAGATGCTTTTTGCTTCCACACTTCTTGCAGCAACCTCCTTTCACATACAATCCGTTTTCATTCTGTTCACATTGGCTACTTAAATGTCCTGTCTTTTTACATATAAAACATGTCGCGAATGGCAAGTCCATTTCTGTATAGTTTACCCTTCCTCCTTTGCTCGTAGTTTTCTTTTCTTCGGTCGTCAGCTTTCCACAATTTTTGAGAGAATGTTCATACGAGCCGCACTTGTAACAGATATTTCCTCCGATACTTTTGGTCTCTCCGTCAATAGCTTTAGCCTTTGGGCAATCAGCTACAGCATGACCTTTACGACGGCAGTTGAAGCATATGGTGTTTGCATTATATTTTTTGCCAGTAGCCTTTTCCCGACGATCCCTGGCCTGCTGAGTATATTTTTCCCTTCTTTGGAGCTTGGTCAATTTTCTCGCTGGCTTTCTAGCTCTCTTGGCCATTTTGTGTATCTGATGTATTTTGCTCTATTAATAGGCGTGAATCCGGTATCCGGTATTCAATGTTGATTGTGGAATGTGAAATGGAGAATGTGTATCAATGTTGAAGGTACCGTATGGCAGTAGGTAGAAAGATGAACGAGTGCACGTATTCCGTTTTTTAGGAAAATAAATTGGGTGGCTGAAAGTTAGGGTAATACTATTTATCATGGCAAAGACATCATGTGTAACTACTTTAGGTTATTATCTTCAGTCATTATCAAATCATTTTATCCGCGTTGCAGGAAATAATTCTACTGTACGTCATTCCATCATTTCTTCTTCAATAACACATCTTTCATCTTTGTATGGTATTATTACTTCTTGTTACAGAGGGTATTGATTGTTCTATCTGAAAATCTTAAAAATCATTCTTTGATTCTTTAGATACAAATCAAGAATGAAAGGCTTTAGTAGAGCAGTCATCTGCCTCTGCGCACTGCAATCAGTTTCTGTCACAGTTACTGCGTTTGCTCCAACAATAAATTCCAGTACAAACTCCAGGGCATGTGGTACTTCTGCTAGCAGTAGCGCTTCATTGCTCCAAATGGCAGGAGGAGAAGGAGGAGATAGCGAATGGTCCAAGGCACTCATGGACAGCGTAGGTAGAGCACCAGGAGAATTCGATAAAGAACTCCAGGCCCAAGTAAAGGGGAAGATGGCAGGTCTCAACCCAAATGCATCCAGCGCCGTCGATCAAAAACTATCCGCGAATGCGAGGCTCGTCAAATGGTTGGAAAAGGAGGGAGCCGTATACCTTGACGATGCATCCGGATGGGGAGAAGCGCCGCACCCAATGGCCATCTCAACCGAAACAGTTGATGAGCTGACCAATGAATCTTCAGGACGTGGACTTCTAGCGAGGAGAAATGTCAACCAGGAAGAGGAACTTTTGAAAATACCAATGGATCTATGTATCACCAAACAATCTGCTAGAAAAGCACTTGGAACTGATATTCTTCCGCCTAAGATCAATGAATACCTAGCCATGGCATGTCAGCTTATTTACGAAAAACATGTCATGGGAGAAAAATCTTTTTACAAACCATACATGGATGTCCTCCCCGAAGTCAACGAGGTCAATCCTACCTTTACATGGAGCGATGATGATCTTGCTTTCTTGGATGGATCACCAATCATTGCTGCCACCCAATCCATGCAAATGAAATTGAAAAATGAATACAATATGTTACTTGCAGACGAAGGAAAACTGTGTGATCAGCATCCAGATATTTTCCCAAGAGAATACTTTACATTTGATAATTGGGTGTGGGCATTTACAAACTTATTTTCAAGAGCGATTCGATTGAGAAACATGAAACAAGGAGAAACGCTTGGTATGGTGCCATATGCAGATCTTATTAATCATTCACCCTACTCTGGAGCATACCTTGATGCTAGAGAAGTGGGAGATTGGCTCTTCAAGACGGGAGAGGAAGAAGTCATTCTCTACGCAGATAGAGGATACAGGAAAATGGAACAGATTTATATTTCCTATGGTCCCAAGTCTAATGCGGACCTATTGCTATTGTATGGATTTGCATTAGAAAGGAACCCATTCAACTCTGTGGACGTTACTGTATCCATTGCACCAAGGACCAAGGAGATTGTCAAGGCTGCATTTGATGAGAACTTTATAATGGATGTTGATCCACTGGCAGAAGAAAAGATTGCATTTCTAGATAGGGTAGGAAGGAGCAACACCGTGGATTTTCCATGTTATGCTGACCGCTACCCCACTGAAATGTTGGAATACTTGAGGCTCATGATGATGACACCCGAAGATACCATGACCAAACCTTTGAGAGATTTTGATTATACACGCACCATCTCAGCTGCGAATGAAGCGGCAGTATTGTATTCAGTGGTGGAAGCAGTCAAAGGACAACTTGATAGGTACCCAACCACGGAGGAAGATGATGCTGAAGTCATTAGAGATAAAGGCATGTTCCGTCTGTTGAGCTATAACCAACGTATGGCTGTGAGACATCGCAGAAATGAAAAGAGATTACTCAAGCGGACTATTGCAGCACTGGAGAAACAGGTTCGCACTAGAGGTCTTGATGCAGAGGGTTTGAAGCGTGCCGAAGGAAGTACATTGGGTACTGTGTTGCCTGGAGATGAAAAGAGTGGTGCCAAACAGAGAACCGCTTTGGAAGATCGTCTCGATAAGATGGGATTACCAGTGGATTTGAGGTAATGGAGCAGATGATAAAAATTGGTGGGTTGGTAGTCGTGCATCTCATATTATAATTGCCAGTAACGATTACATTCTATTTTGCGACTTCATATTCTTACCAGTATACAACTGCACTACTTATTCAGAAAGCTTCGTGCTCGTGAATTGCAGAGCTTCCCAGGCTATGAGTAGAAGCTGCAATTAATAGGAGAAGGACATAATTAGAGCAAAGAACAAAGCGGGCAACTGAGGAAACTGGATGGCTTCTGTAGGATATTCCATCTATTAGTCCACAACATTTAATTTTTATTCGGTCAAAATCTGGGTTTGTGAGTAAAAGTGCCACAAGTTTGTAGGGGTAGTATATTTAAACTGCCCCCCTCTTCCGTGGACGACCAGAAGGCAGCAAACACTCGCACGCATCTTGCACATAAACAATAATATCCCAACATGTTCAAGTCTGTCGTTCTCGCTACTATCCTTGCTTCAGCTGCTGCTTTCGCTCCTTCGCACAGGTAAGATAAATTCATTTGTACATCTCATTCGTCACGAAGTGCTGGTCTCTTTTGATTGAGAAGATGGAACATCTTTTTTTGACGTGTGTCGAGATTGCGGTCACACGACGTACGTGTTTTCCGTTGTTAGTGTTCCTTACAAAATCCTTACAAAAAACATATAAACCCAACTAACCATTTTTCCCATTTTAAACAATGCAGCGCTTTCGGAGTACGCACTGCTCTTAACGCTGAGTGGGAACCTGCTGACGGAAGCAAGTGGGTCCAGACTGACTTCGAGAAGGAGATCAACAAGCTCGAGAAGGAGGCAGAGGAGCGCCTTGATGCCAAAGTCGAGGAGCTTAAATCCAACATTGCTTCCGTTGGAAAGTAGATTGTCTAACAAATATTGAATAAAGAACTGATGGCATAAGTGGTTAGACATGGAATTTAATCGTTGGCAATAGATTGATTGTCAGGTTTATTCTTTCTTTCTTTACCAATTGAGAAAGGATGGAATTATTTGATGGGCATACTACAACAACAGTGCAGTCAACACCAAGTGTTGAATGGGCAAAGGCTCACTTTCTTCTTGATAATGTGCCGCGTCTATTATTTTACTTGGTAAATTAAAAAATCATAATACGAATTCAACTGCTTCGCCACTGCACCTACTAAACTAACGAGATTCCGTTGTTGACACGGTGATGCATGCATGCAGTACATACTGATGACTTCAGTATTATTAATTGCATCTCATCATTTGTTTCTGCTCTGTCTTAAATTGACTCGATCGCAATGGCACTGAAAAGTCATATCCATATCCATTGTACATATCTACAATCAGCCTACTGCTGTTGTCAAATGCATGATCTCTACACAAAGTGAGTGCTGTTACCATATTTCTCTTGATCCATTTTTTCCACCTTGGCAATATTTTGAGAGAAGTTCTTGAACGGCGAAGTTTCCTTGAGCCTTACTCCCGCTGAAGGGAGACCTTTGTGCATCTGATTCTTAGGTTGTTTCTCCACCTTCGCAACGTTTGCCTTGATATCCTTCATTGTTTTTTCAGCCTTCTTCTTGGAATCTTTCCAAAAGATGCGGGCTTTCTCTTTAAAATTATTCACTTCTACAGTCACATCCCGGTTTGCTCCACCTTCATTTCCTCTACCTCTCCCTCTCTTGAAATTAGGCGTCTTCACCTTGTCCAATAGAGAAAGCTTGTTTCTAGTAGAAAATTCGGTGGCACCATTTCGGGCTTCTTCTTCTGCCAGTGCTATTGATTTTAACAATTGCTGCTCTGTCAACATCCCAGCTCCTCCTACACCTGTCTTTACTGGTGACTGAGACTTCGTCTTGGGACGCAAGTTTGATACAGCATCATGATCATTGTCCATGCCAATATTCTTAGTTCGTTCCAATGCTGCTAGAGCACGAGCTCTCGATGCTGCAATCTCGTGATGGTTGATTTCCGTAGACATGTTAAGCTCATTGTCACCATCTACATCTTCCGATGAAGAGCCATCCGAAGCATCGCTATCAAAACTATCTTCATCACGATCACTATAGTCATCGCGATTGTGATCATATTCTGAAGTTGGAGGAACTTTTCGAACTTCAGTTGACTCTCCAATGTCTTCACGATCGGACGTTCCCATCACATCATTATCATGACTCATACCCAGTGCCTGCGCTTCTTCGTTGGTAGGAGTCGCTCCCGTTGCAAGGCGCACCTTGGAATAATTAAGTAGAGCCCAAAGTTCATCAGTCTCTTTTTGTTTTTGTTGCTTTCGAAAATCACGAGTGGACATCGCTATCCTATTAGGGTCAGTGTCAGCGACGGTGTCAGCGACGGTGTTAGTGGTGCTGTTAGTGGTGCTGTTTGTGGTGTCGGTGTTGGGTGATTCTTCTTTCACAGCACTATCATTTCCTCTGTTATCGTCATTGTCGTCATCTAGTCCATCGAATGATTCGTGCGATATGCTGCTATCTTCGGGTAGATCGTCATCCAATTCATGATTGCTTTCGCTCTTGCTGTGTTGATGTGATTGTTCTTGCTGTATCCCATTGTTATGATCATCCTGATCCTCATCCTGGTCCTGACCATCGTCATCATCATCATTATTATCATCACCTTCTACTTCTAAATTTCTATCCTGAATCCTTCCCTTGGAATAAGCAAGAAGAGCATATAGATCATTGGTATCCTGTCCTTGAGGCATATCTGAAGCAGCATCCACGAACAATTCTTCTTGTGATTCTTCATCTGATTCCGATTCGTCTTGAGATTCGTTTGCCGAATCAAAATCATCGTCAGAGAGATGCTGTTGCTCATTTTTCTGTTGTTGTTGTTGTTGCCCTAGATTCGAAGGAGGCATATCAGTATTCTTCTTCGGAAATGCTTGTTCTTGCAGCCATCTAACTTTATCAGTCGTGAGTTCATTAGAAACCGATTTGGCAAGTGCCTCGTCTTTTTGAATATTAGTATTCTGTTGTTTGTGGAATGCCTGTTCCTGCAGCCATTTAACTTTATCAGTTGTCAGTTCATTGGATACAAGAGTTGCGCCTTCATTATGTTGATGTTTCTGTTTACTAAACGCTTGTTCCTGCAGCCATTTAACCTTGTCAGTCGTCAGTTCATTGGAAATGACATTGGGAGGCTGACTTTGATTCTGTGTTTTATGAAATGCCTGTTCCTGCAGCCATTTAACTTTATCAGAGGTTAGTTCGGTACTATTAACATCATTAATAGTAGGTTCTGGTCCATGGTTGTCATTTAAGTCCCGTGACTTTGGGAATGCTTTTTCTTGCATCCATTTGATTCTATCATTGGTGGATACTGAGGATACAAATGATTCCATTTCAGGTGCATTCGTATCAGTATTCGCTTCAGTGGCAGCGAGGAGACCATTGTCATTATCCATATTTTCTTGCACGAGTTGCTGTGGAATTAGATCATCGGCAGCGGCGGAAGAAGAAGATGCCATGGCATTCGCATTCGGAGGCATGTCCATTTCCATATTATAATTATATCTCTGCTGTAGCGAATGTCAACGAAGCGCAATGAATAAGCAATGCGTAATAAATGGATGATGTAGTCCCAATTCTGATGTTCCACTTCTTTCCTGTCTTCTTTCTGCTTCCTGCTGCTTTCAGTGTGGTAGTTGTTGTTGTTGTTGTAAATAGTAAATACACACTACCAGCAGGTACGAACAACAGTATTACCAATTATTGACAAAATGCAGTCTTGTTAAAGATAATATTAGTAGCAAATCAGAGAGAATTAGAAATAGTAGTGTCTAAGAGAAACAAGACACAAGACATGAGTTATATGATTATGCCATGCTAGTACCATTTCAGGCTTATTGAGAACAAGTTTCCACCACAAACCACTCGCAAGTGAGCGACGAGCAGCAGCAACAAAAATATCAATAAAACACAAAACAAGACAAAACAGCAAGCAGCAGCGTCACAAGAAGATAAGAGATAAGCAGGAGACTAGACCAGATTCGAACTGGTGGTGCAATAGGTTGGCATTTGATCACATCCACGTTGCGTCTCATCGTCTGTCCCTTAATTGTTTCTCCTACGAACTAGAAGTATACCTACTGTTGCTGTTACCTACTGCTACTGCTACTAAGTACTAAAAACTCGTAGGCACTAAGCACTGCTACCAAGACCATGAATTGCGATGAATTTGGTCGTGAGATCCCGGGAGGTATCAACGGTAACGTCGGTTCCTCCTTTGACGACACAACGAATATGAACATGCTGAGAAGCAAGGGACGCGATGACGATGATTCACCAAAGGATCCAGGAGCCACGGCGGGATCCACGGGCATCAATGCTAATGGTGCTACAAATCACACCCGCGGAAATCATTACAATAAAAGAAGTTACAGTCGAAGCAGGAGTCGCACCAGATCCAGAAGTCGCAGCCCTTCTGGTAGAGAAAGGATCGCCAGGGGTCGTATCACCAGCAACCGCAGTAGATCATATAGTCCACCACAACGGCACAGGCATCATGGTAACAGTACCAGTAACAGTCACGGCAACGGTAATAGAGATCGTCACTCTTACTCCTCCCACAGAAGATCCAGGACTGGACGATCCAATCGATCTATTAGTCGCAGTAGATCCCACAGTCCCAGTCCCAGAGGAATCAAGTATCATAATAACTCCAGTCATGGCCAGGATCGTTACAGATCCAAATCTGATAAAACAAATCACTATCATGAATATGATCACCGAGATCATCGGAGGAGAGATAGAGACTCAACCATCTCACACTCACAGTCGCACAAACATCTTTCCAGATCCTCCTACAAATACAGAAAACAACATCCATCCTTCTCTTACATTGACGAACCGATTCTTTCCCAATTCCTTTATGAAAAGGAAATGGAACAGGAAGGAGACACACAAGGACACGATCATGATAATGTGGCTGATGCTGATGCTGGTAATATTACTGCCCCTGATCCAAACGCAGAATCATCCTCCAACGAAGTAACTGACAAGGACAATACTCTCACTCCTGCTATGGGTCATGATCCCAATGCCAACAATGCAAAAGATCCAGAAGAACTCAAAAGACAATACCAAGCCTACAACCAAGAATCATGTCTCAAGTATGTCCGATCATTCTTTAACCAACATCTTGATGATACATGGTTCAGGGAACGATACTCTCCACTTGAATATAAGAGAAAAGTGCAATCTCATAAAGAAAGGGCTGCCTGTGAAGCAATGGCGGTTCTGAATGAAGTTCGCTCTTCTTTGGACGATTTATCATCCAAGAGGAAAGCAAAGGAGAATGACAAGGAAACTGGACCTGGACCTACAACCTCCTTGCTTTCAACTTCAAACTCATTGGAAGTCCCCTCCTTCATCATCAACGCACGGCTCGGGAACGGTGTCAAACCCGCCAATGATTCCAGGGAAGCCCATTCGCATTCTGCTAAAAAACGGAAATATAGTTCTACCAATGAGACACCTCACTACGACCTTATTTCTTCTTATGGTCTTCCCAAATCGCACTTATTTTCATTCTTGCAAGATGACACTGCCTTGCACATTATGGATATTCCTTCACACGTCAATGAAGAACATCTCATGCTGGCAATCAAAGAACATGTCAAGACTGATGTGGATCTTCTTCCCACAAACATCATATGTGGAGAAGTCGTTCATGGTGTATGCGATGCGGTCAAAAAAAGTATGGAGAGAAAGGATGAGTTTGATATGAATGTTGATGTTGCTGGGGGTGACGCCGATAATGATCGAAATGGTAATAACGGAAAAAATACATCGGTACGGCCGAAATTCAATGGATCCTATCAAAGAAGTGCATGGGCCATCTTTCCTAATGCTGCGGCAAAGGAAAAGTTTCTAGTCACCATCATTGGATCAAACATGGATAGTGATCGAGATCGGCATGCCAGGGCTTCAAGGTCTATTCCAAAAGTGATTGAATTATCTGTTGATTGTTCTGATCCTTATGGAAGATATGATATTGACGCAGATGGTAAGGGAGGTGAACCTGCATCTGTTGACATGAAAGTTGCAGATGGGACTGATGTCAATGGAATAGCAACTGCCAATGCCAATTTTGATACAAATGGCAGTAATGGTGGAGATAGTGCTAGGATTCCTATTCGTCGTGTTTCTGTCTTTGTGTCGACCACCTCTCCGCTCAAGTCTCAATCGACCACCGTGCTCTCTGCTGCAGTATCAAGTTTGTCGAGAGTTCCGGCAGATAAGAACACTGCCATCAAGATTGCAAAGGTATTGGATACTATGAAGGATATTCCAGTGGAGGCACATCTTGATAACATTTTGGACACGCTCTATTCTTTTTCGGGCTGCTCTACCAAGTCGAACGAAATAACCACCTGTGAAGACATGCTAGATGTGACAATTGCTTACTTGCGCAGGGTTCACTTGTTCACTTTTTATAACGGATGCACTGCCGCAGAAAACGTAGGAAGCTGCCTGACAATAGGCGATCCAACTAGCGTTATTCATCAACGATTAAGGGGAGCTGATGACATATTGCAAAAGGCTCGGGAGGAGAATGCAGACATGTATGATGATCTTCCTATGCACGAGAAGGATACTTTGGACTCGACTGACAAGAGAGAAGGATTAGATAGAGACAGACATGCGAACTTGAACGAACCCAAAGATATGCTTGTTATGAGACTTGATGACAGTATCGAAAAGGCACTTGTTGATCTACCACCCGATCTAAGTTCCGCTAGTCCATTCGTAGTCAACGAATCCATTGATGCTGTTGCTAGTGAAATAGAATCATTAGAGGAAAAGACAAAGAGGGAATGGCTCAGTAATCATACTGCAGTTGATGGTGATGGTAGGGCACGATGCTCGTTCCACTTTTGCCGCAAACTCTTTAAAGATGAAACGTTTCTTCAGAAACATTTACTGAAGAAACATGGAGAGCATTTACATGCTGAACTTGCCAAATGTCACGATGTTTATATGATGAACTGGTGGGACAATGACGTATGTAGACCGGTTCCCTCAATTCTTGTTGACTGCGGATCCAAATTTGGCCATGTTCCTGAACCTGTTATTGGAGCGGTCAAACCATACGTATCTGATCCAGAACCAAAGCTATGGAGAGAGGAAGAGGAGAGAATTTGCAAAGAAAAGGAAGAGGATCAGAGGTATAGAGAACACAAAATATCATCTGTTGAAGCATCAAATAAAAATGAAGATTATAAAAGAGACGAAGATCCGGGTACCGGGAATGAAGGGAACTTTGTGGACGTTGATGATATGAAGGATGATAAAGTTGAACTATCGTTCAGTAATACTGAAAATATCCAGCCGCTGAAGAAGAAAAAGAGAAAGAAGCGAAAGCTGCTTTAGAGACAAATTGAAATTTATTTCAGATTTTGAAACAGATGACCAAGGAGATCTCTTGCTATCACTAAATACCACAGTAGGTAGACTAGTTATCTGCTAACTTGGTATAGTTAAATTTCTTCCCAAAAGCGGTGATAATGTCTTACTCTGCTTTTTTACCCTACTGATCTTGTTGTTTCTTCTTGCAGATCCGGTGTCTTTGTAGTCAGCACGAAGCAGTTGATCAACTTCATTTGAAGACTACTAAACTTGAATCTCGCTAGGTCAGTCCTAGACTTTCCATTGTTAGCAACATCATGATTCATGATGATGGATTCATGATTAATGACAGCGGTGATCATTTCCCACTCTGTTGCGAATTAATTGTGATCGCAACCGTCAGAATAACGGTTGGAAGATAGAGTCGTTAGGCTGGTTAGGGCTGGTTTTAGGGTTAGATTACGTTTTACCCCTGAAACAGATGATTCTCCCACCCATCACACAACAGTAGTGTTTAACAGTACCAACCACCACTGGCACAAAACCTAATACTGTAGTATCCCCTTTTACTTTTCCGCCTTTGACATGGACAGTAACGAAGCGACCGAACCAGAGGCTAACTGCGTGGAAGTGAAGAGGCCTGTCAAAATTGTAGTAGCGCTTGCGCCTCAACAAAACACCAAAGTATTGCGCTGCGGCAAGTTCATTTTCAACAACCAGTCTGGTGAGAAAGGACAGCCCGCTAATGGTGATTTTATTTTTGTTCCAGAGGCTTTCGACTTCACGACCAGAGATGGAATGGAGAAGATTCTCCAAGCTCTCAACATTGAAGCTCCAAGTTTCGCATTCCGTTTTGACGCAAACTACGGTCTAGCCCCAGAAGTCGAAGACGGAAAGCGCAAGAACTTAAACGAATGGTACACCAGCATTTTCAAGTACAAACCGTCTGAAGTAGATGAATCAAGAAATGCTAAAAAGAGTCACAGCGAGGAGTCGGGGAATGAGGAAAGTGAGAGCAGCGGCAGAAATTCTTTACAAAGGGATGCAAAGGAAGCTGGCAATGAAATGTGGGTTCAGAGTATTCTTGAATCCATTCCTTCTGAAGGATGCATATTTCTCGTAACGGAGCCCTACGGAGGGAACGTCCTATCCAGGGTTGCATGTAAAGCTGCAGCTAGGAAAGGCATCGTCTCCTTAGCATTGTTGACTTGTGACGAGAAGTGGTCTGTAAACAGCATTTCTTATGAAGATCAAGATCCTGGTGACATGGATACCAAGAAACAATCTGGTATGATTGAACATATTTATAATAACGCCAAGAAAAAATCGGGACTAACAATGGATCCAGACAAGACGCCTCACCATTCTTGTAACGAAAGTGACATGGATACAAAGAAAAAAATATGCGAATTATGCATGGATCCCAACAGGCAACTAATTCACAAAGACCATTTTGTTCCCTCCCCCTTGAACGAAAAGTCATGTACAACGACGCCTGTTGGAGAAGTCCCATCACATGCCATTAGAGTAGACTTTGACTACACTATCCATGAATCTAAGATTGCCAAATATAAGCGGAAAGGAATCTGCATTCCTGGAATTCTTGCAGATGAATGTTCTCATTGCCTAGTATTCGAGGAACGCACGACCCTGCTTCATTTCAAGAATGTATTCACGCAGATTTTCAAAACTGGCGTCTTCGCAACTGGAGACTCTCTGAGCGAAATGCAGCTCGCAAGTAATGCCTTTCGCAATAATGATCCATTATTCATTCTTGCGGATACAGGTCCTGTCCCAAGCATTGCTGAATGTTTTGTGAATAACATGGATGCAAAGACCAAAAAGGCAAGTAGCGAAGTGTCGATTCATGACCTTAAAGTGGGCGAGTTTTTTGGCAATGCAAAGCAATCTGCTATTGTGAACGCATATCAGTTGATTACTGAAGGTCATCTTGCTCTGCAAGCACCAAAGAAAAATAAAGACTATATTATACTAAACAAAAAGGAGGGTATTGTTGAACTGCAAAAACAGATGAACTTCATGATGTCAAGCTCAATAGATCTCAACAATTATGAACATAATGGGAAAATAAGCGACATTGAAGCAGTTAAGTTCTGCGTGAAGCTTTCGAATATGGCGGAGCGTGCCCAAGCAAAATATTTCTGGATCGCTGTTATCATTCAAGTGATTAATGAGATGGCTTTTTTCTTATCCGTCCTCACAGCAGTACTAGCAATCAAATTCAAAGTTGAAAACTCAAGCATTCCTTCGATCATTGCAGTGTTTGTCCTAACTGTTTTTTGCAGTCTTGATCAATACTTACAGCCACTGCGCAAGCATGCAAACTTGCTCATAACAAAGGCTAGACTGGAATCTGAGCAATACAAATTTCGGACAAAGACTGGAGTATATTCAACAAAATACTCGATTGCTGCGGAAGTTCATCCAAGGGAGCTCTATCTCAACAAGTGCAAGGCAGTCTTTGATGAATGCATGGCTTCTGAAATGAGGGATGGCTACATGAAATTATGTTGTTTCTCGAAACCCAACATGACTTTTGATGATGAGAAGACTCTTCCACTTCCAGTCAAAAGTAACGAGAAGACTCTTCAATCAGATGAAAATGATGAATGCAACATGAAATTTTGTTGTTTCTCGAAACCCAACAATGACAAGAAGACTCCTCTACTTCCAGTCAAAAATGACCAGAAGACTCTTCAATCAGACGACAAGAAGACTCTTCAATCTGATGACAAAGTTTATGGAGCAATGCCTATTGAGGATTATATCAAGAAGAGGCTAGAGAAGAACCTTACAGAATATGAAAAAAAAGCAAGCACCTTTGCAATTTGGCGAAACGTCCTGAACATGGCTGTATTCTGCTTCACTGCAGCGAGTACAGTTGTCACTACACTGGATTTCCAGATGTACGTTCCCTTGATGCTTGCGCTCGGAACTATTGCCAAGAACGTTATTAGTTTGTTCAATCTAGAGACACGCACTGCAAACATAAACCAATCTTTTCAGTGTCTCGTGCAAGCAAAGCTTGAGTGCCAAAAGTGTGCTACCACCTTGCGTGTTTCACACAACAAAGATGCCATTGTCAAACTTGTTGAAAAGGGCGTTCTCATGCGCCATGAAAAGTTGGCACAGCAAACTTTGGGAGACACTAATATTGACGAAGAAGGCGTAAAGAAGTTGAACATTGTGAAGGAAGGGGATAGCAGGGGGGCTGTTAAGCTTAAGCAGCAACTCAAAAAAAGTAATGCTGCTCAAGAATAACTTTCACTATGATCGTTTAGACCCTAGTGCTGAGGGTACCGGTACTATTGGTTTGAAATATGCGAGAACTTCTAAAACTAGTCATGAATTTTTTTATTTAGCCATATACTTAACAATGAGAAAATGCTCTACAGTAGTTCGTGATAAATAGTACCACGTGTGGTGTACTACTGTAAGTGTATATCATGCTTCTGAGTAAGGTTGATCCAAATCGAATGCAGCTACGTCACAAAAAACAGCTGTCAATAAGGGGACAGTAGTAGGGACCTTCACTGCAAAGCAATATTCATATGCAGGGTATCAGCAGGACAATCTGCAGATCCAAGAATTATATGATACCCCGGGACGAAATGATTTCGTTGAATTCAAACTCATCATGAAGGGAGAATGGACAGGAATGCAATATACGAGAAGCACAATCCGAACGCAAGAGGCCATAAAGTGGAAAGTAAATATGTTATAACATACGATATTGGAGAGGGCAATTAGTTGTCTCTCTCTCCTTCAATGTTGGGTTTGGGTACCATACTTGAGAAATAACAAGAGAAAATAACAAGTTTATGTTCTTTTTTTGCAGATGGATAGAGGATGAGGATGCCTTTTATATAGGGCTATATTCCCCTTTCTTTACCGGGACAAACTAAAAGTACTCAATGAATTTTGTAAAAGTAATAAAATATAACATTAGTTCAGAGAGGATTGAGATTTGCTATGAATACTGTCGTGGATGCGGCTGGACTAACATTATATCTTTACTTTTGCTGTTTTTTAACCCCAAAGATCTAAGTCAAGCAAGGGTTAGGGTGAGGGTGAGGGTTAGGGTTAGGGTTAGGGTGAGGGTGAGGGTTAGGGTGAGGGTTAGGGTTAGGGTGAGGGTGAGGGTGAGGGTGAGGGTGAGGGTTAGGGTGAGGGTGAGGGTTAGGGTTAGGGTTAGGGTTAGGGTTAGGGTTAG
>Ga0307981_1001621_pt1 | contig 19686 bp, 14 predicted proteins | sample OrgLakmetagen987_FD_201849 | JGI IMG/M metagenome (GOLD analysis project Ga0307981, IMG submission 201849) | Saline water microbial communities from Organic Lake, Antarctica - #987 | ecosystem: Environmental > Aquatic > Non-marine Saline and Alkaline > Saline | place: Antarctica: Organic Lake... | reverse complement strand
ACCCATCTGGTCAGCAAGATAGCGCAGAGACATCAACGAGTTTAAGTGATGAAGAACACAAAACTAAATAAAATATTTGACGTTACCAATCGACTTTTACCATGCTTAGTGCAAAGGCATAATGGCGGGTTTATGCTTCACCGCTTAAAAAAACGCCGTAGCTTGAGCTACGGCATTTTTTTTTGTCTTATTTTTCAAACATCTTTACCCGAGGTTTTGCGTCTACTGTATGAGGCTTAATCCCACTTAGGGGCAAAATGTGGGTCGACAATCCGCTCGCCATTATCCAATTCGTCAACAGCACTTAGGTCATCGTCTGTTAATTGAACACCGCCATAGGCAAGATTTTCCGACAAATGTGTTTTGCTGCTTGAAGATGGAATTGCATAAATATGACGCTTCTCCATCCATGACAAAACAACTTGGGCGGGCGACGCATCGTATTTGGAAGCAATATTAATTAACGTAGCATCATCCATTACTTTACCTACAGCAAATGGCATATATGCCGTCACCTTGATACCTTTTTCTTTGCAAACTTCTGCCACTTTTCTGTTCTGCATGAATGGATGTAATTCTATTTGATTGGTGTAAATTTCGCCCTCACCAAGAATTTTTTCCGCTCGTTCAAGCTGGTCTATAGTAAAGTTTGATACACCGATATGCCGAGCCAAACCTAGATCTTTCGACTTTTTTAGGCGGCCTAAATAGCTTTCTAGCGTGACGTCCTCACCTGGATAGGGCCAGTGAATAAGCAAGAGGTCAACATACTCCAGTTTCAACTTTCCTAAACTTTCATGAACACTTGCCATAAATTGGTCTTCGCCAAGTGACTCATACCAAACTTTAGTTGCTACAAAAAATTCGTCACGACCTAATCCGCTCGTTAAAAGAGCGTCGCCCACTTCAGATTCGTTGCCGTAGAATTGGGCAGTGTCGATATGACGAAAGCCTACGCTAAGTGCATCACTTACTGACTGTCTGGCTTGCTCAGCCTCCAATCTAAATGTACCCATTCCCAACTGTGGAATATCTTTCATATTTTCTCCTTGTCATTTTAATAACAATTTGTATATATTTCTTACGAACGCACATGAAAGAAGATCGCCAAAAAGGAAACGAAGGGTTTACAAACCTAGAATGTATCAAACCTTAAAAAATTTCTTCAAAAATAAGCCTATGCTGGACAAATTGCACCTCAATAGACTGCTGATTCGACCAATCAACTAAAGCTTGTAAACTCATAACTTTTTCTTGTTGATGCAGTTTTAACAAGTAAGCCAGCATGCTTTGCTTGTCGCTCTCATCGGGTGTGTCGCTGAAGGTCATCAAAGTATACTGACGGCTCGCTTGCTGCCAAGTAGGTAGTGGAATTTCCCACTGCCTTTGATTCTGCGGGGATGCAGTCAATGGCAATAATGCGTAAGAATCTGCAATTAACCATACGGAATCCACTGACTTTGGTAGGCTTACGCTTATTTCGCAGAGTTCATTGAGCTTCAACTCTGGTAACTGCGCGACCGACGCAACGGGGAAATCAAAAATAACCGGTTCAGCGTCAGCACATTGACCCAGTGTTTTAACTTCGTACGTGAGAGTAATAATGGGCTTTTCGAATGGTAACAATATAAATAAAAACAACACAAGAGCAGTCAAAGCGACACCAATTCCCGCTAGCTTAGTGTTATCCATCACTATTCTTTTACTATATTTACGGGTCAGGTTAATGCCTTTTGTTAAGGCCTGGCTTACCGACGCGCCGCTAAAGTAATTCGATGTTAAACCTCGATTAGTCGGCTTTTGGGTAAGGGTTGCCGCACTTGGAATTAGCCCTTTATTGATAAACTGTTGCTCAAGCTCGGCAATATTAGCAATAGGTATTAGTGGCCACTGAATATCAGGAAGAGGCTGTCGATAATTATCCGCTGGCACCATGAAGTCTACTCGGCAGTGCATTTGTTGCCACTGCAGTATTTGTCGTTGAGCTCGCAAACACTTTTGCGCTAAATGACTAATTAATTTCACGTCAGTGGTAAGGGCGTCAATTTCGCCAGTGGCAATAATGACCTGATCGCCTGACTTCACATTACCATCGCCTAAACGCTGGTGTTGCTCAAGTAAATGCGCGATTGCGACCGCAAATTGCCAGCTTTCACCTTGGTGAATATCGCCACCTAAAACCATATGATATGCACTGTGTTCAAAGTAGCCTGGCAATGGGCTGCTAGCTTGACTGACAAAGTCACGGTAACGCGTGATAATCGATGCGACTTTTGATGTACCGGCAAGCGTAACAAGAGAGACCGATGTTTGCCCTACCCTTTTCTTTATTTTTGAAATAGGTACGAGGCCATCAGTTGTGGCAATAAAAACATGTACTTTGTCTAACATCTAAACTCTAACATCTATTCGTATACCACATACATCTCGCTGGTAGGACTTAACAGTGCATTATATTCTTTAGAAGCCTGTTCAACCTGACCAACATAAGCATCTTCTTCGTTGCGTCGAACGCTAATGGTAACAAAAGCGTCGTCAGCTTCACAATGCAAATACAGAGTCTCATCTGAATGCTCATAAGCCTGTTTAAGCTTTAACGTTACCGAAGCATAGTGTTCTGACATATTTTTAACATTTAAACTAAATTCTGCAGCCTCCCTTGTTAACAAACTCTCTGCGGTAGAGGCGGCTACTTGTTTCGGACTATGTATACGCGCTAGGTTCTGAAGTACAAAACGATACTTTCTGCGATAGTCTAAAGACTTATTAATCAGGCTGAGTTGTACAATTGATTCAGGCGCACGCGGTGCTCGTGCACAATGCATAATCTCGGTAAAAGACAACCTAAGATGATTAGATGAGGCAGAAGTACTGAGATAATGTGATTTTAAAGCTTCATATGCCTGCAGTGCGGTAAATATTTCTTCATCTATATCATCTTTTTGCTGATTCATAATTTCATCCTTTGCATTAATTCATCTTTGAATATGCAACCGTCAGAACGATATTTTGCATCATCGGAGCTTAAATTGGTAAAAAGGGCTTCATTTTTGTGAAGTATACGCTCTAAAGTTTTGGATAAACCCAATAACAAAAGCGTATTATCTGAATAAAGCGTCAAATCGGACAGCTGAGAGCTCGCTGTGAAACCTTGTCGATTATTACGTGCGTATGCCTGTTTGCATTGGGCTTTAAAGCCTTTAAAAACCTCGCTCTCGTTGATTAACGTTAATAAGTCTTTTTTATTGCGATCGTATGAATTGACCTTTTCATTAGACAATATATCTAAAAAATTACTTTTCGCACTCAGCAATGCAAGCGCATCGTCTGAGTCTTCAAGAAATAAAATATGCAGCACTGCCATCCAAGTCTGCTCAACCAGCTTTACTTGCGCCGTAAAAGTTTGCAGCAGCGCCGCGTATTCATTAAGCGGGGGAAGTGCAAAGCTGTCAATGCTCAGTACTTGATTGCGTTGCGCTTGAATACACTTTGCTTGATACTGACCAAACACCACATATCTCATTAGCGACAGCGGAAAATTTTCTGATTGTTTAGGATGATCGGCGATTAGCTGCAGTTTTTCAGCTTGCTGCTTACTCAATAATTTTGGTACTTCGGTCAGTATGTGTAAATTAATTTGTTCATCTGCAAAGGCTTCTAGTGCGCTGAATACTGTTTCAGACTCAAGGTGCTCGCTAATGTCGTTTGCATGCAGCATAGCATTCGCGTTTTGCGCACTTGCCAAGGCTTGATGATATTGAAATATATCACGCACTACTGTACTAAAACGACTCATACCCTGACGTTCTCTGCCCTTCAGCCAAAATAACAAAATATGTTCATCATCAAATTGGGGGAGTGACTGCGTGCTCAAATACTGACTCATCAAGTGAAATTTCGCCTGTACTTTTGCCGGTGGCAAGTGATCATGTAAATAATGATATATTTGTTTTTGTAAGTCAGAAGCCATGCTTTGAATAGCGTTATAGCTTTTACCGTTAAGCCCCTCGTATAAAGTTTCAAGCAGCTTGGGGACAAAATTCAGCAGCCACTCAAGGCAAGTCGCAAGCAGGTTAATACGTGATGCCGACAAGCTGAACTGATGATTATGGATAGTAATATCTAAAAAGTCAGCACCTGCTTCTTGCGCATTAAGCCTTACGCTAGCTTGAGGAATTTGACACTCATTTACCTGAGTGAAGTGCGACGTGAAACGCTCTGGCTTTATGTTTTCATGTATATAAAAATAATCGAGTAAGGAGGCATTAGAGCCTGTATTGATAATCGCCCAACATAAATGAGTAAGCTCATAACAAAGTCCTGAATAATGTCGACACACAATATGTTGTGAAAACTTATCAACTGTTTTCTCAGTAAATTTACGCTTTTGTGCATCACCACTTGTAAACAAACACGCTTCTCGCAGCAGCGTAAAGTCAGCTCTCAGGTGCTCGCTAACTTCTACGGCAAAATCTTGCTTTAAAGCCCCACGATGGGCATCGCCTTCTCGTGCCTCTATATTCATGATTCAGGTGCAGCATCTGAATCGATGTTACTGTGCAAGTAAAAGCCCGACTCATTTGTCCGTTTTGAGCCAATTAGCGCCGAGCCACTTCCTGCGTCAACATAATCCTCAATATAGACATGTTGCTGCGCCCATTTAAGCTCACATGGCAGCAATAAGGGTGCTTGGCCCAATAAAGTCTCATTATTATACAAAATATTACTACCATTAGGCTGGATTTCATATGGGCTTAGCTTGGCATGTTCCCCTAATTCAAACAACGCTATCCCTTGATAGTTTCTGTCTTGGCGACACTGCGAAAGGCTCACTAAGTCCAAGATTTGTGCTTTATTATTCATCGCTAGCACGAAAGTGCTTTCTATCATTACTAAAGACCGCCGCATTGCATGCATATAATCGGGCCATACTCTAGCGAGATCAGCGATATCTAAAGTCTGCATAAGCTGATGACTATGGCGCAAACGAATAAGGCTCTGGGTTTGGTCAACACTCGCTATTAACTTTACTGCGCTTAAGTCAGAATCGCTTCCCAGTTTAATCGCGTCATTATTCACTATTATCCGCGATGCATCTTTACGCAATACGTCGCTATTCCCGTCCTCAGACTCTACAAATGTGCCATTAGTGCTGCCTTGGTCAGACATGTAAAAACCATTATTTGTGCGCCTAATGGCAAAATGCTTACCCGCTCTGGATAAGGCTTTGTGATTTATGTAAAACGGTAAAGTATCTTTTAAAAGAGCAATTCTCATGTCTTTTGACGAAAACCGTCCAATTTCAAGCTGTGAGGCACTGCTCACCACACAACTATCATTGCTGAGCAAGTTGTTCACCTGAATATTTTTACAAGACACTATGAAATCATTATTAATTTTTTGAATGAGGCGTTTAATCGCTTTGTATTGGCGTTTAAGTTTCTTTTCATCTTGCAGCGCAGCAAGCGCTTGATACGACTGCCTCAAGGCTTTGAGCGGCTTATTGCCACGATAATTATTCATCGCTTTTGCAACTTTGTTACGTACCCACTGCTCTTTATCACTTAGCGACTTTTGACTAGCCTCTTGCTGTTCAATACGTTCAATTAAACTTTTTGCCAAATGAGCATCTGCGTTAAGATTTAATGATTTACTAATAAAAAGTTTTGCGGTGGTAGTGTCGCCTGCCTCAAAAAATATTTGGGCTTGTTTATCTAAACCCTTTGACTCGCGCTGAAGCCGCTGCCAATAGCTGAATTGGTTCGCCCATTTAGCTCGCAAGGCAAACCACGGAGAGCTTGCATTAGCGTATACTTCTAACCATTGATCCGCAGATTTCTTTTGAGCGAGGCGCTCCAACTGATATTGAAAAATTTGACGTTTTATTACTAATAAAGCCATCAATAAAAGTGCTGATATTATGAATAAGCGACTCAGCACAGATGGCATATAAGGATTGCCCAATCGCGTAACTACAAAATGCTTATCTGTGGCGTCATATTCACTTACAACGTCTACGCCAGTTTGCGCAAAGAAATCCTTTAACAATTGATCAAATTGCGACTCAGTGGCTATTGTATTTATTTCAAAACGGGTATCCATGATAGGAAAATAGTTCGACAACCAGCTCCCCACTTTTTCACTTTTGCTAAGTCGCAATGAAGACTGTGCCGACTCTGATAGAAAATATGTTGAAAATGGGGCCACTTCATCAAGTGCAAAACCTACTAAAAACAGTTCAAATCGTTTGTTCTTTGTAAGGCTCTGCAAATCTTTTGCGACAATACCACCAAGGTCTCCAGACAAACTGCGGATTTGAGCAAGGCTAATATCCCCATCACTCGAACTCAATATGGGCAAATTAAAACTGTCGTAGTATTCGAACGACAAGGGGTCAATTAACTCTGCGCTAAGCATGGCATCAGACGTAGTGTTCAAACCATACAGAATCACTAAGTCTACTTGGGGCGCTTGTATCTGAATTTGCTGCAATACTTGCTGCAAGGTGTCTTCGCCACATAAAGGCAAATTACATTCACCAAACACCCCTTTTGCGCTAAGAATTTGCTCTGAATTTTGTAATAATTGATTTGCAATGGCTTGTTCAATCACGCTCGCATATTGAATTTGCAGAGCAGCCTGCTCTTGCGAGACGCTTGCCTGCGGAATCAGCATAATTTGCCAGTTTTGCGCCCACACAAATGATGCGCTACAAAGCACTAGTGAGAAAATTAAAAGAACTTTACTAATTAGCTGTTTCACGGGTTACCAGTCTAAATCCTGTTGTGGTAGAGCGTGCTGTTTTTAATAAACTGTTCAGAGGCCTTGTTTGAATCAGTGATCGTGAATCAAGGTAAGAACCACCAACAGCTGGCGCTTGGTCGCATCTTTGAATTTGAAGTTTGACGTCTTGCCAACAGTCTTGCAACCACTCTTGCACATTTCCATAAATATGATGAAGCTCATGAGCGCCGGTCCCCAAACTGTTACTAGGAACAGTAACTCTGTAAAACTCTTCCTTTAATGAATGATTACAGTCTAAACAGTGCACTTGCCGGGGTATAAGTGCTTCCCCCTCGTTAGAAAACGCAATGCTCATCCACTGCGCCATTGTAGGTAATGCAAAGTTCTGTTTCGTTATGTCATTTATAAAGGGAATAAAGTCTTCAGTAATGTCGTACCAACTTACATTAATTACTGGATGCTTGGGCAAGTTGAGACGTTTTCGCTGCGGGTCGGTGCTCAAGACCCCAGCACTTCTACATCGCCCCGCATTAACGCATACCCGCCAAAGCTCGTGGGTAAGCTCTTGGGTCATAACAAACATCACTTCGCTATGCCCAACAATGCGTTTCAGCTCAATTTTGTAGACTTGCTGCGTTTTTGCGTCAACTACGCTTACAACTTGAGTATTTGAGTCTGACACGACGATGTTTGGCGCTTTACTTTGCTGCATTGACGGCTTTGCTAAAACTGGCTTTACCGGGGATGAAGACACAGATGTTGCCGACGGTAAAGGGAAGGCAGTGCTGTCTACTTCAACAGAAGATTGATTCACCTTGCTAGTTGGCTCCTTCATCACAAACCATGTAAACGCGAAGGTGATTGATATGCTCACTAGCATTAAAATAACTACTAGAGATGTTATTGGCGAATTAGCCTTGACTTGATTTTTAGGATCAAGCCAAGGGCCGTAACCTTGCTTCTCTAAGTTATGTTTGGTATCAGCTATTAGCGATTCAAGCAAAGCTAAAGGAGCTTCGATATCGCCATGCCCTATCAGCGTTTGTTGCCACTCATATTTTTGCTTATCGCTAATAAAGCCTTTTAACTTTAAAGTTTGGGAAATATCTTGCTGCAATACCTGTGTTTGCGCATTTAATTTAAGTTTAGGAGAGAAAACCTCAGTAGTTAGTTGTTGATAAGGCTCATTCTCAGAAGAATGTTTGCCACCCTCTCTTAAGGCAATACCTGCATGCTTATTAATCTTTTCAATATCCAGCGCTTCCAATGACTGTTGAAAAGCTTGCGCAGATTGATAACGCTCGGCAGGCTGAACATGCATCCCTCGATTAATAATAGCGCGCAACTCAGACGGATAGCATGGTAATTCGTTTGCAAACCAATTGTGAATTTCGTCAGCTTTAGTGAGGGATGAAAGCATCGCGCAGAAGGTCATTGTGGCACTATAAAGATCGTCAGAAACTGAGAGGCCTAACTTGCCTGATTGATGTTCTGGGCTTGCAAAACTGCTAGCACCACGTGGCAAACTTTGACGAGTTTCGTTAAGGCCAACTTGGTCGTTTTCATCAATGCTAGCCGCGTGAGCAAAGTCACTAAGTAATATTGAGCCTCGAGTATCAATAATTAGATTATCAAGGTGGACGTCGCCGTGCACATATCCGCATTGATGAATTCCGTCAAGAGTTTGCAGGACTTGTTGCATCACCTTGATGCATCCTTCCATATTCAAAGGCTGTGTTTTAAGGCTAATCATTTCGCCTAAAGTCTGACCGCTGTATGGCATTACAATAAAGGCAAGACCATCATGTTGCCCACTGGTAATGACTGGCATACATCCAACTACCGAACTGAGGCGTTGCATAAGCTCAAGCTCTAGACGCAGCAAAGCACTAGCTTCTTCGGTAGCAGCAAGTTTAATTGCCAAAAGCACCTCATCACCTTCAGCATGTGCTTGATAAACCGAACAAGCTGATTTTGCACTCAGTCGTGTTAACAACTGATAGCCCGGTATATGTAAATCCACTTTTGTCATGAGTACAGCGTCAAATTAACCCCAATTACGCTAAATGTAGCGTCAAATTATGGTGCTACCTTAATGAATTGCAAATTGAATGCAAATTGCTTGCCGTAAATATTAGGGTTACAAGGAATATAAAGAGCCAAAATGAAAGCAAACTGACTGTTAACGAGAAATTAGAAAATCAGCTTCCCACTGCCGCACCTTTTGTTCTAGTTGCCGCATTTGGATTGAAACGTCTGGCGTTTGATTTTGTGAGGGCTTATGAGATGGAAGCCCGCTTATGGCAAAGTTATCATTTGAGATATCAGCATTAACAAAACGCAATGCATTATGCATTTTAAGCTGGCGCAACTGCAGACTAAGGCTTCGAGAATCAAGTTCACTTTCAGATTCGGCTGGTGAATCCGTCACAACATTCATGTCAACAGTGGAATAACTTAAAGTATCACTAGTGATATGACTTTTTGCTTTGTCTTGCAATGAGAAAGTTTTAACGAGTAACAAAGCACTGCATAAAAATACAAATAACACTAAGTAAGCTCCACGCTTTAGCTCGTGATAATTAAAGGTTTGCTGAAATGTATGTCTCAGATGATTCATAGTAGCTTATATTCTCAGGGTCTTATTGCTTTTAAGGCTTGTTCCCAAGTGTCATCCATTGCCGTGATTTGAACTTGCGCATGAGCAAAGTCTTTATGTACTTGCATCACTTCCGAAAAAGCCAAGCGGCTTGATACCGCAACAATAGTATTAGCATCGGCATTATGACTGGAGTCTAGCTCGAGGCTTTCGAGCAAAACTTGTTCAAGCGCCTCATTGAAATATGCACCTCTATAATAAAATACAAAGCTAGGCTGCATATCCGCTTGTTCACTTTTGTTCTCACTTTGCTGAGACTGCTGTGCAAGCGTAAGGCTTGATTCCAAATCAATTTGCATGCTTGGTTCCCTGGCATCAGTTACTGGCATTTGACTATCTTGCGGCAAACCAATCGACAGCAGAGCAAGAATCAACAATGAGAAAAATGCCATTGATAAACCTAGAGCAACCTCAGTCATAGCTTGTGTGCTGGTATCCTGCATATATCTTATCCGCTACTAGTTTAACTATATACAGGCTTATGCAACCCTTAGGCTGATTTTTTATCACTGCACAACAAAATTTATAAACCTTTGCTATAAAAATTATGGAACCATTCAATCAATCAAAACCTGATATTTATGTAATGCTATTTCGAGTGGTTTTTAATTTTAGAGTCGGTATCTTGTGCGCTCACAATTCAGGAGTAGTCATGACTAGAAATAACCTTTTAAAAAGTATGGCAATTGCGACCGTTTTCATGTCTGTGCTCCCCGCACTCGTGTATTACGCAATGTATTTTAAAAATATAAAAGCAAACAAAAACCTTATCTCTCAACGTGAGTTAGGTATGTTCATTATGATTGCCTTAGTTGCCTCACTAAGCCATATTGGTGTAAGTTTTGTACAAAGCAGCGTAGCCATTGGTGGCGCTTTATTCATTGTGTCAGCTTTTATTCATTTGACAAAAATTGCTGCTCTCGTTTTGTTTTATTTAGCGTGTAAAACCGACGAATCTTTTGAAGCACAAGCAGAAGCATAAACAAAAAAAATTCCAAATCAGCCTATTTTTTAATATTAAATCGGGACAATCTTAGAAGAGCGTATATACTCCCCCGCAAAGGCGCACTAGGTGTGCGCCAGCTAGATGTGCCACTTCACACGGGAGTCAATATTTGAAGACCTTTTCATGCCAATGCGGAAACACCCTGTATTTTTCAAATACGAAATGCGTGCAATGTGGGCTCTTTTTAGGTTTCATTCCCGATATGCAGGAACTTAGCGCATTTACTAAAACGTCTAAGCACGTGATGTTGGCATCTAATAACGGCAAGGTATATAAGCCCTGCAAAAACTATTCAATTCACGATGTTTGTAATTGGATGGTAGAAATTGACGACCCTAACGACCTCTGTGTCTCTTGCCGTTTAACAGAAACCATTCCTAATTTAGATGAAGAAAATAATCGCCGGCTCTGGTTTTTACTGGAGCAGTCAAAGCGACGATTATTATATTCGGTTATAAAACTTAAACTACCTGTATCTAATCGTACAGAAGACCCTATTAACGGACTTGGCTTTGACTTTTTGCAAAATCAAACAGAAGACGAATTTGGCAATGAGTTATTTATAAAAAACTTTGTAACTACGGGCCACAGTAACGGCTTAATAACCATCAACATTGACGAAGCTGATCCTGCTAAGCGCATAAAGCTTCGGGAAAAAATGAAAGAAGGCTATCGCACCTTATTAGGGCATTTTCGACACGAATCTGGACATTACTATTGGGATCGCTTAGTAAGAGATAGTTATCGATTAAATGAATTTAGAGAGTTGTTTGGTGACGAGCGGCTCAACTATCAAGATGCCATGAGTAATTACTATGCTAATGGTCCAGCCGCTAATTGGCAGAAAGTTTGGATCAGCGCTTATGCCACTATGCACCCATGGGAAGATTTTGCCGAAACATGGGCTCATTACTTACACATGGTAGATACTCTCGAAACTGCCAATAATATTGATTTAAGTATTTCACAAGTCGAAATAATAAGCCCATATACCGCTACCAAGACACATAGCAAGCTTGATACGGAAATAAGTTTTAGCAAATTATATAATGACTGGTGTGCACTTACCGGAGTGATTAATTCGTTAAATAGAAGCATGGGGATGGACGATGCTTACCCCTTCGTTATCTCTATTACCGCCTTGAACAAGCTTCGCTTTGTGCATCAAGTTATTATGGAGCTCACCGAGCTTGACGAAAACATCCCCTCAGAATAATTTTTTTAGTCATGCTACTCTATATATCCATCTTATTATCAAGAAAGGAAAGTCATGGCGATTCGTTGGGGTAATTATAGAGTTTCACATTTACATGATGAACTTATCCAAAAAGCTGGCAAACCAAGAGAATACTCAAAAGATCTTTGCGATTATTTGTACGATCTATCTGATAGAGACATTAACGAGCTAAAAGCGGCGTCTGAGTCAGCAATTCATACTATGGGTATTACTTTTCGTGTTTATCACAAAGAAGAAGGCTCGATTGATCGCGAATGGCCTTTCGATATCTTACCTCGATTAATAGATGCTAAAGAATGGAAAGACATCGAAGCTGGCTTAAAACAGCGGGTCAAAGCACTCAATATGTTTATTGATGACTTGTACAACGACCAAAACGCCATAAAAGATGGCATTTTCCCTGCTGATTTATTAAAAAATTCTAAAAACTTCTTAAAAGAATGCAGAGGCTTTAGTCCTCCTCACGGCATTTGGGCGCATATCTGCGGCTCAGACCTAGTGCGTGATGATCAAGGTAAAGTGTATGTGCTTGAAGATAACTTGAGAGTGCCTTCAGGCGTATCATACATGCTTGAGAATAGACAAGTTATGAAGCGCGTATTACCTGAGATGTTTGCAAAATATAATATTCTACCCGTTGATGACTATCCGTCTGAGTTATACGACATGCTCGCAGAAATGTCTCCCCGTGATATTGAAGAGCCTGAAATAGTAGTACTCACACCCGGTATTTATAACTCTGCATACTTTGAACACGCCTACCTTGCTCAGCAAATGGGCGCAGAACTTGTTGAAGGCTCCGATCTTTTAGTGGAAGACGATGATTGTGTGTATATGCGCACCATCAACGGATTAGCGAGGGTAGATGTTATTTATCGTCGTATTGATGATTGGTTTATTGACCCAGAAGTTTTTAGCCCCGATTCAATGTTAGGAGTAAGTGGCCTTATACGAGCCTGGAAAGCCGGAAATGTCGCCTTGGCAAATGCGCCAGGCTCAGGCGTAGCCGACGACAAAGTAGTTTATGCCTACGTTCCGCAGTTAATCGAATATTATTTAGGTGAAAAACCGCTTTTAGCTAACGTTCCTACATACAAATGTAACAACAAAAAAGAACGCGACTACGTGCTCGAAAATATTGAAAAAATGGTAGTAAAACCCGCCAACGAGTCTGGCGGCTATGGCATGTTGATAGGTCCGCATTCAGATAAGAAAGAACATGATAAATTTCGAAAGTTGATTAAGAATGATCCGCGAAACTATGTCGCTCAACCCATGTTAATTTTATCTACCGCGCCAACATTAGTCGGCACTAAGGTTGAACCAAGACACCTAGACTTACGGCCTTTTGTTTTATCTGGAAGAGAGGTAAAAGTAACGGCTGGGGGCTTAACCCGCGTAGCCTTAGAAAAAGGTTCTACTGTAGTAAATTCATCACAAGGTGGTGGCAGTAAAGATACGTGGATAGTTCAAATGGAGGAGAAATAGCATGTTATCAAGAGTAGCAAATAGCTTATATTGGCTCGCAAGATACTTAGAGCGTGCTGAAAACACTGCACGTTTGATTAACGTTAATTCTCATTTACTATTAGACTTACCAACAAGCGTAAAGCTTGGTTGGGAGCCAATAATCGATATTTTGTCATTCCGTGATACCTTTTACGATACGCACGATAAGGCTGATGAAGCCAGTGTTATCCATTTTATGGTGACAGATAAAAAGCACTCTGGTTCTATCATTAGTTCACTCTCGTCAGCACGAGAAAATGCACGCACTGTGAAAGAAATTATTCCTAAAGAGGCGTGGGAGCAGATTAATGAGCTTTATCATTTTGTTAATGAAAACAACTCCAATGCCTTCAAACGTCGAACGCGATATCAGTATTTATCTAAAATTATATTAGTGAATCAAACCATAACAGGCTTACTGGCCGGCACCATGACACACGATGAAGCTTACTCATTTATGCGTATTGGACGTAATTTAGAACGTGCAGATATGTCTACTCGAATCATTGACGTACGTTCGGCATCATTGTTACCAGATGTTGAAAATGAGCTCGCTGCGTTTAGGAACATTCAATGGATGGGCGTACTTAAATCAATGACTGCTTATCAGATGTACCGGCGCGAAGTACGCGTAAGAATAAACAGGAAAGACGTGCTTGAGTTTCTGCTGCTTGAGTCTAGGTTCCCGCGTTCATTGATTCATGCCATAGAACAGGTAGAACGCTCCTTATCCGAACTGCCGCACAATAGAGCGTCAGTGGATAAAACGAGGTTACTGCGTAACTATTTACTTAATGCAAAACCCGCAACGCTTCTGCAAGACAAGCTACATGAATTTATTGATGATGTTCAAGCTGGCTTAATTGAGGTAAATGATAAAATTACCGAAAGCTATTTTTAAAAATGATAGTAATTTCATTGTTTAAATAACATGAAAAAAGATAAGCCGGCAACTTTGGAAACACGCCGGTGAATGTTGGGGCTTGAGTGCAAATTTTACCTCAAGCCCCAGCGCCCTTAGTTTTTCAACTCTCTCACATTGTCGCGACTTTCACGGTCAATAAAGCGCACGAAAGGGTCCACGGCAGCATATTTTGCAATGCCTTTTACCGTGAACGTAAGTTCATTATTACCATTCTCTAATAGATGCTTTTGACGATATATGATTTCATTCTCTTGTGAGAAATCATCTGGGTCTTCGCTAAACAATACGATATCGACATAATCGGAAAAGACTTGTTCAGTTTCCTCGCCTTCACTGTTTGCCGAAAACTGGCCAGTATTAATATTCAAGCTCACCTCATACTCGCCATTACCTCTATCTGCTATCTCCGCGTCATTCAAGCGTATGTCGTACAAAGTAATTTGTGAAAACTGCTGTTCAATAAAATTGTAGTCCTCAGCTTGTGACTGCGCTTTTATTGCCTCGAGTAAGTCTAAGGTAGTGGGCTGCACGTCGTTTGAAAACTTATACTGCTCAATCAACTGTGCCAACGCCAGATTTAGTGCACCAATACCTATGCGGTCAGCAATTGCCATCATCACCACTGAGCCTTTACGATAATGAATATACTGCTGATTTTCAGCACGCATAAACGGCATCTCACCAATACTCTCTTGAGTCCGACCGCGTAAATAGCTATCGAGCTCAAAGGTTAAGAATTTGCGAATTTTATCCTCACCATACTTTTCCTGCATCACAAGTAAAGCAGCATATTGCGACAAAGCTTCAGACATAATCGCACTGCCCTGGACGTTTGCTGCATTGAGTTGATGCCCAAACCACTGATGCGCCACCTCATGTGCGGTAATATAATACACAGGGTCGATATTAGTTTTATCACGCAAATCGGTAATAAATCCAATTCGCTCTGAATATGGCACTGTATTGGCAAAGCTTTGCGCAAAACTACGATAGCCTGGGAATTCAATAATCCTTAATTGACGATGTTGGTAAGGACCAAAGGCCTTGCTAAACAGATCTAGTGAATCTTTGGAGGCCTCAATCATACGATCGATATTCCAAGCATGATCGCGATGATAATAAACTGCAATTTCCACCCCATTATGCATGGCGCTTTTTACTTTAAGATCAGCCGACATTATGTTGAAAAAATTCACCATCGGCGCATCCATTTCGTAGCGAAAGTAGTTACGGCCTCCATCAGCCCAATATTTCTCTAAATACCCTGGGGCTATAGCGATTTGATTTTCGCTAGTTGAAATCGTCGCAGAAAAATCGATTAAACCAACATTAGGTCCAAAGAAACTTTCGTTATAACGACTACTATCTTCTAGATCATAGGCGCGTCTGGGTGGCGGTAGGTCGCGTTTGCGACGCTCATGCTTGTCGCCTAAATACGTTTGTGTATTCACGCCAAAGGTAGGTAACAACTCAAAGTTGTTAATGAAGGTGCCATTGGCAACCAAAGTAGTGTCCTCTCCTCGGTCTTTAAAGCCAAAATGCTGCCTTATTAAGCGCACCTCACCCTCTACTTTTTCGCCAGGGGCTAATGCTTCCTCAAATACAAACCATGCACTATCAAACTTTTCATCAAAGTCTTGTAGCTTGCCACCTGGGATAGTAATAAATATATCTGATGAGTATCTTGGCAAATTCACTAAAAAGCGTTCAATCGGCTCTTGCGTGCGATTGAATAAAGTCATCGAAGCCATCAACTCTAGCTTGCGTTGCTCCGGAAAAATCGCAACGTCGATGTCCATTGCGGTGAGCATAGGCACCGGGGCGTCTTCAAACTCAGCATACTTGCGCTCATACTGCGCGCGTAAATCCATACCGTCGTCATTAGAGATAAATTGGTTGGTCACCGTGGTGTTAAAGTGGATAATGGTTCCAAGGCCAATAAACAGCACTGTACCGGTGATCACCAGTCCACGACCTGCCGGCCCAAGATGATAGCTCAGCATGCTTAGGCGGCTTTTTAAAGAGCTTTCTGGGCCCCGTTGCCACATAGCAAAGCTAATAGCACTAAATACCACCGCAAGTGCGCCCCAATAAAGCATATAATAGTGTTGCGTTGTTAAAAACCAGCCATAACCGTTCATGTCTGAGTACTGCATGATAGGCGCCTGACCATAGTTGAACATGTTATGTTCTAAGCCTATCTGACTAAATGCGAGGGATACAAAAAAGAAGCCTACAAAAATCAGCATGCCCACGTATTTACCAGGGCTAAGGGCTTGAATCATAAACGCTAACACTACGAGTAAAATCCAAGGTAAGGCTTGGAAATATAACAAGGACACAAAGTACTGCGTAAAGTCTAATTGTATAAAGCCGCTCCCTATTTGATACATCACCGTCACTAACATGCCTACTGCAAGTACCGCTAATATAACTAAACTCACCGCTATAAACTTTGAGAGCCAAAAGGTCACATTGCTGACCGGCATACTGTCAATTATATCCCCCATACCTACGCTACGCTCACGCCACACGACTTCTGCGCTGTAATAGGTAATGATAATAATTAATGCCAAACCAAAGGCACCTTGGATCATCTCTACCATGAACTGTGTAAGCGGCCAATTTGGTGCACCATAAATACCTGGAGGATCAACTAATTGTGCAATTAATGAAAAACTACAGAACAACATTAACAACGCAAATGCTGGCGATAAAAACACTTGTTTCATTTCAAACTTAACCCGTGCACTAAACTGTTGGGTTGGACTGACGCTTGAATACGTATAGGCAATATTATTATTTAGAAGGTTAGCATCTACCGCGCTCTGACTCGTTTTTTTCGATGACGGCTTTTGTAAACTCAAAGGTGAAAACAATCGACCTAAACCAAAGAGTAATATCAAACCTAAGCTTAGCCAAAGCGCTCTGTTAAACAGCACAGTTTGACTTAAACCTACTACTTGTGAATTACGCTCAGAAGGTGTCCAATAGCGCACTACATCGCCATATACGTTAAGGCCAAAAGGGTCTAATAAGGCGAGCCATTCACGCTGGTCAGGGTCAGTGAATACTTGTCCGCTGATGACGTAAAGCATAAAGATGCCTAATGCGACTAAGTATACCGCCATCATATTTTGGAATCGTAAAGCGGCTGCATAAAAAATACTCGACAGCACAAACAGAGTGGTGACTGAAAATATGAAATAAGGAGCTAAATAATATAAAAGAGAGGTATCGCCCATGCGCTCTTGATCTAGCCAAGGCATAAACGAGCCAATAAGCATGGCTAAAGGAATCATTGCAAAAACGGTTAAACAAACCAAATAGGCACCTAGAAATCGCCCTAATTGATATTGAAAGGTTGATAGCGGCTTGCTAATAACAATTTCATTCATGCCGCTTAACTCGTTTCTCATTGCTGTATTAGCAACAAAATTCACTACTAAGAACATACCAAACACACCAAACACCAAGAGTGTTTGTGCTATTGCGTAAGGGCTGTTGATATTAACATTGGACGAAGCACCAATTTGCACCTCTTCAATCACCATCGCTAAAAATGGTAGTAGGAAAAATACTAAACTCGTCACAATAAATGAGGGTTGCTTAACGAAATAGCGCCATTCAAATCGCATCATTTTTAAAAGCATGATGAGCTCCTATGCTGCACTAGATTGGATAGGTGATCGCGCTTTAGAGAGCGTATTAAAGTACACATCCTCTAGTGTAGCAGGCGCATCTTCAAAGCCCTCAGGCTGAGTATCGGATACCACATGCAAAACGGTACGCCCAGCAAACAGACGGGTAGACAAAATTTCGATGTCGCTCGATATCTCGTCGACTTCATAAGGTTGCACCGTTTTACGCCAAATTTTGCCCTGCAGACTTTGTGTCACGCTAATTGGATTGCCTTGCAGTAAAATTTTGCCCTGTCCTAGCACCGCCATATCTTCACAAAGCTCCGAAACATCATCCACAATATGTGTCGATAATATAATGACTTTGTCGCGCCCTAAACTCACTAACAAATTATGAAAACGATTACGTTCTTCTGGATCAAGTCCAGCAGTCGGCTCATCAACAATTAATAAATCTGGGTCGCCTAATAATGCTTGCGCAATCCCAAAACGCTGACGCATACCGCCAGAAAATCCGCTAACCGCGCGCTTTCTAAATTGAAATAAATTGGTATGTGCTAACAAACCATCCACGGCTTCTTTGCGCTGCGCTTTATTTTCAATCCCTTTCAAAATAGCGAGATGGTCAAGCAAGTCATATGCACTTATACGCGGATATACGCCAAAATCTTGTGGTAAGTAGCCTAAACGCTTACGCAATTCATTAGGCTCCTGCAGCGCATCTAAACCGTCAAATGTGATGGTTCCCGAATCAGGTTGTTGTAAGGTAGCGATAGTCCGCATTAAACTCGATTTCCCCGCACCATTAGGGCCGAGCAATCCAAATAGTCCTTTTGAAATATTCAAATCTACATTTTTTAAGGCATGAACACCGTTAGAATAGGTTTTTGACACGTGGCTGATACTAAGCATAAACAGTTCCTTGTTGCTAAATAATTTGCGGGAGCAATAAACAAGAAACTATCAAGCTTTATTGCAAAAGAGAAACCTTTTAATAGGCTTGGCTAAAAAAAGCTTGTTACAAAATGTGTTTACGTAAAAATATGACGGGCAATCATGTTAAAAAGCAAATCTAGTCTAACTTGACTCTGCGAAGCAACTTCACCACCCGATATTCAAGCTCTTTAGGCTGAAAGGGCTTAGCTACGTATTCATTTACACCAGCCTTAATTGCGCTAAGCACCTTCGTTTTATGGTTGGTGGCTGTATGAAAAAAGAATGGGCTAAGTTGCTTGCATAAGGTCGGTCTTAATCTTTTTCTAAACCTCGATATCAACAAACTTAAAGATAATATAACAAACGCGGCTTTGCGCCAGCTTGTGAAAACGATATAGTCGTATGAATAAGCATTGCATAAAACGTTAAATCACAGTTTATCTAAGATAAAACTTGCCTTAATAAGGAATCAAGCTCGATGCAAAACTTGAAAGGCCTCTACCAGATCACCACAGATAGTAAGCTGTCGTTCGATCAAAAAATGGAGGCTCTACTCCAGCTTGGTTTAAATTACTTTAACCTTGAACTTGCGATTATAAGCAAGATAGATGACGATATTTATACAGTCCTTCATGGCATCTCACCTGACAACTCACTTGTTGTTGGTACTACTTTTCCAGTAAGTGATACCTATTGTTTGCACACCTTAGCGACAAATAACGCCTTGTCATTTGATCATGCTGGCAAAAGTAATATTGCAAATCATCCATGCTACCTTAACTTTGGTTTGGAAAGCTACGTTGGTGCCCCTTTGTGGGTCGAAGATAAACGATATGGCACTATTAATTTTTCAGCCGCCTCTCCAAGAACCGTTCCATTTAGCAAGGAAGAACATGACTTTATAGAGTTACTCTCACATTGGGTTGGTAATGAAATAGCCCGTCATGAAAAAATAGTATTGTTGCAAGAACAACAAAAAACAATGCGACGCCAACAAGATATTTTAGAACAAATGGGCCAATTAGCTGG
>Ga0307981_1001619_pt1 | contig 19714 bp, 14 predicted proteins | sample OrgLakmetagen987_FD_201849 | JGI IMG/M metagenome (GOLD analysis project Ga0307981, IMG submission 201849) | Saline water microbial communities from Organic Lake, Antarctica - #987 | ecosystem: Environmental > Aquatic > Non-marine Saline and Alkaline > Saline | place: Antarctica: Organic Lake... | reverse complement strand
AATGCAATGCACCACCACCAATTTAGCATCCTCTTTCTTAGCGAGGTATTGAGCCTGCAAAAGCGCTCTTCTTGATGACTCGGTGTAGTTAACACCGACGACTATTTTTTTATATCTAATCATAATTCTAATTTTAAAAACACTGACTTAATTTTTACACATAGAAGGCACGGACAGATTCTAAATAACGTAAGAAACACCCTCTAAATTCTCACAAAATGAATCTTGCTGATCCGTTTATGTAACCTAGCTACTACTCTTTCTTATCCAATAGCGAACCGTAGGCAGATCGTCCATCGCTGACAATAGGGTGATCACCCCATAGCGATGCTGTAAATACTTCGCTATAAATTGCTGAATGGAAAACGTATCTCACTTATCAAAACCTAGAATATCACTTTCTTTGAAAGAGAAAAAATGGAACCCTTACCTAGTCGGAGTTGGGATAGGGATACTCAGTTGGCTCGCCTTTCTCAGCGTGAACAAGCCCATGGGGATGTCCACTGAGGTGTCTAAATTTTCTGGTTGGGTCACGGGGCTGTTTGCTGGCTCGGAAACGGTGACTAATAATGCCTATTGGTCGAGCAAGGTCCCAGCCTTTGGATATAGCACGGTGTTTCTTCTGTTCACCGCTGTAGGGGCGTTTATTAGTGCCAGACTTGGACGAGATATTGTTTTTGAAAAGGTCCCAGATGTTTGGCGGGCCTACCAAGGACCAAGTGTGATGAAACGACGCCTATTCCGTCTTCGGTCTGGTGGATGTTTCTCCCGATTATCTCCATTTATATTTTCATGATTATCGAAAGAAAACAACGAAATACCTAAGACAGCGATTACAATTTTTTTATTTTTCCTAAATCTATAAACACAACACGAACAAACAAAACTATGAACACAACACGAACAAACGAAAATCTGCAAACAGCGCTCGGTATGGAATTGACCGCTATGCACCAATACCAGCTACACGCTGCCGTTCTCGACGATTGGGGGCTAAGCCTGCTTGCTTCCAAAATGCGGGAGGAGATGGCAGAGGAGTTGGGTCACTCGAACGATTATATTTCAAGGATTATTTTCTTGAAGGGCAAGCCGCAATTGATCATGGCTAAAACTCCGGTTCCCGCTCCCTCTCTTGTAGAGATGTTCGAGAGTGATCTATGTGATGAAAAAGAGGCGCTCGAATTTTACACAAAGGCTTCGATCGAGGCTTCCGAAGATCAGGATATTGGCTCCCGCACGCTTTTTGAGCGAATCGCATTGGACGAAGAAGGGCATATGAGTTGGCTGGAGTTGCAACTCGACCTGATCCAGCGCATCGGCGAACGCGCTTATGTCGCTAAGCAAATGCCATCGCCTGGGCAGGCTGAGGAGTAACCACAACCAACTAAGTCGTGATCAGAGTTTATCTTGCCGCAACCTTAGCGCGTTGGTGATGACGGACACCGAGATGAAACTCATTGCTACACCTGCGATGACCAATCAACGAAACAAAGACAAGCAACTATCATGAATCGATTATCAAATAAAGTAGCCATCATCACTGGAGGATCTCTTGGGATAGGGAAAGCCATTGCTCAGCAGTTTGCCAAGGAAGGTGCCCATGTGATTATTACCGACGTGCTCGAAGAGGAGGGCAGGGCGACAACGCAGGAGATCAATGATGCCGGAGGCAAAGCTGATTTCTTCCGCCTTGATGTTTCCGATGCCAGCGTAGTCGAGGAATGCTTCAAGGCGGTACACAACAAATGTGGAAGCATCGACATCCTAGTAAACAATGCGGGAATCTCTGGCGTAGACAAACCAACTCACGAAGTGACTGAAGAGGAATGGGACAAAGTGATCAACGTGAATGTGAAGGGAGTGTTTCTCTGCACTAAGTATGTCATCCCCTATCTTCAGGAGGCTGGCGCAGGCAGCATCATCAATCTATCGTCGATCTACGGGCTCGTGAGTGCTCCAGACCTCCCTGCTTACCATGCCTCGAAAGGTGCGGTCACTCTCATGACTAAGACTGACGCACTTTTCTATGCGAAGGAAAGGATTCGGGTGAACTCTATCCACCCTGGCTTCATCTGGACGCCGCTAGTCGAGGAGTTGGCCAACCGATCACCGGAAGGTCCCGAGAAATTCCGCGAAAATCTCGACCGCGACCATCCCATTGGGCATATCGGAGCTCCGGAAGACATCGCCTGGGGAGCTGTCTATCTCGCCTCTGACGAATCCCAGTTTGTGACCGGCAGCGAACTCGTTATCGATGGCGGATACACAGCTCAATAGTGAATTCTTTGATAGTTTTTTGGCTCTCCGTCAGATACGCATGACGGAATAGGGACCCTTTCTTTAATTATTTTAAGAATAGCTAAATCTTAGAGTCTGATTTTTAGGACGGATGAGCTGCGGTAGGGTTTGATCGCCGCGTTAACCGCTTTTACGGTTAGCCATTCAGCTATCTAATGGGCTAACGACACCTCTGTTGATTAGTCTAATCGTGTTCCATTATCGATGGAACCTGAGTTCTAGGGCTAAGGTGAACTGTGGCTAGATCAATAGTGACTTATACCATTTGAATAGTTAGTGTGGATTAATAGCAAAACAAGATAGTAAGGGCAAAGGGGTCGGTCCTATAATTTAGAATAGTCGTAGATGGTTAGCCCTTATGCTATATGCAATAATGGATTCATAGGTTCTAAATATGAATAAAAGACAGACAATATATGAATACACAGATTAGTCATTCAATGATCTTAGCAAGTCCGAGTTCGGTTTACTTCGTTTCTCCCACAAGCAAGGTGGTTAGAGCCAATCTAACACAGGTCAGCTAGCTCTAAAAGACAACATACGAGCACGATACTAGAATCCCTGGGCCAAATTAATCAAGCGTAGTTTGATCGGTAGCATCAAATAAAGTGCCAGGCCATATATTAAGGAATTCCAGACGACTCGGGTTCCATAGTCTGTAAATTTTCTTTCGGAAGCTACACTGAAATACTTCTTTTAACTGCAAGCTCACTTGACTCGTCTACGCAAAACAACGAGCATCATCAATCCCGAGATAACTAAGACAGACGAGGTTGGCTCTGGAATTGGTGTAGCCACGAGAGTCGTAAGAGTCGATCCGCTATCGCTAAAGCGTAGTCCGCTGGTGTAGCCGCCGTCCGTAGCTTGGATGTCGTTTTGATCGAGATTCATGATGTTAGCCATCGCGCTACCTCTGAGACTAGCTCCGTTACCAAAGTCAATCGTGGGACTGAGCAGATTTCCCGCAAAATTCGAGTTTGCTCCTAAGTCAATCGTAGTACCAGCCAGCCAGAAAAGGCCGTAATTGTCGGCGGTTGCCCCATCAGCCTCGTTAATAAATTCCACGCTTGAGTTAGCACCCATTGTGAAGGTGGTGCCCGCCCGGAATATCCAAGCGGCGCCGGTCTGGCCTTGGGCGTCGAGTGTAAAGGTTTTGCCGGCTGCTGTAGCCGCCGTTGTTCCTAAATCATAAGTCCCTGGAGTGTAGGTCCTAATCCCACCGATGGTGGTCGGGGTGCCGTCCGCAGCGATGTTGGACAGACCGTCAAACGCCCGTTGGAAATCTGTTTGATTCTGAGCAGTGGTCGCTAATGTTTGACCGCCGCCTATCTGCCCAGCATCTGTAAAAATGTGGTTGCCAGCGCCCCCTGTTGTACCACCAGGCGCCCCCAGATCTCCTCCGTAGATCAACGTCGAACCGACGGTGTTGGTCGCTGCGGTTCCCGCGGAAGTGGCCCCGCCCATTATTGCATAGGTGTCCATCGAACCAAGAATACTAGCCGCCCATGAATTGGGGGCTAGGGCTAGGGATAGGCAAACGGCTAACCCTAATGCATTTAAGCGGAGTGTAGGTAATTTCGAATTTTGAATAGTCATAGAATTGTTTAAGTTGCCTTGGCTCTTCCATCAATTTCCAACGAATTTGATGTGAGCCAGTAGTTGATCAGTCAGGCGTTTTCAATAAATTCGCTTTATGTCAAGATTAATTTACTTTGTTTCAAGAAATTAGGCCTTGGCTCTAGTTAGAGGCATCCCTAATGTAATCACCTGCGCTTTGCACGTCTTGGCCGAGCCCCCGACAGTTGCGCAGCTTGCGCTAGAAAGGATGAATAATGCGGAGGCGAGGAGGAGTATGATTTGATTTAGATTCTTTTTCATGGTTGTTGTGGTTGTTGTTGTTGTTGTTGCGGATTAAATTAGCCGCACATGCGCCCTATTGCTATGGGGTATAACCCTACTTGATTGCGTAATGATCTAGCGATTTTAGATGCGAGAAGCCCCCTTATGGAGTGCTTATTGCAGTTGGTTGTCTTGGGCATGGCATTGAGTAAAGCATCGAAGGAAGATTACTCTTCCTCGGTATCTATCTTGGCCTTATCGGCTTCAGCTTCGGCGTCTACTTTCTTCATCTCGGCATCTAGTTGCGCTTGCCTGGATATCTTGTCGGCCTCGATTGAAGCTTTGTCGACCTCAGCGTTCCTGTCGATCCGTTCCGTGGCTTCCTTGGCGGAGGAATCCACTTCGTCCTTAAGATCATCGATCTCGTTCTCCGCTGCCTCCTTCTTGTCATCAATGGCTGCCTTCTTCTCGTTGCATCCAACTATTAGGATCAGGATCGCTGGAGCAGCGACTAGAGCCAGCAGGGTATATTTTAGTTTCGTTTTCATAATTTGGTTTGGCCGCCAATCTTTCAGCAATCATTTGCTCAGGATTGGTTGACAGATGAATATTCTCAGGTTTTCGCGATGAATGCCATGGGGTGAAACCCTACCGTAGAGAGAGGCGAAAAAAGTGGGTCAGAGATCGTAAGCATTCGGTGTCTGAAATGGCTAATGATAACCCTTAGATAAAAACACACCTAAATGAACGCGTCCATTTAGGTGAGTGCCTTGTTAATGATCACTGCACCTACCGTGCGTGTTGATTATTAGTTGAAATAATGATGGCTTCTGTCCGCAAAAGAAGTTAAAAAAATAGAGTATCTTTAAGTCTATATCGATATCTCTCTGGCTGGATGATCTGGTCACCCACATAGAGAGTTGTATCTCTTCGCGAATTAGGTTACTAAATAGATAAATAGAAATGGGTAACAAAAAATCAGCTACTGGAAAAAAGACGACTCGGAAAACACCGAAGCGGTCCGACGGGAAGTCAGCATCGCCGAAGGATGAATCGACTACGGGATGTGAATCTCTCAGCGAACAGGGGGAACGAAATGACAGTGGCTCTGGTGGGTTTCCTATTGTCGGTATCGGAGCCTCGGCCGGAGGACTGGAAGCGATGGAGAAATTTCTACATGGTCTGCTACCTGAAATGGGAATGGGTTTCGTGATCGTCACTCACCAGCGTGCCGGTCATGTCAGCTTGCTGCCAGAGATCCTCTCCAAGGCCACGAATCTTACGGTGGTGCCTATCACCAATGGCATGAAGGTCCAGGCGGGGCGCATCCACGTCAGCCCTCCAGGAGTGCAGGTTACCCTTCATCAGGGGCGCTTGCATTGCGCCGAGAATACCACCAGCCTGGCTCAGCATCTACCGATCGATGAATTTCTGCGCTCGCTGGCCGCCGACCAAGGTAAACAGGCGATCTGCGTGATTCTCTCTGGCACTGGCACCGATGGCACGCTGGGAGTGAAGGCGATCAAGGCTGCTGCGGGAATGGCGATGGCTGAGGATCCGCAGGTGGCTGCGTACTCCGGTATGCCCAACAGCGCTATTGCCACTGGCTTGGTTGACTATGTGCTACCGCCAGAAGAAATGCCTGCGCAACTGCTCGCCTATGTTGAAGGGTCCTCTATTGCTGGCAGCGAAGCGGTGATTGTGCCGCTGGAGCCGCTGAAGGAGATCTTTCAGCTCATACGCTCGCGTACTGGAAATGATTTTTCGAACTACAAGGGGAACACAGTGCACCGCCGAATCGAACGGCGGATGAGCGTTCATCAGATTAAGGCACCTTCCGGCTACGTTCGCTTTTTAAGCGAGAATCCTGCGGAGATCGATTTGTTGTTCAAAGAACTATTGATTAGTGTGACTAGTTTCTTCCGCGATGAGGCCGCGTTCGAGTCGCTGGCGGCTGGCCCATTGACGGAGCGTCTCGAATCCCTCGAAGAAGGCGGAAAATTTCGCGCTTGGATACCCGGTTGCGCCACTGGCGAGGAAGTTTACAGTCTTGGTATTCTTCTGGCTGAGTGTATGGATCGTGTCAAGCGGCAGTTCGACGTGCAGATCTTCGGCACGGATCTGGATAGCGAGGCAATCGATACCGCCCGGAGAGGTTGCTATCCTGACGGGGTCACCGCTGACATCTCCACCGAGCGTCTCAAGCACTGGTTTGTTCACGAGAATTCGAAATATTGTGTTCGTAAAAAACTCCGTGAAATGACGGTGTTTGCTCCGCAGAACGTGATCCATGATCCCCCGTTCACGCGGCTCGATTTCCTTTCCTGCCGCAACCTAATGATCTATCTGGACGCAGATCTACAGAAGCGTTTGATCCCGATGTTCCATTACGCACTCAAGCCCGGTGGTATCCTGTTTCTGGGGCCGTCGGAAACGGTGAATGATTTCTCCAGTCTTTTCGAAGTGATTGACAAGAAATGGAAAATCTATCGACGCAAGGAGACCGATGCTAATTCTGGGCGGCTTCCGCAATTCTCGATCAAGACGCCCGTCATCGCCAATCGAGCGGACAACATGAATATGATACAGTCTATGCCGGAGCGCCAGACTGGGTTGGCGATCGTGCGTTTGTTGCTGGAGCGCTTTTGCCCAGCAAGTGTCGTGGTGAACGAGCATGGAGAGATCGTTTACCTCAGCGGGCGAACTGGGGATTATCTGGAACCCGCCACGGGCCGACCGCGCATGAATGTTCTCGAAATGGCCAGCAAAGGGCTACGAACCGAATTGGGAGCTGCGCTGCGCAGAGCTACTTCCTCTGATGCGGACATAGGAGTGGTCCACGCCAGTGTGCGGGTGCTAAGCAATGGTGATTTCACCAGAGTAAACGTCTCGGTGACAAGGATTCTCGAGCCAGTAACGCTTCGCGGACTGTACCTGATTACCTTTAGCCCAACTGAGGCGGACTCTGAGGTGTCTGCCACTTCCTCACCGCCGGCCGACCATGAAACCGCTGCTCCGGTGGGTGATAACGCGGTGCTTGAGCTGGAGTTACGCCACACTCAGGAATCCCTTCAGGCCACTATCGAAGAGTTGGAAACTTCAAACGAGGAGCTCAGTTCGGCCAACGAAGAGCTGCAATCGACCAATGAAGAGATGCAGAGTTCCAACGAGGAGCTGGAGACGGCACGCGAAGAACTGCAATCGCTGAACGAGGAGATGACCACCGTCAACAACGAAATGGAGTCGAAGATCGAGGCACTGGCCAACGCCAACGACGACCTTGAAAATCTGCTCAACAGCACCGAGATCGCTACCCTGTATCTAGATGGCGATCTGAACATCAAACGCTTCACCCAGCGGACTAGTGGCATTTTTAACCTTATCCCTTCGGACATTGGCCGGCCCCTCGGTGATCTGGCGTCTAGCCTGTGCTATGATCAGCTGGATGCCGATTGCCGGAGGGCGATCGAAACCCTCAAATCTAGCGAGGCTGAAGTGGTCAGTCAGGATGGCCATTGGTATCTGATGCGGATCATGCCTTACCGGAAAGCGGAGAACTTGATCGATGGGGTAGTGCTGACCTTAGTGAACATTGATAAAATCAAGAAGAGTCGTAAACAGCGGGACTATTATGAAGCGATTGTCGAGACCGTCCGGGAACCGCTGGTCATCCTCGATAAGGAATTCAAGGTGGTTTCCTGCAATCGCGCCTTTTACGAAACATTCAAGACCCGGTCCAAGCCGACCGAGGGTGAGTCGCTGTTCGAGATCGGCGGTGACAAATGGGAGATTCCGCAGTTACGCAGTGCGCTGGAAAAGGTCATTGAGACCAATAAGAAGATTGAGAATTTTCGCGTGGAAGCGGTATTTCCTAGGATAGGTAGTCGCGTGTTTATGCTCAATGCCCGTCAAATACCTATGGAAGTAGGAATAGCTCCGCTGATCTTGCTGGCTATGGAGCCAGCCGAGAAGGAATCCTGAAACGAGAGATACACTAACCCGATGACTAAACTATGAATCAGCCTGAAAACAGTCCCATGAGCTTCCGAAGTGATGGGCCATCACGCGCACTTCGCAAACGTGCTGAGTCTCTGCTGAACAAAGCGGGGAAGGATGTTGACACAGTCCTCTGGGGGGACATCAAGGCGCTGGTGCACGAACTTCAGGTGCATCAGGTGGAACTTGAATTCCAGAATGTGGAGCTCCGCGAAGCTGAATCAAAATTGAGCGAATCTCGCGATCACTACAGCGATCTCTACGATTTTGCACCAGTAGGTTATCTGACGATTGAAGCCGATACAAAGATTATAGAGGCCAATCTAACGACCGCTAAGATGCTCGGAGTGAACCGCGGAGACTTGATAAGCAGCAAGTTTTCGGACTTCGTTGATCGAGATGCGCAGGACGAGTTGTATATCTTCCGCCGCAAGGTGTTCGCTTCCAAAAAAGTGTCTAACTGCGAGTTGCTGATCCGCAGGGCTGACGGAACTACACGGAATGTCCGGCTACAATGCGCTGCCGCCTCAACGACAACTTCTGGCAAGGCCAGTTGCCACGCCGCGCTGATTGATATCACCAGCGAGAAAGAAGCGGAGGAAGAGCTGCGTATTCAGGAAGACTGGAATCACGCGATACTGAACGCCGCGGTTGATGTCATTATCACCATCGATCAGCAGGGAGTGATCGTCGCGGCAAATCCGGCCACGGAAAAAATCTTCGGCTATTCTCCAGCTGAAATGGAGGGACAAAACCTGAGCATGCTGATGCCCTCACCCGATCGGAAAAAACACGACGGTTATCTTGCCAATTATCAGAAAACCGGGGAAGGCCACGTCATCGGTGTCGGCCGGGAAGTGACTGGTCGGCGCAAAGATGGCTCGACGTTTCCAGCAGATCTCGCAGTCGGCGAGGCCGATCAGATGGGTTACTATACCGGCATCATTCGTGACATCAGTTTTCGAAGCCGGATGAAGGAAGAGGCAAGAAAGAAGCATGACTTTTCCGAGAGCCTAATTGAAGCAACTCAGAGCATCATTCTCGTGTTGGACTGCGAGGGACGGGTCGTTCGCTACAATAAGGTTCTTGAGCAAATTTCCGGCAGATCTCTCGTGGAATGCGAGGGGAGCGACTGGTTCGAAACTTTCCTGCCGGTGGAGGATCAGAGCCAAGTTCGCGAGTTGTTCCGGAGCGTGACCTTGGTGAGCCCGACTTCCACGAATATCAACTCTATAGTGACCCCTTTAGGGAGACTGAGAAAGATAGAATGGCAGTCTGCGCCGCTGCGAGATGCCGAGGGTAGTGTTATCGGTATTGTCTGCAGTGGCACGGACGTCACGGATCGACTGCTCCTGGAGCAGGAGGTCTTTCGGGCTTCCGAAGAGGAAAAAGTATGTATCGCGCAGGATCTTCATGATGGACTGGGTTCACTTCTCATTGGGATTAGCTACCTCTTCGCCTCGATGGTCGAAGATCTACGTCGCGGAAAAGCAGTCGAAGCCAAAGCTATTAAACGGGTTACGGACAGCCTCGCAGAGGCGAACGACCAGGCGCGTGATCTCGCCCACGGGTTAATAGGGATCAGTGACCAGCCCAATGCCTTGCCGGGTGCTATTAAACGATTGATTGACTGGGTAAGATCCACTTCAAATTTGGCGTGCCGTTTCAAGGCACCGAGCGATATCATCATGATTACCAACACGGTAATCGGCAACCACGTTTTCCGAATTGCTCAGGAGGCGGTGAATAACGCGATTAGGCACAGCGGTGCCAAACTTCTGACTCTCCGGATCAAGCCTTTGGAAGACGGCCGCTTCGCTCTCACGGTGTTGGACAACGGTAGTGGATTCGATCTGGAGAAATTATCGGATCGAGGTATCGGTCTGCGGACGATGCAGTACCGGGCTCACGCGATAGGGGCGATGCTTAGGATTAAAAGACGCAAAAAGGGAGGAACCCGGGTGGAGTGTCTATTTTCTAATCGCTTAGGTCCCGAGACGCCATAACAAAGCGACCGTTCGATGCCACCGGGTTCATCGGCAGATTCTTGCAGACCAAGCACTGGTGCGCTACGTAGAATGGTGTGGCTACCGATGTGGGAGCACACGGCAGGCGGACCGGGCGATCATGAGTTCCTCGTCCGTGGGGATGACTCGCACTGCAGTCCGCCCGGCGTCACTAGAGATTACTTGCGCAGATTCTGCATTGCGTTGCACGTCCAGCTCGATGCCGAGGAATCCAAGACCATCACAAATACGTTCGCGTACGACCGATGAGTTCTCGCCGATACCACCGGAAAAAACCAAGGTGTCTAATCCACCGAGCACTGCAGCGAAGGACCCGATCCACTTTTTAGCCTGATAACAGAACATCGCGACTGCTTCCGCGGCTCTCACATCGGTCGCTTCAATTGCGAGTAGATCGCGTAGATCAGAACTAGTTTCTGAAATACCGATTAGTCCAGACTCTTTGTTCACCATTGTTTGAAATCCATCCGCCGTCATTTTCTCCTCACTAGCGAGGTAGCTGAACAAGCCGGGATCTAGATCGCCGGAGCGGGTGCTCATCATCAAGCCAGACGCAGGGGTGAAGCCCATGCTGGTGTCGATGCTTTCGCCCTTCGCTACGGCGGCAAGACTTGCTCCGTTTCCAAGGTGAGCCAAGATCACACGCCCTTTGGTTGCCGCTGGATCGCCGAGACGTGCGAGCTCCTCCATCAGGTAGGAATAGGACAGGCCGTGGAAGCCGTAGCGCTCTACGCCTTGTTGCGAATAGCGGCGTGGGATAGGGAGTGATTTAGCCACCCGTGGCATGTTTTGGTGAAAAGAGGTGTCGAAGCAGGCGAACTGTGAGAGATCAGCATGCCTGTTTTGAAACGCTTCAATCAGCATGATTTCCTGCGGCAGATGCTCTGGAGCGTATGGTATGAGACTACGCAATTCGGCGAGTAAATTAGTCGTGATAGGAGTGGGTGCGGTATGCTTCATCCCGTGCACCACGCGGTGACCGACCGCTCGTATCGAAGGGAAGCAAGGATGTTCCGAAAGCCATTTCAACAAAAATTCTGCGGCCTTTTCAAAATCGCAGCTTGGAATAGGAATAGGATTATCGACTGGTGACTCGCTAGAGGTATCTGAAACCAACATCTCCATGCCTTGCAAACCGCCTCGATCGATTTTTCCAGAAAGTTGGCGAGCCATAGAGATTTCGTCGTAAACTGAAAAGCGGATACTTGATGAGCCAACATTGATGATGAGAAGATTAGAGGACGTAAATTTCACACCACACTCTGGACTTTTAGGCAAACCGCAACTATGGGGTCTTTACCCCATATCGTGATTCAGGAACGCATGTATGATGTTGAAAATATAATTGCCTGTAAAAACGAAAAGAGCTAACTTCAGACTAAAGCTCTATTTACGGGTATAAAATTTTAACTACATGAAATACAAAAACCCACACATGTTTAAAGACTACCAGGACGCGCTCCTACGGTATCTCAAGGATGCTCCTGATTGTAATCTGGAAGAAGCCAACAAACTGGGTAAGCGGGCGCTTGATCTCGGAATGGAGACGCTGGATCTGGCGAAATTGCATCAGGAATCACTGATTGCATTGGTCTTTAAAACTTCACTAGTTGATGTTTTTGAAGAGATGACCCTTTTGGCAGGAAACTTTTTCGCCGAAGCCGTCACGCACATCGAGGGAGGTCATCAGGCTGCGAGAGAGGCTAATATCGAGTTACAATCCACCGTCGAAAAACTAAGCCAGCGAACTTTGGAACTGGATGAATCGAACTCGGAACTTAAGAAGGAGATCAACAATCGTGAACTGGCTGAAAGATCGCTCGAGTCCAGCCAATTGACGACCAGCGAACTTTTAGCACAATCGCTCATCCTTCAAAAAAATCTACGGCAGTTATCTCGTCGTCTGATAGTCGTTCAGGAAGAAGAGCGAAAACGCATCAGTCGAGAACTTCATGATGTTGTTGCTCAGGCCTTGGCGGCTATCAATGTAAATCTGGCCAGCTTGACCTTGCAGACGGACGCAAACTCGGAAGGCATTCATCAAAAAATCGAGGCTACCCAAAAACTTGTAGAAAAATCTGTGGACATCGTCCATCGCTTCGCTAGGGATCTCCGACCGACCGTTTTAGATGATTTGGGATTGATTCCCGCTCTCAAGTCCTATTTACAAGATTTCATGGCGCGATCAGGTATCCGGGTTAGCCTCACGAGCTTCGCAGGCGCTGAAGGACTCAGTAGCGATGTGCGCACGGTGCTCTACCGGGTCGCACAGGAAGCCCTGATCAATGTAGCAAATCACTCAAAAGCCACCAATGCTACGGTATCCATCAGAAAACTCAAGGATATGGTGCGGATGGAAATCCATGATGACGGCAAAGGCTTCGAGACCGATAGTAACTATAGTTCGATGAGTTGCCAGAGACTCGGGTTACTCGGAATGAAGGAGCGCGTTGAAACGATTGATGGTCAGTTTCTCGTGAAGTCCGAACTCGGTAAAGAAACCACCGTTTGTGCCGAGGTCCCCCTATCATCAGACTGCATCTCTTGCCCTATCGATGTCCCCCTATCATCAGACTGCATTTCTTGCCCTGCGAAAGATAAATCTCCAACCCCACAACAATAAAAATTAAAATGAAAAAGATAATTACAGTCTTACTTGCGGAAGATCACGCGATAGTACGTGAAGGCTTGCACGCCTTGCTTAATATTGAATCGGATATTGAGGTCATTGGTGAAGCTGAGAATGGAAGGGAGGCGGTTGAGATGGCGGTCAGACTGAGCCCCGATGTCGTGGTCATGGACATTGCTATGCCATTTCTCAACGGCTTTGAAGCAACCCGTCAGATCATGAAATCAGCACCAGCTAGTAAGATATTCATTCTGTCCGCCCACAGCGATGATGCCTACGTTGAGCAAGCGATGTCCCTGGGCGCTCGCGGATTTATCACCAAGCAAACCGCCTCCCATATTCTGCCTGTCGCTATCCGAGAAATTTATAAAGGGGTCGAGTTCTACAGCCCTGAGATCTCCAGACGCCTGGTCCAACAGCAGTACAGGGACCAACAGCGTGGTGACGGAGATACTCCCCAGCTAAGCTCCCGCGAAACGGAGGTGCTTCAGCTCGTCGCCGAAGGCAAGGCCAATAAGCAAACCGCCGATGAACTCAATATCAGCATCAAGACCGTAGAAAAACACCGCCAAAGCCTCATGGATAAACTCAACATCCACGATACCGCCGGCCTCACCCGGCACGCGATAGCAGTAGGCGTTATCGAAAGCTGCGTTCAGGTTACAATTATTGAATAAAAGCAGCTGTCCATAGCGCAATCACCTCAGTTTTTCGCATAGTTCTAGGGTGTCGAGCAGTGTCGTGATGTAGCAGACGCGGCGGATATTCACACCTCCATGCAGTTGTGGATGACCTCGAAATTGTGACGATTTAAGATGTCCGCCAGAACCAAACATTTGCTCAAGGAAATCACTAACGCCAGTATCATCAAATTGATACTCATAGTTTCCAGATTGTGCTCCCTGCCCCTAATGTGTTCCTTGTGGTTGTCCAGTGCTCTGCCAACCAGGGCCTAAGGTGTCGTATTTTTTACGTTTTTCAGTATCGCTCAGGACTTCGTAAGCTTCATTGATCTCCTTAAATTTTTCTTCTACATTAGGAACATCTATTGTTTATTGAGTCCAAATAATCTGTAAATGAAGTCATTGTATTAGGTATCCGGAAAGTATCCTTTTTTTGCGGGATTCGTATACTTCCACGGATATCAATAGAAATAAACGGCAGTATAAAAACAACGAAAAAAACATTAATAATAAAAGATTTACAGAAATACCCCAGGTAGGAATCGAACCTACATCTAAGCTTTAGGAAAGCCTTGTTCTATCCGTTGAACTACTGGGGCGATAGTGTCGTGATGCAGCGAGACACTGTGTGCTACTCTCAATCATAGCAAGCAAGATTTTTACATTGCAAATGATTCTTCCGCTTTTAAATTCATCCTATGGAAAAGCGCAGATTAGGTAAGAGTGGAATGGTCGTCAGTGTGATCGGGCTCGGAACGATGACCTTTGGTCAGCAGGCTGATAAAGACGAGAGCTACAAGATTATGGATGCCGCTGTCGAAGGCGGGATTGACTTTTTCGATACGGCAGAAATTTATCCAGTCCCACCAACCAAGGAACTCGCTGGGCTTTCAGAAGAGTGGATCGGTGATTGGTTAAAGGATAAATCCATTAAACGCGAGTCACTGATCATTGCTTCCAAGATCGCGGGTCCAGCTCACGGATGGTTTAACCCACCAGTGAGATCTGATAAGTCAGCCATCGATGGCTTCACCATTCGCCGTGCTCTAGAAGGGAGTTTAAAACGACTTAAAACCGACTACATCGATCTTTACCAGACTCATTGGCCAGACCCCGATATGCGCGCGCTCGATGCGATAGAAACCCTCAATGACTTAATCCGCGAAGGCAAAATCCGCAGCTACGGGCTCTCGAATGAAACCTGCTACGGACTCATGAAATGGCTAAGTGAAGCAGACGCCGCCGGCCTGCGCCGAGCCGACACCATCCAGAATAACTTCTCCGTAAACAACCGCAGGTTTGAAGACGAGCTAAGCACAGCCTGTATCGCAGAAGGAGTCAGCTGCCTACCTTATTCACCTCTCGGCGGCGGAGTTCTCTCCGGTAAATACAACGACGGAGCACAGCCAAAAGGTGCCAGATTTTCCATCTACTTAGAAGGCCCTGAACGACAACAAAAAATGGCCGAACGCTTCATTAATGACCGCTCCATTGCCAACACAAAAGCCATTATCGAAATTGCCACCAGAGAAGGCATCGACCCCATCACCTTCGCCATAGCATGGAGTAAGCAACACGACTTCGTAGCCTCCACCCTCATCGGAGCCAGCACCCTAGACCAGCTCCCCGCGAACCTCGCCGCCGCAGACATCACCCTCAGCGAGGCCGTCATCGCAGAAATCGACGAACTAACCAAATCCAACCTTTACCCGATGGGGTAAAGGTGCCAAAAAAGTGACATCGACCTCCCGGTCGATAAGTCAAACCCCAAAAAATCACCCCCGAGCTGTAAACATCTATATATCCCAACCAACAAGAGGCATTCTCGAATTGTGCCAGATCCTTAATACTGCTAGCGTGTGGGTTTCATGATCAAGCTCGTAAACAATTCTGTATGGCTTAGTTAAAATCTCACGGATGGTTTCACATTTAAATTCTGGCACTACACGACCTATTTCGGGGAAACTTGAGATCGCTCCAACTTTATTAATGATACGGTTTCCTAGCTTCCTAGCAGCGGTCACATTATCTTGAGCAATGAATGTGACAAGATCGTTTAAGTCACCAAGGGCTAGCTGTGACCAAGTTATGCTGTAGTCCATTTTTCAAACGTAGATTCCACTTCGGAGTGAGAAACAACATCCCCATCCTTTACCTGTTGCCTAGCCTTCTCCACTTCTATAATGAAATGAATGCGTTCTTCTACCTCGTGCCATGAGGCGTCTTCTGGTAACTCTTGCATCGTTTGAATCGCTAGTTCTTTTACAGACATAAGTCACTTTAGAATAAGCTCTATGAATTTGCAATACCAAATCATAGATTCAACAACATCCGTAACATCGACCTCCCGGTCGATAAGTCAAACCCCCAAAAACGCTACACACCGTCTAGCATTTTAAAGATGTCATCTATTCCCTTGCTCACAGGAGCAATTCCTTGCTAGATTCTGATCCATATTCATGGATCATTCTTCACATAACAAAATAGTATCTTTCATCTGGTCCATAGCGGACGACTGCCTACGCGATGTCTTTGTTCGGGGTAAATACCGCGATGTCATTCTCCCCATGTTCGTGCTCAGGCGTATCGACTGCCTGCTCGAGGACACCAAGGAAAAAGTCTTCAAGGAAATGGAATATCAGAAGAGCGACCTCAAGCTCAATGAACTTCATCCGGCAGGTCTCCGCGATGCCTCTGGACAAGTCTTCTACAACACCTCCAAATTCACCCTCAAATCCCTCCTCGGAAACCCCTCTCAGCTACAGACAAATTTCAATATCTACCTCGATGGCTACAGCCCCAACGTCAAAGAAATCATCGATAAATTCGACCTGCGAAATCAAGTCCGCAAAATGGCAGACGCCGATGCGCTCCACGGAGTCATCGAGAAATTCGTAGCTCCTCAGATCAACCTCTCCCACATCGACACCATCGGTCCCGATGGACGCAAGCAACCAGGACTCACCAACCTTGGCATGGGCTACGTCTTTGAGGAACTCATCCGTAAATTTAATGAAGACAACAACGAAGAAGCCGGTGAGCACTTCACCCCACGTGAAGTCATCCAGCTCATGGTGCATCTCCTTTTCGAGCCAGTGAAAGACCAGCTCCCACCCGTCATCACCATCTATGATCCTGCCTGCGGCTCCGGCGGCATGCTCACCGAGGCAGAGAAATACATACTCGATCCCGATGGTCCCATCAAAGCCACCTCAGACGTCTATCTCTATGGCAAGGAAATCAACCCTGAAACCTACGCCATCTGTAAATCTGACATGCTCATCAAGGGCGAAGACCCTGAGAACATCAAATACGGCTCCACCCTAGCCACCGACTCATTCTCCCACATGCGGTTTGACTTCATGCTGTCAAATCCTCCCTACGGCAAAAGCTGGAAGACCGACCAAGGACAAATCATCGACCCCAAGGACAAAGGCATCATCGACCCACGCTTCGAGATCCAGCTCCCAGACATGCATGATGGAGGTAAGCTCACCGACTCCGCCGCCACCCCAGCCGTCTCAGATGGTCAGCTGCTCTTCCTCATGGAAATGGTGGACAAGCTCAAGTCCCTAGACGATGCCCCACTCGGCTCCCGCATTGCCACCGTTCACAACGGCTCAGCCCTCTTCACCGGAGATGCCGGAGGCGGCGCCTCAAATATCCGTCAATACCTCATCGAGAACGACTACCTAGAAGCCATCGTCCAGCTACCGAACAACATCTTCTACAACACCGGAATCACCACCTACATCTGGGTTCTCAGCAACAGCAAGCCAGATCACCGAGTAGGAAAAGTCCAGCTCATCGATGCCTCACAGCTCTACGAGAAACTCCGCAAGAACCTAGGCGACAAGAACTGCGCCTTCACTCCACAGCACATCGACCAGATCACTCGTGCCTACCTAGACCTCACCGACTCTGGAAAGGAAGCCGTCGATGGACTCAAATCCCAAATTTTCGACAATAAAGATTTCGGTTACTGGAAAATCACCGTAGAACGCCCCCTCCGCAAGTCCTCCCAGTGGACCGAAGACCGCGTCGAGACCCTCCGCTACGATAAAGCACTCTCCGAGGAAATGCACCATCTCCACGAGACCTACGGAAAAGAAGTTTACACCGAGAAATTCCTCACCAGCAGAAAAGAAGAGATCGAAAAGCACTTCGAGAAAGAAGGCTACGAGCTCAAGCCGGCCCAGCTCAAAAAGCTCCTCAATACCAAAGTCTGGCTCGATCAACTCAAGATCCTAGCAGCCGCAGAAGAACTCATCCAGCACGCACCAAAAGTAGTCTCGCATGACTTCAACATCTTCGCCCGCGACACCAAGGCACTCTGCAAGCAGCTCAAACTCAAAATCTCCGCCACCGAACTCAAAAAAATCCTCGATGCCATCAGCTGGAGAAATCCAGAAGCTGCCCCCATCGTCAAAGGCATGAGCACCTTCGAGCACGGTAAGCTAGGAGATGGCTACATGATCGCCCCCGAAAAAGCCAATCTCTACGGACATTACCATTTCGACGCAGGCTACCACCACTTCGAACCAGACAGCGAACTCCGTGATACCGAGAGCGTCCCGCTTAATTACGATGGCGGAATAGAAGCCTACTTCAAAGCCGAAGTCCTCCCCCACGTCCCAGATGCCTGGATCGCTGAGTCCAACACCAAAGTAGGCTACGAAATCTCCTTCAACAAATACTTCTACGTCCACCAGCCCCTCCGCGACCTAAACGAAGTCATCACAGAAATCCGCACCCTAGAACAAGAAGCCGAAGGACTCCTAGAAGAAATCCTCAACTTTTAAACCACCACAACCACCACCCCCCGCAGGGTTTGGTAGGGTTTGATCGCCGAGCAAACCGCGCTACGCCATTAACCCCACTAACCACCTAAAATCACCCATCCTAAACCATGAATTTCTCTAAATACAATAGCCAGCTCACTCTCGACACGCTGAGACATAAAGCCGAAGGTCAGTATTTAGAAAGAAAAGGCGCTCAAACAAAAAGCACCAAGCTCGCAAATGAAATCGTCGGCTTCCTCAATGCGGACGGTGGACTCCTCGTATTTGGCATCAGCGACACCGGAGAACTAGAAAACCTCAGAGAACAACACGATGACACACAGCTAGACAGTTATCGCAGAATCGTCCACGATCTCGTCACCCCACCTGCTAGAATCCACCTAGAGGAGCTAGAGCTAGACAGTGGTGAACTACTGTTCCTCTACCATATCAATCATGACTGTGAGAGAGTCTTCATGAGAGCACAGTCAGAAGACGTTTACCTAAGGATCGCAGACAGCAACAAAGGTCCCCTTACTCGCGAGCAAGTCCACATCCTAGAATACGACAGACACATCAGAAAATACGAGGAAACTCCAAGACCAGATTTCCACACAGAAGACCTCAATGAACTAGCCTGTGCCGCCTATGTCAAACGAATGAACTACGAAGGCTCATTCACCAAGCTCGCAGTGAAGCGGAACCTAGCAACCAAGACCAACGGAGAAATCATCTTTAATAATGCTGGAATCCTCCTCTTCTCCGAGACCCCATCGCAATACATCCCCAACGCCTCCGTCCGCTACATCCGCTATCAAGGAACCCACCAAGAATCAGGAAAAGCCTTCAATGTCCTCAAAGATCAGCGCTTTGAAGGCGCTATTCCCCAACAAATAGAACAGCTAAAAGCCTTCTTAAACGCTCGCTTCAGAGACTACCACTACCTAGACCTCGAAACTGGCAAGTTTGAGCTACTACAAGAATTCCCAGAAGACGCATGGCTCGAAGCAGTGGTAAATGCCATCTGCCACCGCTCCTACAATCTCCAAGGAAACGAGATTTATATCAAGCACTACGATGACCGACTAGAAATCTCAAACAGCGGTCCCCTACCTGCCCAAGTGACCGTGGAAAACATCAAACACGAACGCTATTCACGCAACGTCAGAATAGCCAGAGTCCTATCAGAAATGGGCTACGTCAGAGAGCTAAATGAAGGCGTCCCCCGCATCTACGGAGCCATGCACGAGTCAATGCTCGCGGAACCCTGCTATAGCGATAAAAATAATACCGTCACACTCGTTCTGAGAAATAACGTCAGCGACAAAAAAGAAACAATCCTAGCAACCGTCAAAGAGCGATTGGGGGAAAACTGGAAATCACTTAACGACTCACAACGCAAGATCATCAATATACTACTCAATGAATACCAAGCCAATTTACCTAAGTTCGTCACTGAGC
>Ga0307981_1001617_pt1 | contig 19723 bp, 10 predicted proteins | sample OrgLakmetagen987_FD_201849 | JGI IMG/M metagenome (GOLD analysis project Ga0307981, IMG submission 201849) | Saline water microbial communities from Organic Lake, Antarctica - #987 | ecosystem: Environmental > Aquatic > Non-marine Saline and Alkaline > Saline | place: Antarctica: Organic Lake... | reverse complement strand
TTTTCATGAACACCAGGTCTATTCATAACTCTATTTGTAACTTTACTTTACATTACATCTAAAGCCCAATACTTGTTCTCTGTCTTTAGACTTGTTCTATTGATCTCGGTTCGAGTATTCAACAGTTATCTGCGGTCCATATTTCTGTAAGTTTGCACGAAATTATACTTCCAAACGAGGCTCTTTCCAATCCTTTGCAGGGATGAGTCAAAATTATGCGTTACAACACGCGTTAAGGTCTGTGTCCCAGATCACGAACAGAGGGCAAAAGCAGGATGATACATACGTACAGTACCAGTTCCATTCCAATTCACCCATCCGTTGGGGAAAACACAACACGCGACGTTTTAGTGAGAAAAGAGAGCCGTTGAAAGGACCAAGAGGTTTTTCATCTAATAAAATAAGCATCGGGTACTCATGTTCTTTAACTTTGGAGGCCGAGCGATGCGACTATACTGTACAAGTAGTAATGCGACGACGGCCGATCGACGCCCCGCCTATTGTTACACTATCATAATAGCGGTACACTTACGATTACGACGTACCAGGCGCCTCCCGCCTCACTTGTTGCTTTCGCCATGGTACTGCACAGTAGGAGGATGCAGTCTCCAACGTTTGCTTTCCTATTACTGCTAGCGCCGCTACTAGCAGCACAGTCTCAGTCACAGTCGGAAGAGGCCCCAGTTTGCTTCGCAACGGACCAAGAATCGTCAGGTTGTGATGATGCAGAGACAACCGACACGGCGTGTGGGCTCTGGCTAGCGGCTTCCACGGCCCGAGCCAATGCGTTAAGCCTTTATGCAGGCCAAGCCCGAGCAAAGGGTGAGCGTGTGGCAGTGCCTGATCTTTTAATCCCCATCTTTGACGCCAACAAGAATGAATGGAGTCCTTTGCACGATTTCTTGAGGCCTTCCAGCATTATCCAAGGGCTACCACTAGAGAGCCAGTTTTTAAGTGACCTTTTCATACCTGGTGTCGGCACAATAGTGCAGTGCTCGGACGAATTTTCCAACATCAAAGTGGAACGTCAAGAGCTACAAGACTCTGCAGGAGTTCATCGGTATAAGGATCCCACGGCGGGCTCGTTTAGCTATCATTACAATTTTGCATTCCACGCAACACGACATCTTTTGCAAGGGGAAGAACTGATCCGACCCTGTCTTGGAGTGTCGATCCCATCGAGTGGCGGTGACGCAGTTGAGACTCTTATCGGTCAGCCAATCGAATGGTTAACCCGCAATGGTATATGTTTGGATTCACTCTTGGTGGCTTCATCTACTTTGCCGGGCGTTGGGCGTGGTGCTTTTTCCAAACGGGATGTCGCGTCGGGGCAGGTTATCGCTACGACCCCCGTTGTTCATTTCGATCGAAGCCAAATGGAGATTGTTGAACAAGCAAGAGAGCCGGATGATAGTATTCCTATCCAGAGAGAGCATGGAATTAAATACACGGACAAAGTAACCGGGCAGCAGCTGCTTTTGAATTACGCCTACGGTCACCCAGAGAGCAATTTTCTCCTCCTGCCTTATGGACCCGGCGCCAACGCCATCAACCACAGTCACGAAAAGGCAAACGCTGTCGTTCGATGGGCGCCACAATCCATTGGTCTTGACGCCATTCTCGCCACCAAGCCGAATTTGATGCTCGGTTCGGCCGCCTCGCATGGAACGCTTTTTGACTATGTGGCGTTGCGGGATATTCTTCCTGGCGAAGAGATACTTATCGACTATGGAGACGCCTGGAGCGAAGCATGGGAGAAGCATCTCAAGGAATGGGAACCTCAGAGCAAGGATTATGTCCCCGCGACCGAGTTCCTAGCTAGCCACATGGGTGAGCCGATTCGTACCGAAAGTGAGCAATTGTCGAAGCCATACCCTGAGAATTTGCAAACGGTCTGTTACTTTGCGACACAGGAAGGACATTTGACTGGAGTGACCGAGGTCGAGTGGTCTACCGACTATAAATGCCTGCGACCCTGCGACGTCAAGGAGCATACCAGATCTGGTGCCGAGACGCTTTATACTGCTGTCGTTTTCCCGATTAAGAGCGCAGAGCCTGATTACTGCGCTCACGTGCCAAAGGACGGGCTCCGAGTCACTCGAATGCCGACCAACGCAGTCGGTATTGTAAACCGGCCGTACAGCACCGACACTCATCTCAGGTCTGCCTTTCGTCATGAGATTGGTGTTCCAGATGGCCTTTATCCACGGGATTGGATGGCAGCGGACGTCAATCCGCTCGGGGACTTTATTTCGTCGCATTTGAAGGCTGGCGAGTTGGCTCATGTTCGCTGGAAAGATACTGGTGACATTGTGACACCAAATGCGTATCGCCTAGGCCTCGGCGATCGAGTTCGAACTAAGATCCTGGAGTATTGTAACAAGATCGGTATCACAGATACCTTTCGAAAGGTCACAGGAGGGAATAGCCTTCAGCGGCAGCAGAACGTCTTTATGGAGATGAATGGCGACCAGTGGTATCTGCAAAGACCTGGCAAGCAGTGGCAAGCGAACATGCATTGGATATCTCCCGGTGGCGAAGAGGCGACACAGGATTGGTTGGAAATGTTGAGTGAGGCTGGGTTTGACGAAGTTCTCAAGGGTATTGGAGAGACGCTGAACATGACGGGTTTGGTCGCTTTTCATGGTACTTTCATGGGCGTATCCCTTTCTACAAAGCACTATCTACACTACGACGTACAGAATACCACCGGGAAGATGTTCAACATCATCATACCTTTACTAGCTGCCAGCGAGACCGGCCCTGAATTCGACCTGGAAGACTCCAGCACGACGGACAGTACCGGAGCTCTGAAAACTGGAAGATATCGATACGAGTACGATCATGCCATGATGGTTGGTGATATGGCATCGCATGCAACCTCGCCTGTTGACTATCGAATGAACAAGGAATTTCGAATGGCAGCGACCGTTTACGTGGCTGACGTTAATGCCAATAACGTTGACGGGTGCCTGCGAGAGTATACCCAGGTTCGTTGATCTAGCACCTTCGGCCGCTTAAGGACATGTCCGTGTGTGATCTGTCGGTGTCGTGTTAATAATTTTGAACCGTTCTTGCTTTCTACAGATTTATCCTCCGGCTGACCGCGATCTACTGCTTGGCTGGGCCGGTAAGCATTGGCAGAAGGGCGTGTCATCCGCCTCGCTGCCAAAACCCACCAGCAATCACATCCTCCTCAAAGACGACATAGCCAAGGCTATAGAATAGTTTTATGCAGGCAGTGAAAGCATGGGCGCGCTAACGTAGTTCTCTCTCTACCTATGACTAGAAAGCAAATGATGTACTACTAGCCGAAGGAGAGCACTATATTACACCACTCTAGCTCTTTTCAATTCCTCCTCGTAAAGCGCCTTGATCTCGTGCAGCCGTTGCAAGATCTCAAAGATAGAGATTCTCTCTTCGATATTCTGGACCCAAGTCTCTTCCATGAGCTCGACGAGTTTGCTCTCTACTGCACTTCGTGTCCGATAGCGGGGATCAATGTACGTTCGATTGCCTTCCAGGACAGCTTGCATGACTTCTGGCTCGTGTTTTTCAGCATTCCAGTAGAACGACCAAAGTCCCGTCAATAACGTATAGATATTGTTCCCCATGCAGTAGGTATCAATACCTTGATCGGCAGGCCACTTGCCGCAAGTCAAGTCCTCCGGAGCTCGATTCCAATTCAAATGGCAACGCCCGAACGTGCAGTACTTTTGATTCCACGGGTCCCAGTCCATTATCTCTGCCGAGTTGAAGTCATTCAATTTTAGCTTGCCGTCCAGCGTTCGCAACCATTGTGAAGGATAAATGTCGCCATGAGCAATCGCGCCTCCTTCAAACCCGTGCAGCTCTGCAATTGATTCCGACATGAGAATGGCCGTGTCTAGTTTGTCCATGAGTGTCAGGTTGTTTAACGGCATGACGTCTACCGGCTGAAATGTATCCAATAGCTCTTGTGAGACATAGCCACCTGACGGCATGATTTCCTCTGATAGCTCGCCCAAGGCGCCCTCAATCAAAGTATCAAAGCCGCAGTACCCATAAATGTCCATGATGCGGTCACTGGAAGTGAGTCGCTCCATGACAACGGCCTCAGTCTGCACATTCAAAATGTCTTTGATATTGAGCGGAAAGTGGTCATTTAATTTGTACCTCTTGAGAGCCATGAAATCCTTGGTGCCCGGTCGAACCATAAGCCACACGTGCACGAAGGATCCCTTGGCCTTTAGAATGTAGTCAAAATCTTGGTGTACATCTTTATCTGCATCCTCACTTTTGGACCAAGGTATGTCCATGTGCATTTCGTGAAAGTAGTTGCAGATGGGTTTAACGGCGCGACCCCAGTTGTTTCGGTAGCACTGCTTTGGGCCGCCCACAATCTCATCGTCGTGCCAGAGTTTGAGTGGCATGTTGGGATACATCGCTCTCATGGCTTCCATGCGTTCGTCTCTGTAAAGCTCGTATTGGTCGTAATCGTCGTCACGAACGCCAGCTGAATTTCCAAAGGCATCAAAAGTGAGGTATCCATAGTCTGGGCTCAGTGATACTTGCGAGAGCGCACGAGGAAGCCTCCGAACGTATGCCGGAAAGGGGGCACCGCTTTTTGTGCTTGTCACACGCCACGGAAATATGATGCTTTCTGGCGGTGAACCAGCTGCCGCATTCTCAGTATCGTAATAAGAAGAAAGAACAATCTTGAGGAGAACTACTAGTGCTGACGAGACGCACACTGCAGCGATGAGTCGATTGAGATAGGGCACTGCCTTGACGCGTCTAAAGGGCATGCTCGCGCGTTTCTTCTTGAGGAGCAATGATTGGTCTTTGAAAGACGAATTGTAAGAGCCATTCTGACGCGTCGTACGATCGGGTCGCCGCCGTAAGGACGCCACTGTCATTTTATCAAAGGGCATGTTCTGTATCAGCACACCGCACCACTGCCATTGCCGTGGGCTACTTCAGCATGTTCCGTCGTCGTCCATGATACATGAGCTTCCGGCAGAGACCCGGATACTTCCGTTGGGGCTATATATATGTAAATATGCATATATAGGAATGAGGATTATTCATTTGTGCGTTGGATCCCGTATTCCTCGGGAATCGACAATTGCACTACAGTACTACTGTACCGGTACTTGCCTCCCCCAACCCCAAACACAACACACAACAAACACAAACCCTCTCATTCACCATGGTTGCAGTCACCCGCCGACGCGTGCGGTCTTCGCGGAGACTCCGCAAAGTTTACGATAAGGAAAAGATTGCGATCTTCTCGCTAGCTACCTTTGGAGTGCTCTACTTTGTCTGGAGAACCTTGGCCTTGGGCGAGTCGTCACATATTCCCATTGCGGAGGAGAGCGCCGTCCCCGTTGCAACAACAACAACAACAACTACTACTACTACTACTACTACAACTTCTTCGCAAGACGAGGCTCCTTGTGGACTCTGGCTGGCCGAGTCCTCGTACGCTCCAGGCGTCCTAGGGCTCTTTACTGGAGTCGCAAAATCGTCGAATGATCTCGTAGCGCCCCCAGACGCTTTGGTACCAATCTTTGATGCCAACTGGAACGAGTACAGCCCATGGCAGGATTTCGCAATGCCATCGACTGCCGTTCTTGGCCTCAACTTTGAAAGTCGCTTTCGCAGCGACATATTTGCTCCAGGTATATATTCAATGACTATCGGTGCCATGGCGAATTGCTCGGACGACCTTGCCAACATCAAAATGCAACATGAAGAGTTGCAAGATTCGGCTGGAGTGCATCGGTCGAAAAATCCCACGGCAGGATCGTTCACGTACCACCACAATTTCGCATTCCGAGTCATGCATCCGCTGCTAGAGGGCGAAGAGCTGTTTCTTCCTTGCAATATTAACGACGCACTAGACAACTCTCAAAAGGTCCAGCAACGCAAAGGAACAAATCTACAGACGCTACAGCAACACGGAATGTGCATTGATGGTCTACGGGTCGGTCCTTCCACACTGCCGGGAGCTGGACGAGGGGCTTTTTCCAAGCGTACCGTGCCGGCAGGTCATGTCATTACTCCGTCGCCAGTGATTCATTTCGATCGAAGTCAAACGGAAATTATGGAACAAGCGATTCGACTAGACGACGTTATCCCCGTCAATCGTAAACACGGAATTCGATACACTGCCAACGTGACGGGACAGCAGCTGCTATTGAACTATTGCTACGGGAGTCGTGACAGTAACATTCTGCTCTTGCCGTATGCACCGGGTTTCAATTTCATCAATCACAGTCGCGAAAAAGCAAACGCTGTCGTTCGTTGGTCGCTTTCCGGTGCCAAGGGCTTGCTGGACAGGGACGCGAATTTGCTCACTGGCACTTCCGCGGTAAAGGGATTGCTAATCGAAGTGGTGGCAGTGCGTGATATCGCTCCGGGCGAAGAAATTTTGATGGACTACGGCAACGAGTGGACGGCAGCTTGGGAAAAACATGTGCGCAAATGGAAGTCGCCACCAGACACGGATTACGTCTCCGCCGCCGACTACAAGCGAATGTACGGGCAAGGAATCATTCGAACTCAAGCAGAGCAAGTGACTAAACCGTACCCAGTGTCACTGCGAACAGCGTGCTTTTTCATGGCCGATATTCATTTCACGGGAGACACGCGCGAGGTAGAGTGGGAGAACGATAATTTTGACTGCTTGCGCCCTTGTGAGGTCAAGGAGCGGTCGGGGGCTGGTGTGGATACGTTGTACACCGCTCTTGTATATCCCATGGAGATTGCAGAAGAGCCTAATAATTGCGGACACATTCCAAAAGAGGGCGTCCTGGTATCACGTCTCCCGGTGTCTGGAGTCGGTCTTGTAGACCGACCGTATAGTACCGACGTGCATCTCAAGTCGGCGTTTCGTCACGAGATTGGTGTTCCAGATGGATTCTTTCCCGAAAAGTGGAACGCGGCTGATCCAAATCCCTTTGGCGACTTTGAAACACCACCCTTAAAGGCTGGGGAGCTGCAGCACGTTAAATGGAAAGATAGTGGCGAAGTCATCACGCCGCATGCGTATCGTCTCGGCCTCGGCGATCGAGTCCGAACCAAGATCTTGGAGTATTGCAACAAGATCGGTATCACAGATACCTTTCGAAAGTTCACATCTGAAGGCAATGGCTTAGAACGAGAGCAGAACGTCTTTATGGAGATGAATGGCCACCAGTGGTATCTGCAAAGACCTGGCAACTTGTGGCAAGCGAACATGCATTGGATATCTCCCGGTGGCGAAGAGGCGACACAGGATTGGTTGGAAATGTTGAGTGAGGCTGGGTTCGACGAAGTTCTCAAGGGTATTGGAGAGACGCTGAACATGACGGGTTTGGTCGCTTTTCATGGTACTTTCATAGGCGCATCCGTGTCCAGCAAGCACTATCTCCACTATGACGTTACGAGTACTGGGGCCAAGCACTTCAACATCATCATACCTTTACTAGCTGCCAGCGAGACTGGACCCGAACTGGATATTCAAGACTCAAAAAGACTCGACACTGAGGGCCTTTTGAAATTCGGAAGATATCGATACGAGTACGATTATGCCATGATGATTGGCGACGATACATATCACGCAACCTCGCCCGTTGACTATCGAATGACCAAGGAATTTCGAATGGCAGCGACCGTTTTCGTGGCCGAGGTCACAGAGGAGAACGTGGACGCCATTCTAACTCAGTATACACGTGAGTTTTGAGTTGCAGTATTTTTTAGTGTTGTTTGCCTCGCTCCTTTTTTCTCACGAGAAACCTTTTGCTCTCTTTCTTTTCAGAGATTTATCCTCCGGCTGACCGCGATTTGTTGCTTAGCTGGGCTGGGCGACACTGGAGAAAGGACGAACCGACGGCCTCGCTTCCGAAACCTAACAGCAATCACATTTTATTACGGGACGTTAGTGTGGAGTCGATGCCCTAACGACGTGATCAGAGACACGGTGCAGCTCCGAATGACGCCGCCAATGTACGAAGCTAATCAGCTTTTGCTGCTGGTCACTTTGAGTGGTTGACGCGATTGATACTGCCACCGAATGGGCAGTCTACGACAAGACACTCTGGCAGTCTCTAGTAGAAGAAGGTATACGGCAATTTCAGTACGTGCAGTCTTTGACGCTCTGTATGCCATGCCTTATCATTTTGTCGAATCATTGAGGGCACGTTAACGACTTCTTCGACGCTTTCATTTATTTTCTTTTTAAATCTTGCTCTATCAGCCACTCTATCAGGGTAGTCTCTAGCAGTGGACAAAGTTCTACGTCGAGTTCAGTAGACTTCTTGCAGTCTTCCACTTTCTGTATGCCTCATAATTTTGTCGGATCATTGCATCAGCGCGTTAATGGCTTTTTAGACGCATTTGAAGTTCTAATCTACCAGCTACTTTATTCGCAGCGTCGACAGGAACTCTTCGTCAAACTCGGCTTCAGCAGAGTTGTCGCCACCACCAGCACCCTGCTGTTGCTGTCCACTAGCTTGGCCTCCTTTCTTTTTCTTCTTCTTTTCCTTTTTGGTTTCGATAAGAACAGCTGGTTCGTCCTCGTCCCCAGTCTCTGCAGTTGTCGGTAGCTGCTCTGGCTTCTCTGATTCCAGTAACGCCTGAGCTGCCGCCTCTTCTTCTCTCTTTGAGTCTGCTTCTGCCAACATGGTAGCCGCTTGCTCAGCCGCTTCTTGGGCGCGCACTGCAACCCCACGTCCATACAATCGCACCGTATTCGCGGCCGCTACTCGCGCCACTTGCACTACTCCGTCGTCTTGCGTCATCTTTTTAAACTCGGCAACAGCAGCTGCACAAAAGGGCACGAGACCCGAATGACAAAAGGCTGCTCGTCCCATGGCGGTCGCCACTGGAGTCGGAATGGCATATGGAGCGTCCGTTTCCAACAAGAGACGGTTCATGGGTACGTCAAAGGCACATTCATGAGCCAGCGCTGACTTTGTAAACCCAACCGAGGCGTTCATTCCAACGTACAAGGTCTCTGGAAAGGCTTTAAGTAAAGACGTCATGTGTTGCGACTTGCCATTCCAGGACGCCAAATGGATTCGTAACTGATGCTGTTGTTGTTGCTGCGATGGGTTACTCTTATCGCCATCAGTTGAAGAATCCAGTAGAAGCTTGGCGAGATCCTTGACGACCATGACATAGGGATCCGTCTTGTCGTCATCGTTTTCTGTCGGTCCTGGTGCCACTCGACACTGAATGGGAACATTGGCATGCAAGGCAGCTGTACAGGTCGCACGAAAGCGACGTAACTGCGTGTCTTTATGATGACCGGGTAGTTCCAAAACATCAGGTGAATAGTCCAACTTGGCAAATAATCCCACGACCCTATCGTCTGTCTCGATGGCTTCAATCAGTGCATCGATCCCTTCGCTGTCGTCCTCCACATCTTCTTGCTCTGAATCGCTGCCGTCCTCTTCTAGTTCTAGAAAAAAACGAGGTCCCAGCCCAATTACGAAGAAAGTTGTTGGATCGGCTTGTTTTATTTCGATATTTCTCGAAGCGTCCTTGTTCCACGGGCGACCCGGTCGGAGATATTGTCGACACAAGGCTCCACCATAGTTGGAGGCCGACGCAGCAATCGCTGCTTGATATGTCGCGACGGGTGTATTGACCTTTGTTTTCTTGCTTCCAGTTGAGGTCTGTAGCGCGAGTGCATCGAGCGTACCGCCAATATCACACCCAGCATCAAAGAAAAAGAACGGATCCGCCATGACGGTCGTGACTGTTTCCGAGGTGCAAAACCCAAGAGGAAGCGTCAAAGTTGTTGTCGGACCGTTGGCGTCCTCGCTGCTGTAGTCAGTTAAATCCGAAGACGAGGTCTTTTTGGCTGCTTTGCGACTCGTCTTGTGACTAATGCCGCTTCCTGCGCCGCCCGAGTTCTTGGCAGCCGCGGCCGTCGTTGCTTTGTTGGGGCAGTCATCGTCGTCGTGCCCTTTGGTGCCGCAGATGCCGCACTTGTTCTTCTTTTTCGACTTGGATTGCTTCCCTTTGGCGCGACCGGAGCGTCCTCCGTATTGGGCCGAGTACATGTTGTAGCTATACGTATAGTTGGTTTAGTGATCGATGATGTAGACTGCCGGTACGGTGGTATGGTCCTTAATCTTTCTAATGTTTATCACAAATCACAATAAAATGGAAATTTCTGTAGTTGGAGTTGGAGGGCGGCAGCGAAGAGACGGAGGACAGACAAACGCTTTTTGGCGACTCACGCACTAGACTAATTAATACCTGTAACCTGGCAGAACTTGGCTCCTGGTTCGTTCGTGACGCGAGATGACAGATTCTTGGAATGAATCGTGCCGATGATTTGGGATTTGGATCTTCTTCCTTCTAGCGGTATCTTGCGAAATGTCGATCGTGCGAAATGTACCTACCGGTACATACCGGTACTCGTACTCCTAATCCATCCCAACGGACACTATCCGACAGCCGCTCTTCTCTCCATTCCAGCGAAAAGTACGGTATTCACAGCAACCATGTCGATTACGGCAGCCTTCGTTGGCAACAATAGCTTTCAAGTCGACGCTGCGGAAGCTCAAGCCAAAATCCGCGAGAAATATCCCCTGTTGCTGCACGAGAAAGAATCCGTCGAATTGGCGTTTACAGGTCGCGGTGGAGCGGGCCGAGACAAATCCTTCTTGACCACACATCGCATTCTTATCAAGGACGGCAAAGGAATAGGAGGAAAGAGGAAGAATTACCTGAGTATTCCTTACAGCGCCATTCAAGCCTTTTCTATCTCGACGGCTGGCAAACTACTGGATGGGGATGTGGAACTCAGGATGTGGCCGGAGGGCATGGATCAACAAACGATTCGCTTTGCCAAGGATCAAGTCAATATTTTTGAAGTGCAGGGATTCATGAACCTCAAAATTAACTTTGCTCATACGACGGGTACGCAGGATTATGTTGATACAACACCTCCTCCGAAGGCTGCCAAGAAGGACAGTGCCATTAGCAGTCTTATGGATTGGATCGGTGCCAATGCCAAACAGTTGGATCCGGCAGTCATGGAATCTCATCTCAAGACCGAGATGCCAATCTTGGTCCAGGATGAAAAAGTTGAGATGGCATTTAAGGAGAAGAGAGACTCGATCGTATTCACGAACAAACGTTTGTTAGTGATCGACGTGAAGGGCTTGTCGGGAAAGAAGATCGAGTTCGTCTCCTTTACGTGGAGATGCATCAGTAGCTTTGCTGTCGAGACCGCAGGTGCTTACTTTGATCGGGATACCCAAATGAAGATATACACGAACATTAGGAGTTACGGGACGATCTATCAAGACTTCCGCAACGGCCGAGCCGATGTGTTTGCGATTCAAAAGTACTTGTCCAACCGGATTCTGGGCGAAGACCAAACAACCGTGCCAGATGTGGATCAGCGACAGGGCCATGTAGATCCCAAGACTGGCTGGTGGTTTCGAGACAACCAGAGGCCGTTGGATGCGGCTGAGATGGATCGCTTCTATAAGAATGAGGTACCCATCTTGCAAGGTAGCGAACGTGTCGAGCTGGCCTTTAAAGGACGCCGTGATATTACACTCTTCACCACCAAGCGTTTGATTGACATTGATCCCAAGGGATGGAAGGGAGAAAAGATTGAATACACGAGTGTGCCATGGAAGAGTGTTTTCGGCTTTGGTGTCAAATCTGCCGGGAAGCACTTTGACAAGGACGCGGAGGTTAGGCTGTGGACTGACATGATGTATATTCCTGGGGGTAGTGACAATCCGGACTCGCCCGGCATGTCCTTCCTTGAACTCGACTTCAATAAAGACATGGTTGACATTATGGTCCTTAAAAAGTATCTTTCTGAACGGCTACTGGGCAATACGCCAAACATCCCCATTCCTGCTAGCGCACTACAGCTCTCGTGCAAAGAAAAGGGATTTGAAAAATTTCTTTCCAAGATTGGCGACGACCAACGTGCTATTGATCCCTCGGAGCTCAACAGAGAACTTCACACCACAAATCCCATCCTTCTTGACGGCGAGGATATTGTCATGGCCTTTAAGGCCGGTCGCGATGTCACTATCTTTACCAATTTGCGGATCATGGAGATGGACGTACAAGGTTGGTCGGGAGAAAAGATCAACTATACGAGTATTCCGTATACCAGTATCCGTGGGTTTTCCGCCGAGTCAGCTGGAGGTTGGGACCGCGACTCGGAGGTGGATATCTATACGAGGAATCGGTGGACGCTTAAGAAGTTCGCCATGGACTTTCGCAAAGGCAAAGCTGACATTGTGAGTTTGTCGTAACGGTTGCGGTGATTGCAAAGTACATGTGAAATTGACTAACACGTTTTGTTTTATCAATTCCTTTTTGCCAACTAAAGATTGTGATTCAAAAGTTCTTGTCGGCCATTGTACTAGGGAGCGACGAGGACAAGGCGAGATATTTCACCAGCGGGGGTGCATCGCCAATTGAAAGGACCAACCCAGCGGGGCTCGCGAGTTTTCTTGCTTGGCTTACGGACAATGGCGCGGAAGCAGACCCCAAAATTGTGGATGCACAGCTTCACAGCGATCCTCCCATTCTTTTGAACGAAGAACGGGTGAATCGAGCATTCAAACAGGGCCGTGACATGTATGTTTACACTACCCACCGTGTTATTGTTGTGGATGTGCAGGGAATGAGAGGAAAGAAAGTCGAGTACATGAGCATCCCGATCGAGTGGTGTAAATGCTTTGAAATTGAGACTGCCGGCAACATGGATCGCGATGCTGAGGTGTACATTCACACGGATGTGCCGGGAAAGGCCAGGATTAAGCAAAGCATCCTTGTCAAGAAGTTTGACATATACGAGATGCACGCATACTGGACTGATGTTCTCTTGTTTGGCGGAGGACGAGCTCACTGAGATTTGTTGTTGGTGTTGCTTTGTCATTGGATTTTGCCGTTTGGTTAGCTAGACGACTGATTGTTTCTAGCTGGAGACTTGTAAAGAGATACTAGTACTCGTAGTTGGGAAATTTTTCTAGTCTTCAATTCTCGGCATTTTGTCTCTCTGTCGAAACCTTTTGAACTCTTTGACCCTTTTATACTGATTGATTTGATTCCATCTTATCTTTATCCCCGTCGATGGTCGTTGCTCCCGCGAGCGTCTTTTTTGGTTTAGTGGCGGAATCATCCTAGTCTAGTCAAGTCTACTGACCCATCTGTCACTAGGATGACGTCATCTGTTCGCTTGTCCGTGTATGGGTTGAAGTTGAAGTCAGAAGGAAGATTCTTTAGAAACGAGAGGCAATGGCCATCGCGTCGATCAATAATTTCAACGAACAACGAACAACACCAAAAGCGAAAGAACCTTCTGGACAAGCAAGCTTCCTCCCCTCCTATTCCTATCCATAGACCTACTCTCCTACAAGAACGTCAACATCCACCATGGGTCTCTTTAATAGATCAATACTAGTCGCAGTACTGCTAACAGCGAATGCGAGCGCGTTCGCCCCGATCCAGAGAACTCCACCGACTGCTGCTCGCTCAGCGACAGCGACCACAACGACACTTTCTGCCACGGAATCATCCGTCGACTGCCTCGTCGTCGGCGGTGGTATCTCAGGATCTTGTCTCGCGCACAATCTAGCCAAAAATGGCGTCAACGTCATGCTCGCAGAAGCCCGCGACTACCTCGGAGGCAATGTCAAGTCGCATCGCACCGCGGACGGCTTTTTGTGGGAAGAAGGACCGAATTCGTTTGCCACGCAACCGAGCGTCGTCCGGATTGCGCATGAGCTCGGTATTGCCGATCAGCTCGTCTTTGCGGATGAATCGCTGCCACCGTGGGTCAATCACAACGGAAAGCTGCATCCGCTCCCCAAGGGCGGTGGGGCCAAGGGCGCGGCCGGTCAACTCGAACTCGTCTTTGGACCCAACGGTGTCATGAAGTTTGCGTTGGTGGGGGATCTCTTATCGTGGCCAGGTCGGATTCGGGCCGGTATTGGAGCTTTTATTGGACACGCGCCGGCACCGGACGACAAGGAAGAGACGATTCGTGAGTGGGTGACGCGCATTCTGGGCGAAGAAGTGTTTCTGCGCTGCATTGATCCCTTTGTGAGTGGCGTGTATGCGGGAAATCCAGAGACGCTCTCCATGAAGGCGGCGCTCCCAAAGATTGCGCGGATTGAGGATATTTCATATACACTCGACTGGAATAAGTTTGGTGCCATTTTCTACGGTGGATTGGCGCGACAAGTGCAACTTACCAAAGAGCGCAAAGCGGATCCACCGGATCCAGCGTGGCCTGAATTTGAGTACGGTAATCCGGGGTCGTTCCGGGAGGGACTGGCGACGTTGCCCAACGCGATTGCGGCCGAATTAAAGGACAAGGTTAATTTGGAGTGGAAGATTACAAAGATTGAGAAACTGGACAATGGCTCGTACACTGCAACGTTTGACACTCCCAAGGGAATTCAAATTGTGACCGCCAAGACGATTGTATCCACGGTTCCAGCACATGCACTCGCTAGCGTCTTGGCTCCAGTCATGCCGGAATCCAAAGCAATTTTTGAAAAAGTACGAAACGAAATTGACCGCGCTGGAATCTACCATCCGCCGGTTGCCGCTGTGACGGTCGCCTACCCAAAGTCGTCCTTTAGAGATATCGAACTGCCGAATGGCTTTGGAAACTTGCAAGACCTACCTGGTTTCGGAAGTCTCAACCCGAGAAGCGAGGGAGTCCGAACACTCGGTACCCTGTGGAGTTCATCTCTCTTTCCCGGTCGTACTCCGGAAGGCTACAATCTGCTCTTGAACTACATTGGTGGTAGCAGGGATGTCGCGATTGCCGATTTGTCCGAAGACGAACTGATCCAACAAGTCGATAAGGGCTGTCGAGATGTCTTGTTGAAGCCGGATGCGCCCAAGCCTATTGTCATGGGATGGAAGCTGTGGCCGACCGCCATTCCGCAATACGAACTGGGGCACTTGGCATTGATTAAAGAATTGGAAGCGGCTGAATCAAAGCTGGACGGTCTGTGGGTGTGCGGAAATTACAGAACCGGTGTCGCCTTTCCGGACTGTGTCACGTTTGGCTACGATCACGCCAAGACTGTCCAAGAGTTTCTGGAAACAACGTATGCGTCAAGCAATGCCGATAAGGAAGAATCCACCAACAAGACGGCAACACCTGTGGTGGAAGTCTCGTAGAGCCTGTTTTTTTGTCTGCTGGAATAATATAGTCGCTACAGTTCAACTTGCCATCATTGTCTACTCGACTAGACTCGACACCTTCATAGCAAATCTAGCCAAGACAGTCGTCTAGAGTATCCATAGTCGGGTCAGAATCGGTCTAGTCGTCATCTCTTCGCGCTCTCTCTAGCTAGCTACCGTACTGTAGAGAGAGATTATGCGGTCCGTCCGTCGTAATGTCGCATGCATCAAATCTTGCGCTACCGAAGACGTGCAATGCAGGCAGTCTCGTACAATTCGCTCTGTCGCACCCGACCCATGGTCGTTTTAGACCTTGTCGAACGTCCAACACAAACTATCAAGCATGGCGGCTGTGATCCAAAGCGTGGAAAGTCAATCTCCGTTGTCTCGTGGCTTCGCAGGATGCCTTCCGTCTTGATTGTCCCTCGCTCACTAAAGTTTTCGGTTGCTGCTGACCAAAGCCAAAAAAGGACGACACCCTATTACCACTCCTTTGAGGTAGATTAGATTGTTGAATACCGGGCTCACTACGGGCATGCCAATTGGATCCGGGTAAAGATTGGAGCCGTCCAATCATCTCCGTATTACTACAACGTGGAATACTTGGAATTAAATGAGCCGACTGATCAGTGGGTCCATGCCGAGCATCTCCGACCAGTTCAGCGCTCATCTTGGACTTCCTCGGCGACGAATGCAACAACAGCAACTGTCTACCATATCTCGATGCATTCAAGAAAACACTTGTAATTACGAACTAACATTAGACGATGTACGACTTGAGTGATACGTCTCGACAGGGGTCTCGACGAGGCGGGAGCAGAAGAAGACCGGCCTGCCTGCTTTCGCTTTTCGTAGCACGTGTTTCATTGATCACGCGGGAATGACCGCATTACCCCGCTGCCGTTGGTGTGGTGTGCTGTATACTGACTATGGATCCCATCACTGTCAATGTGGTATCAATAGACTAGTTAGTCCACGTATCATAGAGTAGAGACGCTTCTAGCTAACGCTCTCGTCGTATCCCGCGAAACATAAAGTTTAAGCGTTTGGTTCATACAGTACTTGTCAAAGTCGGAAAGAATTAAAAAAAGGCGCACATCATGCCAAGTCAACAATGAAGAGCAAGAAGGACGTGTCCTCCGCTAAGCGAGCAAAGAAAGAATGGGCCTGCTTTGGCAGTCAGAAAGAACGAGGACGCTGTGATGCCTCGCTAATTCAAAGAAGAGATCAACAACGGAATCTATCGAAAAGGCCTTCTGAGGATTGTTCATGAAATGCACCAGGCTAACCAGAGATAAATGGGCGAATGAAAAGGTAAATCAAAGCCAAGTCAGCGTCAAATAGACCACTAGACTATCTAGGTCTAGCTATCTTTACTTTAGCTACTTAGCTACATCCTCATTGCAGCACTAGATGTATCAGGAGCAGCATGATGTCACGCATATCCATCTAACAGAACCTTAGCCTTGGCTAAACACACAAACTGTATGTAAACACATATATAGCTCACACTGTACACAATGAAAAAGGCTACTGCGTAGTCTTGCGGCACATTGGCTACCGCTGGAAGCATCCTTCGCATTCGACTAAATTCTCTTTTGTACCCAAGAGTTCGGGTTGGGGCTCACGTTCTTCGCGTTTCGACCTCAACGGAAACGCACCTCCCAAGACTTGAGCTTCCTCGCGCCTCGCGCGCTGCTTATTCATTACTTTCAGAAAGACTTCACCATGGGCTTGTCTACCACCACGGTCTCCTTCTTCATCCTCTTGGCGCCATTGGCCGTGCTCGCGCAGAGTGAGCAGCTCGGCGAAGCTCCCGTCTGCTTGGCAGGAGACAACTCGTCAAACTGCAACGCCAACAACGACGACACTAAGATGAACACTAACGATGACAACTCCGACGCCAACTACAAATGCAATCTCTGGATGGCCAAGTCTTTGATTCAACCAGAGATATGGAGTCTCTTTACCGGCAAAGATCAAGCTAAAGGCGAACGCGTAGCTACTCCCGACGTATTGGTTCCTGTCACGGACTCCAACAAGAACGAATGGAGTCCGCATCACGAATTCCTCTTTACTTCCGACCTTGTGCATCAGCTACCGTTGGAAAGCAACTTTCTCAGCGACATCTTTTCGCCAGGCGCTGGATCTATTGCCATGTGTTCTGATAGCTTTGCCAATATCGAGGCCGAGCAGCGCGAGTCGCAAGACTCTGCGGGAGTCCATCGATCCAAGAATGCCACGGCCGGTTCCTTTTCGGACCGTTACAACTTTGCCTTTCGAGCGACGCGAGATATAGTGGCTGGAGAAGAATTGGTTATTCCCTGCGATGACATGGAGGCAGAAGCGAATCCATTTAAGGTTATTCGACGCAAGGGTAGATCTCTCGAATGGCTTGCCAAGAACGGTATATGTCTCGATAATTTCGCCGTGGCTTCCTCGACTCTTGCTGGCGTGGGACGCGGTGCCTTTACCAAGCGCTTTGTTAAGAAAGGTCAAGTGATTGGCGCTACACCAGTCGTTCATTTCGACCGCAGTCAGCTGGAGATTGTGGAGCAGTCAACTGAACGAGACGAGTACATTCCCGGAATGCACCAGCACGGTATCCAGTATACGGAAAAGGTCGAGGGACAGCAGCTACTTTTGAATTACGCCTACGGTCACCCCGACAGCAACATTTTGCTCCTGCCGTATGCGCCCGGCGTTAGCTTTATCAACCACAGCCGTGAAAATACCAACGCTGTCATTCGTTGGTCCGACTGGGCCTACGAAGACAATTGGCTGGAGCTCGATCCCAACCTCTTGCTTGAGAATCCTTCCTGGCACGAACTCATGTTTGAGATTGTTGCGCTCCGAGACATTCTTCCGGGCGAAGAAGTATTTATTGACTATGGGGATGAATGGATTGCTGCTTGGGACAATCACGTGAATGAATGGGAGCCGGATCAAGACAAGGACTATGTCTCGGCAGCCGACTTTCGACGTCTCAACTCGGAGCCTATTCGAACCGTGGAAGCCCAAGAGTCGGAACCATACCCCGAGAACCTTCGCACAGCTTGCTATTTCATGCCGACTGAAGAATTTAATGAAGATGCCGAGATTATCGAGTGGGACTACGATATGTTTAATTGTTTACGACCTTGCGATATCCAAGAGCGTCACGTGGACGATGGACGGTTGTATTACACGGCTGTGGTTTATCCCATGGGAATCGCTGTGGAGCCCGCCCATTGCGGCAGAATTCCCGAGGAAGGTGTGACGGTGACTTACATCCCCATAAATGGTGTCGAAATTGTCGACCAGCCGTACAGCACTGACGCTCATTTGGAGTCTGCCTTTCGTCACGAGATTGGCGTGCCCGATGAACTTTTCCCGGACATATGGATGGCAGCCGATTCAAATCCCATGGGGGACTTTATTCCGACACCTCTCAAACCTGGTCAAATTGACGTGATTCGATGGAGTGATACGGGCAAAGTTGTGACGCCCAACGCGTATCGCTTGGGACTACATTCCGGTGTGCGAGACACGCTTTTAGAGTATTGCAACAAGATGGGCATAACCGACTACTTCCACCACTTGACGACGTCGTAAGTCCATCCTGTCGATCCAGCGAGTGGAAATTATCCGAGGAAAGTATCCTATCATCTCCACTCACCTTTTTTCGTCTCTAACCCGCCCACATTGCAGAGGGAACGCGGCACCGGAGGGCAAGAATGCCGACCTTGACTTGCAAGGCGAAAAATGGTACCTGCAGCGCCCAGAAAAACATTGGAAGTCAAACTTGCAGTGGATCTCACCGGGCGAAAACTCGGCCCAGCAGTCGTATCTTGAAGCGCTGAGCATTGCCGGTTTTGATGATATTCTTGCGGGAATCGGGGAGACGCTTGGCATGGACGGACTCGTTGCTTTCCATGTCACTTTCATAGGTGTCTCGTATTCCACAAAGGGGTACATGCATTACGATGTTAGTGAAACAGGGGCCAAGGCTTTCAACGTTATCATTCCTTTGATTCTCGCCAATGAGACTGGTCCGGAGCTCGATGTCCAAGAATCGGAACTGGTCGACGAAGACGAAGATTTTTTGGTCGGACGGTATCGCTACGAGTACAATGTGGCAAGTATGCTGGGCGATGATGCGTACCACGCAACTTCGGCTGTCGACTATCGAATGAACAAAGAGTTTCGCATGGCTGCGACAATATATATCGCCGACATTAACGACGACAACGCGGACTCGGTCATGAATGAGTAAGTTGCATTGCTGTTTTCCTGCTGTATTGCTTTAGCCCTCTCTATTACTAACTTATGTGTGTGCGTCACTGCTTTCGATTCACCTGCAGATACACGCAGGCGTACCCTCCAGCCGATCGCAATCTACTTCTTAGCTGGGCAGGAACACATTGGAAAAAGGACGACCCATCGGTTTCGCTCCCGAAGCCTAGTCCCAATCATATCTTGTTGCAAGAGAAAGACGCCGAAGCCACTGCGTAAAAACCCGCGAGAGTCACTACACCCAGCATGCTGCTAAATTAGTTGTACCCAATCGTGTCACTATTACAAA
>Ga0307981_1001608_pt1 | contig 19801 bp, 26 predicted proteins | sample OrgLakmetagen987_FD_201849 | JGI IMG/M metagenome (GOLD analysis project Ga0307981, IMG submission 201849) | Saline water microbial communities from Organic Lake, Antarctica - #987 | ecosystem: Environmental > Aquatic > Non-marine Saline and Alkaline > Saline | place: Antarctica: Organic Lake... | reverse complement strand
AAAGTGAGAGGACCAAGTCCGCTGTTCCCATTGAAGTTATTCAGCGTCTTTCCACTCAAAATCGTTCATTCCGAGAATGACCGTTTCCAACCCTAACCGTAATCTTCCATTTATACGATTCCCAACAGTGTCCAAGTTGGAAACCTCAACGGGTTCTGTAATGGTGCCATCTGCTTCCACAATAGTCAAAGTGTGATCGGTAATGGCAAAGTTGACGGAGACCAAACTGGCCGCATTGATAATTCGGAGACGATATGTCTTACCCTCCTCCACGTCAATCGATGTCGCATAGTCTTCAATCGTACAGTTGGCAACACACGAGGTGCTTGATCCATCAACACATCCACTGAAACGTCCCAAGCCGTTAATGAGAAACAAGTGAGCGTTTCCGATCCAAATAAAGGGTTCCGTATCCAATCCGGTTCGATACGAAGGCCCCGAGCGATGATACCAGTCTTGCAGAAAAAAACACGTTCCTCATCGTACATTTGCTTGAGAGCCTGCTCTTGGGGGTTGTTGGGATCGTAATACGATGGCGCCCTGCAATCCATCTAAACGATCCAAGCTCGTATGACCGTGCCAGTAATGCATACCAACATCTTGAGCAATTAACTCGTTGATGGCGGTCTGCATCGGACTAGTCGAGCACTGCGATTCGGTCCCCACTCCATCCGAGTAGGGCTGACCCAGCATGGAAAGTCCGTGGTAATGAATGGACACAGCTTCGTTCGGACTGTGGTTGATGATGGTTACACGGACCGTATCTCCGACGTTGGCTCGCAGGATCGGCCCAGGGTTCAAGTCATTCACCAACAAGAGATCGCGGTCTTTGTAAGATAAAAGGGTTGAAGTGTGAGCTGTCAATGTTGTAGAACTGGAAATTTGGATCGTTACGGCTGTATCGCCAACGTACCAGTGAAACAGTCGGGTGATAGGGGATCGCGGCTACGACGCGGACAAATGTTCCATGTATATTCCACGAGCGCAGCATTTACGACAGCAATAAGCGCCGCTAGAGGGAGAAACAACTTCATCTTGATTTTATTATATCTTTGTACTTTAAAGACGATCTTATGTGTCACCAGAATCATGCATGGGCGCATCGCAGATGCGGATCCGGCTAAACAATTACGTACTCTCATTCTCGTTGAGCTCGCACTCGGCGTCACCCAGAGGGGATCGACCGTCATTCCGTCAGGTACAGTAGTCTACCTACTGTAAATCTAGTACCGTACTGTAATAAGAAGCGATATTCTTTAATCACCCGGAAGAATGTTTCAACCACCTAAAAATCCGACAGCATTTCATCATGGCGGTCACCAACACGGTGAAGCCCGTTGTGCTTGTTTTTTGCCTCTTATTGCAGAACACTGTCAATGGGTTTGTCGCTCCAGTGAATAGAGCGTCGGTAATCGACAAGAGCACATGTAATGCAGCCAAGTCCCTCACCTCGCTTGAAGATCATTCACCCGCCAAGAATGGTCACAGTGATTCACCCGTCGTGAATGGATGTGCTATCGGTCGATTGTCACTCACTGCATTGGTCCCTTCTGCTTTAGTCTTATTTACTGCTTTGCCAGCGGACGCAGCTGGGACGGTCCCTAATGCGCTCTTTGCTTACGCTCACTATCTGACCATCCTGCTCGCCACCGGCGCACTCGTCGCTGAGCGTACTCTCGTGAAGCCCGGAATGACGGACGAAGAAGAAGATACATTGGTACTCATTGACCTAGTATATGGTATTTCCGCCTTCTTCCTGATCGTTTCGGGCTATTACCGTGTTACTGAGGTACGACTGCAACGGCCAAATCGGCAGTGGATAGCTCGATAAATGCAATCTCTTCCGGTACTGATTGATCTAACAACGCTGTGCCTTTCCATTTTCCAAACCAGTTTGGCAAAGGAATTGAGTACTACATTCATGAAATTCCCTTTTGGCTCAAGATGAGCTTTGTAAGTAGTTTACCCGGTCCCCAATCACTGAATGACAACACCAAGAAACGCCATTCACAATCTGTTTTACTGTGCAACCAACTCACGTTCTTAACTCGCTTAGGTTGGAATCTGGGGAGGTCTCTCACTATTTCCAACGAGTAAGTATTCTCAAACATCATATCGTTGATACAAGACATGCATCTAACAAAGTATTTCAACACTTTCAAACGCAGTCACATTCATCAAGCGTTCCATTGCGAGACGTAGCTCGGAAAGCATCGCTCCCGTATCGGAAAAGCTCGCCGCTCGGCTCAAAACTGTCATGAATGCTGAAATATCCGCCATGCTTTCTATCCCCCTCCTTGCCACGTTCATGTCCCGCGGTGTTCTATACTCGGATGACTTCCCGTTGCCAGCTGGTATCGCTCTCGTAGTCTTGACAACGGCAGGATCATCTTTCGTTTACGGGAAACAGGCCCTGACCTGGAGTGAAAACGTTGGCAGTAAAGTTGCGGAAGAGACCGAGTAGAAACAGTCGGTCTTATTATGACCAGCAAAAAATCAATTAAAGTTATTTGTAGTAGAAGAAGAGCTACTGCCTATCACGCGACTTCTGATATCTACTGCGTACCACAGGTTATCGAGATGGCATCTCTGCGATGGAGCTAGCCTACTGCCAGTAGCGCCTAGCTTAAGCAATGAGATCTAACGCTACTTGTCATGGCCGTACGTCCCCTGCCGACTGACCAACGCGTTCTAGTCTAATAATATCCGGGTTCGGTTGATGCAAATCTTTCGACGCGAAATATGAATATTGCATCAATCGACGATGAGTCGAGATTTCAGACTTCACTTCGAGGCCATCCACTGTCTCTGCCTTCACGGCAGCCGCTCTTAAGGGCTACAAATGGACCGATGGAATTGCTAGTGCTACCCTATAAATCAAAAGAGAAGAAGTCAATTCCCGTTTCGTCGAGAGAGAAGACAGAGTGAGATCAGAATTTTACGACAGGTGATAACGGCAACATATAATGTGCAGCACCGCGTTCAAGTTCACAGATATCGACCTGAATTTTGAGTGGGAAATCTCCTTTGTGATTAATCTATGGCATGTTCTGTTGGGTATAGCTGCTTTCTTTGAGTTTACGTTCTACCATGAGGACGAAGCAATCGACAACAATATCCTGTCTAGTCCTCTGCTAGTCGAGAGGAGATCTCACTCAACGAGAAATGGGAGTCGACAGTGGACTGGTTACAAGCGAATGGACCGAATTTTGGACTCACATTCTCGTTAATGTGGTTTATAGACGCCTTTATTGAAGCTCATCGTAACCGAGTGAAAGCTTCGCGCAAGCTTGACAAACAAAGGCTCCTCCTCGAAAAAAATGCTAACGACGACCCAGCCTGGTGGAGAGGAGCATGGGGTGTCTACTACCGAACAGTCGCTCTGCAACTATTGCTTTTTCCTGTTCTATTCTTTGTCTTTTGTTACATTACTGCCTCCAAACTGAGGAATTCAGAAGAAGACGAAGTATTTTTGATTCTTCATCGTACGGATGACGACGACCAGATCCCCGATGAGTACGAAAGCTTTACTACACACGCCAACATTAGCTTGGGCTTTGCACTCTTGAAGCACCTTGCGATAACTGTATTGAGAAGGACTGGCTTCAACTTGAAACGGTTCGGCATATCGCGCATAAAGTCAGGTCTCAAGTGGCTACTGCTTCGTGCCATCCATAATCCCCGTCAGTTTCGACGTCGAGTGCTAATGGTCTTAAGAATATCTCGATGGGTCAAGTATCTAGCTCCGCTACTGGGTGCCATCAATAAGCTTCTTGGTGATGTTGCCGATCTGAAGAAGAAGTTCTTGCAAGAACGAGCTGCAGTTAAGGCTAGAGCTATACGAAGACGTCTGTTCGACGATTTTACCCCAGACGAGTTGCGCGAGCATTGCGCAATCCTCATCCAAAAACATTCCGTGCACACCAGGCGAGAAAGTATGTGTCCGCATTGAACCTAGTCATTGGCTAGAAAGAGCAAATTGCTGTCATGTGTCTTCAGAAAATGTTCAGAGGTATGGCAGCTCGAGCGCGGCAGCGTTTAAAGCAGCTGCAAGCCAAAGAGCAAGCGGCCAGAATAAACAATGCCAAGTTGAAAATGAATGCGTAGGATTGTCGTCGAATGTATAAGCTGCAAGAGGACCTTAATGCCGAAGCGGGTCATCTTTTGAACGAGACGCTTCTCCTTCGACCAAACACGGCCTTCGCTGTCGCGTGGAAAATCCTGTTCGTCGTGGCAATTCTATTTGAAATATCAAAGCTGGCATTGAAACCCAGTCTTGGTACGTACAAGGACTTAAATATGGGGAACCCTCTCAATATTGAATCCATCATAGAGCACACCTTGTTACCAACGCCAGTGTCGCAGCTAGCGGCATGTGCTCAAGAGTGAAAAGAATGCGGCCCCCGGATCATCAGGGTGATCCGACACGTACTACTAAAGCTTCGACGAAAGAAGGCAGTGGAGAAACACCAGGCGCAGTCGCATCCATGGTATTGTGGTCGGCCATACAGTGCAGTGCAATCCATCTATATTGACACGTTCGAATTCATTATTCACGAGTTTCTCGTTCTTGTTGGAATCATTTGCTTTTTGGATGTTTTTGTGACTTTTTTCACTGGCGAAATTGAACCAGACACTGCGAGTCTGACTCCAAAGCCATTCTTTCCTCGGTGGATTCTTCCCGGACTAGTCCTCCAGCTGGCTGTGAACCCCCAGATGGAAAGCACGAGTGTCGTCGTAACGAAGGTACATTGCCATCTTGGCGAACAGACAACCGAGCTTACTCAAACCGATGACGTTTATCTATCTTTCTTCAGGCATTATCAGGAATGACACGGCGTGGCCCTGTGAGGGTATTGAGATGGACAATTGCTCTATTTTACCCATCCTTCTTGGTTCTGTTGAATGGACTAGTGAGATTATGGAAGTCTCGTCAAGAGAGAAAACAAGAAAGTTTCATTGTAAGACGCTTGAGACACTTGGTTAATAAGGCAACAGGTGAAACTTCAGTACGTACGTACTGTAATACCATACCGTACTTCTTTGTAGCTTTAACAACTTTATTACTCATAGTCGAACAGTATTTCATACGACAACAGTACGTATTGGAAATGACGTCGGTTTTTGAAGTGCGTGACTGGATTTCGGTCTATGAGACGTCACAAAGTGCTACGCAATGGACACTCTCTTCCGATTTAAGCATGACCCACTCCTTTATTTGTTTTATTTTGACACGTTGGGAAGTCACGGTTTACTCGAATGAAAAGACTGCATTGCGGCCCCGACAACGAATGAATTTGCGAACATGATTGTCACAAAGTGAAAGATCGAGACAATGACCAACAATCCTCGTTTTACCACCATCAGGAGTGGAGATGGCGCTGACGAGACATCGCAAGGAGGAAGAACCGATTTGAATATCATGATCACTATCGTTATAACTCTCTGTATCTTCGCGTGTGGTGTTTCATACGCTTTGGGGGTGATTAGAAAGCGTCAAGAAGCAGCAGCCACACCACCGCCAGTAATAATCGATACATCAGAAGATGAGGCAGAAAAGATTAAGAGAAGACAAGAGTGGATTGCAAGATCATTGGTAGTGAAAGTATGGATACCAAGAGAGACAGCCCCCAAAGCGAGGGCGTCAAGCGGGGGCGGGATCCCTCCTCACTCGTCAGGCAAAGACGCCCATGAGCTGCCAGCACCACAGGGCAACTCCACAATAGTGGATGCTGCACCTCAAAGAGAGATCCATTTATCTCGTAGCTTTGGAACGGACGATTCTGAGTTCTTCTCGGCAAGAAAGTCGGATTGCCCAATCTGCTTGGCTACCCTAGACCAACAAGAACTGGTATGCGAATCCAACAACCCATTGCGCCCACACGTCTATCACAAAATGTGCATTGAAGGGTGGCTCATGCAACACGACGAATGTCCGATGTGCCGACACATACACTTGCTAGAAACAGAGGAGCTAGGCCGCTAATAACATACATAGTATTAAATATTACTGCGTCCCCACGTCTTCAGGCCACCAGCCAGTAATTAAGCAACTCAGACGCTTCATTCAAGGAATATCGATAAATCCCTTCAGTGATGCAATGCATACGTTGCACATCATATTGGGCAACGAAGTGGCTAAAGCTAGGCTGCCTCTACTCTGGCAAGCCGAGATTCATCCAGTCGCTCGAATTAATACTACTGGTAGAGGACTAAATGCAGAAGATGCGCCCGACTCGACTCTTGTTCCACCATCCCGTCCTCGAAAGAGGAGCGATGGTTTTGGCTTTCCTCAAATATAAGTATAACGCATAATGTAGACATTGTTGACCTTGGGATCTATTCGTCTCGCCCGGTACTGTACTGATCAACTCTCTAGTCGTACTAACTCTTTTTTCTCTCCCTAGTCAAAGATGGAATCAGGGATGCGGCTTTCGCTTTGATCAAAGCACCACAAAAGCGATTTGACTCCGTAGACTTTGCCAGCTCATCTTTTCGTTGTCTTTTTGATGTTCTCGACCATGGTGCTGAGATCTCCACAACCCCTGAAGACCCGAATCCAAGCATGAGGGAGATCATTTTCATCAGACGCACTCTACTTCTGTTCACGTTGTTGATCTTGTCGACGTCGAATGCTTATCAAAATGTTTACGGCAATGAACTGCAGCCCTGTTCCACTGAAGGCATGGCCTTGACAGGCTACACGCGCAATGGCTACTGCATCGACCAGAACGATGACGAAGGAAGTCACCACGTATGTATTGATCTCGCAAGTACCAGCGGAGGAAACTTTTGCAGCGTCACGGGCCAGTCTGACTGGTGCTCCGATTCCATGTCGTGCGTTGAGGATACCTCGCGATACTGTCCCGTACAGAACTGGTGTGTCTGCCAGTGGGCTTTTGCGTCCTACATTGAAAATGCAGGTGGCTGTGATCAAATTCAAGATATTGTCTGCGAATCGATCAATCAGCAAACCATCGTGGCTTACCAGAAGCAGCTGTCTTCAACGAAGTATCGCAACGCTCTCAAATGTCTTGTGAATCGCTGCAGCCTGGACAGTTCCGTCCTCGTTGCTTCATCCGATGGTACAGCTTCTTTCAGCTCTAACAGTATCGCTGAGTGGCTTTTGGGTGGTGCCGTCATGGTAAGTCTGGCTTTCTGGCTCACTCAACGACGACGACGACGACGGGGTGGCTACGGCACGGTTCCTGACAACAAGACCAAGAACCTCATGGACAGCAACGATGGAAAGCCAAACTCTGTGTCCAGGACGATGAGCTGAGAAGAATGCTTAATAGTGTAAAGCAAGTAACAATTAAAAGCTAGCTTTACTACTGCGTACCGGGGTATGATAGTCTGTCTACGAATACGGTAGTGATAGTCTAGTTGTGGCATCGTGACGAGCCGATGATTCATTCGACTCTTTGAATGAAAGGTCGGGACCCAAAAAGGCGCGAAATATGTTCTGAATTAGATTTGATTGCAGGTTGCAGGAAGGGGTTGAAGAAGACGGTTGAAGCTGAAGCTTACGCCATGGTACCATTTCAAAACTTGCGAATCTTTCCTTGAATAGACGCGTAAACTCTCTTGCTTGCTCCATTGGTCCAGCGAGAAAACTTCAAAGATGGGAAATTCACAGCCGACGAACAAAACTGGGAGGAAAGTCACGGCACAGGTACGTTTCGTTCTTAGATCGACATCGAGTATCTTTATCATCGGCGACGGCCTCAGTTGAATTGCATATCCTCACCACTTAGGTTTACATTTACAGAAGTTTGAGAACGCCAAGAAGCTTGGAATTCTCTCGCTTAGCGAGCATGGTATCGATGAGGTCCCACCACAACTTTTCGGCCCCGAGATGAAAAAACTACGAACGCTCGATCTATCAAAGAACAATCTCGCACGTGGTTTGGGCAAGCTAGGCACATTGGTTGAACTCAAGTCCTTGAATCTAGACAGCAACCAGTTACCAGCTGGATCGTTGGCACCTGTGACATCACTGACCAAGCTGCAGAATCTATCGGTCAGTCGGAATCGACTAGGGAAACCAGTTGCTCAGCAGAGCCCGTCTCGTCCCAATCGCCCACAGCTAGAAGCGCTCCCTGAACTCCCTCCTTCGCTCAAGCAGCTGAACTTGTCTTCCAACTTTCTTTCCCATCTCCCCAAATCGTTGTTCTCGCCTCGGTTGGTGAAGCTGGAAAAACTGGATCTATCAAGTAATCACCTGGCGGTTCTTCCACCAGAGGTGAAACATCTGGTGAATCTTCAGGAATTATACCTGGACAGCAACGCCATTATCAGCCTTCCAGACGAGTTTGGTGCCATGAGAAAACTTAAAGTGTTGTCTCTTAAGGAGAACCAGTTACGGGTCACCAGCACCCTCTTCTCGGACAAGAATCCACAGCCGCTCCCAAAGTCCCTCTTTACCGACACTGTACTTATCGACCTGAATCTGCACGGAAACCAAATGACCAATACGCTGCTTAATCAGTTTGAAGGATTTCAAGACTTTCTGGATCGGCGACAAAAGGTCAAGTCTAAAACCATGACGAATCTAGATGTTTGCGGTCTCGAGTAGCTCTAGACTCTTGAGTACACTTGGTAGTATAGTATATTTAAAAAAGTTGTGTGTCTATTGCTACGGATACGTTAAATGCATGTATGTTAGCTCAGCATCTTCCTTGAGTCGTTATAGGGTTACAAACTCCTTCGCCGTAGTCTGTCAAGGAAGGAACGATGACTCCGACCACCAACAGCGCCAGTATAGCGAGAATCAACGAGCCCGCTATAATCTTGCTAATCAAAGGATCCGTACCGTTGGTAAGAGCCACATCCAAGTCGTATTCATCCTCCTCTTTGCCGATTCCAAGCTGCTTTCGACGCTTGTCGGAGATTCGTTCGTGCAAGAGCGTGGCCGTGCGGTCACGACGACCCGATTGCTGTGTGATGGTGGTGGCGGTGGGTGATGATGTTCTACTGTTACTAACAGCAGAAGCGGCAAACGCGATCTTTTGCGCTGGGGCCGAAAAGGCAGCAGTAGCCGCTGCAATGGCCAGCAAAAGGAACGCTGTCAATCTCATTGCGCAGGCAACCGTTCCAACGAGGATCTCCTTTTACTCTGATGTTGACATCATCAAAGAACGAACAAAGTGAGCGATTGGACAATGGAAAAAGATATGACGTCGCATGTCGGATTTGCATCCGTATCAAGAAACCCGGACGTACCAAAGCGATTGCATGATTCATTCCGAGCCGACACGACGAGAGCGCCACCATGTGCCATGTGGCATTCACTCAATTCAGGCGATGGAACGTTTGTGCTGCTACGGACACAATCAACTGACTTCGCCTCAAGCCCTCTCTTACATCGAAGAGCCTCCATCCGTCAGTCAAGAGAATCTTCGAATCACAATGTCTCCAGATATCCAAACGTTCGAGATGGAAAACGCCGCACCCAACTTTCCCAATGCCGCCGTCGGCCTCAGTCAAGCCGAAAGCGAGCAGCTCGGGGACGCCTTTCGGCTCTTGGACACGCAACACAAGGGTGTAATTTCGGTTTTCGAGCTCCGCCAAGTCTTGGAGGCGGTCGTTCAAGAATCCAAAGCTACTCCTGGTTCGACGACCACAAAAAACATGAATTGCGTACTGGCGGCCCTCGAGCAACGGCCCGACGACGAGAATCTAACGCTGGACGCTTTCATTGGACTGATAACTGCACCGGACCCCAACGACAATCGAGACGAAATGAAAAGGGTTTTTGATATGTTTGATGTCGACCAGAAAGGATTCATTAACCGACAAGATCTCCAAAACATTGCCAGTGACCTCGGCGAGACAATGGCCGATGACGAACTCGAAGAAATGATTCAGCGTGCATCGTCGACCGATAGTGGTAAAGTCACACTGACTGAATTTACTGATATCATGACAAGAAAGCTATTTTCCTGAAATGGCGATTGAATGAAACGCTTAGTATTATTCATTGTTATTAAGCACTCATTACATTGTGTGGGATAGGTGCCGTAGTAATTTGCAACACGCCCTGATGCACTGAATACTCAGCCAGGAGGCTCATGACGAACTGTGGAGGGGCCTTGGCAAAAAGGGTTGCCGGATACACTGCACTGGACCACATTGGATGGGTCAGAATTTTGCAAAAGCCAGCGTTGTAGGACTTGTACCCCAAAAGGCACTCAATACCGTCCACTTCAGAGTACACCTTGTTGCCTTTTTCAAGCATGGGAAGACCCGAACACGGGTCGATATAGTCGGCCCAGTAACCAGCATCCCGAATGCGTTTGCACAGGTCGCAGGCAAAGTCCATGAACACGTTCAACAGTCGATCCTTTTCCAGTTCAATGTGTGGGCCAATGGCCACCAAATCTTCTCGAGCGTGCTGGTTGGTCGGAATGGCGAGTAATGCTGGTTCTGCGTGGCCGCTGCGCGACTGGATCTGAATATTTCCTTCATCAAAGACGTGATGGAACTCGCGCAATAATTGCTTGGGGAGGGTGTGTAGCGAGACTTCCAGGGCATCGTCACTTTTCTCGACCTTTGTCAAGAGTATTGGGCCCCACAATGTCGATGCTGTTTGCCCGTAGGACATGATCAATGTAGCACTAGTATAGAAGAACTGGACAACGAGGGAGTCGCGTGTGCGGAAGGAGGTTCTAGAATATAGCAGCGGTGGTGCGGAATATGCGCTGGACATCGTCGTCGAACGCCCAACGCGAGTTTCGAAACTTCGCGCCAAAATGAAAATATGGACGTCGACAACACGGGGCGAGGGGGCGATGACACGTTCGACCAAGACGATGCCTCCCGGCATACCAGGTAGCAACTTTCTATAAATCAATGAGGGAAGCACCATCTACTACTGTCGCTAGTGACTCTGTTGTACTTTGCCGCGACCAAGAGACTATAGAGAGAGATTGTCCAGTTTATTTATTCGGTATTATAAGTGGTAAGTGTTTGATAGTATCCAACATTTCAACCTTCATGCTCCCGCTGATAACAATTTAGCGCGGGGGGTTCTCCTTGTAGTAGTTCTCAATCGCACGGATATTGGGATCACCAAAAAAGTACTTGAAGCCAAAGCCACCCAACAAGGCCAGAGCGACACCGGAAGCGGCAGCCGCCGAGAATCCCTGAAGCGCAGGCAATTTTCCAAAAAAGGACATGTGACCCTTGGGTGTCCGGTGGACGGGACCCGGTCCGTAGAGGTAGGGGTTGCGATTGATGATACGTTCCGGCATGATTAAAAAAGGACTAAAACGCGAAAAAGAGAGAGGCGAAAGGTGAGTTGGTGTTTGACTCGTTTGATTCGAATCAACCCACTAGCAACCAGCAAATCCACGTGGATCAGTGGCATCCGACGACCAAGGCAGCTTGACCGATAATTCCTTTTCCTCCCTTTTAATCCCCTCAATAGTATTATGAGTAGACGGAGAAGATGCAGGTATTATAAGTAAACCGAGTGTCCCATAGTCGTCCTGCTTACCTGCTGCACAGATGCACTCTCGTCGGTCGTTTTTGCGACGACACAGATCGGTGCAATTGTCTGAGGCTACGTAGATTTCTGAACCAGCTTCTACACCAATATTCCAACCAATCAAAACCGACTTGAATCCGAACCCCTCTTGAGGAAAGAAGGACAGACGAGAGAATCCATCCAATTCGATTCCTAATTACAGTATTGTCGTCGCAAGTCGGCATCCGGCATCATCGCTGCGACCGCCACGATCGACACACTTTCACCGTGATGAGCATGTCCGTCCTCGCCCCCAAGCTTCAGACTGCCTTGAAGCAGGCTTTCAGAACCCAAGCCTTGCGGCCCATGTCGATTCAGTCCAAGCAGAGTGGCGAGGAACACAAAAAGCAGGTGAGTAGACACGTCGAAAGGAAAAGAATACCAAGATTTGTTTGATCCGCCCCTATTGCGTTCTGAAATAATATATTCAGCCCGTTGTCTTCTTAATTGTCGCTGATGACGTCTCCTTCTTGATCCTTACCTCTATTTTCTACTAGAACTACACTGCTCGCATGCAGGAGACGGGTCGGCCCATGAGTCCTCACGTGACGATTTACGCATTTCCCATTGTCGCGCTGTCTTCCATCATGACTCGCGTTACTGGCGTCGCCTTGTCGCTAGGGGCTGCCGGTATTGGAGCAGCAGAAATCCTTGCAGGAAGCGGGACTACCCTGTCGATGATGCAGACGGTAGGATCCAGTGGATTTATCATTGCAACAACGGCAAAGTTTTCCGTATCTTTTCCTATTGTGTACCATTATGGGGGTGCGCTTCGCCACTTGGTGTGGGACAGCAAGCCCGAGTTCTTGACCAATGTAGGCGTTGAAAAGTCGTCCTATTACCTGCTGGGTGGATCTACTGCTCTCTGCGGCGCTCTTTCTCTCTTTCTCTAAGAAGATACTCTAAAAAAGAAATGGTTGACATTGGAGAGTCTTTTTTTAACGTAAAACACTTTGGCATTGTGCCTCTCTTTTTCTCTACTAGCTACTTGTAGTCATTCTAGCGAAGGGCGGGGTGCACTTTGATCAACCTCTGGAATTCCTAAGCAATACAAAAGGTTGTCTCTGTTTCGCAAGCAAAAAGGCAATTGTGAGAGTGTCGTCCCTCGTGCAATGAGCCCCCAAATGTTTCAACTTGGGACTCTCAATAGTTAGAGTGACAGTGGATATTGCAGAATCCTTTTGCACCGGAGACATGAACGAATGCAGCCTTGCGGCCGTCGACAACCGGCTGGGATGCGAAAACTGCGTGAAAGATAACGAAACAGCATCGGGAACGGACTCACCTTTAAGTTTTTAGCCAGTCAAAGCGCCTCCTCTTCGCATGCCAATCACAGGTGTGCGGGTCAACTGATCTTCAGAATCTGGTAGTTCCGAACCTTCTGGTAGTACCGTTTGTCCAATAGCCGTATACAGCTTGTCCTCGTCCAACGCCAAGCACTCGAGTGTTAACTGCAAGTCCTTGGCTGTAATGGACTCAACGACGGCAATAAAGTCTGTAACCGACAGGGGTCCCTTAAGAGGGATGGACTCCTCCTGGATGCCCGTCATTAGGTGAGTCCAGTAGGCAGTCGTTCGAAGCTCGCCTTCGTGTCGGTTCAGAACTACACGCTTTGCCGATTCAACATTATCCGGTGTAATCGGACTCGTCTTGCGGAGTGCATGCAAGGTTTCCTTGCACGCATCTAACGCCTGTTGCGCCTTTTCCTTGGAGGCAGTAACTGTTACCAGAAACCACCCACCCAATAGACGCTCAAAGCCAGAGAACGAAAAGTTAGCATCGTACGTCAGCTGCTTGCGTTCGCGAACGGTCGAAAAGAGACGCCGATTCGCAATCTCGGATACGAGACTCAAAGCAGCATTTGCAAACAGAGGGTGTGATCGACGTCGCTTGTCGTAATCGGATGCCCTCTTGTCCGCTGCAAGCGCTCTCTCCGCAACAGTGGTTCCATCAGAAAGATAACCCCAAGCGTTGGGAGCTGACCCAGAAACGTAGGCAACAGCTCTGGGGTCTGAGTCAACCAATTCCAAATCTAGGTGTCGACCAGGCATCTGTGGCGAAGGCACACGACCAGTGCCAGCCGGAACCTCCTTCGCTTCAACAGCAAACTCAGAGTTGGAATCAGCAGGAATGGTGCCAACATACTTGTACACCATCTCCAATACTTCGACGACGTCAAAGTCTCCTGCAACTGAGATTTCAAGGTTCGATGGTAGCAGCTGAGACATGACAGCGACTCTTGCTTCTTCTAGCGAGATGTCGTCAACCGTGTCAACATCAATCGACAGGAAGCGACCATTGTTCCCTGTCATGGCCTCGGCGAGTCTCTCGGTACTTATACCTTCCAGGTTCTTCTCCAAGCTCTCATGGGCACTGCGGAAGCTCTGCTTACTTCGGCCCAACGCATCCGGCTCCCACTTGAAGCCGACGAGGATCTCGCGAACAATTTGCATGACTGACTCGGTACCAGTGATACCAAGCTGCACATCATCACCAAATCCAACGTTTCCGACGTTCGTGGTAGGAAATACAAAGTCAAACGTCAATGCTTCTTCGTTACAGTTGATTTCAACCATCAAAAGATGATCCACGCAGAAAAGTTCTACCTGTTCGCGAGTCCAGGGGCCAAAAGCACCACCTTCCTGCATGGTGCGAGCTCCGATAGCCATGGCGCCCTTTTTGAAACCAAAGCGTTTTTCGGCATCTCTGCCTCCAGGAGCAACCAGCCGCAAATGGCCTCGCTGTGACTCAGCCGGATTCTGAGCAATGCCAACACGAATGCCGTTGCCAAGTCGTCGAAGCGTAAAGGGTCGCGTCAATGAATCGGGGGCAGTATCAGGGGTTCCGTCCGTAAAACTTCCGCCCTTCCACATGGGAGCGTTCGTTTCCATTGCCTGAGCGAGCTCTTCTTCCGGAATCAAAGTGTGCGGAACCATAATGTCTTCTTCCGGTTCCACCTCTAATTGGCACGCTTCGTAGATGCACTTGACCAAGGTCTCCTCGTCGCAGTAAGCCGGATCACTCGGCGAAATACCCTTGGGTATGCACGCAATTGCGATGCACGGACCCGAGATACCCTCAGTGTCCTTCTGAATACTGGTAATGTGGGAGCAGAGTTCAGCGGCAGCGGCGTTGACTTCCTCAAGAGTCATCGTCATGAGTGCCTTTGCCGTCACTTCATAGGACTGCATCGGCGACATGAAAGTGTGACCGTTCGCCACCGTCTCCATTAGGTATGAAAGCTGGTCTCCATGGCTGATACGATCACCTTGAGCGGCAAGCTGTTCAGCATCTGTCATTAGCGAGGACGCGTAACGCTCCATCTCACCTGGTGTGACACCATAAATACCAAGTTTACGAATCTCGGACAAGGACTTGCCAATGGCATCCTTCCAGCGACTTGGTTCCGCTGTCATATCCAGACTGCAAACAGAGCATCCTTCACGAGCCGAATCGAGCTGGTTAAATTCCACAAACGTAAAAGACGGATCATCGCTACGTCCACCAACATTCAAACGGATCTGTAGAGCCGCCAAGGCGACTCTTCGCGCGAGACTACGGCGGAACGACCCCAAATCAACAATTTGGTCAACTGGGCGCTTGGCAAACAAGTGCAGCGAGAAAGCCTGCAACAGCTCGTGACGGAAAATGTGGGGACGGATCTTTTTTCCTGGGACTAATTCTTCCGTCTCGAGGAACGCAATCTTGTCATCCAATGGGTACGACTTTTGCAAATGAATATCGTAGTCAGTGACCACATCATCCTCAACGTGGACATCCTTGGGGATGGACCAATCATGTCGAACAGGGGGGTAGTGCCAACTCTGTTCAGCCTTGACGGTACCCGCCACCACTGCATCTGCCAGTTTGGAAGCCTCCAGCTTGAGTTCGGGTATCTTGATGTCCATTGCCTGCTTGTCCGCTGACAAGTGTCCAAACTTTTCGGCAATCACCTTTTCCGCTTGGATCGGATCAATGTCACCCACTAGATAGAGTAGCACATTGTCCGGTCGGTAGTGGGTTCGGTGCCACGTGCGAACATCGTCGCCCTTCCAACTCCGAATCAAGCTCTCTTTACCAATGGGAAAGCGCTTGGCCAGGCGGTTCTCACGATGCAGAGTGGACAAAATCTGGCATTCGACACGGTATTCAATAGTGTTTACCTGTGCATTGGACGATTTGATAAGCAAGCAGACAGCAGTTAGTAACCAGTCTGTTTTTCAATTCACTTCATTTCACAAACCAAAACCCGTCGCACATTCAACATACCATAGTCATTTCCGACAAGACAGCCTGGCGTTCCTTTTCCAACCGACCCGACTCGACCCGAGCTTCCATGACATCCACCAAGGCGTCCAACGCCATGGGAAGCATGGGGACGGAACCCTGTGGTGTTTGTACCGGACACGCCGCGTAAAAGACAGTGTGGTGAAAGTCCGTGTACGCGTTGGTTTGCGACCCCGTACCAAAGAGACGTTCTCGCTTGCGACTGCCCATGTACGCTACATGCTCCGTGAGATGGGCAATGCCCTGCTGGGGTTCCAACTCATCGGCAGATCCCGAAAATACTTGCAAATGGGCTTCAAAGCGACCCGGCGGGGACTTGTTGGGTAGAATAATGTATGGTAGGCCATTTGGGAGGACGCCACTGTGCACATCCGCGTGGACCGGTAGTGGATCTTGTGTGGCTGGCTTGTAGTTGCCATTTCCTTTGAGAAGTCTGTTCAAGGGTGAAATGTGCGGACGGACACTGGGATGCGGCTCGAGTCCTTTGTTGCCGCGCAAGGACGTTGCCGCTGCACCCGAAGCGGCGGCGGCAGCGGCACCGCTACCAGCCGCAGACTTGCTAAACATGTTGGTAAGCGAAAAGGAAGAGTCGGACGTTTTTTCGTTCATGACTACCATGGAGTTGCGTCGTGAGATTTTCATTCCCGTGAGAGAGGGAGAGAAGGAAGTGACACCTAATGGACCCATGGTCAAAGATGCCATCCAGACGAGGGTCGGAATGGCCGACAAGAGACATGGAAGCTTCATAGTTCTGTGTTCTGTGGCTACTGGCCGTCGCCTTGCGATGGTAGTATTGATTAAAGGTTGCGGTGTGTAACAGTGAAGCTGAAGGCTTTAGCTGTGCTGCTCTTTCCAGACAGTCTGCTTCAGGTTACAGTACTGTATTGGAGAGTATGAATAACTGTAGACGTTCGGCGTCGCTCGTCGCTCGTCGGCCCTTTGATGTTCCGTCGATCGCGTCGATACTATTTCACCTTGCAGTTTTTTGCGGTGGAGATCTCATCGCGGATGAGCGGGCGGCACGCATGCAGACCGCGACCGCAGACGTCAGCGAAAACATATTTGGCGCGAACTAATAGAAACGCTACGTCCTCATTACCCCGCTGAGGAGTAGAGACAGTCGATTTAGTCATACGTATGTACGTACTCTCTCTAGCGGGAGATATTCTCGTTGGAGTGTTCTCTTTGTGCGTGAATTGTTCCGAGACCTCTCTGCCTTATTCTCATTGATCAGCTGTTTGCTCTAACTGTGTTTGTGTTGTTGACATACAGTATCCTCTTATAGACGTTATTGTTAACGCTACTACTGCTAGTCACACCATGGTGCTGGCTTTGCGGAACCAGCCAGCAAGTCTGCTCCTGCTGCTACCGCTCCTGCTGTGCCTTATGTTTGCGTGCACAGCAAACGCGTTTGTGCCCCATCACCAAAATCGCAAAGGCCGTGGCACTCACGCTGCTTTCCCCGCTGCTTCGACTCGACCGATCTCACGGTCGTTACCGGCGTCGTCATTGTCATTTTCATCCAAAGTATATTTGTCGTCGTGGAACCATGACGAACGCCACTACGAGGACGCCTTTCAGCGCAACATGCTGAGGACGGATCCTCGCATATTCTTGACACAGCGAGCGCTCCAGAGTTTCATCTTTCTCGCCATTGCTGTGAGAGATCCGCACACGGTCAAGTACTTGGAAGAAACGTACGAGTTGGGAGATTTCACAAGGTATCACGGGACGGGTGCTATTAATGTGACGCAATGGAGCGAATGGGACTCCATCTTGCTCGACATGTTGCATCGGCCAACAGATGTAATCGTCGTTAGTGCTCGACGACGAGGAAGAGGCAACGGAGGCTGGTCCAAGAACAATCCATACATGGAAGACGTGAGTTACTCTAAATCTTTGCTTTCGTTTTCGCTTGCGCGCCGCCATGAAAGTTCCGTATCGACGCGCTCTCACACACCTCGATCCGATGTTTCCCTCGCTTTTCTTTCTCCCATGTCGTGCACCATGTACAGCGCTTTGTCGAGTTCAATATTGACATTGACCCGGCATCTCTAGCGTCACGAATCGTTTCCGTCCGCGAACAGATCGCCCGTGAGTGGGTAGCAGACATGGATACACTCATGGCCGCCGATGAAATGATCCTCGCGTCGTATCACGACAAAACGGCAACGGGAAGAGCCCAGGAAGAGTGTGTCGAGTTTGACGAGGATTGTAACAGTACCGAGGATTTGGTAGTACCCTCCTCGTCCGACAAGACAACCCGTCCACGAGCTTTTGACCGGAACGCCATGATGATGCTTTCCAACTCGATCCTTGCGGATACTGTAGGATCGTCACCGCACCGCAAGGGCAACTTTGACCTGCTCATTCTCATGGCCACGCAGGAAAGTGTACATCGCGTCCTTCGTCATTATAAAGAGGCAGGATCGGTGCGCAAGGTGCCGTTTGCGTGGCTGCGCGAGTTTTATATTCAGCGAGTCACGACCCATTTCGATGGCGACCAACAATATGGAAGGGCAGATGACTTTCTGGACGAGCTCTTGTTTACCAGTCCGGTTATGCGGGAAGTCAACGGAAAAGTAGAGTTGGTGGATCCACTGCGAATTGCGGAAGATCTCATAAGCATGCGATCGCAAGTAGCCAGTGAATGGAAGAGTATCGCTGAAACAATACCAGAGGAGCATACCGAGCTGCGAAAGGCGCTGCTGGACAAACAAATGGGAAAGTACAGTCAGCCACCAAATGAAGCGCAAGTCAAAGAAGCCAGCGCTAGCGAATTCGAGTAAAGGCGGACCATGGCCATTGGAGGAGGTCCTGACTGACACGCTGACAACACGAGGCACCCCGCACGTTTTTCTTCGAAACACTTGAACCTGAAGCAATTCACGCACTCTCATCAACATTCATTGCGCGCACTCGTCATTCATTCATTCATGCCACCCTCATCACCGCATCATAATATTATGACCGCATCACTGCACCCTGAAACGATCGAAACTAATCAACATGCTAATCTACCGAACACATTTGGTAGACTAATATGTCCTTGACTAGTCTACTGGAGAGAAACGGGCAGGCACGCAGAAGATTCTTTATCATAGCATAGTCTAGTAGTCACGATCTCCTAGTTCCAAGACCTCCTGTGTACGGCGGTTTTAATAATTGGCGCGAACAGGGAAACGCGAGAGAAGCGAAGACAGAAGAGGCGACAAAGACCAACAAAAGCGACAACTAAACGAAGACATACTTACACTTACATACCTCTGCTATGTCGTTGAATGTGGAAGGAGTTGAAGGGAATACAACACGCGGGCTGGGCTTAATCAGCAAGATGAGTCATGAACACGACGATGCCGAGAAAAGGGCATCTGAAGAACGACGTCAAAGCGAGCAGTACTTCGCCACGGTTTCTCCATCACAACAACCACGGCAGCGGCGTTTGCCTTCAGCCGTAGGGCAATCGATAGGGGACGACAGCGGTATGTTCCTGAGCGACCCTTCCGTCTCTGAAGAAGGCGAATCGCGTATCCGAGCTCCTCATAGATCACATGCGGCAATGCCCTTTCAACGAAACCAGCAGTACGACCCCGACGATACGAGACGTGGCATGATATCGCCGCAAGCTTTTGCGCAGCCCTCTCCTGTGCCTAGCAGCCCTGGAAACACTAGTCTCAGCAGTTGGGAAAGTCCAGCAGTAAGGCAGCAAGTTCTGCTTCAATTTACACCCGAAAGAAAGGTGGGCCACGTGCGACTCGACAAAAACGCCAATGGTGTAGCGGTCCGCGTCGTCCCTGCTATTAGCACCTCCAGAGTAGGCGAGGTACAGCTACCCTATCTGGACACTTCTGGACAACCCAGTTCCTGTCATCCAGGCAGCCAGGCACCGCCGATTCCCAGCATGAACACATCCGACCAACCATTAGACCCAAACTCGACCAGGTCTGGCTCGCTTGGCCATTTTTTACACGGATTGCGATTCCG
>Ga0307981_1001607_pt1 | contig 19804 bp, 17 predicted proteins | sample OrgLakmetagen987_FD_201849 | JGI IMG/M metagenome (GOLD analysis project Ga0307981, IMG submission 201849) | Saline water microbial communities from Organic Lake, Antarctica - #987 | ecosystem: Environmental > Aquatic > Non-marine Saline and Alkaline > Saline | place: Antarctica: Organic Lake... | reverse complement strand
CAAAACATTGACAATTAGAGTGTCGACGTCGAAGCGGTTCCGCTGGGTCTGATTGTTTTTCGTTCGCCATTTTGGCGAGTCACTCTTATCCGTCCCGCTGAGCGGGATCAGTGTTCATCCGTGGTTAGAAAATTCATACACTTTCAACTGCCGAATCTAGGATAATACCTTATGCAGAAAGGTTTGATCCTTATTGAATGAAAGAATGCGGGAGGGCCTGGCTCACGCCTCAACCAGATAAAACCTTTTTCGAAGTGGCATAACGCATAGCCCATGGTATTCGAACAACTGATGCCATCGCCTGAACGGCGATGGTGCCACTCGCGATCGAGGACGCTACATGGCACGTCTCCGAGTGAACCCTATCCTGCGTGTTGGGCGACGAGCTTGTAGAAATCGTGGAAGAGCGGATCGGCGTCGTTGGGGCCGGGCGCGGCTTCCGGGTGATATTGCACGGAGAAGACGGGCCGGTCCTTGAGGCGGAGGCCTTCGACGGTGTCGTCGTTGAGGTTAATCTCGGTGACGAGGGCGCCGGCCTTTTCGAGTTCCTCGCGGGTCGAAGCGAAGCCGTGATTCTGCGAAGTGATGGAGACTTTGCCGGTCTCAAGATTTTTGACCGGTTGGTTGCCGCCGCGGTGGCCGAACTTGAGCTTAAAAGTCTCTGCCCCCAGTGCATGAGTGATGATTTGGTGGCCGAGGCAGATGCCGAAGGTGGGAAAGTGTTCGATGAGATTCTTAACCGTCTTGTGGGCGTAGTCTACGGCGGCAGGGTCACCTGGCCCGTTGGAAAGAAAGACGCCGTCGGGTGCGAATTCGTGGATCTCCTCGGCGGAGGTCGTCGCGGGGAACACATGCACGTCGAACCCGTGGTGCTGTAGCTTTCGATAGATGGAATGTTTGGCACCGAAGTCGAGAGCCGCCACTTTGTAGTGTTTCTCCGGAGCAGCCTCTCTGAATAGGTGAGTGCCGTCTACGGTGAAGGGGGTGGACTGTTTACGTTCGGGATCCCAGTGGTAGGCTTCCTTAGCAGTGACTTCTTTAACAAAGTCCACGCCGACGAGGCCGCCGAAGTTCTTTGCACGTTCTACAGCTTCTTCGTCGGAAATAGCTTCGGTGCTGATGCAGGCATTCATCGCGCCGGCTACGCGAAGCTTTTTGGTAATGGCGCGCGTATCAACGCCTTCGATTCCGGGGATGCCGGCTTCTTCGAGATAGTCTTGAATGGATTGGTTGCTGCGCCAGTTGCTGGTGACCGGGCTGATTTCCCGCACAACGAAGCCCTTGACCTTCGGGCCGTCGGACTCGACGTCTTCCGGGCATATTCCGTAGTTGCCGATCTGCACGGCCGTCATCGTGACGATTTGCGAAAAGTAAGAAGGATCCGTCAGAATCTCCTGATAGCCGGTGAGGCTCGTGTTAAAACAGGCCTCACCTACATTCGTCGCAGAAGCGCCAAATGCGCGTCCGCGAAAGATAGTGCCGTCTTCTAGTGCGATGATCCCTGATTTACTGCTTCCCATGATTAGCGGAGGAGAAAAGCGGGAATCTGACGATGTGCAAATGGAAAAGTTTCTCTAGTTACAACTGCCGCGCAATTTCATCTATGGGGTAGCGCGAGTGCGTCCCCGCCCTTCGGCTCTTCTCAGGGCCTTAAGCTTGCCGAAACGGCACCGCACGAGACTGGCGAGGCGTTTCAAACGTTCGTGCGGCGTGAGGACACGCCTGCGCTACCATAATAAAAAGACCTTACCCCGCACTTTAAATTACAACCTACAACTGCCGCGCCCCTAGCACCTCACGCAAGCTATCGCCAATCGTAGAACTGGCCTCCAGATCGATCCAGTAGATCATATCACGACACATTTTCTGATTCTTAATGATTCCGGCCTGACGGAGGATTCGCAGATGGTGCGAAGTGGCTGGCTGCGAGAGGCCGATGCGCTCGGCGACCATTGAGACATTGCAGACGTTCTCGCAATTCGGCTCGGTCGGCAAAATCTTGAGGATCTCCAGCCGGACCGGGTCGCCTATCGCCCAGAGCTGCCGGGCGAGCTGATCTAGGTCCAGATCTGTTTCTGCGTGTATCATTGACATATTTAAGTATATGAATACGACTATTCGTCAACCAATTAGAAGCAGTTGAGCGTATTGTCCTCTTCGTGCTATTCTTAATTTTTCAACACACACATCCCGACGACTATATGTATCCGAATGATTCTCTAGAAAACTGGCATCAGGGCCAAGGCTTGTGGTCTGATGTGCCTGCCGAAGACTGGAATAACTGGAAGTGGCAACTCAAGAAACGAATCACCAAGCTTGAGCATCTTGAGGAGCGAATGGATTTAACGGCGGACGAGCGTGCGGGGTGTTTATTTGCCAGTAAGAAGCTGGCGCTCGCCATCACTCCCTACTTTTTTAATTTAATTGATCCAAACGACCCAAGTTGCCCGATTCGGAGGCAGGTGATTCCCCGCAGTGGCGAAACCGAGGTTGCGCCGGAAGAGCTGCTGGATCCGGTGGGCGAGGAAAATAGCAAGCCTGTCGACGGAATCGTTCACCGCTATCCTGATCGTGTGCTCTTTCTGGTCACGGATCGTTGCGCGGCCTACTGCCGCTACTGCACGCGCAGCCGGTTGGTCTCAAATGCGCAGGACTATAATTTTCACCCCGAATTCGAATCCGGGCTCGAATATATCCGAAATACTCCTGAGATTCGGGATGTGCTTTTGAGCGGCGGAGATCCTCTGCTCCTCTCCGACCGCAAGCTCGATTACCTCCTGGGAGAACTGCGCAAGATTCCCCACGTCGAATTCATCCGCATCGGTTCACGGATTCCGATCTTCCTGCCCCAGCGTATCACGCCAGAGCTCTGCGAAATTTTTAAAAAGCACGGCCCGATCTGGATGAGCATCCACGTGAACCATCCGGCGGAGTGCACCCATGATCTGCGGGCGGCCTGCGAGCGGTTGGCTTATGCTGGTGTGCCGATAGGCAATCAGTCTGTCCTGCTGAAAGGAGTCAATAACGACGTGCCGACCATGAAGTCGCTCATCCACCGTCTCCTTATGATGCGGGTGCGGCCTTATTATCTTTATCAATGTGATCTCATCACCGGGAGCGCACACCTCCGTGCAGATCCACGGGAAGGTATCGAGATTATTAAGAGCCTGCGTGGCCACACGACCGGCTACTCGATCCCGCAGTTTGTGATCGATGCCCCCGGAGGTGGCGGCAAAGTCCCGATCAATCCCGAATACGTAAAGGAAGTGACCGATAAGGCCATCATCATGCGCAACTTCAGCGGCGAGGAATATAGCTACCCGCTGGTTGCATCCGCAGATGCGGTGCCCGATCCGAACGCGCCCAAGGCTGAGCCGATTTTGGTTTAGGTTCGCATGATGAGTTATTCCGTCTTTCGTTTCGACTCATTGACATCCGCAGGTTCCAGCATCACATTCTCTTAAAATGCGTTTATTTCTAGCATCTTTTATAGCGCTCGTCGTTTTCAGCCAAGCCCCTTTAGCGGCTAGCGTTAAGGTCAACTCCAAGGCGGACCCGACTTGGGAGGACTTCGCGTTTGTCATTGAAGATAGCCGTTGTTTCGTAGGCATCGCGCCAGTCTACCTGACCGTGACCAAGCTCACACCCCAAGATGGCAACCTGATCGGTTACTACGAGATAAAGGTGCCGCTAAAGACCTCTAAAAACGACCGGGGAAAAATTGTGCTGCCTCTGGACTTTACGGTCAAAAATATGAATGCCAAAGGCGGCGTGCTTAAAGGCAAAGCGCACAGTGAAGTCAAGGAGGGCATAATCAACGATATCGTCTGTAAAATCATTCCGCAAAAGGATCAGACCATTAAGTTGGCGATCACGACGAAAGACCGCACCCTGAAGTTTGTTTCACGCTACTCGATCATCGTGAATGAAAAGCCGAAGGGGGAGAGCTAGCGCGGCCCAATAGAGTTTCGCGACAGGGCTAAGTATGAGCTTACCCTAATGGATCTGGTTGCACCTGAAGGGGTGCGGACATTTCTGTCCGCCAGCGGGCATGGTTAGCCGTAGCCGACCTGTCCGCCGTCCTGTCCGCCGTAGCCTCGGCGAAGGAGGAAGCCTTGGCGAAGGAGGAAGCGCTTCCGCTTTGGATGGACTTGCCGCGTGTGATGATGGAACCAAACGCGAAGGCGTTCGGCTACACGGTTAGCGGTAGCCGACCTGTCCGCCGTAGCCTTGGCGAAGGAGGAAGCGCTTCCGCTTTGGATGGACGTTGCCGCGAGTGATGATGGAACCAAACGCGAAGGCGTTCGGCTACACGGTTAGTGGTAGCGGAAGCGCTTCCGCTTTGGATGGACGTTGCCGCGAGTGTTGATGGAACCAAACGCGAAGGCGTTCGGCTACATGTTTAGTGGTAGCCGACCTGTCCGCCGTAGCCTTGGCGAAGGAGGAAGCGCTTTCGCTTTGGATGGACGTTGCCGCGAGTGTTGATGGAACCAAACGCGAAGGCGTTCGGCTACATGGTTTAGTGGTAGCCGAAGCGCTTCCGCTTTGGATGGACACGGTTAGCCGAAGCGCTTTCGCTTTGGAACGCATTGGCACCTATTGCAGGTATTTCCACTCCTCTGGCTCGACATCTCACTGCAAACAACCTACCAAATGACGACATGACTGACTCCGACCTCGGCCCAACCGGCGAAATCTGCTTCGATCTGCCCTCCCCATATGAGGCGCACCCCTGTGGGTTGCTGCATCTGCCGCGCTTCATCGCGAAGGCGCGCAAGCATCTGTCGGACGAGCTACCGAAGTCATACCAGAAAAACTTCTGCCGCGGCTTCGATCGTTTTCTCTGCATGCACCTTGGGGTCGATCCGCAGCAAGTCGTCGATGCCGTGCGTGAGGCTGGCGACGATGAAGTTGAGCTCGATCGTTTGCTGGGCGAGATTCTCCCCGAAGATTTCCGGGCCGTCGACTGGAACCGGGAAGTCACGAGCAAGGGCCGCACCGAAGCTGGCCGCGAGTTTCTCGCCGAGTCGCTGACCAATATGGGCACACCCGAGATGATCGGCACCATCGACTGTGTCTGCCACATGATCGATTTCGATGAGGGCCGCATTCCCGGCTTCTCCGACGAGCGCCGGAAAGCCTGGGAAGCTGAGCATGCGTAAGCCAGCTTTGACACGCTCAGGTGTGTCGTCACAGTGGAAGGTATGTTAGCTTTTTATTACGAAACAAAACTCGGCTCTGTTCACATTCGTCAGGCGACAGAGGAGGATATCCCGCGCTTGATCGAGATGAACCTTCAGGCCTTCCCGCTCATGGCGGAGGAGAATGTTGTCTGGAGCGAGCGTCAATTACTGAACCATCAGGCCTTATTCCCTCAGGGGCAGCTCGTCGCCGAGATCAACGGACGTATCGTCGGTGCCATTGCTTCACTGATCGTGAATAGCGGCCGCGATCCTTACCGGGCCCACACTTACGGGGTATCACTGACGGTGGCTATTTTCATAATCATGATGTCAGCGGCGATACGCTTTACGGGGCCGATGTTTATGTCGACCCCGATTCTCAGGGCAGTGGCGTGGGTGCGGCACTTTATGAAGCGAGGCGCCGGCTCTGTCGCAGTCTGAACCTTCGCCGAATACTGGCAGGTGGACGCTTGAGTAACTACGCCGAGCATGCCGATACGCTCAGCCCGGAGTCTTACGTCGAAAAGGTGAAGGCCGCAGAACTCAACGATCCGGTCCTGACCTTCCAGTTGCGTGAAGGCTTCACTGTGCGCGGTATCCTTCGGCACTACATCACGGATCCGATGAGTCTCAACAACGCCTCGCTCATCGAGTGGCTGAACCCGGACTACACCGAAAACGAAAAGAGTTCAAAGGTGCGCATTGCCTGCGTGCAATATCAGGTGCGGAAGATCAAAACCTTTGAGGATTTTGCGAATCAAGTGGAATACTTCGTCGAGACGGCAGCTGATTATAAGTCCGACTTCGTGTTGTTCCCGGAGTTTTTCAGTGTCCAACTACTTTCAGTGTTTGAGCCTCTGCCCGCGCTCGAAGGGATACGCCGATTGGCGAAAGAGTTTACCCAGCCCCTGATCGAACTGCTTTCGGGTCTTTCCAGTAAATACAATCTCTACATTATTGGTGGCAGCCACCCGATCGAGCATGGTGATGAGCTACGCAACGAGAGCATGATCTTCGATCCCGATGGTCGCTATGTCAGCCAGCCCAAGTTGCACATCACCCCGGCAGAGCAACGCTACTGGGGCATTTCCGGTGGTCACGAGCTGGTGGTGCTCCCGACACCAAAAGCGCGCATCGCCGTGCAAATCTGCTACGATGTGGAGTTCCCCGAAGCCACGCAATATCTCGCGGATCAGGGCGTAGAGATTCTCTTCGTGCCCTACTGCACCGACGATCGGCACGGCCAGTTACGCGTGCGCTACTGTGCACAAGCCCGGGCGATAGAGAACCAGATCTTCGTCGCGACTGCGGGGATCATCGGAAACTTACCCAGCGTGCCCGCCATGGATATCCACTATGGACAGGCCGCGGTCTTCACCCCTTCGGATTTCGAGTTTGCCCGCGACGGGATCCAGGCCATCGCCGATTCCAATGTGGAGACGCTACTTGTGACCGACATCGATACCGAAGATCTCCATCGTTCCCGAACCGCCGGCTCGGTGACCCCGCGCCTGGATCGGCGGACAGATCTCTTTGAGTTAAAGGTAAAACTGAAGAATCTGAAAACCGATGCTCACTTGATGGATGCCCCGGAAATCGACCTGCCGAAATAGTGTCATTGATAAGTCATACTGAAAAGGAACCCGCCTCCTGCTTATAGCCTCAGGGAGCTGCAACTTTCATTGAGCCCGCCGCGATACAGCGGTCTATGAAAGTAAAATACAGTATTCTTCTTAGTGTGCTTTTTGTCGGCGCACTACAATTTTTAATTGCTGCCGACAGTAGCACCCAAACTTCGCAAACGACGAAACAGGCGCTTGAGAAACAGTTGGATGAGGAACGTTTGGCGTATCAGCTTTACACGGCACTTGGAGAAATTCATCCAGGGCTGCGGCAGTTCCAAAAAATTCCACGAGCCGAAGCACGTCACTTCAAGGCCCTGCGCCAATATGCTTATAGGCAGTATCCGGATTTGGAAACCTTCGAGCTGACAGGCAATTTTATCAATCCGGACGTCCAGAAGCTCTACGATACACTGCTGGCAAAGGGCAAAGTCAGTGCTTCAGCGGCTTTACAGGCAGGAGTCGCGGTCGAAGAGCTCGACATCCGTGACCTGGACGCAGCGCTGGAAATTACAACAGATCAGGAACTGGTCGCAATCTATAAGCGTCTGCGGGCCGGTTCCGAACGTCACTTGGCCGCGTTCTCCGGTGAAGGTGGCGGACACGGCAAAGGTAAAGGCAATGGAAACGGTAAGGGGAAAAAAGGCGGGAAGTGTGCATCAAAGTGTAACTGCAAATCGTAGCCGAAGCGCTTCCGCTTTGGTCGAACGTGCTCGAGAATGCGATACGACCGAACGCGAAGGCGTCCGGCTACAAGTTGCGAAAGTTTTAGGCATGAAAAAAACTTATTTGAAGGAATGCTAGAAGGCGTAGCTCAGGCTGGCTTTGAGAGTTCGGCCCGGTTCATTCACTACCGTGAACGCGCTGAATGGATTACGCACTTGTGCATTGTGCATGGCATAGTCCTCGTCGAAGACGTTGTTTACGGCGCAAGAGAGCGTCCAATGCTTGCCTAGTTTGCGCTGCGCATAAAGCGACGCGGTCGCCCATGAGCCCAAGTCCTGTTCATTCAAATCGGGGTCGACCCGGTCCTGATTATCCGAGGCTTGCAGCTCAAATTTCAAGAGAGTGTATTCAGTTTGGTATTGAAGTGCGGCTTGGGCGCGCAGCGGAGGGATCTCGGCGAGCGCGCGATTATCTGTGGCGCTCAAGCGCGATGCCTTCTGGCCTTCCTGCCAGGCGAGGCCGAGCGCGAGGCTCCATTTGTCGTTGAATCGGTAGCCCGCGGTCGATTCCAAACCATAGAGCTGTGCGTCGATATTGGCATAAGATTGAGTGTCCACCGGAACCGTGCCCAGAGCCACCGGGTAGATGTAGTCGGTCAGCCAACTATGGAAGCCGCGGACGCGAAGCTGCCAATCATCCTTGGTCCATTCGACGCCGGCCGTCACTTCAGTTGCGCGGGGCGCATCCAGATCCGGGTTGCCCAGCCAATCCGGACTCATCATCGGCTTATCGACCTGAATGTAGAGCTCCTGAGGACTCGGAGCCCGGGCAATGGTGCCGATGCCGGCGAAAAGTGCAGTGTGCTCGCTTAGGCGGTGTCGGATTGAAATAGTTGCACCGGGTTCGACAGCAGTGTAGCGATCCGCATCGCCCAAGCGTGTTTCCAGGAGGCTCGTGTCGCCGCGCGGATCGACGTTGAACCAATCCAGACGGAGGCCGGTTTCGAGGCTCCAGTCCGAATTAAGCTCGAAGCGGCTCTCTGCGTAAAAGCCCACCGTGCTGGCGAGCACATCGGGCAGCATGGCATTCTCGATATTCAGAAGCGTGTTGGCACTGTCCCACTCCCGCTGGCCGAACTCTCCTCCGAAGCTCCAGTAGCCCCAGCTGTCGGTATCGGCTTCTGCGTCGAAGGTCGCACCCCAGTTCCGCGCTGTGGCATCGGTTAACATAAAGTAACCCCGACCCAGAACAAAGGCTGGCCGTGGTGCCATCCCCAACCCGACTCGACTACTCATGCGCTTACTGTCGGTCATCAGGTGGTCGGTCTCATTGTAGTAGATATCGGCGACCCATGTTTCCAGGATGCCGGACGCATCGTCTTGTGTTAAACGCATCCCAACTTGGATGGACTCGGTTTTGTCCGCATCCATTTTAAGCCCTGGGAAAAGCAAATCGCTGTCTTCCCGGAGCACCGCATTTAACCGCAGCACCTGCCCTTCCTCAAAAGTCCATTCAAACTCGGATCCTGCGTGCCATGCCTCGTAGGCTGGCCCGTCGACAAAGGTAGGGAGGTAGGCCGCTAGCCCTGCCGGTAGTTCCGTAATCTTTTGTCCTGCGCCGGTTTCGTAGGGATCGCCTTCCAAGTAGCCTCCATACAGACGAATTGCCCATGAGCCTTCGGCGTAGCTGCTCCAGAATGAATGATGTTGCTGGTTAAAACTGGCGAAGCCGGCGCTACCGTAGCCATGCCAGCCCGGTTCGATCGGTGCGCTGACGATGTTAATATGTCCGGCCAGCGAGCCTGAGCGCTTCAGGCTGAATGGGCCCGCGGCGATTTCAACCCGCTCTGCATTCTCCGCCGTGGCATGGGATAGCGGGGGATCCATCCGGTTGGAACAGGCGCAGAATATTTTCCTGCCATCGAGGGTGACGCTGATGTCGTCGCCACCCAGTCCGCGAACGACCACATCGTTTGACATGCCGGCCTTTCGCACCAGAGAAACGCCCGGCTGCGCACTTTCCAACGCCTCGGCCAAGCCAACCGAGCCTCGGTTACGCCATTCGTCGCCCAGCATCGACGGGCTTTCAATTGATGATTGCGGACTGTTGTTTTCTACAAAGAATGGTTCCAGCTCGACGACATTTAGCGTATTGGCGAAAGCGATGCTTTGTAATAACAGGTAGGTTGATGAGATTAAGGCGAAGCTAAGGGGTTTAACCATGCCACCGAACTTAGTTGGATGTTTTATGGGTCGACAAGATTCGGTTACCAAAAGGGCGATCTATTCCGGCAGCTTCTATGCTTCATTATCTTTGCCATCCAGTGTATCATGATTTAGCTGGAGAGGAACGGGATTTGCGCCATAACAATGGGATACCACAACCTTTGCCAAAGGACCGATCAATGAAAACACAGAAAATTCTAAGTCTATTAATAATCGTGCTCTTTGTTGCTGGCTGTGCCAGCTCGACGAATCAGCGCATCACCCGAAACGAAGCGCTTTTTAATACCTACACGCCGGCGGAGCGAAAAATGATCCGCACTGGTCAGGTTGCAGTTGGCTTTGATACCGATCAGGTGCGCATGTCGCTTGGCGATCCGAGCCGGGAGGCTACCATCGAGACGCCCACCGGTAAGGCCGTTGTTTGGGAGTATCGCGAGTTAAGCCCCTCGCTGGGTATCTCATTGGGTGGGGGCATCGGCACACGCGGCAGCGGTGTCGGCCTGGGCACTGGTGTCGGGGTGAATCCGAATAACACAAAACTGCTAAAGCGCATTACCTTCGACCGTAAGACGGGCGATGTGAGCCGAGTGGAATCTTACAACTAAGCACTCCTATGCCTGAATTACGATACACGCGCGAAGCTCTGTCGCGCCGTCTCACTTGGGAGGATCTGGATCATGATTATCTGCGTCAACTCGTCGGCCTCGCGAAGATCGAGGACTTGGCGGGTGCCGGCCTAGCCGCCCGACCAGAACGACTCGGCGACGTGACGACTGCGCTGATGCCTGATGGCGTGAGCGGATGTGCCAACCTGGTGGCGCGCGAGCCGATGGTGCTTTGCGGGCTCGGTCTGGTAGGCTTAACGTTGGCTTCCTACGGCGAAGGTTGTGAGTTCACCCCCGCGCGGGCCGATGGAGATTTTCTACAGGCGGGCGACGTGATCGGCACCTTGACCGGCGATTGTGCTGCGATGCTGCAAGCCGAGCGAGTCATCTTAAATTTCCTCCAGCACCTCTCCGGGGTCGCGACCGAGGCGCGGACCTATGTTGATGCGCTTGGTGAGAGCCCGACGGTGCTCCTTGACACGCGAAAGACTCTGCCCGGCTACCGAGTGCTTCAGAAATACGCCTTCGCCTGCGGTGGCGGGATGAATCACCGGATCGGGCTTTTCGATCGTGTGATGCTAAAAGATAACCACCTCGAAGTGGCGGGTGCCACGGGTGGCGCGCGTCTCGCTGAAGCCGTCGAACTGGCCCGTCAGACCTGCGGTGAACTGCCCGTGGAAGTGGAGGTTGATCGAATTGATCAAATCCCGCCCGTGCTTGAAGCCGGCGCAGACATCATCCTGCTGGATAACTTTTCTACGGACAAACTAAAAGCAGCAGTCGAGTTGATCGGCGGTGCCGCGTGCACGGAAGCCAGCGGCGGGATTTTGCGTGAGGTGCTCCCCGTGCTCGGACAGCTTGGACTCGACTTTATTTCGACGGGCGCTCCTGTGCATCAAAGCCGCTGGAAGGACATCGGCCTCGATTGGAAATGAGTCAGCGGGATTCAACATTTACGCCCCGGCCGGTAGATGCGGATAGCGTGGCGATTTTGAAGGCACTACTCGAAGCGGATGAGGCTTTTGTCTCCGGCAGCCTGCTCGCGGAGCAACTCGGAGTCTCCCGCCCTGCCGTGCATGGCAAGCTCGACAAACTACGCAATGAAGGCTTCGAGATCGAAGCGGTGCGGAACCGCGGCTACCGCATCACGAAGCGGCCGGATGTGCTGCACCCTGCTCTACTCCGCTGTGCCCTTGATGCGGTCGGCAGCGAGGTGGGCTTGCTCTACTTCCCAGCGATCGATAGCACTAATAGCGAGGCCGAGCGCCGCATTGCTTCGGGTGAGGAGAGCCCTTTTGCCGTCGTCTCGAATTGCCAAACCAACGGCCGTGGTCGCCTGGGCCGTGTCTGGCACAGTCAATCGGCGGAGAACCTCTACCTCTCCGTTCTCTTTGAGCCGAACATTCCCCCGCAGCAGTTGCAGCACTTTACCCTCTGGGCAGGCATATGCATCTGCCGTCGGCTTCAGGCTTATGTGCCAAAAGGGGCATTGAAGGTGAAATGGCCGAATGACCTCCACTGCGAGGGCCGTAAATTTGCCGGCATGCTGACCGAAGCGAAGATGGATGCCGATAGTATCCGTAGCATTATCTTTGGCTTGGGGCTCAACGTAAACAGCAACCCGAACAAGTTCCCCCCTGCGATCCGTTCACTGGCGACGAGCCTGCATGCGATTCAGGGTGTGCTGGTGGACTTAAATGAGGTTGCAGCCGCAGTGATTCACTCCATCGAGGAGGCCTATGCGGTCTGTATTCAAAATACAATGACGGCTCAGAGTTTGTCCGAGGCATGGAAGCCACTCGATGCTTTGGCCGGCAAACAGGTGACAGCCATTTTAAGTGGTCGGGAAATTACGGGCATCGCCGCCGGAATCGATGAAAGCGGCGCCCTGCTCCTTCAAATGCCCGACGGCAGCCAACAAGCTATTCGTGCTGGCGATGTAACTTTGAAGAAGTGATCAGGTTCCTCGCGATTTTTAGTGGACCGCGCTACGTGGCGTGTCCGCTTGCCGGACGCCCGTGCCACTTCGAAAGCGCAGCACACTTCTAAACCGCAACGGCGCTCGACAAGCGAGCACACCACCAGCCACCACCAGCCACCACCAGCCACCACCAGCCACCACCCAGCTCAACCCTACTAATGCAAGTTCGGAACAATGGTAATTCTTAAATTGGCTTCTTCCCAATAAACGTTCATTAACGTCCACTTGTCCCGGCGTAGCTCTACGAAGCCGGATTAACGGTTCACCTCATTTTCCACACACCACCATGAAAACGCTCTGCATCGATGTCGGAAACACCAGCACGCACTATGGTCTGGTGGACGGTTGTGACGTCAGCGGGATCGGGCATTTCCCGACTGCGGATTTACGCGACGGGCCTTCCCGTGCGTTCTACGAGTTGCTGTCCCCACTCTGCGCAGAGTCTGCCGGCATTTCCTTTTGCTCGGTCGTGCCAGCGGTGAATGAAAATCTGAAGGCCAGTTTGGCCGCGACGAAGCGCCCGATCTTTCAACTGACGCACGAGAGCTGTAAGGGCCTCGATCTTGTCTATCCGAAGCCCGAAGAGATCGGGCAGGACCGCATCGCCAATGCGATCGCGGCACAGGAATACTATGGCATACCCGCCGTGGTCATCGATATGGGGACTGCGGTCACCTTTGATATCGTATCGAGCAAGGGTTACGAAGGTGGCATCATCGCTCCGGGCTTGGCGATTATGCGCTCCTATCTCCATGAGCAAACCGCCCTACTCCCCGAGCTTTCCGAGGACGAGCTGATTACTGTCGAGGGTGCGATTGGTAAGTCCACTGTCGAAGCCATGCAGCTCGGGGTCGCCATCGGATTTTCCGGCATGATTGATGCGCTACTTAAGCGTGTGCAGGAAGAACTTCAATCGAAGGGCGAAGTGGACCCCGTGGTGCTCTCAACCGGTGGCAGTATCGCTAATTTGACCCGCGACTGGTCGACCAAGAGTAAGTTTGTCGAAAATCTCACCTTGCTCGGTTTAGCCGTCGCGGCTGGGCGCTCCGCTCTTACGGAGTAATCTTATTTCCTCGCAGTCATCCACGTAGCCGAAGCCCTTCGGCTTTGGACACGGTGGTTTCGCGTGTGGCGGTCCTACCAAACGCGAAGGCGTTCGGCTACGACTCCTGAAAGAGAAGCCTCTCGCCCCTAATCTTCGCCGTCTTCGCCGTCTTCGCCGATAGCTTCGACGGGGCAGCCTTCGAGGGCTTCCATGCAGAGCTCTTCACCTTCCGGTGAATCGGGCTGCTTATGCACGAAAGAGTAACCGCCGTCTTCATTACGCGTAAAAAAATCAGGCGCGGTTTCACGGCAAAGGTCGCAGTCGATGCACTGTTCATCGACGTAGAATTTACCTTTTACGTTTTCGGGCCACTTTTCGTCTTTTTCTGCCATGTCACGCAAAATTCAATTTTTTGCCTTCGAGTCAAGCGCAAGCGGTGATGAGATTCGGGATACGGGGGGCAGGATAAGGGATGCGGGGTGCGGGATACGGGATACGGGGCCGGGAGAAAGCACCTCGTTGGAGTCCCGCCTTTAGGCGGTGTCGCAGCAGAGGTCGGGCCGCAGAAACCGTCTTCGCCAAAGGCTACGCCGTTCATGATGCGGAACTCCAACCATACAGCCATATTTGAAAGTAGCCATGCGCAGTCCACGGTATTTTTATTTGGACTGATTCGTTGGAGTCCCGTCCCGCTGAGCGGGACGGTCTCACTGGCGCTCCACCTGGGACCGAAGACCGGATAAATCCGGGACTCCAACAGGGCACACAACCCACCGAGGTCCAAATAAAAATACCGCCATGCGCAGTCCGCAAACCGCACTCGACACTTGCCCCGAGGGAACTGCGGAGCATATTCGGAGTCTTTTGGTTTTCAGGTGTAGATCACCTGTTGCTTATTTACGAAATGTCACTCTACGACCGTCCATATATGCGCGAGACGCCCGGAGCAGATCCGGATGCGTCCCAAGGCAGTATAGTGACGACCCTTCTGGTCGTCACTATCGCTGTGTTTGTTTTGCAGCAGGTGTTGAATGTATTTTTCCCGGGGCCTGGCGGCTACGGAAATCCAATTCTTTCTGAGTGGTTTGCTTTGAGCGGTGACAATTTTCGCCAGCTGAAGGTCTGGACCGTTATCAGTTATGGTTTCCTGCATAGCACGGACGGCTTCCTACACATTTTCGGGAACATGCTGGGCCTCTACTGTCTCGGTCGAATCCTTGAGCCCATGATTGGCCGGGAGCGCTTTCTCCTGATTTATTTCGGTAGTATGTTATTAGGTGGGCTCGTTTATCTCGGGCTACACTACAACGGCTCCATACCGGTTGTCGGTGCATCTGCAGCCGTTTTCGGGATCATGACTTTGTTTTGCCTGATGAGGCCCGAGCAACCCATCACTCTACTCCTCTTTTTTATTCTGCCCATTACGATTAAACCTAAATGGCTGCTGCGTATTGCGGTCGGTATTTCGATTGGAGGGCTACTTCTCCACGAACTGCCCGGAAATACCGAGTTTCGGATGGCCCACTCCGCCCACCTGGGAGGTATCATCGGGGGACTACTGTACTTCAGATTCGTGCATGCTCGATCGGGAAATGTGTTTTCCAGTTCAACATCCCGACCCACGGTGGAAATGCCCGAATGGTTCAAACGCCGGAAACAGTCACCCGTCACCCGTGAGGTGACGTATAAGGTCAACCGCAGCACGAGCCGCAGCGAGCTGCAGGAGGAAGTCGACCGCATTCTCGATAAGATCAATGCCTCGGGTTTCGGCTCGCTTAGCGACAGCGAAAAGCAGACTCTCGATAGTGCAAAAGAAATTCTTAAATAATATGATCCAATATATCAACCGCCCCGCCCGGCTCTTTCTGCTTTTAACCGCAGTTGTCCTTTTTGTGCTCTCGCTGAATGCGGGGAATATTGCCGAGAAGCTGAAGCCGACCGATGAGATGGCCTCGCAGACGCGCTGGGTGGTTAACACGATCAAGGCGCGCCACTATTTGCGCGCCAGTATCGAGCGGCTGGACGGAAAAGAGATGGTCGAGGCCTACATTGAGTCCTTCGATTACAGCCGGATGTATTTCACTCAGCCCCAGATCGAGGAATTTAATTTCCGATTTGCCAAGTCGATGGAAGGCTTCTTGGAAAAAGGGAATCTCTACGCGGCCTTTGAAATCTACCAAACCTTTAAGCGGACAGCTGAAGCGCGCACAGAATGGGCCCTTGAGCGTATTGACCAGCCTTGGGATTTCACAGTGGATGAGACTTTTCAAGTCGATCGCCGGGAGCTTGCCTGGGCAGCCTCGGATGAAGAGGCCGACGCCCTCTGGGAGCGCCGTATCAAATACGAGTTGCTGAACGAACTGCTCTCACTCGCCTCCGAGACAGAAGACGATGCGGACATTTCTCTGCAAAGAGAGAACCCGGATTTAATGATTGATGCGGAGGAGGAGTCCTTCGACCCGTCCAAAGTGCAGCGCTTACTCGAAAATGAATCCTTCTTTGCGGAAAAGCTGGATGAGGCCCGCGAGAAAATCAGCCGCCGTTACGCGCGGAATCTTAAATACACCATCGACCGCGAAGAAGCCGAAGTGCAGGAATCCTTCATCAATGCGATGACCCAGCTCTTTGACCCGCATTCGACCTTTTTCTCCTCGGATACCCTGGAAAGCTTTAATTCCTCTGTGCAAAACTCATTCGTTGGCATCGGCGCCCTGCTCCAAAGCGAAGACGGCATCTGTGTGATCAAGGAGTTGATCCCCGGCGGCCCGGCGGAGGAATCGCGACTGCTTGAAGCGGAAGATGAGATCCTGGCTGTCGCGCAGGGCGATGAAGAATTTGAAGACGTCGTGGATCTCGAGCTGCGTTATATCGTAAGGAAAATTAAGGGCGAACAAGGCACGACAGTCAGACTACTGATTCGCCCCGGAGATTCGGCGGATCCCTCGGTTCGTAAAGTCGTGCCTATTGTGCGTGACGAGGTTAAGCTGACGGCGAATTTGGCCTCAGCGACGCTTATCTCGGTGCCGGTTGAGGGAGAGAAAATGATTTCAGTCGGAGCCATCGAGCTGCCGTCTTTCTATGGAAATATCGGTGCCGGAGGCACGCTGACGACCACGACGGACGACGTCTCTGAGCTGCTGATTAAACTTCGCAAAATGGGCGCAGAGGGCATCGTTCTCGATCTGCGCATGAACGGCGGCGGCCTCCTCAGTGAAGCCGTGCGCCTGGCCGGACTGTTTATTCCCGTCGGCCCTGTTGTGCAGGTCAGGGATGCGGTTGGCCGCACCGAAGTGCTCTCCGACCGCGACCCCCGGATGCTATGGGATGGCCCGTTGATCGTCTTGACTTCTCGTTTCAGCGCATCGGCCTCCGAGATCGTGGCAGGGGCGCTCCAAGACCATGACCGAGCTTTGATCGTCGGCAACAGTTCCACGCACGGGAAAGGCACGGTTCAAGAGGTCTATCAAATGAATAACCGCTCCGCTTTTTCCTGGTTAAAGCCCGCTCAACCGCAGGCGCGGCCGGTGGCCTCCAAAATAACCATCAAGCAATTTTACCTTCCCGCCGGCAGTTCAACCCAAGTCAAGGGTGTCCCCTCCGACATTGTGATGCCCTCGGTTAACGAGTTCCTGCCTATTGGAGAGGATGATCTGCCCCACGCCCTACCTTGGGGTAAAATTAAGAAAGCGGATTGGATCAACAACTGGTCAAAGCTGAAAGTCGATAGTCCGGCCGATCCGAAGCTTGTTAGCCGCCTGATCGATGCAAGCACGGCGCGCCAGGACGCATTGGAGGAATTTCAGTTTCTCAAAAAGCAGATCGAATGGCGCCGTAAACGGTTTGAAGAGAAGGAGATTTCGGTCAATCTGGCGACTCGAATAGACCGCAAGATCCGGGAGCAGGCCTACGTTGAAGAGCTGAACGAAGTCTACGATGCCCTGAAAGAAGAGAACTATCCGATGGAAGAGGTACTTCTTGAGCTGACTAAGGAGCAAAATGCGATTTCAGAAAAGAATTTGTCTGAGCCGATCAAAGGCGCGATGGAAGATACCGGGGAGGCGGAAGCAGTCGCAGAATCGGATGAGGAATCCGAAGACGACGATACGCCCTACGACATCTACCTCCGTGAAAGCGCCCGTATCATGGCCGACTGGATTCAAGCCGTCTCAACGGATCGCGTCGCATCTACGAAATAAGTCCGCAGGATAAGCGGTAGCCGACCTGTCCGCCGTAGCCTTGGCGAAGGAGGAAGCGCTTCCTCCCTAGACGTAGCCGAAGCGCTTCCGCTTCGGATGTAAGTTTTCGCGAGTAGCGATCAAACCAAACGCGACCTGTCCCGCCGTCCTGTCCGCCATAGCCATAGCCTTGGCGGAGGTGGAAGCTGCAGCGAAGGGGGGAAGGCGTTCGGCTACATAAAAAAAGATGAGTTGAGACTACGAAAAGACGCGAAAGCACGCGAAATGAATCACTTATGCCTGGGAACTTGTTACCACCTACTGGCGGACAGGAATGTCCGCGCCCCGTTTGGATCAGGCAGCATCGGCTCGTCAAGCAAGGCCAGGAACCTCCGGACGAAAGACCTCGTTTTTGCAGCCACCAGAGCCGTTTTCCCGGCCTTTATCTAATAGGCAATTGAAGCGGAGCCAGGACATTTCTGTCCTGCAGGATACGCAGGGGTTAACCGAAGCAATGTCCGGACAACGAGCCGCCGAAACCCGCCTGGGAACTTGTTACCACCTACTGGCGGACAGGAATGTCCGCGCCCCGTTTGGATCAGGCAGCATCGGCTCGTCAAGCAAGGCCAGGAACCTCCGGACGGTAGACCTCGAAGGCCTTTATCTAGTAAGCAATTAAAGCGGAGCCAGGACATTTCTGTCCTGCAGGATACGCAGGGGGTAACCGAAGCAGTGTCCGGACAACGAGTTACCGAAACCCGCCTGCGAACCTGTTACCACTTACTGGCGGACAGGAATGTCCGCGCCCCGTTTGGATCAGGGCAGCATCGGCTCGTCAAGCAAGGCCAGGAACCTCCGGACGGTAGACCTCGAAGGCCTTTATCTAGTAAGCAATTAAAGCGGAGCCAGGACATTTCTGTCCTGCAGGATACGCAGGGGTTAACCGAAGCAATGTCCGGACAACGAGTTGCCGAAACCCGCCTGTGAACTTGTTACCACCTACTGGCGGACAGGAATGTCCGCGCTCCGTTTGGATCAGGCAGCATCGGCTCGTCAAGCAAGGCCAGGAACTCGGGGCGGTAGACCTCGTTTTTGCAGCCAGCAGGGCCGTTTTCCCAGCCTCGAAGGCCTTTATCTAGTAGGGGATTAAAGCGGAGCCAGGACATTTCTGTCCTGCAGGATACGCATGGGTTGACCGAAGCAATGTCCGGACAACGAGTCGCCGAAACCCGCCTGTGAACTTGTTACCACTTACTGGCGGACAGGAATGTCCGCGCTCCTTTGAGTCACACTACCTCTACAGATCGCCTTCGATCACATCTTTCAACTTAGCGTGCTCTTGGATCCATTCGACAGGAGGGAGCGGCGGCTCATCGAGCAAGGCCAGGAACTCAGGGCGGTAGGCTTCATTTTGCACCCACCACGGCCAGGTTTGTTCGGTTTCGCAGGCCTTGGCTTGGTAGGGGTTGAGGTAGATGTATTTGCTAAAACTTTCCAGAGCGTTGTCGCTGCGCAAGCGGTGGTCATAATAATTCGTCTGCCAGGTTAGCCCAGCATCGGCGAGCGCGCCGCGGGTGGCTGATTTGAATTTCCCGACCACTTGGGGGAGCGTCAGCCGGCGGCCGAGCTTCATTAAAAGATGCATATGATCCGGCATGACGGTGGCCGCGATCAGGTCGATAGAGGTTTCGTCGTGGAGTTGTTGTAAGGTCGTAATGATTGCTTGAGCGCAGGGTGCAGCCTCCAGCCCGGATGCGCGTTCATCGGTGCAGCAGGTGATAAAATAACGCGTATCCGAGTTGGAAATGCGGCCTTTGCTGAGCTGCGACACGGCGTTGGGTTTGAGCTCGGGGTCACTGGAGTTGGGCGTCGTGTGGATACTGGCATCCGCGGTTCGGCCAGGCTCATCATCTGCGCCAAGTGGATCCTCTACGAAGTAGAATCTTGGACGGCCGCTCATGTCGTCGACCCCCTCCCCTGTGATATTAGCTCCGGCGGCGAGCTCGTCGAGTTGAGCGTGCTGTGCGATGCCGGTTTCCAAGGCCAGCAGGCCGCCTGGCGCCAAGTGCGCTTTAGTCCCGGAAAGGATAGCCTTTAAGTCCTCCAGCCCATCCTCGCCCGAGACGAGGGCACTTGCGGGTTCATGGGCGACGACTTCCGGTTCGGCCGTGTGCCTCTCTGCCTCAGTCAGGTAAGGCGGGTTTGAGACGATGAGGTCAAAACGCATGCCCTCAGGCACTGCTGCCCACCAGCTGCCTTGTTGAAAGTGTATGCGGGCGTCGGAGACATATTTCGACGCATT
>Ga0307981_1001602_pt1 | contig 19834 bp, 16 predicted proteins | sample OrgLakmetagen987_FD_201849 | JGI IMG/M metagenome (GOLD analysis project Ga0307981, IMG submission 201849) | Saline water microbial communities from Organic Lake, Antarctica - #987 | ecosystem: Environmental > Aquatic > Non-marine Saline and Alkaline > Saline | place: Antarctica: Organic Lake... | reverse complement strand
AAAGAATGCCTCACCTTCTGTCTCCACAGCTCTTCTGTGAGTATCCATACGATCATATTCAATTTCGGCACTATCATTCATCTTCCAGATCCCAGACTTTGGAGCACTTTCTACGAGCTCTATAGTGTCATCCACATGTTTGATAACCATTTGCCCCCAACTATCAATATTGAGGTCTTGTGCCCAACGCTTGTTGATTTCTTTAATGTTTAACTTATGAGGTTTATCCATCCACTGAAGTGTATGAAAAAGAAATAGTGGAATATCTGCAAGAGCAAAAACAGCATGATTAGTTATTGAACTAGCTCCAGTAATACGAGGATTAAGCTCTCCAAGATAAATTTCATCCGTATCAACATCAATTAAGAAGTCGAGCTCAAAATATCCTTTATACCCTTTAGTCTTTAATGCTTCTCCAAACCTCTCTGTATATATTTTTGCTTTTTTTCTAATATCAGCGGTGAATACGTCAGCATAGATTTCGTTACCACACCAACCACCTTTATAAGGTGTGAGATCCTTAAAGCCTACTAACTCGGTCATTAGAGGAGCTACAATCGTACCATCTTGAGTAACACAAGCTTCTACGGCTGCGCCTTTGCAGTTGATTCTCTTCATCACCTTTACTTCTTTTTCAGCAATAATATCTTTTTCATTTTTTAAAAACTCTTCTTCATTTTTAATGAAGTAAGTTGTATGTCCAGAATCACCAAAAGGAAGTTGAATCACTAAGTCTGTACCAAGATGTTTTGAAACTTGGCACAAGTGTTCATAACTTTTAACCTTTGAAAGAACATATGGAACACAAGGTACATTCGCTTTTTCAGCAAGTCTGTTGGTATTAACCTTATTATCTAGCCAATTACGTAACTTAGCACTTGGAAAGCAAACTTCAAGACCTAACTTTTTTGCTAAAGCTTCAGTTTTTTCATCAAACATCAAGAAAAGAGCTTTACCACCTTTACCTCTTGATTCAATAAACTCCTGGACTTCTTTATGCTCTAATAAATAGTTATTAATTTCTTCAATACTCTGAAATTCACTATGAGGAAATTCTTCAATAGGACTAAAGACGTTTGGATGTTCACCATCAAAACATTCTACATAAACTATAAATTTAAATCCTCTAATCCACTCATCTGCACCAAGTAGATTGAAATTGGTAGCACTAATAAAATATATGGGCTCTTCATTTTTAAAGAAGAATCTTCTTACGTCAGATAGACCATTTAAAATTGGGACTCCATCTTTAGTCATTTTTGCGAGTTCTTTCTTAGCAACTTTCTTTTTTGCAGCTTTTTTAGCAACTTCTTTCTTCGTTACTTTTTTTGCGACCTTCTTCGTCACTTTTTTTGCTTTCTTAGCCACTTTTCTAGCGACTTTCTTAGCTTTTTTTAAAACTTTTTTAACTGTCTTTTTAGCTGTTTTCTTTTTAGCAACTTTCTTCTTTGCTAGTTTCTTCTTTGCTACTTTCTTCTTTGCTACTTTCTTCTTTGCTACTTTCTTCTTTGCTACTTTTTTCTTAGCTACTTTTTTCTTAGCTACTTTTTTCTTAGCTACTTTTTTCTTAGCTACTTTCTTTTTAACTGCCATGATTACATCCTTTATTTAATTGATTAAGTATTTAAGTATTACTTTCTGTCTTATCTCTTCTTCCGAAAGCGGAAGGTATGTGATATCTGGTCAGAACTTTTTTTGTAAATAATCGAACTCCGATCCGAGGATCATATCCATGGATTTCTTTAACATCTAATCTTAGAAGAAACTCTACAATTTCTGCTGAGATTACTTGTCCTGGAACCAGAACAGGAAATCCTGGAGGATAAGGTGTAACGAAGCTTGTAGAAACTAGTACCTCATCATTTTCCAATGCCTTTTTACAATCTATTAATTGTTTATATTCACAGTTATCTTCATCATACGAAAGGTAATATGCTTCCCTAATATTACCTCCAGACACACCTGTTTGTGCTCTGAATGAATTATGAAATCCAGTAAAGCTTGGTAAAGGCGCGGCATCTGTCATTAAAGATATAGCTTTTGCTGCAATCATCTTTTGAGACTCAGGGTTTGCACTATATGCATCGTGTTCGATTTTTTCTGCAATCTCCAAAAGAACACTTAAAAGATAAGAAACTGAACTTCTCGTTGTTCCAATATTTGTCATAAAGAGAACTGTATTTGGAGATGTTTTATTAACTTGAATTCCGAACTGATCCATTAAATAGCTGTTTCTAAATGTATCTCCATCAACACCTGTTTTACCTATACATAATGTTACCTTGGTTGGATCTAAAGCAAACTCATCTGATGCCCAAGACTCGCCTTGACGGGCCCAAGTATTGTTCTCATTTAAAAAGCCTTGATCTGGATCTTCTCGGTACTGACTAGGTATAAGTTCTCTTGGAGGAAGAACGTGAAAGTATTTTTTTAATTTAGGGTTTATATAAATTTGATAACGTAATTGAAGAGCCATTTCCATGGCACTTTCAGTTAGCTCAAACCCTTCAAACTCAGCTTGCTTACGTCCAGCATCCAATGAAGCAAGTATTTGGTAGTTTGGTGAAGTTGATATATGAGTTAAGTATGCTTCATGAAATGAGATCGCTGCCTTCTTATCGAAGTCTTCGTCATATGAATGAATTACGGATCCTTGTCTAAATGAAGACAGAGTCTTGTGGGTTGATTGTGTTGCATAAACTCTTACCCTTATATCTTTTAACTCTGGGTCTGTTTTCTTTTTATCTTCTAGTACTTTTGCAGAATACATAGCAGTACGACTTCTCAAGTAAGGAGAAAAGCTTGCGAATCCAAACCAAGCTTCATCCCAAAGGAAGACCATATCTGGCTTAATCTTCAGAACTGCTTTCATAACCATTAAAGGGTTATAAACAATTCCATCAAAGGTGCAGTTTGTAAGAACTAACATTTTTACTTTTTCTAATCGGCCAGAGTCTTTTAACTCTTCGAGCTTTAAAATAATAGAATCAATAGTTACAGCACCGTATATTGAATACGGATTCACCTTATAAGAGTCTAGATAAACTGGTATTGCTCCAGAGAGGACCAAAGCATAGTGATGAGACTTATGACATTCTCTATCGATTAAAACGATATCTCCAGGAACAGTTAAGCCCTGATGAATTACTTTATTAGAAGTTGAGGTACCATTGGTAACAAAAAATGTTTTCTTTGCTCCGTATGCAACAGCAGCCATCTCTTGGGCTTTTTTCAAAGGACCTGTTGGTTGAGAAAGAGAATCTAGACCACCAGAAGTGGATGAAGTCTCTGCAAGAAAAAGGTTTCGGCCGTAAAACTCACCAAAGTCTCGCATCCACCACGATTTAAAAATCGAGTTTCCTCGCGATATAGGCATTGCATGAAATACTCCAGTGGGCTTTTGACTATATTCTTTAAGCGCCGTGAAGAAGTGAGTTTGATTTCTACTGCGAATATCCTCATGGATACAAATATGTAATTCTTGAATATCTTCTAGTCTGTAGAAGATTCTATTGAATGTATTAAATGCCTTCGCCTTCATTTCACGAAGTGATAAATCTGTTACTAAGTAGATAGGAAGCTCGGGACGTAATATTTTTATTCGCTCTGCTAGCTCAAACAAAAGATCATCTTTTCTCTTTGTCTCAAAAATTCCAGGATCAATACCTTCAAGAAATTGATTGTAAGTCCTGTCTGATGCTTTAGCTTTTCGTTTAGAAATATTATATCTCAGCACAACTGATTGTAGGAGAGGGTTGAAAAGAATCGCAGTCAATGCATCTTCAAATGAAGTAGCAAAGACAGTTCTATAAAATGAGTCTTTATGAGCGGCACCGTGCTTCCAGAGGAGATCGCTTATATCACTTTGATCTTTTTCTTTTATATCATCGACAAAAAGTACTTCAAAATAGTTTTTGATCGATCCATCATCCACGGTCGTTTCGTGCTTGGCTTCAGTGAAGCTGAAGTCTGGATCTTTTCTGAACTCCATACTAGTAAATGCTCTTAAGCATATTGTAATATCAGAAAAAAGTGTTTTAAGTTCATTGAGTTGAAGTCTTTTTTTCAGTTGAAGCATAAAAGCTCTTCCTGGAAATCCCCAGAACATTTCCAACTCTCCAAGTTCAGTCAAAGCTTGTTTTAGCTCTTCTTTCTTCTCCGGTAACTGAGGATCTGCGTGATTATACTTAGAAACTTTTGCACGCAACTGGCGCCACAAAAACAATCTGTAGTTTGATACAAAGTAATAGTTTCCAGCATCAACGTCTTGAATTTTTTCTAACGATTCCATCGTTTATTCCTTATTAATTTTAATTTTTAATTTTTTGTAAAAAGTGCGATTCTATTGCCTTCAGAGTCTAGAATGAGAGAGTAGTGACCGACGTCATTACCTAATAAAGTTTTACCCATAATTATCTGACCGCCAACACCGATTATTTTAGTGAGTGCTTCATCAAGATCGCTTTGAACATTTAAGTACAAAAGAGATCCCGACTGACTAGGAATACAACCATCGCCAAAGACTAAAGCTCCACCTACACCTGAATCCTGTGGGAAGTAGGCCATAGAATGACTAACAGTTGTAATAATTTCGAATTTAATATTAAAGATTGCAGAGTAAAACGCTATTGCCCTGTCTAAGTTCAAAACTGGAATTTCGAACCAAGCCACCATTTCGGCTTTAGTGATTTTCTTACTTTTTTTATTATTTTTCATTTGAATTATCCTTTTTTCAATTTTTATAATGTTTTTAAAGGCTCAAAAGCATCATCAAGTCTTACTTTTCTTTGAGGTTTATCTAGTGCACCTAAGGTATTAAGATAATGTTGAGGATTACTTTCATCGTAAACGTCAAATTTAATTTTTCGATCTCTAAAACTCTTTAAAGGTTGGCCAAGTCTCAGTATTCCATGTTCTCTACTTCTATGAACTCTTTCTAGGTCAAGTTCTATTGGAATAATTTCATCTCCAACACTCGCTTGGTAAAGAACTCTTCCGTCCGGTCCACAAACGATTGATCTTCCGTTTCCTCCGGCTCCAATACCATTTACATCAAATACGTAGCACTGATTAATAGCCGCTGTTGATTGAACTATTGCAAGCTCAACATCTCTATCAATTGTCGGAGTTAAAGTTGGATGAAGGATTACGTCTACTCCCATAGCGGCTAGAGATCTTGCCGTTTCTGGAAACCATAGATCATAACAAACAGAGATTCCAAAACGACCAACATCTGGTACATCAAAAGTTGCAAACTTATCACCCGGCTCAACTCCTTCTTCATATGGGAAGAATGGAAATAGTTTGTCGTATCTTGTAACAACCTCGCCTTGAGGGTTGATAGCGATGGCCATATTGTAGATCTTATCTCCTCTGGTTTGGTACATTGATCCAGGTACAATCCAAATATTATGTTTCTTCGCTAAGTCACAAAATACTTGTTCTGTTAGAGATGAATCAACTTGAGAGTAGCTTGTTAGAGGTCCAAAGACCGCAAGCTCGCTAAACATAATCATGTCTACCCAAGGGTAGATCGATACTGTTAAATCAATTTTATGTTTCATCATCTCAATATTACTTGCAGCTGTTACGTACATTTGTACACCAGCTATAGAAAAGTGTTTCATTTAATTATCCTTCATTATTTCTTTTAGTGACTCTTCCATGACTTGAAGAGAGGTATTAATTTCAGAATCTGAAATTACAAGCGGTGATAAAATTCTTATTATGTTTTTATATTTTCCTGCTTTAAGAAGTATTACTTTTTTATCTAAACATTTTTGAACAAATACTTCGCAAAATTCAGTATTGTGCTCTTTGCCATCTGAATCCATAACAAATTCAACAGCTACCATTGCTCCAAGTCCTCGGATATCTCCTATGAATGGAACAAATTCAGCGAACTCTTTAAACTTATCAGTGAACATCTTTCCGACAACTTCTGCTCTTTTATTTAGATTTTTATCTTCCATCAGCTTTATAGTTGCTAAAGAGGCTGCACAACAGATGGGATTACCAAGGTATGTCCCTCCAAGTGTTCCTGGGACAGCTGCGTCCATAACTTCTGTTTTTCCGATTACACATCCAATAGGCATTCCTGATCCCATAGATTTCGCCCAAGTTGAAAGATCTGGAATAACCCCATAATGCTCGTAAGCTCCCCATTTTCCGGTACGACAGAACCCTGTTTGTACCTCATCGAAGATCAACATAACTTTGTGCTCGTCACAAAAATCTCTCAATCTTTCAATATACTCTTTAGGAGCAATGTTAAATCCACCTTCACCTTGAACCAACTCAATTATAATTGCAGCAACTTCATCGATGTCGACATAACTCCTAATAAATTCTTCTAATCTTTTTATTTCTTTTTTAGAAAACTCACTCTCAGTGAGTCCCTTACCTTTTTTATAAAAGTTAGGATAATCCAGTCTATAAACTTCCGGAGCAAAAGGTCCACAGTTCTTCTTGTACTCGACTTTAGAAGTTAAACTCATTCCCATTAAAGTCCGGCCATGAAATGCATCAGAGAAACAGATTACAGCCTCTTTTTTAGTGGCTTGTCTTGCAATCTTTACCGCATTTTCTACTGACTCAACACCCGAGTTGGTAAGCATCGCTTTTGTATTTTTCCCATGAGGAAGAATTTCTACTAGTTTTTCACACAATTCTACGTATCCTTCATAAGTCGATACATGAAAACATGAGTGAATAAGTTTATCGGCTTGATCCTTGATAGCAGCGACTACTTCATCTGGACAATGCCCAGCATTAAGAACTCCAATTCCTCCACCAAGATCAATATATTCATTATCATCTAAGTCTTTTATGATAGCGCCGTGAGCACTCTTAACTGTAGTGTGTACGAATATGCCAACTCCGTTAGAGACGACTTTTTCTCTACGCGCAAATAAGCTATTACTATTGCTATTTTTCATTCAAATACCGGAACCCTTTATTCAATATTATTTACGTAGATTATCGATCGAATAGATCCATTTAGCTACTAGATAAGGATAATTATTTATAATATTATTATCACAAAGCGCGTCTAAAATTTCTTCGAGTGAATGTGACTAAAATGTGTGGATAAGTAGATATTAATTTGGGTTATTTGAGTGGTGGGTCATTAGTTTTTCAAAAGATGTTTCTGAAGCCCGAAGGCTTCAGCAGAATTAATTTTTTCCTAATACGTCTTGTTTTTTAGCTAATTCTTTTTCTTTTTTGTTTTTTCTTTTTTCTTTAATGCCAATTTTCTTTTTGTCTTTATTTTGTGCTTTGTCTTTTCCGCCTTTATCTTGTCCTTTAGCCATTTTATTCCTTAACTCCAATTGAAAGTGTAAAGAAATTAATGCACTTTGTGATTGACCTAGTTTATCAACAATAAGTCTTAGAATGCTCAATAGCGAGCTAAATCGTAATTACAAGGCCCATGTGATTATTATTATTTCGTCATTGAATACTCCATAGCTAATTCTCAAGGTGGTATAGAGGTAAATGGAGCATTTATTAAAAGACTAAATAGCTAGAGTAACTCATCAATTTATTAGGAATATTCTTTTTGCTTTATCAGAGAAAGTCTCAACCCAGGGAGTTATATCAAAATCTGTTTCAGTTGAAGCATTTAGCTTAGTAGCAAAAGAATGTTCATCCCATCGTTCGCCCAACTCCTGCTCAACAAAAGGTAAAAACAACTTATTCCTTTGAAGTCTATACTTTTGATGATGTTCTTCAGCTGACCAGAAGTAACCTTTTTCATTATCTAGGTCTATTATTTCGGGATGAGGCTCGTTTTCGCCAGTTAAGTTTTTAATAACTTTTTCTACTTCATTTTTTTCACGCTCATTACTAGTAAAGAATAAAGTGCGGTACTGTCCAACACTTCTTGAGTTATAGTACCTCGATGCAAACTCTTGGAGAAGCTCCCTGAAGGTAATTATATAAGGATCATAATAGATTCTTACAGTCTCGGCGTGACCTTTTAATTCGCCATATGTTGGTTCGTCGAGAGGCGAACCTGCATAACCGACTCGAGTTTGAATGACTCCATCTAAGCTTCCAAAATAAGAGTCGAGTCCCCAGAAACATCCACCAGAAAAAAGTGTACTCCGAAGAGATCCATCCTCCACAGCAGCATCTATTTCCTCAGCAGTTAATGCTTCAACTCGAAATGCTTCAAACTTATCTTCATTTTTAATAATTTCTAGCATAAATCCTCCTAATATTTTATACCAGTTTATCGAAGTACAGTGGTTGCGTGAGATTACAATTTTTGTGCATTTAATTTTACTTTAAAATCTGTATATTGGGTTTATAATTATACTTCATCAACCTGTACTATAGGAATGACTATGAATCCAAATTACGAAAGAAGTCCCAAAAAAATTCAAAGTCTTACCAGGATACAGTATAAAGTAACCCAACAAGACTCTACTGAAATACCATTTAACAATGATTATTGGGACAATAAGGCTGATGGAATTTATGTTGATATAGTCTCAGGGGAACCACTTTTTAGCTCTTTAGCAAAATATGAATCAGGTACAGGGTGGCCTAGTTTTTATGAGCCACTAGTTAAAGAGAATATCGTCGAGAAAGTTGATAAAAGTTTTTTTTCAACTCGCACCGAAGTTAGATCAAAGCATGGAGACTCTCATTTAGGCCACGTTTTTAAAGATGGACCGAAACCTACAGGGTTGCGATATTGTATGAATTCAGCAAGTCTGGAATTTATACCGGCTCGACAACTCAAAGAGTGTGGCTATGGGGAGTTCACGTATTTATTCAGCTTCGATTAAAAGATGAGAGAAACCTTAAAATCAAAGTAAGCTTGAAACAATACTAAAGACTGATACTCATCCAGAGTCATCATATTATCCCGTAGTCATCATACCAGAAGAAATACCTGCAACTGTTTTACGAACAAGTGATTCATCGGAGTCTCTATTGCCTTGAATTTGCAAAATATTTAAAGGATGAATCATCGATGAACGAAGCTTAATAGAATCGGCAAGCCAAGGTTTATTCCACAGAAGTTTTTTCTCTCCAGTTATAAACGTGAGAAACTTTTCGACTAGTTTTAGCTCGGCTTTGAATTCTGCGAAAACTTTATCCTGCTCCCTGATTGAAAGTGAGCTTTTAGACAAGTAAAGCTTAAATATTGAAAGATCCACCTTACTTAAAGTAAACCCTAATGTGCGAACGTAAGATGAAAATAAGTAGCTAGATTCATATGAATCTTTTAGTTCCTGAGATTCTTTTCTATTACTTCTTATCTTGTCCCACGATGAACCTACCCCCCACCAAGACGGGAATAGGATTCTTGTTTGAGTCCAGCATAGAATCCAAGGAATTGCTCTAATAGAATTAAAGTCTAGTACTTGAGTTTGTTCTGAAGCTCGCTTCGTTGGTCTAGAGCCAAGTCGTAGTACGTTTAAATATGAATATGGTGTTGCTGCTTCTACCATTTCAAAAAACTTAGACTCAGCAATCTTATATTTGTAACTTGTCGCCACATCAAAGGCAAATTTCTCAACAGCTTTATCAATTTTGATTTTACCTTTTTTAGTTTTTACCCTTTTAAAATTTGTTAATACTTTATCAATTCCGGACAAGGTAACCTCAGATGAAGTAAAGGTTCTCTCTACCATCTCACCTTGAATCGTCGCTTTATAGAGACTTAGTGCTGATTTTGGCCACCAAGCAGTCTGCTCTTTGATACTACCTCCACCTCTATCTACTGATCCTCCAGAACCATGAAAGAAGACTGGAGTGAAATTATTTTGACTAATCAAATCATCAAGACTTCTCATTGTTTTGGCGATTGCAATTCGACTTGGCAATACGCCCATTCCTTTGGACGAATCAGAATAGCCAAGCATAACTTCAAGTTTATTTCCCCAAGTATTTTTTACATTTTTTGTATATTCTTTATTTTTTAAAAGTTGAGAGATAATATCTGAAGAGTCTTCTAATGCTTGTGAAGTTTCAAACAATGGAATGACAGGTATTCGCAGGTCTCCGATTGTTTTATTACTAAGCTCAATTGTGTTTTCTATATCTGAATAAGACTGACACATACTGATAATTAGTCCTTGAGCGTAGTGACGAATATCTTGGCCCTTAGCTATTTTTGCAAGCTCTAGAAGCATTCTCTCAATTGCCAAAGGTTTCTTTGACTTCAAAGTATCAGCAATAATCTCACTATCTTCACGAAGCTCTATTGGAATTACAAGTCCCGGAAACATTCGCAAAATTGCCTCTAGTTTTAAAAGTCTTGGACTATTTGCTCCAACTTCTTTTTCATACTTTTGGCTTAAAGTTGTTATCTGTTTGACTAGTGTTTCAAGTCTATGAGAGTCATCAGCTTTTAGCTTCGTAAGTGTTTTTAAAGTTTCATTTAATTTAGATGCTAGTTCTGATATTTTTTTATTATTAATCATCTCAAGATCTTTGTAAAACAGAGTCTGAATACTTGAGATGATTAAAATGAACTGATCTCTTGAAGCTTGTAAACACTCGAGCATTACTTTCTCATCGACACCAGGATGTCCATCTTTATCACCACCAACCCAAGTTCTCACCTTGATCTGACCAAGGTCCCTGTCAGCCCTTAAGAGCGTATCAAAAATATCTTTTCTAAAGATTATAGAAAACAAGTGCTTGGCTTCATCTAGGACTTCGGGTTTTTCGTGTTTCGTTACCGGCAGTAGCCATGCTAACTTTAAATTATGTTTGATTATTGACTCTAGATATTCCTGTTCAGCAGTTTTTTCTAAAATATTAACTAGGATCTTTTGGATTCGAGAAAAAAGCTCAATGTTTTCCGGTGTACGAGCTTCTGTGGGATGAGCCGTTAAAACGTACACCATGGTGCTGTCTTTTTTTGAAAATTTAGATAATGGCTCTTCTTGTGTGCGCAATTTAAATGTTCTAAAGGCGGCTTCACAAACATTAATAAGTTCTAGCATTAAGGTAAATGAATGAGCTATTTTATGTTTATCAACGTTTTCTTGTTTATCAAGACGGGTGAAGAGTTTTTGAAGTATTTTATCTTTTTGAATATCTGATACGGATCGGTATTCAACCATCTCTTTTCTAATAGAGTCCACAGTTTTAAATACTTTATCTCCGCCTTCTTCTTTTATGACGTCACCTAAAAGGGCTACGGTGCTGTTGACGAGACTTGTTAGCTGTTTTGGTAATCCACTTTTTTTTGTTTTCATAATACTTAACCTTATAAAATCTAAAATTCTTTTAACCATTTTAAACTAAATAGACGTTAAGTAAACTAATGCTATTATCTGTCTCTCATTTCTTTAGCAGTAATGAGTGCTTTAGATACTTTTTGAAGTTCATTGTTGGCATCTACACCAAATCCTTCAGCTGCTCCTTCTTGCAGGTGAACACATTCTTGCTTCCAGTTCTCCAAAGCTTTAATTTTTTGGTCCATCTCAAGTTTGTTATCATCTAAAATTTGATGAGGTGTTTGATAATTTTTTGATGGCTGACTAATTAAGTTTTCAACGTTCATAAAGTGCTCCTTATATAAAATATCTTAAAGCCCAAGCCGGTGCATTTCATCACTCATGCATGTTGTGATTATCTAGATATCTTTACATTTCCTCTAATATCACTCTACGCTTACGTGCAATTAGTGAATAAAAACATGGAACAACGATTAAAGTAAATAAAGTTGACAAAAATACCCCCCCGATAATGACTAAAGCCATTGGTCTTCTGGTTTCACTTCCCGCCCCAATAATTACAGCAGCAGGCACGGCAGAAGCTAACGTCGTAAAAGTCGTCATAATGATGGGTCTAAATCTTGTTTCACAAGCTGATACGATTGCATCGTATGTATCCATTCCCTCTTCTCTGAGTTGGTTTGAAAACTCAACAATTAGTATTGAAGTCTTTTTGACAATACCCATCGTTAATAAAATTCCAATCATCGAGTAGATATTTAGTGTACTTCCAGAAATCCATAAAGCGATGAATGCTCCACTTAATCCAAATGGTATAGCCAGGAATACAGTAATTGGATCAGAGAAAGAATTAAATTGGCTGGCCAAAACCATATACGCGATTACTAACCCAAGAATCATAATCAAAAGAATTCCAAATAATGATTCATTTAGATCTTTAGAAAATTTTACATAATATCCTTTCGGTAAGACCTTCACTGCGAGCTCTTTTATAAAATCTACTGCTTTACTTTGAGCTACATCCTTGCCGAGGTTTGCATCTACCCGGATTCCCCTTGCTCGGTTTTCTCTATAAATTGATTGGGGCCCAAATGCATTTTCGATCTGTACAACATCTTTTAAAGTAACAAATTCACCTCTGTTATTTTGAAGTAATAAAGATGAAATATTTTTATTCGTACGATCCTCTTCTGCAAGTTGAACAAAGACATCGTAGCGCCTTCCACCTTCAGTATATTTGGCAGCTGAAAGACCTCCAACTCCAACATTCAATGTCTCGGCAATAGTCTTGATCTCCACTCCCCTTTGTTGTGCTCTAAGCCTATTAGGAATAATGTGAACCTCTGGTAGTTGTCCTATGTCATCCGAACGTACTCCAACCATGAGATTTGAATCAGTCATCCCTTTTTCTAACTTTTCATAGAGTTCTTGTTGTATAGCAAGCTGTGGACCAGTAATTGTAAATTCGATTGGACTTCCACGTCGCCCCCCAATGGCAGATCCCATTCGGTCTCGTATAATGATTTTAATACCCTCAATACCAGAGAGCTGCTCTCTAAGTTCAGTGGCAACCTCAAATTGAGACTTAGATCTCTGTTCTAAGTCTTTTAAAATTAAAACTCCAAATCCTCTATTACCTGTAGTCGCTCCTCGGCCTCCGCCAACTGCAACAATAACCCTCTCAACATTTTCATTTTTTGAAACAATCGCTTCGTATTCTTTTACTTTTGCGTCTGTGTAATCGAGACTTTTACCGTCAGGGGCAATGAAGATGACAAACATAAAGCTTCTATCAGCTTCGGGTGCAAACTCTCTATCAATATACTTCAAAGAGACTAAGGACAAGGCAATGAATATTAAAGAGATGACTAATATTTTGATTCTATTCACTAATGAGAAAGTTAGGGCCTTTATATAAAAGTCTCTAGAAATATTTACGCAATTATCAATCCATCGATGTACAAATATCCCTTTAGAATCAACATTTAAAAACTGAGAACATCTCATCGGAGCAAGTGTTAAGGCTTCAAGTGAGGATAAACTTACAGCAATACAAATAGTAAGTGCAAACTCTTGAAAGAAGCGTCCCTCTATTCCAGGCATTAATGCAATAGGTGCAAAAATGGCAATTAGTACAGTTGTAGTCGCAAGCACGGCAAAGGTGATCTCTTTACTTCCCTTAAAAGCGGCTTGGACTTTATCGTTACCTTTCTTGGCGTACCTAACAATATTTTCAAGCATTACAATTGCATCATCAACAACAATACCAATTGCAAGGGTGAGTCCCAATAATGAAAATGTATTTAAGGTAAATCCCATTAAGTACATAAAAGCAAAAGTTCCAATGATAGCAGTAGGGATAGCTAATAAAATATTTATGGTTGCTGATATTGAATTTAAAAATAGCCAACATACAATAGAAGTGAGTAATGCTGACAATAGTAAATTCTGAATAAGTTCATCGATAGATAATCTAATGAATGAAGTTCTATCAAAGTTTACTGATAGATTAGTTCCTTCTGGTAGAGACTTTGAGATTTCTTCAACTCTTTCTTTAACTTTGTCAGCCACTTCTACGGCATTTACGCCTCTTTGTTTATAAATAGGCATCGATAGTGAAGGCTTACCGTTCACTCTAGAGATTCTTGTTCTATTTTCAACCCCTGCGTAAATATTTGCAACTTGAGACAGAGTAATTGGGATGAAATTTGCTTGCCCTCCCCTTTTACTAATGATCATATTTTTAAAATCATCAACTGTTTTCCCCTCTCCAAGGACCCTGATGCTTGTTTCCTTTTCTTTAGTTTCAAACTTTCCAGCAGGTAGCTCAATACTCTCTCTCTCAAGAGTGAGTACAATATCCGAAAGAGTTAGTTGATATTCATTAAGCTTTTTTGCGATGACATCGACCCTCATCATTGGATCTCTTGCTCCAAAAGCTCTGACCTCTGATACCCCTTCAATTGTTGTCAATTGGTCTACAATACCGTCTTTAAAAAGAATATTTAGTTCTCTCTCATCAAGCTTGGTAGAAACAAGAGCCAAATAAAGAATTGGATCATCTGCAGCGTTAGACTTTGTAACTGTAGGTGTTTCTAAAGTGTCAGGAAGCTGTCTCTGAGCTCTACCTAAAAGAGTCTGAACCTCCTGAAGAGCAAAATCAATATTTTTATCAAGTGAGAATTCAAGTTCGATACGACCTTGGCCCCGTCCAGCAGTTGAAGTCATATCTTTTATTCCCTGCATAGACACAAGAACAGACTCCACTGGCTCTAAAATATCTTTTTCAACAACCTCAGGTGTTGCGCCTTCGTAATCATAAGATATTGATATAGAAGGATAGTCGACATCTGGATTTTCATTTATTCCAAGTTTTGTGAACCCCAAGACTCCAAAGAGAATTAAGGAGAACATGAACATCCAAGCAAATACTGGGTTCTTAATTGAAATTGACGATAGACTCATAATTTTGACCTTTTAGCTTCTTGGAAAATTACCAAGATACGCGTTAGCTTGATAATACAAAGACTTTACTTCTAGAGATGATCTTATCGATAGCTTCTCTAAGTTTATAACATCATCAAGGGATCTTATAACGTCGATTTGGGTAACTAGACCTCGATTTAAATCTTTTAACTGTTCCTTATAAGATATGCGACTTCTTTTCAAAGCAGCACGTAGAGACTTAAGTTCATTCTTCTTAGATTGGAAACTATCTATAAAGTTACTCCATTGGCTTTTAGCATTTTGTCGATTGAAGTCGAAACGCGCTTTATTAATAGATGCAGCGACTCTTTTGCTTTGTACATTTGAGGAACGTTGTCCAAAATCAAGAATGTTAAGCCTTACGTTTAGGCTAACCTCCCAATCGTTTCTTCCAAGTCGACTCTTATCTAGAAAGTAATTGGCGCCAAAGTCGACTTGAGGATAATAGGAAGACTTTTCAATTTTTGCTTCTAAAACTGAGCTGTCATAATTGTACTTTAAATTTTTTAGCTCTGGCCGTTTCTCCAGGTCCACATTTTTTTTCAACGTCAAATTTAAAGGATTAACTCTGTCTTGAATTCCATTTATAGATTCAAGACCTGAAAAATTTAAAAATTCAGTTCTAGAAGTATCCAATAGAGCCTTGCTTGTATAGAGATCAGCCTCAAGTCTGTAGAGTTGTGATTCTAAGGCGTAAAGATCAGCTTTTCTATCTCTACCAATCTTTGTTCTTTTTTTAACAATTACAACACGCTTCTTTAGATTTTTCAGCAGAGCTTCAACTTTTTCATTTTCTTCCATTGCAGAAGAAACCTGAAAGTAAAGTAGACTAAATTGGCCGTAATACTCCGATAGGTTTTTATCCTTAAGTGCCTTTGCCTGTTTCGGGATAACCTTTTTAAAATCATATAAAGCAAATTCAGCCCCACCTTGGAAGAGTCTTTGTTCTAAACTGACTGAAGTTTGAGTATCAACACCATTTTCATCAGAGAATGCATTAAATGCATTATTCCCATATCTGTTAGTATTAACAAGATCTACTGTTGGAAGTAAAGTGGAGGTTGTTGCATCAAGATTGGCGAGTGTTCCTTTTTCTGAGAGTTCAAAAATCTCCACTTGCTTAGATTTTTTTAATGACTCTAAATAAAGTTTATCAACAGAACTATATGCTGAGTAACTAACCACTATTGTGATTAGCAGGATTAAATTATTATTTTTCAAGATTTTCGCTCCTGGATATTATAAAAGAATGACTCTAAAAATGATAAAGCATCTTCGAGTTGTTTAAGTTCTTTGCTATTTAATAGGTCTATATTATGCTGAAATTCTTTACTTGCTTTAGTTCTTACATCTTGGAATTTTTTACTACCCTCTGGTGTTAGCCTTAGTTCTATAAACCTTCTATCAGAAGTATTTTCATGACGAGTTATATACTTTTCGTCTACAAGTGAGTCTACAAGTTTGGATACAGCAGGCTGAGAGATGCAGTGATTTTCTGCTAATTCACTGACAGTACACAAGCCTCTATTAATGTTTGAAAGTATGCGAAACTTTGGAAAGCTAAGGTCAGATTCGCTTGCATTACGTATATGCGAGCGTATAAGACTCATAGAGTTTGGAATCACTTTAATAAATTTTTTTGATATACCTAAGTTAGTCAATACATAACTCGCTTAACAGTTAACCTATCTATATGTATTGTAAAATTAGCCTATTTTCAATTACTTTTACATTCTGTCCAACTTAAATCTGTAGAACACCACAAACTAGCTGACCTTATAGTGGTGTCAAAGTGACTACGAAAGACGAAAGAAAGTAAGAATATTATTCTAGCCTTTAAAACAATTTTTTAAACCCATATAATAACTATGTGAAGATATCTACAAGACTCCTATTACTTATCTTAACAACTTCGGCTAACTTATTGGCTTCTACCATAAAGATGGAAAAAATCGATTACGGAAAGTCTTTTCATGGGTTGTCTTTAACCGCTTATAAAATACATGATACTGAAGCCTCAAGGTCAGACTCTAAAAAAGCAATACTTTTAACTGAGGGAGTTCACGGCAATGAGTACAATGGTCTTCTGAACTCGTTCATAGACTTATCTAAAAAATCTCCTATGGCTTTAAGTTCATTCTCTAAGTTTTTAAAAAATAGCGGTGTTATATATTTGATTCCTCAACTAAACCCTGACGCAGTCCTTAAGAAATCGAGACGAAGTATATTGGGTGCTGATCTTAACAGAGACTTTAAAAATGATCGACTTCAAGCTCAAGAAACATTTACTTTTGCAACTTGGCTCGACAGTGAACTTAAAATGACTAATGCAAAACTTTATCTATCTGTAGATTATCATTGTTGTGGAGGTGCTCTTCTTTCACCAAAGCTTTCGACACAACAGAATTTCTATAAAAAGCAATATGATTGGGTATCCTCATTAATCAAGAAACATATCTCTACAAAACTAATTCATTCAAAAAGTCATAGTTTTTGGGGAAAGAGCGTTACGGGAACACTCAAGGACTATCTTCATAACAAATACGGCTCACTCAGCTTTACCTTTGAAGCAAAAATAATGGGTACAACAAAGAACACAGTTTCCAATCATTCAAAGTGGTGGTCAAGTATAGCTCATCACTTAAACAATTCTTCTTTCAAAAAACAGATACAAGCATCAAAAGATAAAACAATTGCATCTTCAAATCATCTATTGTCAGTAGAGCGGCATATGGACTTAGCTGAATAATTCAAAATATAATGTTCATATCTTTACAATCATGTCACTGCGAAATGATGATTTTTATTAAGCAATCTCTTACTCTCTCTGTAACCTCCACTTCGGTGGACACTAAATCCAAGGAGATAAGAATGAAAAATAAAGCTATGAATGTATTATTAACGACAAGTATGATTTTAGGTTCTGCTACTGCATTTGCTGGAAATTATCAAAATCAAACGGCTTCTGGTTACGACACTTCACCTAAAGATATTCCTGAATCTCGAACACACAATAAGCCTATGCATGAAATGGACAAGACTACCGCTGCGACTGATACTCTGTTTCACGATATAACGAATCCAAGGATGACTGATTCAATGAGAAATATAAAAAAAGCTCAACAAGTACTTAATAAAAGAGGATTTAAAGTTGGGCCAGAAGACGGAGTCATCGGCCAAAGAACTCGCTCAGCAATTATGGACTACCAAAATGAGAATGATCTGACGACCACAGGATCTTTAAATGATGAGACATTAAACGAAATGAATATTTCGCCTGCAACAAATACTAGAAACTCGAATACATATTCAGAATAAAATCTAACATTATTAACTCAACGTTAGGAACGTTTTCGCTAACTTTCCTGCTTAAAACAAAGGAGAACGAAATGAAAAATATACTTATAACCTTTCTCTCAATTGGATGTCTTTCAAGTTATGCTGTCGTTGACACAGAACCATCCCCAGAATTATATGAGGGAGCGATTGAAACACCAAATTATAATTCGATTAACAATGTTAAAACAACTGCAGACATGGTGAGAGAATCTCAGCATTCTCTGCATGAAAGAGGATATAGTACTGGAACAATTGATGGCGTATTAGGCTCTAGAACGAGATCTGCTATTATGGACTTTCAAAAAGAAAATTCACTAAAAGCAACTGGAAGATTAGACAAAGAAACATTAGAGAGATTAGATATTGAATCTGATTACAATAAAAAAACTTTCAACTCTAATCAGTATTCTGAGTGATCTGCTAAAGAGTTTACTTAAGCTTCAGTTCGACGACTGAAGCTTAATTTACTTTGAACTCACCTTGGATACTTTTAACTTTCAAGTTATTTACTTTTTGGTAGTTGAATAACAAATCGTGTATTTTCACTAGTGTCATCATAGAAAAATTTACCATTGTGTTTTTCTACAATATTTTTACAAATACTTAAATTAACTCCAGTTCCCTCACCAGACTTTTTGGTAGTAAAAAAAGGTGTCATTAGTTTATCTTTTGCATCCTTACTTATTCCAGGGCCAGAATCTATGACAGAAATAGTTGTCTCTTTTTTGTTTTGTAAGATTTCAATCTTTATCCACTTTTTCTTCTCTTCTTTAATAGCATCAACTGAGTTATTGAGAAGTATTATCAGTACTTGCGCAATGTGTATTTTCTGCCCTTCGATAAAATAACCAGTCTCGCTTGGTGTGATAATATTAATTCCAAATCGAGAGTAACGATCCTTACATATCGCCATAATTTCAGACAGTAGAGAGTCAAATTCGATTGATGAAAACTTTTCTTTATGGTCATCTCGAGTAAGGTTTTTAAGTCCTGATACGATATCGGCAATTCTTTCAACAGAATCCTTTATCGCATTCGCACTTGTAACAAGGATGTCTTTGGGGATGGGGTCTTTATTTAGACACATCTGAATCATTTGAGATGTTCCACTCAAAATCGACAGCGGGTTATTTATCTCATGTGCAATACTTCCAGACATTTGCCCAATTGCCGATAGCCGAGCAACGTGAGTTCTCGCCTGCCTTTCTACATCAAGCTTTTTTTGAGTTTTATCAATTAGCCGTTTTCCAAGAACAAGTAGTATTAGAAACAAGAATAAGAAAACGAAGCCAGACATAACAAGTGTGCTTTGCACGTCATAAATATCATCACTAAACTTTGAGATTAACTCTGGCTTTGCATTCACCTCAACTATAACTTGTTTCCAATTTTTTTGAATTTGTCCAATTTCATTATATTGAAAAGATGTGTAAATAATGACGGAGCAAATATACGTTACAATAATAAGCGCAAAACTTACTGATATTCTTCTAGTATTCGATATCATAGTTAATGAGTTCCAATGCAATAGTTAATCTATTGATCAGTATCGTCAGGTTTATATCAAATATTTAGTTAAATATCGGAAGAAATACAGATGAAAACTTCTTGTAGTCTTCAAACTGTGGCATGTGTCCCAAACCTTTAAGTACATGTAGCTTAGCATTCGGAAACCTCTTAAAAGTTTTCTTTGCTAACTCTTTGTAATCACCTAGCTTGTGTGTCTCTCCGGCTTTCTTCCAAGATCTTCCGGGACCAGTTTGGTCCCTAGTACCGATTACTAAGAATGTCTTATTCTTAAT
>Ga0307981_1001601_pt1 | contig 19836 bp, 13 predicted proteins | sample OrgLakmetagen987_FD_201849 | JGI IMG/M metagenome (GOLD analysis project Ga0307981, IMG submission 201849) | Saline water microbial communities from Organic Lake, Antarctica - #987 | ecosystem: Environmental > Aquatic > Non-marine Saline and Alkaline > Saline | place: Antarctica: Organic Lake... | reverse complement strand
GGTCGTTCGGTGATTATTTTAAAGAAGAAGCCATCGGCTGGGCCTGGCAACTCCTCGTCGAGCACTGGGGATTCCCTGCTGAACGAGTCTATGCTACCGTCTATAATCCAGATTCATCAGCCGGAGACCCTTCCATATTTGACCAGGAAGCCTACGATATCTGGGCCGCGATATTCATCAAAAATGGACTCGATCCTGCCGTCCACATCGTGAACGGCAACGTCGAAGACAACTTCTGGAAAATGGGCGACACCGGTCCCTGTGGACCCTGCTCAGAACTCCACCTAGACCTCACCCCAAAAGGCGATACCAAGGGCGCACTCGTCAATAAAGACTCCGACCTCTGCATCGAGCTATGGAACCTCGTCTTCATCCAGTACAATGCTGAGGCCGATGGAACCTACCGCGATCTCCCGCAAAAACACATCGATACCGGTATGGGATTCGAACGCGCAGTGAACATCATGCAGGGCACCAAAAACTTCACTGACTTTTCTGTGAAGCCGACCAATTACGCCACCGACGTCTTCACCCCTATCTTCAAAAAGCTCGAAGAACTCTCCGGCAAAACTTACCAAGACATCTACCCAGAAAGCGTCAATGTAGATAAGTCCACGCTCAGCACAGAGATGAAAGAAGCCATCGCCTTCCGCGTGATCGCAGACCACATCCGCACCCTCTCCCTCAGCATCGCCGATGGCATCATGCCAGGAAATACCGGCAGAAACTACGTCCTCCGCCGCATCCTCCGCCGCGCTGTCAACTACGGCAGAACCCTCGGTTTCATGGGCGACACCTGTTTCCTGCAAGAACTAGTCGATACTCTCGTCACACAATTTGGCACTATTTTCCCAGAAGTAAAAGCCCGCTCCAACAACATCAAGAAGACCCTCAAGACAGAAGAAGAATCCTTTAACAGAACGCTCGCTCGCGGATTAGCTAGATTTGAAAAAGAGCTAACAAGCACCAAAGGCACACTTTCTGGAGACTTCGCATTCAAGCTTTATGATACGTTTGGATTCCCCGTCGACCTCACAGAGATCCTCTGCCAACAGAATGGCATTGGGCTCGATATGGAGAAATTTGACACTCTCATGGCTGAGCAAAAAAACCGTGGTGACGGAGGTAAGGAAAAGACCATCGTCCGCGCACTCGATATCTCCACCGAGCAGAGCACCGAGTTCGTAGGATTTGAAACTGACTCAACCACAGCCACCATCACCGAAATCCACGAGGACGGCGGTAACATTTACCTCATCACCGATAAGTCCCCCTTCTACGTAGAAATGGGTGGCCAGCAAGGCGACACTGGAACGCTTAATGAATTTCCTGTAAACAAGGTAATCAAAATCGGAGACGCCATCGCACACCTCGTAAAGAAATCACAAATCACAAATCACAAATTACAAATCGGCGACAAAATCGACCTGTCGATCGACGCCACTAAGCGACGCCACATCGAATCACACCACACCGCCACCCACCTTCTCCACTGGGCTCTCCACGAAATAGTCTCAGAAGACACCGCGCAGCAAGGTTCACTCGTGGCTCCAGACCGTTTGCGATTCGACTTCTCATCCGCCGCACTCACCCCAGAAGAACTCAGCGCGGTAGAAGAAAAAGTAAACTCCGTCATTTCTGATAGCGGGACAGTTTCCTGGAAAGAAGTCCCCCATGCCGATGTAAAGAACCGCAAGGATATCATGCAGTTCTTTGGTGATAAATATGGTGAACTTGTGAGAGTTGTCCAGATCGGTGGCGAGACAGAAGCACTCGATGGCTACTCTATGGAACTTTGTGGCGGAGCACACATCACGAACACCTCAGAAATAGGGCTCTTCAAAATCAAATCCGAAGGCGCTATCGCTGCTGGAGTCCGCCGCGTCGAAGCTGTCTGTGGCGAAGCTGCGTGGAATTGGCTGCATGAAGAAGTCGCCAAACACAGTAGCGAAGAGAAAGAACTCAAAGCAAAGCTAAAGTCTCTCCATGAGAAGCTAGAGTCTCTCGGCGCCCCAATCTCCGCTGCTCCCTCATTCCCACACATCATGACAGCGATGCTCGTTGAAGGAAATGACTACAAGCAGATCAACGCCACTTATTGCCATTATCTAAGCTACATCAAAGAACTCAAAGACACCACAACCAACGCCGACAAAGCACTCAAAAAAGCGCAAACCGCAGCTGCCGCACAAATGGCAGACCAGGCACTCGCCGAGCTGTTAGAAAAGGGTGGCAACATCGTGGAGCTCTTCGAGGGGCCAGCTAGCCTGCTCCAAGAACTCCTCAATGGCTGCAAGAAAAAACAGTTCGCTCACGCCGCAGTATTCATCGTAGATGATGGTGAGAAACTCCATCTCGGCGCCCTCAGCGGAGCCGATGGACAGGCCGCCGGCCACATGGCAGGTAAGCTCATCCAGACCCTCACCTCACTCGCCGGCGGCAAGGGCGGCGGCAAACCAGACATGGCACGCGGCGCAGCACCGCAGAGAGAAAAAGCTCAAGAGCTCCTCACACAAGCAACCACCATTCTCGCATCATGATCCAACGTCAACAAACCAAGCAACGCATGAGCCGCATCGTCATCCATAACGATACCATCTACCTCTGCGGACAAGTCTGTAAGGACACCACCAAAGAAACTCATATCGGCGAGCAAACTACCACCATGCTAGAAAAGGTAGATGAGCTTCTGTTAGAGTCTGGCTCTGACCGCGAGCACCTTCTCTCCGCCACCATCTACATCCGTGACATGAAAGACTTCGCCATCATGAATGATGTCTGGGACACATGGATACCAGCAAACCACGCCCCAGCTAGAGCCTGTGTAGAAGCCAGAATGGCAAGACCCGAACTACTCGTAGAGATCTCTGTGGTCGCCGCTGTAAAACAGTAGGATTTCACAGGCTGGATCATCACCCCACAAAAAAGACGACCACCTTCAAGAGTGCTCGTCTTAAAAAAATTTCGATCCTCTTTCAGATCTCTGAGTTTAGCATTACTTGAATGGAGGAAATTCTCCGGCTTTAATCCCTGCGATACTTTCATCGAGCTTCGCTACAAATTCTGCCACTCCGCGCTGACCTTCCTTCTCACTAACAATCGCCTTCACACCCTCTAGCTGCTTCACTGCCTCTTCATTTTTTCCGACAAAGAAAAGAATACGAGCATGAGCCACACGGCCAAAAAAGTCTTTCTTATCTGGAGCTTTCTCAGTGATATAGAGAGGCTCTAGCTTGGCAGCGAGCGCCTTCACCTCATCACTCGCTTCCACAGTGACAAATCCTGATCCAAGGATCTGCGTTGCTTTGGCGTCTGTGCCATATTTACCATCAACGATGTCCTTGAGATGTGCTGTCTGCGCATCCCAGTCATCGAGTTGTTGGTTAGCCTTCCCAATAAGATCTGCTGCCCAAGGCTTGCCTTTTACAAACTTATCAGTCGACGCGAGAGCCTTTATCCCAGCCCAGTCTTGAGCTTGATAAAGCTCATTGAGCTTGACTGAAAACGCCTTCCCTGCGGCAGCCTTTTCAGTTTGCTCCTTAGCGAAAGCATCTGCATTAAAATCCTCTGCCATCATTAACTCAATCGTAGTATCACTAAGACCACCAGGGTGTCCTTTATAAATAATCTCACCGTCTCTCACGGCAAATGCAATAGGAATGCCTTTTGTATTAGATGCTTCTAACCAAGCAGTCGTGAACGGTGACTTCTTACCACCTGAAAAGGCCACCCGATAGGACATCTCCTCTCCCTGTTTTTTTACAAAGTTTTGTGCTTTCTCAATGCCATCTTCCCAGACATTCATACCCATGATGACGAGTCCCTTATCCGCATATTTATTGTGCAGTTCATTCATGTGAGGAATGATGGCTATACAAGGTCCACACCATGTTGCCCAGCACTCCACTATATAAAGTTTGCCATTCTCATCCATACTCTTCACCTCATCACCCTGAATCCATGTGACTCCTGTGAGTGCTGGTGCTACTGAGCCTACTCCTAAGATTTCAGCAGCCGCCACCGCCGGCTCCGTTGCAGCTGGCTTAGCTGGCACTGCTGGTGTGACTGCTTCCTGGGCTGGGGCCAATCCTGTGACTGTGACCGTTGCTGCTGACGCGATTGCCAGAGTCTGCTTGAGAGAAGCTTTATTTAACTTTAATTTAAATTTCATGATATGCGTTAGATTTGTTAGCAGTATAGCAAGATTTTCTCTGCTATAACCACATTTGTGTACCATAAGCGGATACATCAAGAAGTCTTATCTAAAGAAATCTCCTTTCCTAATCTGCTCCCCACCTCCACCCTTTATCTCTTGCTGCATGATCAACGCCACACCTCGAAGCGATGCCACCCAACTAAGCCACACCAAACCCAGATGGATATACTGGAATACCAGCGAAAACGCCACCACAAACCATGAACCCAACATCCACGTGAGAAAGTTTTGGCTCAGGACATCATCTTGCTAACCACTAATTAATAAACAAAAAAACTGGGCTAGAGAATCAATCCCTAGCCCAGTTCTAAAATTATAAAGTATCGTTACTTCTGCTAAATTACAGGCGGCGACGCAGAATCAGAGCAAGTCCACCAAGTCCAAGAAGTATAGTAGATGACGGCTCTGGGACAACAGTGACGTTGAACCCTTCAATTGAAAAGCTACCGCTGTCCCGACTGATGGTGAATGACTCATTCGCTGCTAAAGCATTATCTGAAGTGAAATCAATGGTATCACTTGTATTATTATCAAATTCTCCAGAAGCTAAAGATACTGTTGGATTCGAATTTGAGTAACTAAGAGATACTGCATCATTTCCACCATCAGTAAAGCTCCCTACATCCAAAAAGTCGAAGGTTATCGCTCGATTGAAGCTAAATATCAGCGCGTCAGCACTAGCGCTTAAAGTACCACCAGTATTAATTCCAAGACCAGATCCCGTATAACTGATGTCATTCTGCGAAGGTGTTATCGTTATAGTCAAACCAGAGAGTATAGATTCCAATGAGAATACAGTAGCTGTTGTCTCTCCATCAATGGCATCATCGTGAGCATCCGCAAGAGTAAGGTCACCATTAATTGCATTGCTAGACGTGTCGAATTCAAAGACCACTGGAGTGGCTGCCGAAGCTCCACTCACTAGCGTGGCTGAAGCGGCAATTGTTAAGATTGTTTTTTTCATAGTTTTAGTTTGTTTGTTATTTTTCATAGTTTTAGTTTGTTTGTTATTTTTTCAAGTGTTATTTTTTTTCAAGTAAAGTTACTTACCTAACTTCATCAGTTAAGCATATATCTAGTAAAAAATAGAGCAAACAACGTGCCAATTTTGACACAGGGGTAATTCATCCTGAATCCTTTACCACGCCTTACTTAAGAACGGCGTTAATAAACAAGCAGATAAAATATTTCTAGTAATTTTTCTAATTAATCTTTAATAACAGCCCCATGCTCTTTATCTGGGACGTCATCGGAACGTTTTTTTTCTGCCTTTCTGGCGCTCTTGCGGCCAAGCAAGTGGACTTTGATTATTTAGGGCTTTTCCTGATGGCACTCGTCACCGGCACTGGTGGTGGGGTGATCCGTAGCCTCCTCATCGGAGATACCCCGCCCGCTTTACTCACTGATCCTATCTACACCTTCGTCGCCATGCTAGCGGTGCCGATCGCAGTCTACTTCCCAGATACAGTCTTGAAATTCCGCCGTCAGGTGTCAGTGCTCGATGCCCTCGGACTGGGGATTTTTGCCTGTATCGGAGCCAGAGTCTCTATCGATCATGGCCTAGAATGGTGGGCCGCACTCGGCATGGCCGCGGTGAGCGCCACATTCGGCGGCGTAATCCGGGACATCCTGCGAAATGAGGTCCCCCTTATCTTTAGAAAAGAAATCTACGCCACCGCAGCACTCTTTGGAGCTGGCTTAATGATGTTATTAGACCAAGCAGGAATGGATCCCCAGAGCTCCATGGTCATCGCCGCCATTGCTGCCGCTGTAGTCAGATTAGTCGCTATCAAATATGCCCTGAATTCTTCTGAGGCATAGTCAATAGACCAGATTAGGCCATTCCAACCTTTTGGTGCCTAAGGCACGTCATTAGTTAAGTGGTTGACTAGTCATTGGTCGGATTCTTCGTTAGCTAGGACAGTGGAACCACGATGAAGCAATGGCTGACGGATCGTTTCATTATACTGGTCTGTTCCAACTTGCCCGACCAATGACGAATCAACCAATCAACGGCTCCCAGAGCCCAAAAAACCGTCTAACACCTAAAACGCTCATCCACTCAACAGACTTTCTAAGATACTTGATTTACAGACGGAAATTTCTGGCTAAAGTAAGCTCAGAATATGGCTTCGGATAACTCATCATTTGTGCATTTGCACGTGCACACAGAATACTCGGTGAAGGACTCGATCGTAAGGATCAAGAACCTAGCGGCAAAGACAGCAGAACTAGGAATGCCTGCCGTGGCAATGACCGATCACGGAAACATGTTCGGTGCCGTGGATTTCTACCAGAACATGAAAAAGGCTGGTGTGAAGCCTATCTTCGGCTGTGAGATCTACCTCGCGCCCACCGAGCTCACGCAAAAGAAAGATTTCCCCGGACGCCAGCGCTCCACCCGCCTCACCTTACTCGCCAAAAATGAAACTGGCTGGAATAACCTCACCAAACTTATCTCACTCGGTCATCTGGAAGGCGAGTATCTGGGCGAGCCACGCGTGGACAGAGATGCACTCCGCCAGTATGCCGAAGGTCTCATCTGCCTAAGTGGCTGTAGTGAAGGCCCCATCCATGAGTGGTTAGCAAAAGGTGACCTCGATAAAGCGCGTGAAGAAGTCCAGACGCTAAAGGAGATCTTTAGCGCGGAGGATTTCTACATCGAGCTAGTAGATCATGAGCTGGAGAGCCAGTCTAAAAACATCCCTCTATTATGCGGATTCGCCAAAGATGCGGGGCTAAAAGTAGTGGCAACAAACGATGTCCATTTCATAGAAAAGCAAGACCATGAAGTGCTAGACTGTCTGATCTGTATCGGAGAAGGCCGTCTGCTATTAGACGAGAACAGGAGGTCACATTCCAATCAAGTTTATTTCAAAACCAGCGAGCAAATGCGGCAGATATTCAAGGATATCCCAGGTGCCTGTGATACCACACTTGAGATCGCTGAGAAATGTAATGTCGAGATGGTGCTGGATCCCACCTCATCTGAAAAATACCCACAATACGACCCACCAGATGGGTCACCGCGTGAGGAATATTTCCGCAAGGTCTGCTACGATGGACTCGACACACGCTACCCTGAGAAGAAGCTAAAATTGCTAGCAGACCATAATGGCTTCACTGAGAAAGAACAGATCAAAGAACTTCATGATCGGCTAGATTACGAGATAGAAACCATCAACTCGCTAGGCTTCGCCTCCTATTTCTTGATCACCGCAGACTTTATCAACTGGGGCCGCGAACAAGGCATCCCAGTGGGTCCCGGACGGGGATCTGCCGCAGGGTCACTGGTCGCCTACACCATGGCGATCACTGATATTTGCCCGATGCGGTTCGGCCTACTCTTTGAGCGATTCCTCAATCCTGAACGTGTCTCACCACCCGATGTGGATATTGATTTCTGCCAGAATCGCCGACCTGAAGTGATCCAGTATGTGCGTGAGAAATACGGCGAACGCTGTGTCGCCCACATCATCACCTACGGCAAGCTCGGTGCTAAATCAGTGATCCGTGACGTGGCCCGTGTAATGGGAGTCGCCTACGGAGATGCAGACAGGCTCGCCAAGCTCATCGAGCCGGTGCCAGGTGTCACACTGAAGTCTGAGTGGGACGCTAAAGAGGAACTGCGAAATATCGTAGAAGCCTCCACTACCTTTTCAGAGCTGTGGGAATTTGCCACCAAACTGGAAGGCCTCATCAGAAACACCGGTGTCCACGCTGCGGGTGTAGTGATCGGTGACGGTGACCTGGATAAACACGTCCCACTCGCCCGTGCGAAGGAAGGCGAAGTCGTCACCCAGGCAGACATGAACGCCATCACCGAGATCGGTCTGCTGAAGATGGATTTCCTCGGTCTCAAGAACCTCACCGTGATTCAGGATGCCATCGACCACATCCACAAGCACACCCCAGACTTTGATATCTACGAGATAGAACTCGATGACAAACCCGCCCTAGAGCTCCTCAACCGTGGCGAGACCATGGGCGTGTTCCAGCTGGAATCCGGCGGCATGGTCGAGACCTGTAAGAAATACGGGATCGACAAAATTGAAGACATAATCGACCTCCTCGCCCTCTACCGTCCGGGTGCGATGCAGTTCATCGACCAAATGATCGATGTTAAAAAAGGCGTCACCAAAGTGAAGTATGAGCACCCTCTGTTAGAGACCATCTGTGGCGATACCTACGGAGTCATGATCTACCAGGAGCAGGTGCAGAATGCCGCCAAGCTCCTGGCAGGATACACCCTCGGTGGTGCGGACATCCTGCGCCGAGCCATGGGTAAGAAAAAGGCATCCGTCATGGATGAACAGCGCAAGACCTTCGTCAAAGGCTGTGCCGACACCAACCAAATTGACGCAGCCACAGCCAACAAGGTCTTTGATAAAATAGCCAGTTTTGCGGGCTACGGATTCAATAAATCTCACTCAGCATGTTATGGCTTCATCTCCTATTGGACCGCCTACCTCAAAGCAAACTTCCCCGTGGAGTTCCTGTCCGGTTTACTCTCTAACGAACTCAATAACACCGACAAAATCACCGTCTTCATTTCTGAATGTCACCGCATGGGGCTAGAAGTTCTGCCGCCGGACCTGAACCGCTCGATGCTGAAATTTGCACCAGAGAAAACACCCTCAGGTAAAATGGCCATCCGCTACGGACTCGCAGCAGTGAAGAACGTAGGCGAAGCCGCCATGCAAACCGCCATCACAGATAGAGAAGCAAATGGCCCCTTCGAGAGCATGGAAGACCTCTCTAACAGACTCGATACCAAGGTCGTCAACAAGCGTATTTTAGAAAGTCTCATCAAGGCAGGCGCCCTAGACTTCACTAAATCTAACAGAGCCACCCTCATCTCTAAGCTCGAACAAGTCATGGCCTCCGCATCACTTACGCATAAGGACAAAGCATCTGGTCAAGGCAGCATGTTCGATAGCATGGACTTTGGAGCCCCTGCAGAAGTAGAAACTCACGGCTACGTGAAAGAATGGCCAAAAGACCAACGGCTAGAAGATGAGAAAACCCTTCTTGGCTACTACACCTCTGGGCATCCACTAGATGCTGTGCGGGCTAGACTAAACAATGACCGCCTCACTAAAATCAACACCATCGAAGAGGTAGATATTAAAGATAGAAAGATCCGTAGATTCATCGCGGGAATGATTAAAAGCGTGGAGCACCGCACCACCAAAACTGATAAACCATTTGGGATCATCGTCATTGAGGATCTCACTGGCGTCCGTGAGGTACTGACATGGGCGGAGAGCTACACCCCCGCACGCGAGGAAGGACTGCTTGAACCTGGAAACCTCGTAAGTATGGGCATCAACATCCAAGAAGACGACCGAGGCGAACAGCGCAGAGTCAGCGGTAGCCAGATCAAAGCTCTGACAACCAAAAAATCCGCCAAAGCCCCAGAAGGCCTCAACCTCAACCTCTGGACCTCCCGCCACTCCCAAGAAGACCTCGACTACATCCTAGAAACCATCAAGAAATACCCCGGCAAATCAGACATCACCATCACCATCCAAAACACCCTAGGAAACCGCACCCAACTCACCGTCCCAGACAAACTCAAGGTGAGATTAAACAAGGACATTGATCGAGAGTTAGAACGGTTTATAGGTTAGAACTTAGAGGTAAGTTTTTCCGCAGCTTTATTGAGAAAGCTCCTCAATAAAGCAAATTTCCAACTAATCTGGTTAGCAGGCGGATGACCAGTATTCAACGACACTAAGGTCTGTTGCAATCGCCAAAGTTAGGCGCGTAGGGAAGTGGGTAAAGAGCTTACCCTCTAATGATTTGTTATGTTTCTTTCTTTTCAATTTCTTTTAAGCTCTTACCTTGGTTATTAACCCAAGCTGTGAGTCCATTAGCACTTCCTCCATGGATAGTTGCGGCTGCGGAGCTTGGACTCGAGAATTCTGTGTCTTTATCGAACTGATACAGATCATCTTTTTTGATTAGAACTTTTTCATCTATAAGTGCGTTTCTCTGAGTTAGAACAGATGGCCATTTTTTTGCTGAGGATCTTTCATTTAGCACTGCTTGGGAGCCTTTAAGGACTACGAACCCAATTGGTGTAAGGTAACCTGTCGAAACCACGTTTTTAATTCTACAGGTGAGTATTTCTCTTTTCCCTCCCCCTGATACATCTTCAGATGTGGTTAAAATAAAAGCATCTACGTCCAGCGCCGGCAGCATTTGCTTCATCTTCTCTAAGAATATTTCCATTTCTTCGCGATCTGACTCGGGCAACCTAGCACCGCTACTCTGACCGTTAGTCACCAGCGATCGCCCAGATTCTTTAGCAAGGTCTATCAACCTTCCTTCCAGGTATCGAATATGTGCTTTTGTGAGGTTTTCGTCTTTGGATGTGAAAAAGACTATTTGATTCCAAAAGTCCTTTGCTAAGTGGCTCTTAATTCGATTTTTTATGTTTTCTGCTTCACCGATATAGATGGCCTTCTTGTTTGTTGAAGGGTCAATTCCAGTAAGAAAATATACTCCTGTGCCCTTGCTTTCTTCTCTTTCGAGTAGTTTGTCGAATTCACTTCTCGGACCAGCAACAGCTTTCCCTGTCCAATTGGACAGCTCTGCTGTTCTAAGACGCTTCGGGTCTCCGAATGCTAGGAAGATTTTAAGGGTAGCTGTAGCCATAAGGATTTTACAGAGCAGTGTGGTTCATTCACATCTAGCTGATATTCAGCAGGCGGAATTGTGTTAGCTTGTCGGTTTTGGTGTTTTTCATCGTCTTTTTCTATGGGTTTAGTTGATTGTAGATAGAAGGACTAAATCTGGCAATGTTTGTTTGATAACCATCCTGTGCTGAAGGCACAGCAGAAAACCCTCTCACCCCATCAAACCTTTTCCCTCCCTGCCTCCAGCACAGTATAAAATAGAATCTCTTTCCCAGGACTAAAAGTCCTAGGCTCTGAGAACGTTCTCCCGCATGGAGATTAATACGACTGAGGGGTGCTACGACGCGGAAATGAAAACCTTGATGAATCACTAAATACCGCGCTGATAGAAAACTCTATTTTAATCAGCCGCCCTCTTTGGTGTCGCTAGGTCCGCCTTGTTCGGATTTTTCTGTCTCACTTTAGATGCCAGACACCACCGATATCACGATCCAAAAACCTGAGAGTAGTCCAATTACTGCACCTGCGAACGCAATCCATCGAAGTCGAATCTGGGATATAAAGAAACCAAGGATGAAAGCAGCCATCGCTACCGCTAAAAAGATGAGCCCAAAGCCCGTGACGATTGAAAAGAAGTTATCGAGACCTCCTATGTTTAGGGACATCGCCAAAAGAACGGTAATCGCGGCTGTTCCGGCTACGAGACCGGATTTTGATTTTTTCGTAAGCATTGTCTAAAGATTCGGGTATGTCCGGAATTCCTTGCCAGACGTAGAAGCTAAGGCTCGCTGATTACCGCGTCTCCTTCCGTGCCTTTTTCGGCTGATTATCTTTCACTGGAGTGAACTGAACGATGGAGTCTCCGCTTCCAGGTGATTCATGGTTGAAGATCGCTAAGTAGAGATTTTTCCCGTTTGTCGTGAGGTAGTATGGGGTCATTCCATTGGGAACCAGACTGCTGAGATCAGTCCAATTTCCTGTAACAAGGTCTGCCAGCTGCTTGAAGCGGATGAATTTATGCTCATTCGGGTCGGTTTTCTTGGCATAGGATTTGGTAAAATAACTCGTTGCATACCAGAAGCCGTCAAAGAATTCGAGATCGTTGAGAACCAAGCCGGTCTTGGTCCAGGACCCTGCGGGCCCACTTCGTTTCGTTGGATCAAAACTATCGTAGATTTTAAAGTTTTGAGTATCCCAATCCACGATTTCCACGATTCGTCCCTTCGCCGAGCCGATCACATAAAGTTTACCATTCACAAAGGTCAGAGCGCGTGCATATCCCTGGACCGGCACCGAAATAGCACTCTCATTCTTACCGATTGCAGTGAAGCGAAAGACATGACCAGAGTTGGGATTGATCGCATAGATCCACCCCGTCGCGGGATCAAGCACGATATCGTGCGGGCGTTTCAACGCAACGCCAGCAATCTTCTTGGTCTCGGAGGTGACCTTTTTGTCGGAGAGACTGGCGAACGCAATGATGCGATGGTTTCCAGTATCGTTCGCGTAATACAGCTGGTCTGCGGGGTTGTAGACAAGCGAGTGCTGGCCCTTTACCGACACTGGCGAAATTTGAAACTGGTCACTGGGGCTTTTACGGAACAAGAATCGATTGTTTTTCAGATCGCTCACTATCTCCTGATTACCCGGCCCGAACGCGATGTGGGTGGGCCACTTGAACTGTATCGAATCGCTATTTGAGGCGTAAGTAGTCACTTTTAGCCCCGAAGCCGCCTGATTTTTCGTCTCCTCTCCGCCGAAAATAAACCCTGCCGAGATGGCCATTACGATGAAGAATAGGTAGATATGTTTCCTTTTTCTCATGAGCTAGGTAATTTCATGCCAGCCTTATCGAGTTCTTCAGGGCTAGCAAAATAATGGTCTTTGAAGCCCTCGCTCCAGATGGCATGCACACTATAAACCTTGGCATTATGCTTAAAATTATTTCCTGGTTCGCCAATAGTAATAGATTTGAGATTAGCTGATGCTCTCGGGGTGAAATGTAGAAATATCCCATTCTCATCCCAACGAAAATTTTCCGGATACGCTCTAATGAGATTAAGTGTTCGTTTAGACAGAAATTTTCTGCTTGTAGGGTATGTTTTGTTCGCAAGGTAGTAGAGGAAGAACTCCTCGGTAATTTCTTGGACTTCATTTTCCAATGGATATTCTTCTTTGTTAGATGAGAATCTATCTGCTAACAGAAATGCAAGGATTGCTGCTACGATGAAACTGGTCGCGTATTGAATTTTTTTCATGATGATGTGGATTCGATACTATCTTTTATATTTTTTAAATACCTCTCAAAATCACTTTGGAGGCATTGCTAATTCACTACCTACTAGACTCTTTGAAATCTGCATAGGCTTTTAGGGCTCTTGCTCTGCCGTCTGGGTGAGAGATGATAGGATGGGGGTAAGTTTTTCCCAGGGTGACTCCGGCGGCGGCTAGTTCTAGGGGCGGCATTTCCCAGGGCTGGTGAAGGTACTTGTCTGGGACATCTTTTAGTTCTGGGCAGTACATGCGCACATAGCTGCCGTCTGTGTCAAATTTCTCGCCCTGGATGATGGGGTTGAAGATGCGGAAGTAGGGTGAAGCATCCGCTCCGCAGCCACCAATCCACTGCCAGCCCATGGTGTTGTTCGCGAGGTCGGCATCCACTAAGGTGTCCCAGAACCAACTAGCCCCCTCGCGCCAGTCCTGCAGCAGGTGCTTGACGAGGAGCGAGCCTACGATCATGCGGACGCGGTTGTGCATCCAGCCGGTTTGCCAGAGCTGGCGCATCCCGGCATCGACTATTGGGAATCCGGTGAGGCCTTTTTGCCAAGCTGTTAGATAATTTTCATTGGCTTCCCAAGGGAAATTCTCATACTCGGGTCTGAGCGGTCGCTCGGGAGTGTGGGGGGAATGAAACATTAGGTGGTAGCTGAACTCTCGCCAAAAGAGCTGCCGGAGATAGCCTTTTTCTACGGTGTCGTTGTAGCTATTTTTAAAGGCATGATAAATCTCTCTGGCACTAATCTGTCCCCACTGAAGATAAGGGGATAGCTGTGAAGTACCATCTAGCGCTGGGGTGTCACGCTGCTGCTGATAAGTGTTCGCCTTTGACTTCACCATTTCGGCTAATCTAGTGAGACCTGCCTTGCGGGTGGGAGTCCAGTACTGGTTGAAATTTTCGTCCCATTGGTTCTCAGGTAATAACTTGAGGTCTGCGATACTATTAGGAGATTTAGTTTTGGACCATTGTGCAGTGTCCCATTCTTTCTTACTGACCGTGGTGACAGGATCAATACTATGGGTCAGACAGTGTTTCCAATAAGGCGTGAATACTTTGAAGTGGGAGCCAGATTTATTCTTGATGGTGTGCGGTTCTAACAGAAGGTGGGTGTTGAAGGATTTAGCTTCGTAACCTTGTTCTGTTAGATAGGCTTTAAGTTTTTTATCTCGCTCGATGATTTCTGGCTCATAGCGTCTTCCCCAATAAATAGCATCAGCTTTGTGCTGGCTTAGAATTTCTATGAGGTGATCCAAAAACTTACTCTTATCTCTTTTGGAATTAAACTGATGGATGATGAGGTTCCCGCCTAACTGATGGAGCTGATCTTGTAAGTCCTTGAGTGCGTGGTTTAGCCACCACTGTGAGGCGGCACCATCTTGCCAGCGGTGCTCGCCTTTATCCCAGATGAAAATAGGGAGGATCTGGTAGCCCTGCTGGATGGCATGAGCAAAGCCAGGATGATCTGTAAGGCGGAGATCTTTTCTCAGCCAAAGAATACATTTTTTCATCGCTTAATTATCGGTAGGAGTGGATGTGGATTCGACTGCTGGCTCGACTGCTGACTCCTCTTCAGGCTTAGATTCTGGTTCTGGTTCTGGTTCTGGTTCTGGCTTCGGCTTCGGCTTCGGCTTTGGCAACGTGTCTTCCCAGCGGTGTAGCGGGTAGTCTGAACTTAGACCGCCTATCTCACCTAAGAGCTTAGTGCATTCCTCATACCATAAGTCGTAGTCTGGTGCTGCTCTGGGTTTGACAGCTGTTCCTGGGAAGACGATGTAAGTGACACCCAGTGTGGAGACAGGCCGGCTATAGGGGGTTGCCTGTGGGTTAATCTGCTTTGCTAGACGCAGCGAGCTCTCGCCTGCCTTGAAGGTAGGACCGCCGTCACCGACGATGGCCGGGTAGATTTTATCTTTATAGATGACTGCCACATAGTCCCCCACTCCGGGCACGTCTTCTTGAGTTCTAGCCGCGATGATTTTATCTACGGAAATGACGATGAAGGGATCATGTTCGGCGATGAGAAAGCTATGGATCTTCATATCGTCGATGCCTATTCTGAGCTTTTTCATTCTACTGCGAAGCCAGTTCTTACGCTCGGATGATGTGCTGGCTATAGCTAGTTCTGCTTTGGCATTTTTTATCCGTTGCTCCCAACCCTTAATCATCGGGTTTTTCTTCTTAGTGACTTTATCCCAGCTGTAGCTAGTGAATGGTTGATAGAAGGTAGAATTTACTATCGCGTCCGGCATTTTTTCTAGGCGATCGCCATCTGAACCATCGGTGACCACATCCATATCTGCCTGAAAGAGGAATACCTTTCTGCCGCTATCGGGATGCTGTAGCTCGAGCATTGTCTCGCAGTCGTAGAAGTTGTGGCTGGTGAGGACTTTACCGAGATTGAGGACTTCACGCTTTAACCGAGCTGCTTTATTGTTATAGAGCTTGGTGTAGAATGGTGAGACCTTGCTCTTTTCGGTGAGTGAAGTGAGACCGGGGAGCATTTTTGTCAGATGCGGATTTATTTTCGCCAGCTGCTTGGCGGTAGTGGCGGGGGTTGGTATTTTGACATCGAGACTAAAATTAGCCACATAGCTATCTTTACTTCTGCGCTCTATGGATGCTTGCTTCCCTTTGGAGAAATTCGCCTGATACTTGAGCCCAAATCCCTTCAAGGTATTCCTCACATCAGCGTCACTTTTAATCGCGATGGTTCGGATTCGTTTTACCTCAGGAGTTGGAAGTTTCGTCTCTGGCTTAATCTCTGTTATAGGCTTTAGTTCAGGCTGTTTAGCAATGGGCTGCACTTCAGGCTTGGTCGTGTTCGCCGTCGTCTGAGCGGACTCGTTATAGCTTACTGGAGTGCGGTTCCATGCTCTCACTGCATCTTTTCCCGTCTTAGTAAATGGAAACAAGATGCCGAAACAGACTAAGAAAAATAGGGCCGCTCGAATCCACCAAATACGAGCCAGAAAGCTCTGTCTGGAAGATTTTCGCATAGAGAGTAGTGTCTCGTTATGGAGATTTGACATGATACAGAATATACTTATTTCCCCTCAAATAACAACCCTTTGTAAGGTTGTTTTATTGAATTACAGCCACGGTTAGATTTAAATGCTGTTTTTAATGCACTTTAAGGTTGCCACCATGAATATTAAATGCTACTTTTGCAGCACTATGAGTTATCTAAGATTAAATAATATATTACGTTCATTTTTGAGCTGTGGAGTTATCTCTTTAATGAGTAGCTGTGGGATGGTTAGTGATGACTCTACGATGTCACCTACTCCGCTCACTTATGTGAATCCTTCGTTATCTAGCTCTGAAAGATCACTCAATAAGAATAGTGTGAGTAATGCTAAGCGGATGGTGGTAAAGACAGGATCGATGAATCTAGATGTCGAAAATGTGCGTACAGCAAGTGAAAGCATCGAACAAATAACGCAGTCTCAGGGTGGGCATATGCTGAGTTACAATGAACGTGATGATAAGCATAAAAGCGCCTCATTTTCTATCCGCGTCCCAGCGAAAAACCTAGTTCACACCATGGATAAAATCACCCAACTTGGAGATGTGACCTACCACAAGATCACGGTGAAGGACCAGACGCGTGAAGCAATAGCGCAGAAAGCAAGGCTAACGAAACTGAAAATGCGCAAGACTAGACTTGAAGCGATGTATCGCAACGCGAAAAATATGGATGATAAACTGAAGCTAGAGAAAACACTGGCTGAGATAGAGGAGCAACTTTTCAGTATTGAGGAGGGAGTGCGGCAGATGCAGAAATTTGCACGATACAGTAAGCTAGATGTATCACTCTCGCAGAAGACAATTCGTGGACCAATGGGTGCTACACTAGATGGTGTGAAGTGGACTTGGGGGAAGCTTTTTACAATCCGTGAATAAAAGTGAACAATTTTAGTAACCAAATACATCTCACAACCGTATTAATAAAGTAAGAAGGACGATAAATAATTTTGTGTGTATGCCTGTTAAGGTGGCAGGAGCCTCTCCGCTGTTAGATCGTGGAGGGGCTCTTGTTTTTATTTACATGTGTAAGATAATGAGGATGATCTGCATCATGGATATAAACACAGCCACAAAAAGAAGTCGTGAGCCAAGACTTACAAATGGGTTAGAGATTACGGATCATTATTTCGATGTGCCGCTGGATTATTCACGGCCTAATGGAGAGAAAATAGTGGTATTTGCCCGTGAAGTGGCGCTCAAAGGCTCTAGCAAGAGGTTGCCGTGGATGATCTTTTTCCAGGGTGGTCCTGGTGGCGAAAGTCCCAGACTAGCTGAGCCTTCTGGCTGGTGTGGTGAGGTGCTGAAGACTCACCGTTTACTTCTATTAGATCAGCGTGGCACTGGACTAAGTAGCCAGGTGATGCCGCAGACTTTAGCCATACGCGGTGATGCTGCTGCTCAGGCTGAGTATCTCACACATTTTAGAACAGATAGTATCGTGCGCGATGCTGAGGGTATTCGTAAAGCGCTGATCGGAAATGAAAGATGGATTGGTATGGGGCAGAGCTACGGCGGATTCTGCCTGCTGACTTACCTTTCATTTCACCCAGAAGGTCTGTGTGGCGTGATTATCACGGGTGGTGTCGCTTGTATCAAACAGCATATCAAAGATCACTATCGGCTGACTTACAAGAAGGTGATCGATAAAAACCTCTTGTATTTTAAGCGCTATCCTGAGGATGCGACGATGGTGAATGAAATCGTGAAGTATCTGCAAGATAAGGAAGTATTTCTCCCGAGTGGAGTGCGTCTAACAGATCGAAGGTTTCAGCAGTTGGGGATGTTCTTTGGCGGTGGTGGTGGTCTTGAGGCAATGCATTTTCTTATCGAGAAGGCATTTATCAATGGTGTGAATGGACGCGAGCTGAGCGAATCTTTTGTGGCGAAAGTGGAGCGAGCATCATGTTACGAGAATAATCCTATTTTCACGATTATGCATGAGTCTATCTACGCGGAAGGCTATGCTACGCAGTGGGCAGCAGAGCAGTTGCGAATTGAGTTTCCAGAGTTTGATGTGAATGCTGAACAGTTTTATTTCACTGGAGAAATGGTCTCACCGGGGATGCTGGATGATCATAAATCACTCCAACCCCTGAAGGAAGTAGCGGAAATCCTAGCGCAAAAATCTGACTGGTGCGCACTCTATGATCTCGATCAACTTGCTAAAAACAAAGTGCCCGTCTCTGCCATTTCTTACTACGATGACATGTATGTGCCAGTGGAGTGGTCAGAGGAAACGGCACGCCATGTGGGGAACTTCCGTATCTGGGTGACAAATGAATGGGAGCATAATGGGATCGGAGTGGATGGTCCGAGAATCCTATCACGCCTGCTGAGCCAACTAGGTGAACGCGCTCCGTTTGGATACCGTGGCTAGCCAATGATCGCTTTACGGAGTTGAGTGTGGCTTAGTTCACCGTTGGCTCCATTAAGTAGAGACCTGTGGTGACTGCGTAAGCATCATCGGCGTCCATTGTTTTGAACTCGTGGCCAGCGCCCCATGAATCAGTAAAGATAATTTTATTATCCTCTTCATTATAACCAATGATCATTCGCATATGGCCGCCGTTAGCTTGCGGGTTTATTTTGGGAATCTCGGGCTTTATCCGAGCGTCATTGACCAGAGAAGTGGTATTCCGTCATCGATGTTCTTTTGGATAAATTTATCAAACGAGCGTCGCGGTATACTTTTACCTACATATTTATCATCCTTCAACTCGACGAGTCCGCCATTATGAGACATCGCAAGACAAGTGAAACGGGTCTTGAAGAGGTAGTCGATACTCCCCAGTTGCTCATTAATGTAGAGGGAGCTCGTTCCTTTATTGGGATCAGATTTTGCGAGTTGGGCAAGTTGGTGCATATCACAGGCTATTCCGTAGTATTCAAAGAGTCGCTGGGCGGAGGCCACAACACAGTAGCCCTTGTTTCCCTGATCAACCATAGGGATGCCAGAGATGAAGACATTGTCTTTGTCGGTTTTAACGTTTCTTTCTAATTGAGATTTACGCACAGTGGCTTGGGATCGTTCTTCGAGAGCTGCCTCATAGATCCCTTTGGCATCTTTTCGCGCCAATCGCATCCTCATGAATTCCATTTTCTTTGGCTTCAGCGGGTCTTCCACATCTGGATTGCAAAGTAGTAACGCCTTGCCTCGGCGAGATGACCAGACATAACCATGTGTCATGACTCCTTTTTTGATATTTCCCTCTCGCCTCCGAGAACGGGTGTCTAATTGGCTTCCCAAGTGTTTTCCGATAGCCGCGAAGCGTTCAGCAAAATCAGCACTGGTTATTTTACCGCCATCACCTCGATTGAAAACAGAGATCGTCACTCCTAGAAATTTTCCATCACGGAAATCGATGATCATTTCTTCGATAGGGACTTTCCCGTCGAGTATGCTCATCTCTATTTCCATGTTACCGCCAGGTCGGCGCTTAAAGATTGCGCGATCCTTTTGCTTTGTGAGCCATTTGAAATACGGGTTACTCTTAAATCTCCCCTTATCAAAGTGCTTTTCTAGATCTTCCGGGGTCTTTTGGTAGGCACCAGGGAGAAGAATGAACGGGTCAAGATCAGCTTTTAGTTTATATTGTTGAGCGCTAGCGAAGGAAGTAAAGCTGCAGAATAGAAGGCATATCAGAAGTCTTGTCCTGCTAGGAATTTGCTTT
>Ga0307981_1001599_pt1 | contig 19847 bp, 20 predicted proteins | sample OrgLakmetagen987_FD_201849 | JGI IMG/M metagenome (GOLD analysis project Ga0307981, IMG submission 201849) | Saline water microbial communities from Organic Lake, Antarctica - #987 | ecosystem: Environmental > Aquatic > Non-marine Saline and Alkaline > Saline | place: Antarctica: Organic Lake... | reverse complement strand
AGCTGCCGAATGGCCACGTCGTTCGGCAGCATCCTTCTCTTCAACACAGCCGCTTTTCGTTCCAGTGAATATCCCAAGTCATTGTCCTATCCCGCCCTCCTGAGAAATAGAGGAAAAGTAGAGCGGCGGACAACTTCCCTGATACAGAGGGGGGGGGGGTGGGGGGCGAACGCCGTACATTTCTTTAATCACCAGACGCATCATCGTGGGAAGGCCCATGTGCTACTGACCGCGGCGGGTGCGCATTTCATCGCGATCTATCTAATTGTGATGCTGGACACCACTGATCTTTAGCTGGGGCGCCAACGCCTTGTGTCATGGGAAACCGTGGGAGGGATGGGGTCGCGTGGGTATATTTTGCCGAGCGCCGTGCGTGTTCGCGCCCTGCGATAGCAAATTTACGACGTTTCGCCGCCGAATCCTCGATGAAGATGCATTTGCCTGGTGCTCAGGGCCGGGGTAATGCAGGCGAGATCTCTTTATGGCGTCAAATTGGTGTCAAGAAATGGGAAATCAGGGGAAAAATTATGTCACCCATACTGACGCTAAATGTAGTGGTCATTACAAAAATATTGACTAGGTCGTGCGGTTTATTACGATCGCGTGTCGCATGATCTTGTTTTGTACTCCTGGGGATAACTACATGATGTGTGTGAAGGGTGTATTTTTTAATTGCTTCCCATGATTTCCCGTGGCATCCCTGTAAGCGTGATGAGGACGGAACGAAGACAAGGGACACCAAACGATCCCGATTTAATAATAACCAAAGTCAGGTTTCATGCAGGCACCCGCCTTCATCCAACAAGAGAGATCCGGCGCGCAGCGAGCAGACATCCCCCCAGGTGGCGCGCGTAGCTGGACACCCCGCGAGAGCGGGACGAGGGCGACGGATTGAGCAGTGGCAGCAGCTCAATCCGTCGTTTTCGTTTTAAAGGCAAGCTTTGCCGGATGTGACGAAATACCGAGGCAGTTCGAGGGGCCGCAGACGTGGCACGCAGGTTCAGAGGCGAGAGCCATCACAAGGTAGATACGAAGGGCAGGGTTTCGATCCCAGCCCTTTTTCGCCGTGTGATTCAGGCGTCTGATCCGAACTGGACCGATGGCCTGCCGCCTGAGCTGGTCATCGTCTATGGCGATCACCGCCGTAGTTACCTAGAATGCTACACTGTTGAGGCCATCGACGAAGTCGATGCCAAGATCGACGCACTGCCGCGCGGCTCGATGGAGCGCAAAATGCTGCAGCGGCTGTTTCACGGCCAATCTTTTCCTACGACAGTTGACGAAACAGGGCGCCTTGTGTTGCCAGCTAAACTGCGCGCCAAGATCGGCCTGGAGGGCGAAGCATTCTTCATCGCCGCTGGCGATACGTTTCAGATATGGAAGCCCGAGACATACGAGGCAGAAGAATCCGCCAAAACCGAAGAATGGCTGGACGAATTGCCCGAGGATTTCGATCCGCTTGTCTTCCTGGATGGCGCGAAGGTGCAATAGGCGATGTCCGTTGCCCCCTCCACTAAATCCCCGCATGTTCCGGTCCTGATCGGGCCGTTGATTGCTGCTGCTGCGCCGATATCTGGCATCTGGCTGGATGGCACGCTCGGCGCCGGTGGTTATGCCCGTGCTCTGCTGGAGGCGGGTGCAGCAAAGGTGATCGGCGTTGACCGCGATCCATCGGCGCTGGAAATGGCCGCAGGCTGGGCTGCGTCCTATGGTGGCCGGGTCGAGCTGGTCGAGGGCGTGTTTTCCCGGCTGGATGAATATGCAGGCGATCTGGACGGTGTCGTGCTGGACCTTGGGGTAAGCTCAATGCAGCTGGACCAAGCGCAGCGCGGCTTTTCCTTTATGCGGGATGGGCCGCTGGATATGCGGATGAGTCAGGGTGGCCCGACGGCGGCTGATCTGGTCAATACCGTTGAAGAGGGTGAATTAGCCGATATCCTGTATTTGTATGGGGAGGAGCGGGCCAGTCGGCGCATCGCGAAATCCATCGTTCGCAGGCGTGCCGAGTTGCCGATTGTTAGCACCCTGCAACTGGCCGAGATCGTCGAGAAGTGCTTGCCACGCTCCAAGCCGGGCCAAGCTCATGCCGCAACGCGGAGCTTTCAGGCGATCCGCATCGCGGTGAATGATGAATATGGCGAGCTGATCGGCGGGCTGGAGGCGGCCGAGCGCGCGTTGAAGCCGGGTGGCGCGCTGGCCCTCGTCACCTTTCATTCTATCGAAGATCGCATGGTCAAACGCTTCTTGCAGGATCGCGCGGACGGCGGTGGCGGTGGCAGTCGCCACGCGCCCGAGCAGGCGACGCAGCCGCGCCAGTTTATGCAAGTCAGCCGCAAGGCGATCACGGCGGACAAGGCCGAGCTTGCTGCAAACCCGCGCAGCCGCAGTGCCAAACTGCGCATTGCAATCCGCACCGACGCAGCGCCGGGCGTAACCGACCGCAAGGCGCTGGGAATGCCGTTGCTCAAGGGTGGCAAGTAATGCGCAGCCTGTTCTATATCTTCAGCGCATTGGTGGTGATCGGGCTGGCCTATTGGGCCTATTACGAGAATTACCGCACGCAGGACGCTATCAATCACGCCGAGCGGTTGGAGGGCCAGATCGCCACCTCGCGCCAACGGCTGCGCGTGCTGAACGCGGAATGGGCTTATCTGAACCGTCCCACGCGTTTGCGCGAGTTGGCCGATATTAATTTCGATCGGCTGCGCCTGATGCCGCTTGAGGCGCAGCAGTTTGGCCGTATCGATGAGGTGGATTATCCGCCTGAGGTGGATCTGCGCCTTGATTTTTCTGGCTCGGTATCGATCACGAATCAGCCCGACCTGCAATCCGGCACAGGGGCAGATCAATGATCCGCACACCGCTGCGTCCGTTGGCGCGCATCCTTCCTGCCCGCGCCAAGGGCGAAAACCCCGACGCTATCGAGCGTGAGAATATCCGTCTACGGCATGAGGTGATGCGCGACAAATCGCGCCGCCGGGCCGAAGGGCGCTTGCTGGTGTTGGGGGCGACGTTTGTCTGCGCGTTCGGGGTGATTGGCCTGCGCATGGGCGTTTTGGCCCAGACCGAACCTGCCGAGCCGCGCACCAGCGCGGCGGGGGCTGACATTCTGGCGCAGCGCGCCGATATCGTGGATCGGCAGGGTCGGATATTGGCGACCAATTTCGACACGCACAGCCTATATGCGCAGCCCCAGCAGATGATCGAGCCGGAAAGAGCCGCGAAGGGGTTGGTTAAAATTTTCCCTGAACTGACCGAAGAGCGCCTGCTGCGTGACTTTACTGGCAAGCGCAAATTCTTGTGGATCAAGAGGAAAATCAGCCCTGAGCAGATGCAGGCGGTGCATGATATCGGCGAGCCGGGTCTGCTGTTTGGCCCGCGCGAGATGCGGCTATATCCCAATGGTACGCTAGCTGCCCATGTGCTCGGTGGTGCTGGTTTTGGCCGTGAGGGGGTACATGCCGCTGAGGTAATCGGCGTTGCGGGTATCGAGAAATACTATGATGACCGCCTACGCGATCCGGCGCAAAATAGTCAGCCGCTGACCTTGTCGCTGGATCTATCCGTGCAGGCCGCGGTCGAGCGCGTGCTGCGTGGTGGCATGAACATTATGAACGCCAAGGGCGCTGCCGCCGTGCTGATGGACGTGCATACTGGCGAGGTGCTGTCGATAGCGTCGCTGCCTGATTTCGACCCCAATGATCGCCCGCGGCCTCTGGTTCAGGGCAATGCCGCCGACAGCCCGCTGTTCAACCGTGCGGTGCAGGGCGTCTACGAGCTGGGCTCGACCTTCAAGATATTTGCGACGGCGCAGGCAATGGAACTGGGGCTGGTAAGCTCGGGCACCATTATCGATACGTCCGGCCCGATGCGCGTCGGCGGCTTTACTATTGGCGAGTTCAATCGCAAGAATTATGGGAAGATCAGCGTGTCTGACGTGATCGTCCACAGCTCGAACCGGGGGACCGGGCGCATCGCGCTGCAAATCGGCGCGGAGCGGCAGCAAGAGTTTCTGAAATCGCTTGGTTTCTTCAAACCCGTCGATTTCGAGATGATCGAGGCGTCAGGTGGCCAGCCATTGCTGCCCAAGCGGTGGACCGAGCTGTCGACTGTCACCATTTCTTATGGCCATGGGCTGTCGTCAAGCCCGCTACATCTGGCCGCCGGCTATGCAGCGATCGCCAATGGCGGACGCTACGTGCGCCCCACGCTGCTGAAACAGGATGCGCCACAGGAGGGCCTGCGCGTTATGTCTGACGAGATCGCACGCGAGGCGCGGTTGATGTTGCGCAAAGTCGTGACCGAGGGCACGGCCAGCATGGGCGAGGTTCCGGGCTATGCCGTGGGCGGCAAGACGGGCACAGCCGACAAACCCAAGGAAAGCGGCGGCGGTTATTATGAGGACAAGGTGATCGCCACCTTTGCCTCGATGTTCCCGGCGGACGACCCAAAATACGTGCTGATAGTTACGCTGGACGAGCCGGTCGAGACGTCGGGCGACAAGCCGCGCCGCACGGCGGGCTGGACGGCCGTTCCTATCTCGTCCGAAATCGTCGCGCGTGTCGCGCCGCTCTTGGGCTTGAGACCGACGATTGAACACACGCCGTTGGCTGATATAACGCAGGTATCGTTGCAAGACGGCGACTGAGGCGAGGAACACATGACGCAAGCGCAGGCAAGGACGTTAGCGGAGCTGGGCCTTGCAGCCAAGCACGGCGTGCAGGCAAAGGTGACGGGGCTGGCGATTGACAGCCGTCAGGTAAAGGACGGCACGCTTTTTGCTGCGCTGCCTGGCAGCCGCATGCATGGCGGCGAGTTCATTCAATATGCCCTGCGCATGGGCGCATCAGCGATCCTGACGGACGCGGCGGGCGCGCGTATCGCGGCGGATGTTCTGGCCGGATCGGATGCCGCGCTGGTCGTGACCGAGGACGCGCGTGCGGCGCTGGCCTGCGCTGCCGCGCTGTGGTTTGGCGCGCAGCCCGAGGTGATGGTGGCCGTGACTGGCACCAACGGCAAGACGTCCGTCGCCAGCTTTGCCCGGCAGATATGGGAGGCGATCGGCCTCGCGGCAATAAACGTAGGCACCACCGGCGTCGAGGGCAGCTATGCCGCGCCGCTGGCACACACGACGCCCGACGCGATCACGCTGCACCGGGTTCTGGCGGATGCTGCACATGCGGGCGTGACACATGCCGCGATGGAGGCGTCAAGCCACGGGTTGGAGCAACGCCGCCTTGACGGCGTACAGCTGATGGCGGCGGCCTTTACCAATTTCACGCAGGACCATCTAGATTACCACCACACGTTCGAGGCGTATTTCGCAGCCAAAGCGGGCCTTTTTGACCGTGTCCTGCCCGAAGGCGGCGTTGCAGTTATCAACATGGATGACGCCAAGGGCGCGGTCGTGGCCAATTTGGCTGAGGCGCGCGGGCAGGATGTGCTGCGCGTGGGACGACACAAGGACGCCCAGCTGCGCCTCTTGAACCAGCGATTTTATCCGACGGGGCAAGTCGTGCGGTTTTCGTGGCTGGACGAGGTGCATCAGATCGAACTGCCTTTGATCGGTGGCTTTCAGGGCGAAAACCTGTTGTTGGCTGCTGGGCTGGTCATTGGCGCGGGCGCCGACACGTCGCGCGTTTTTCAGGTGCTTCCGGAAATGCGCACTGTCCGGGGCCGGATGCAGTTGGCCGCGACGCGGGCCAATGGCGCCGCTGTCTTTGTTGATTTTGCCCATACGTCCGATGCCGTTGCCGTCGCCATTCAGGCGCTGCGCCCGCATGTCATGGGCCGCCTGATCGCGATCATTGGCGCAGGCGGTGACCGCGACCCGGGCAAGCGGCCCCTGATGGGGCAAGCTGCCGCCAGCTACGCCGATCTGGTGATCGTTACCGACGACAACCCGCGCAGCGAAGATCCCGGCGCGATCCGCGCCGCCGTGATGGCCGGCTGTCCGGAAGCGTCGAACGTGGGCGACCGCGCCGAGGCGATTCTGCGCGGCGTCGACGCGCTTGGCCCCGGTGACGCATTGCTGATTCTGGGCAAGGGGCATGAGACGGGCCAAACGGTGGGCATGGATGTGCTGCCCTTCAATGATGCCGAGCAGGCCAGTGTCGCGGTGATGGCGCTAGACGCCGCACAGGTGGGGGACGGCGCGTGAGCCTTTGGACCGCCGCGGATGCTGCCGCCGCCACGGGCGGGCGTGCGCAGGAGGGGGGGCAGGGAAGCTGGCAGGCGGATGGCGTCTCGATAGACACTCGGACGCTGCGGCCCGGCGACCTGTTTGTCGCACTCAAGGCGGAGCGGGACGGGCATGATTTCGTCGCGCAGGCGCTGGAGGCCGGCGCCGCCGCCGCGCTGGTCGACCATATTCCCGAAGGTATCCCGCCCGGTGCGCCGCTGCTGATCGTACTGGATGTTTTGCAGGCGCTGGAGGCGCTGGGCCGTGCGGGCCGCGCGCGCACGAATGCCCGCGTGATCGCCGTGACAGGCTCGGTTGGCAAAACCTCAACCAAGGAAATGTTGCGCGATGTGCTGTCAGGGCAGGGCCGCACCCATGCCGCCGAGGCCAGTTACAACAATCATTGGGGCGTGCCGCTGACCCTTGCGCGGATGCCTGAGGATACCGAATTTGCGGTGATCGAAATTGGCATGAACCACCCCGGCGAGATCGCTCCGCTGGCCTGCATCGCACGCCCGCATGTGGCGATGATTACGACGGTAGCCGCCGCCCACCTAGAGGCGTTCGACGATATCGAAGGCATTGCCCATGAAAAAGCGGCTATTTGTCAGGGGCTTGAGCCAGGCGGCACTGCCGTTATCAATGCCGATCTGCCAACCACACCGATCCTGATCGCCGCGGCAGAGGCGGCGAATGCGCATATCGTAACCTTTGGCGCCGCCAGCGACATGTATCGCCTGACCGATGTCCAGTTGGCCGATAATCGCACCATCGTGCGCGCCAACTTGCCGGAGGGGGCGGTCATTTTCAAGATTAGCTCGGCGGGCCGCCATTTTGCGATGAACGGCCTTGGCGTGCTGGCGGCGGTTCATGCGCTGGGCGCCGATACCGGTCTGGCCGCGCCAGATCTGGCGCGTTGGACGCCGCCCGCTGGGCGCGGCACCCGCGAGGTGCTGCAACTGGATAGCGGCGATGCCGAATGGACGCTGGACCTGATAGATGACGCGTTCAACGCTAATCCCGCGTCAATGGCAGCCGCAATCGAGGTGCTGGCCGCAAGCGCGCCGCGCGACGATATTGGGCGCATCGCTAAGGGGCGGCGCATCGCCATTCTAGGCGACATGCTGGAGCTGGGCGTGGATGAGGCTGCAATGCACCGCGCGCTGGCAGACCTGCCGCATCTGAACGCGGTCACTACGATCCACTGCGTTGGCCCCCGTATGCGTAATCTGTGGGAGGCGCTGCCGCGTGCGCAGCGCGGCCTTTGGTGCAAGGATGCGGGGGAACTGGCGCTCAAGGTCCACAGCGTGATAGATGCGGGCGACGTGCTGCTGATCAAGGGATCAAAAGGCAGCAAAGTGAGCGCGATTGTCAGTGCTTTGCGCAAATCGGGGCGCGGTAACCGCCCCCACACAAGGGATGATTGAATGTTCTACTGGTTCACCGCTTTGTCTGATGGCGGGGATGTCTTCAATCTGTTCCGATACATTACCTTTCGTACCGGCGGCGCATTTATGACGGCGCTGATTTTCAGTTTTTTGTTCGGGCGCCCCCTTATCAATGTGCTGCGCAAGCGGCAGGGCAAGGGGCAGCCTATTCGCACCGACGGCCCGGAGGGGCATTTCGTCAAGGCAGGCACACCCACGATGGGGGGGCTGCTGATTGTTGGCGCGCTGCTGACCTCGACGCTGCTGTGGGCGCGGCTGGATAATCCGTTTATCTGGATCGTGCTTTTTGTCACTGTGGGCTTTGGCGCCATCGGTTTTGCCGACGATTATGCCAAAGTGTCCAAGCAGAACCACGCTGGCGTTCCCGGCAGGCTGCGCCTTGGCCTCGGCTTTGTGATCGCGGCCATCGCCGCCTATTGGGCGGCGCAGTATCATTCTGAGACGCTGCAATACCAACTGGCGCTGCCGGTGTTCAAGAATACGTTAATAAATCTAGGATATCTGTTCGTACCATTCGCGATGATCGTGATCGTCGGCGCGGCCAATGCCGTGAACCTGACCGATGGTCTGGACGGGCTTGCGATCATGCCGGTGATGATCGCATCGGCCACTCTGGGCATCATCGCTTATGTTGTCGGGCGTACTGATTTTACCGAATATCTTGATGTGCATTACGTCGAAGGCACCGGTGAGATACTGATCTTTGTTGCGGGCCTTATCGGCGGTGGTCTTGGCTTTTTGTGGTATAATGCGCCGCCTGCCGCCGTGTTCATGGGCGACACAGGCTCGCTGGCCCTTGGCGGCGCGTTGGGCGCGATCGCGGTAGCAACCAAGCACGAGATCGTGCTGGCCATCGTTGGCGGGCTATTTGTGGTTGAGGCGCTAAGTGTCATAATTCAGGTGCTTTATTTCAAGCGCACGGGCAAGCGGGTGTTCCTGATGGCGCCCATCCACCACCATTATGAGAAAAAGGGCTGGTCAGAGCCGCAGATTGTGATCCGTTTCTGGATCGTCGCGATGATACTGGCGATGATTGGTCTGGCGACGTTGAAGGTGCGGTAATGGAGCAGGGGAGCAGAGTATCATGATACCAGTTCGTGGATATAACGGCGCACGCGTTGCTGTTCTAGGCCTGGGGCGGTCTGGTCTGTCGGCCGCCCGCAGCCTTGAGGCGGGCGGAGCAACGCCTGTTTGCTGGGACGATAACGAGGAGGCGCGCGCGAAGGCGGACGTGTACGGCTTTGAAGTGCTGGACCTGTCGCGCGAGGGCGCGTTCCACGGCATCGCTAGCCTGATCGTCAGCCCCGGTATCCCGCACCTCTACCCCGCGCCCAACCGCGTCGTCGTCGCGGCACAAGCGGCTGGCGTGCCTGTGGATAATGATATCGGGCTCTTCTTCCGCTCGTTCGCGTCCGGGGACTGGGCCGATTTCGACCAGCCGCCGCGTGTAATCGCAGTGACCGGATCGAACGGAAAATCCACCACATCGGCGCTGATCCACCATATCCTCAGCGTGGCAGGCCGCGACGTGCAGCTGGCCGGTAATATTGGCCGCGGCGTGCTGGATATCGACCCGCCCTTGGATGGTGGGGCTGTGGTGCTGGAGCTGAGCAGCTACCAGACCGAACTGGCGCGTGCCCTAACGCCCGATATCGCGGTCTTTACCAATCTAAGCCCCGACCATCTGGACCGGCACGCGGGGCTGGGGGGCTATTTCGCGGCCAAGCGCCGCCTCTTTGCGGAAGGCGGGCCGGACCGCGCCATCATTGGCGTGGACGAAGCCGAGGGGCGCTTTCTGGCTGGGCAGCTGAGCGAGGCGCCGGGCGATGATCGCGTCATCCGCATCTCCGTCACGGCCAAGCTAACGGGGCCGGGCTGGCAGGTGTTCGCGCGCAAGGGGTTCCTGAGCGAGTATCGCAAAAGCCGCCAGACAGGCAGCATTGATCTGCGCGCCATAAAGGGGCTGCCGGGGGCGCACAACCATCAGAACGCCTGCGCCGCCTATGCCGTGTGCCGTACGATGGGCCTGGCACCTCGCGTGATTGAGGATGCGTTGCACAGCTATCCGGGCCTGCCGCATCGCAGCCAGTTGATCGCCGAGGTAGGTGGCGTGACATACGTCAACGACAGCAAGGCCACCAACGTGGACAGCGCGCTGAAGGCCCTCGAGGCCTTTCAGAACATCCGCTGGATTTGCGGTGGGCTGGAGAAGGAGGGTGGGCTGGCGGTACTGGCACCTGCGCTGAAGAACGTCACGCGCGCCTATGTCATCGGGCGCGAGGCAGCAGGATTCGCCTTGCAACTAGAGGGGTGCGAGACAGATGTTTGCACCACGATGCCCGAGGCCGTGCGCCGCGCCTATGCCGATGCGCAGCCCGGCGATACGGTGCTGCTGGCCCCTGCGGCGGCGAGTTTTGACCAATATGACAGCTTTGAGCAACGCGGCGACGACTTTGCTGCATGCGTCACAAGCGCACTCGGCTCTGGTCAATAGGGCCATTGCGCGCTATCTAAAACACTAATATTTGTTGATATAACCGCCCAGAACCACGAAGGATGTCCATGCCCGAGAGCAAAGCCTATAGCACGCCCGGCCCGGTCGAATCCGGCTTGGGCACCGCAATGTCGCCCACCGAGGATATCATCGAAGAGGCGCGCGCGGGGCGCATTTTTATACTGGTCGATCACGAGGATCGCGAGAACGAGGGCGATCTCGTAGTCGCGGCCGAATTCGCTACACCCGAGGCCATCAATTTTATGGCGACGCATGGTCGCGGCCTGATCTGTTTGCCGATGACGTCAGAGCGCATCGAACATTTGGGTCTTCCGATGATGGCCGTAAATAATTCGTCGCGGCACGAGACTCCCTTTACCGTCTCGATCGAGGCCCGCGAGGGTGTCAGCACCGGCATTTCAGCGCCCGATCGCGCGCATACCGTCGCCACGGCGATCAACGAGCAAAATACCATGTCGGCGCTTGCGACGCCTGGTCACATTTTCCCCTTGCGCGCCCGCACGGGCGGTGTGTTGGTGCGCGCGGGCCATACCGAGGCGGCTGTCGATATCGCCCGGCTGGCGGGGCTGAAACCGGCCGGCGTAATTTGCGAGATCATGAAAGCCGACGGCACGATGGCGCGGCTGCCTGACCTGATCGAATTCGCGCAGGAGCATGGGCTGAAAATTGGCACGATCAGCGATCTGATCGCCTACCGGCACAAGCATGACAACCTCGTGCGCGAGGTCCGGCGCGAGTCGGTCGAGGCGCATATCGGCGGCGCGTGGGACATGCGCATCTTTGCCGACGAAATGTCAGGCACCGAACATATCGTACTGGTCAAGGGTGATCTGAACGATGGCGCACCCGTGCTGGCGCGTACCCATGCGCTGAACGCGCTGGAGGATGTTCTGGGGATCGGTGGTGCGCCTGCCGGTAAGCTGCGCAGTGCGATGCAGATTATCGCCGATGAGGGCCGCGGCGCCATATTCCTGTTCCGCCAGCCTCGCCCGGAACTGGCCGAAGAACTGGACGAGGATGGCCCGCGCACGGTTAAGCATACAGGCCTCGGCTCGCAGATCATGTCGACGATGGGGATACATGAACTGATCCTTGTGACCGACAATCCCGAAACGCGGTATCTGGGCCTTGACGCCTACGGCATCAGCATCACGGGCACGCGCCCTCTAACCAAAGGATAAAGTGATGGCAGCCACCGATTGCACCATGCCGCGTGCAGAGTTGAATAAGCCCGCGAAACTGCTGATCGCGGTTGCGCCGTTTTACCGCGATATTGCAGATAACCTGATCGCGGGTGCTGCGGCCGAAATTGAGGCAACAGGCGCGACCTATGATTTGATCGAGGTGCCCGGCGCGCTGGAACTACCCGGCGCCATCGGTATTGCTGGACGGCTAGGCAACTTCGACGGCTATGTCGCCCTTGGCTGTGTTATCCGCGGCGAGACGTCGCATTACGATACCGTCTGCAACGATTCCAGTCGAGGGATCACACTGCTAGGTCTTCAGGGCCTATGTGTGGGTAATGGTATCCTAACTGTCGAGAATCGCGAGCAGGCCGAGGTGCGGGCCGATCCCGCCCGCATGAACAAAGGGGCAGGGGCCGCCGCCGCTGCCTTGCATCTGATCGCGCTGACCCGTAAGTGGAGTGCTCCGCGCAAGGGCGTCGGGTTCATGCCCGGCGCTGATGAAATACGGATCGCGGGCAATTCCAAGGATACTCCGACGGCATGACTGGCAGCACTGCACCGATTTCCGGCAATCAAAAACGCAAGATGCGCTCGGCTGCGCGGCTGTACGCCGTGCAGGCTCTGTTCCAGATGGAGCATTCTGACCAGAATGTGAATTCGGTCTATCTGGAGTTTCTGGATCATCGCTTTGGCGCTGTTGTCGATGACAATACCGACATGATTGAGGGCGATGAGGAGCTGTTTCGCGTGGTCTTGGACCGCGCCGTCGATGATCAGCGCCGCATCGACCAGATGACGGACCGGGCGCTGGTCGCCAAATGGCCCATCGCGCGAATTGATCCGACGCTACGCGCGCTCTTTCGCGCCGCCGGGGCCGAACTTACTTGGGATGAGACGCCCCCGCGCGTCATCATCACCGAATATGTAGATGTCGCCAACAGCTTCTTTCCGGACGGGAAAGAGCCGAAATTCGTCAATGCCGTTCTCGACCATATGGCCCGCGAAGCGCGCCCCGAGGCGTTCTAGCGCTGTCGGCCACTTTTAGCCGGTCCCCTTGAGAAACCTGTGGATCAGCATATACTTTAATTCATGACACCTAATTAGGAACTGGACTATGCCCGAACTTATCCGCCTATACGTCAAAAACGTGGCTATCGGGTTTGCCATAGCCGCTGTCTTTGTCGCCATGCTGCTTTACTTTGATATCGCGAACATGTGGCACCTGATTAGCCGTTCCGACAATGGCTGGTTGACTGTATTGGTTCTGTGGATCTTGAACGGTATCGTGTTTGCGGGGGTGCAATTCGGCATTGCAGTGATGAGCCTCAAGGATGACGACGACGACGAGCCGCGCGGCGGCAAGCGCCGCCCTGTCGCTCGGTCTGGTGACCGGCCACTCCATGGACAGATGATACCCGTGCGCGTCACGGCAGGCGGGCGCGACACGCGTCAGCCGCGCCGCTGATAGCCGCGTCACTGATAACTACAAAAGCGCGCAGCGGGGTCAACGCTGCTCGCCAGCTGCCCATAGTCACGACAACCAGCAGTTTTGGCCTGAGAACAGACTACGCTGCCCAGCAGACCTATGAAACTAGCTTCATTCTATGTTGAAAGTGGCGGGCCCGCACGCAGCCGTTTGGTTCTTCATTCCCGAGAGCCTGTATATACAGGTGGGCGCCGGATAACCTGACCAGGGCCAGGACAGAGCCAGCTCCCTCGGAATTGATTAAGGCCACTGGAATGTAACCGATCACGAGAAGGGCAGCACCCGCCAGTCCCTAAAGTAGGTTGATACGATGCGTTCTGCAAGGGGTTGCGCACGTTCTTTGTTCGTTCCAGAATAGCGGAATGCAAGACCAACTACCAATCAAGACGTCTCAACTACTAAGCCTACCGGGCCAAAGACTGGCGCGCGGTGTCTGCCGCCATTTGGCCGAGCTGAACTTTGCCGCGCTGGAGGAATACGTGCCCGAGCGAGGGCGCCGCGTCGATGTGATGGCGCTTGGGCCTAAAGGCGAGTTGTGGGTTGTCGAATGTAAGTCCAGTCGTGCCGATTTTATGAGCGATGCCAAATGGCATGGCTATCTCGACTGGGCTGACAGGTTTTTTTGGGCGGTGGATGCCAATTTCCCGGTTGAGATTCTGCCGGAAGACACTGGCCTAATCCTCGCTGATGGCTATGGCGCCGAGATTATTCGTATGGGGCCACAGACGCGGCTGTCTGGCGCGCGGCGCAGTGCGGTGACACGTAAATTCGCCCGCGATGCGGCGCGCCGACTGCTGATTTGGCGCGATCCGCAGGTTTAGGCGGGCTAGGACGCAGTCGCGCCCTTGGCTGCGGCTAGAATTTCGGCCGCAATTTCCTCAGCCTCTTCGGGCGTGAAGTCCATCGGGATCTCGACGCCCTGCGATTCGATGAAAATACGCACCATACCCTGATCGGTTGGCCCGATCTGCATGTTTGCCTCGACGTCGCGTTCGCTGTTGATGCCCATGATCTGGCTCCTTTTGTTGGGCGTTTGGATAGCCTGACCTGTTGGACTTGGCAAGGCGCATGCGCGGCGTGGCAGGTGAAAGGAACGCACAGCGCAGTGCTGTTTTTTGGTTGCAATCATGTTGCGCCAAGGCTAGATCAGCGAGTAGTGCCGCCTTAGCTCAGTTGGTTAGAGCGCTTGATTGTGGATCAAGAGGTCCCTGGTTCGAGACCAGGAGGTGGTACCATTAAAACCCACTAAAGCAGGCGTTTGGATTAAATCGGCTAAAGCGCTTTAGCGGGTTTTGACTGTGCGGTGACATCTGGATTTACAGATTGCGCCTTAGGAATCGACATCCTTATAAATACTCGAGACGAGTAATGGGATCCCGTCGGGTCTGACGATGACAAAATGTTCCGCTTTTGCTACTTCAAGAGATCCCCAACTATCATTCGCCTAACTGTGATGTTGTCGTGTGGTCGCCACATTTTCCTAGCAACGTCGAGCATTTGTTGCGCGATGGCAGTGCTGAGATCAGCCACAAAACTGTTCGGTTTTGATGGTATAGATTTGGCCTGCTGTTTGTCGGTGAAATCCGGCGGAAACGAATGGATCGAATGTGGTCGGGGACACACTGGCTGCGGTATTTGGATGAGGTTTTCGTGACGGACTGCCCCCACTGAAGTAATGCACCAACTGTGATAGCATTATCCTATTTCAGGAGGACCAGAACTGGGAGGGAAGCGAGACAAACCCGAAGAGATCGTGCTTAAGCTTCGGCAGGTTGAAGTGCTGCAAGGTCAAGGCAGCTTGATCGCTGACGCTGTGCGCCATATCTGCGTGATGCAGCAGACCTGTTATCGGTGGCGCAAACAGTATGGCGGCATGAGTCGGGGTCAATTGAAGCGGCTGAAGAAGTACGAGACGTAGACCCAACGGCTCAGGCGCGCGGTGGCTTATCTGGCGCTTGATAAGATGATCCTGACTGAGGCCGCACGGGGAGCCCTCTAAGCCCTTCCCGCCGCCGCCAGTGCATTGATCCTGTGCGGCAAACCTTCCAGATTTCAGAATTTCGAGCCTGCCGCACGCTGGGTCAGCACCGCTCCACGCAGCGCAATGTACCGTGCGGCTTGCCGGACGAAGAGCGGCTGACCGACGACATCATTGAGCTGACGCGAGAGTTCGGGCGCTATGCGCTGCCCAGCAGGCAATTGCGAAGCAAACTACCGAGAGGGGACGTCGCAAGATCAGCGGGATGCTGAACAGCATCGGCGGGCATGTAAATCACAAGCGCCGCTCTCATGGTTTGCAGGCAAACCACTGCCGGGCAATGGCAGAACGGATCTGGCGGTGGGAGGGGCTGAAAGTCCCACAAAATCGGGCCAAGAAAGGCTGGATCTGGTTGAATTTCTCTCGTGACATCACTGCGGGCCAGTGGACAGAACGTGCGTCCGGCTGTGGCCGGAGCGACCAAACCACGTCTCCCTCTCGCCAGGTTGCCCCTGCAACCTTCTGTCGGGTAACAGACGCGTTGCTCAACGGCGAGATATTCTCGACGCTGCGCGAAGCTCAGATCCTGATCAGAACGATTGCGCCGCCACGACAACACGGTCGGACGTACAGTTCCCTCAGCTATCGCCCACCCGCGCCAGAGACCGTCGTTCCTGTAGGCCAAAGGCCGACCATGCGCGAACAATCAACTTGTGCCACTCGATTGGGGCACGTCATCCGGCATGGACCATTTTTTGGATCGCGTTGGGTGACTGGCCGCACCAGATGCCATTGAAAACAGCGCTACGGGTTTGCCTCCGTGCAGTCCTAGTCGTCGAAACCCAGTTCACACCCTAGTTGTACCAGCTCGTCCACGACGGAGGTGTATGGAATGTTGATCGCTCCGGAGATCGTGCCACCCTCGAACTTGTACTTTAGCATCTCGATCAGCTCCAACGCGCCAATCATGGTGTCCCTTCGGCTTGGCTGTGTGGTTGGATGCAAAAATTGGGACAGGGGCGGGAGGTCAGTGCCCAATTTTCGGTGATCTCACGCTTGGTGTCTTAGATTCTATCGATCTCTACCTCAACTTCTGCCATTTCAGCGCAATTGTCAGAACACTTGTCAGGGCAAGCGTCCTCGTGGATTTATCGCCCATATTCATTAGCGTTCTGCGGCATAGTTACCCTCCGAGTGGTGCTTCGTCACCCAAAGGTTCCTGATCCTATCTCGATCAGCCAGCGCCTCTTGCAGCACCACGTCATTCCGTGTCCGATCGGTGATCCTGCGCCCAAGGTTCACATCCTAGCAAACGTTCCACGCCGGGATATCAATCTCTGCCTTGTTCTAGAGAGACAATTCCACGCATCGAAACAGCATAGTTTCGATGAACTAGCGCACCACACTGGGCATTGCCTGCTTTCATCGTGGCTTTGGCATCGGTTCTCATTTGGTGCTCCGTGGCGTAGACAGCTTGACTTGATTCAACATCTGACTTGGGTCAATATCTGAGACAGATGGACGAATTGTGAGAAAGTATTTGCACCTCGATAAGCTCATAGTAACTCTGGAGACGATCGCTGTCGCAGGACGAGCGTTGACGGCGATCGAAGTTCAGAAGGCAACCGGGCTCGCATGGCCAACGTGTTACCGATTGTCGCAAACTCTAGCCGATTGCAGTCTGGTGGACGGTCCCGAAGGCAACACACGATACGTGATCGGCGAGCGTCTGATCCGCATTGCGGTGCTGGTAAAGTCCTACATCGACGTGCGCCGTGCTTGTGCACCAGCATTGACGGCCGCGGCTGTGAAATTCAATGAAACAGTGTTTTTGTGCGTTTTCGTAGCCAACATGTGGAAAACAACCATATGGAAGTGCCCTCAAACGCGACACGAAAAATCAGCGCTGCGATCCCGCTGTGCAAAGTCGCAGATATTGACGTAGCTGATTTGGCCTTGCTTAAGCCACGAAGAAAAGAAGGGACCATGTTAAAAGGTTAACACTAACGGGAGGGAAAATATGTCTGAATCGAACGGAAGCTGCTGTGCAGGCCCCGGTTATGCCTCGCCGCAGGACGCCATCAAGGCTCCGCGCGAGAAGGTCGTCTATACGATCTGTATCTATACTGGAACGGGCGTTGAGAAGCCCGATTATCTGGCCACCATTGACGTGGACCAAGATAGTCCGACCTATGGCGAGGTGATCCATCGCACCGAAATGCCTGTTGTCGGTGATGAGTTGCATCACATGGGCTGGAATGCCTGTTCGTCATGCAACACCGATGGCAGCATGGAACGCAAATACCTGATCATTCCCGGTGTACGGACCACGAATTTCTACATCGTCGACACCGCGACTGATCCGCGCAAACCGGCCCTTTATAAAACCATCGACGGCGATGAGATAAAGGCCAAGACTAACCTTTCCGCCCCGCACACGGTGCATTGCCTCGGCGCAGATATCATTGTGTCGATGCTGGGCGACGCCGAAGGCAACGGACCAGGCGGCTTTCTTCATCTTGACAAGGATTTCAACATCCTTGGTCGCTGGGAAAAAGATCTTGGCGACATGAAATACAATTATGACTTCTGGTATCAGCCACGCCATAACATGATGATCTCGACCGAGTGGGCCTCGCCCAACACCTTTATGCCTGGGTTTGATCTGGAGGACGTCGCGCGCGGAAAATATGGCCAGCACGTGCATTTCTGGGACTTCGAAAACCGCACGGTCGACCAGTCCATCGACCTGGGGCCTGAAGGCATGATCCCGCTTGAAGCGCGTTTTCTTCATAATCCGGACAGCACCCATGGCTTTGTCGGTGCCGCGCTGGCGTCGAATATTTTTCACTACCACAAGGATAACGGCAAGGTCGAAATCAACAAGATCATCGACGTGCCGACGGTGGATGTTGACGGCTTTCCGGTGCCGATGCCCAGCCTGATCACCGATATTCTGGTGTCCATGGATGACAAGTACCTCTATTTCTCGAACTGGCTGCACGGTGATTTGCGCCAGTATGATATCTCTGATCCTGCGAACCCGAAGTTGATGGGTCAAGTGTGGATCGGCGGCTTGCTTGGCAAGGCGCCAGAGGTCAACGGCCGCACAGTCGATGGCGCGCCGCAGATGATCCAACTCTCGCTGGACGGCACGCGGCTCTATGTCACCACTTCGCTGTTCTCGACTTGGGACAATCAGTTCTATCCGTCGATGAAAGACAAGGGAGGGATCATGCTGATCGTTGATTGCGATAATGAGAATGGCGGCATGACGATCCGCGACGATTTCCTTGTTGATTTTGGCGAGGAACCGCATGGCCCGGCCCGCGCTCATGAGACGCGCTATCCTGGTGGTGATTGTTCGTCTGACATTTGGATCTGATACCGTGTCTATCCAGTACCCCGGCCGTGCACGATCTGGCCGGGGTATTCTACCCCGAGGTTTTATGCACAAGTACAAAGTCACATTTCGAAACCGCGGCGGCCTGTCTTTTGACGTTGGCCGGGACGAAGCGATCATCGACGTTGTCGAGGCCGCGGGCTATGTCCTCCCGATCGGCTGCCGATATGGCGGATGCATCACCTGCGCCGCCAAAATGATTTCGGGGTCGGTCCGTCAGCCGAAAGGCACGGCCCTGAACAAGCGGCAATCATCCGAAGGTTACGTGCTGCTTTGTGTTGCACGCCCCAATCAAGACTGCGTCTTTGATGCGGGCGTCGAAAGTCACGACCAACTTTATGCGAACCCGTTTGCCAGCGCTACTGCCATCAAACAACTTGAGCGGGCACGAGTGAAGTGACGCCGTGGCCCAACGGCAGTCTTATTGACGTTATGAATCGCGAAAGCATGGGGTTTATGTTCGGTCGGTTTAATCGGTTCTCGTTTGAGTATTATAAACTTTGTCTATTTGGACTGGCTCATGCTGGTTTCAGATGAGGTCACGCGTTGAAGCGTTCATTAAGCGTAACATCGATGGGATGTGGTCGGCATTCTATTAGTCAGCAGGCAATGGTCTGCTTTCGGCGAAAGGCCATTCATGGTCATTTCTGCCGTCTTGTCAAAGTTGTACGATCTTAAATGAACTGCGGGACTCAACCGTAGTATCCGAGGCACCAGAGGTCAATTTGCTTTGGCTCAACACGCATCTTGCGATGATCAAACGGGTGAGGGTGGCCTAATTGTGTGATTTAGATGAAATGACGTTCGCGGTGTTTGGACGTGCGGATGCGCCTTGCGGCGACGCACATGGCACGCCGCCAGATGCTTGTTCACAGGGGCACCCCTCGCCCCTCAGACATGCAGAACATGGCCGAGGACGCCTTCTGCATGGCTGCTGATCACCTCAAGCGGCAGACCGACAATAGGAATCACCTGGCGCGAGTATCTTGCCGTGTTTCCAGCGATCAGAGAATCGTTTCTGTTGTTTTGCCTTGTCTTCTTTGAGACCCAAATCTGATAGGGCGCTGGCGAGGTGCCGCTGCTGAATTTGGTGCGGCAACCGGCTACTCCGTCGACAATACCGACGGAAAGGCTGTCAATGAATTGGTCTTGCCACGGTTTAGTTCCAGTCTCTTTCGAGTAATGTTTGCTATGAAGGAGATATGGAATGGCAAAGAGAAACACAGACGAGTTTCGGCGTGATGCAGTGCGCATTGCGATCAGCAAATGGCCTTGTTGCACAAACAGTTGACTGCGGGGATTCATGTTGCGAATCCAGCGTGGGAACTGGCGTTTATGAACAAATTTATCGCTCCGATTTACCGCACAAAGGACTGGCCTGAGTACAATAAGGCGCTGAAGGATCGTGGCACTTTGACCTTTTGGGTCAACCCAGAAGACACGTAAAAAGCTGCACCAACGGGGACGCAGGGCCGCCAGCCGCACGATAGCGACGCTGCAATCCAGGCCTGCCTGAGGGAGTATCCGAAACTCTGTGTATGAGGCTTAGCCCATGCAGTTTTGACGGGTCATTTATTGAACCGTTCTGGGTATAGGATAGGGAACTGGTTTCGTGCGGCAACCCACTCTCTGACGCAGCGGCCTGCTTT
>Ga0307981_1001598_pt1 | contig 19850 bp, 19 predicted proteins | sample OrgLakmetagen987_FD_201849 | JGI IMG/M metagenome (GOLD analysis project Ga0307981, IMG submission 201849) | Saline water microbial communities from Organic Lake, Antarctica - #987 | ecosystem: Environmental > Aquatic > Non-marine Saline and Alkaline > Saline | place: Antarctica: Organic Lake... | reverse complement strand
GGGAATGGGCTCTGGCGGTAACATCAACAGGAATGCTTTCTCCGTTTGGGACTAAGATTGGCCTCCCCAATCTCATCCCCCGGCCCAACGGCGACGACTTGTTCCTCCCAAGCAAGACCAAGTCTCTCACCGTCTCACTGGAACCGCATGAATTATTTATGGAGCGTTGTGACTTCGTCACACAATGCGGTTCTGCGCCGACGGCTGCTGTCGCCACAGACACAGCTAGATGCAAGGGACCGTATTCCCAACCAATTGATTGCGTTGCAGTCTTTTCTAGAGGTTCCGGGCTGGGGTTGGGGAGCCAACGTACTCAGTTACTCCCCGAATCTAGCACACTGCGCCGTCCAAACTAGCAGCATGCAACATCGTGGCTTTGCGACACAATGGAGTGAAGCGCGGCGGCTCGCCCCGCGCGGCCACGTCACTCCCAAGCTCCGGGAGCAGAATAGATTCGGACTTTTCGAAGGCCTAGGTCTAAACCATTGTACCTCTAACGGAAGAAACATTATAAAAGTTTGTTTACCAGTCACCGGAGCTTTAGAAGTTTTTTTGAACCGGTGGTGGTTCAAAACTTTTAACCGGTACCGTTTAGCGGACCGGTGGAGATGACCTTAATTGGCAAGATAAACATTTATCGACCCTACGGTACTGCTGAAGCTTTTTCCGACAATTACATAAAGTGAAAAGTAAGGGTCGGTGTCCACCATAACAGGATTATTGGGTATGCTCACACTTAATAAACCCTCATTCAAGTGGAATGTATACTTGATAGCATCTTTTTATATCGTCTACAAGCGCGCACAAAGAGCTTTCCAGCGATGAGGGACTACTGGGTTCGCGCATGATCCCGCCGACCTACGGCCTTCCAAAAATAATAATAGTTTGGCGCGAAACCAAGAATCGTCTCACAATTCTATTCGACTCTATCATTCTATGGCTAACATGGTTTCGAGCTAGATTACGTTATTCTCTTCTACCTCACGAGTAAGATCAACAATCAACATATCAATAGGCTTTCCTTCACCATCTGGGATGTATTTGGGGTCGATTTGTAGATCACCAATGGCACCTTCCAACCCTGGGCTCAGTTTGATGAATCGCGAGTTCATGAACTCCACGGCAGTTGCAAACAAGCCATTCGCATTTTACAGCCTTCTTGCGCGCTCTCAGATGGTCTCCATCAAGAAATTCCTGATCCCTATTCTACAAAGCAGAGTGTGCATGACTCGTCGTTAGACACCATTTCCGTATAGTTGAATCTGCCACAAGGATACACCCCAGCCCGTGACGGACCGACGGATCCAAACACGTACTGACTTGGTTGCTATCAGTCCGCCCAAAGGCCCAACGGTGTGCACCACGTGCAAGGGTGTCGTGGTCTTGACGCCGGGGCTTTGTCCCGACTCTGTCACGGTTTGTAAATTGCGTACCTGCGACGCGTCCGAACCATCAAAAAGAGTCTGCCAGGCGGTATCATCTTCCACACCATTGCCACCCATTGGAAATACCTGGAGTTGATAGTCGGTCGCGTAGGCCGCTTCCCAGTCCAAGACTGCCCTGGAGACTTGCACGGGGGTGGTAAAATCCAAGCGGACCCAGTGACTCCCCTTGACGGCCGTGCCGTGCATATCGGACGCGGCTTGCCACCGATCCTTGATCCAGTCGGTACCATTGTTCAATATGACAGAACCGGGACCGAGATTTCCCCGAACGTCTGTAGTAACAGTGATTGCACTTGGATCGACCGTCAACAAGAGGGGCTGTCGTTGCGATGCAGAGTCTTGAAATCTGTTGGATGTTGCTGCGGTCGCTGTTGGAAGCGTAGCTGGTACGCCATCTCGCAGCAGAGGCATCGGACTACTCGGATGCATTACTCTAGAAGTAATCCATCCTACGACGGAAACGTTGCATATAACGGCGACTAGGACAAAGCACCAGAGACCTCCAGAAACTCCACCCGATTGGGTTCGTTGCCGAAGGCGGCCGTTGCTGACGGCTACCTTGCGATTGAGATCGCTGAGGACTCCTGATACCTGAACCATGACAACGCTAATAGGTTAGTATCTATCGAGGACACTGCAGCGTTGGTGCGGCAAGAGGTGCTTGCAACAACAGCACATCATTGTCGAAGCAATCTTTAATCCTTATCGTCGTTCGTCTTCGTCGTGTTCCAGTCCCGCTTATTGCGATGGAGACCCGTATTAGACGTCATAATGTCATACAGAAGAGACAAGAGATAACCGGTACGAGACCGTACCCTAACTGCACAGCTCTACATAGTCTAGTGTGTCTCACTACATACCGGTACCTGCAGTAATAGCTGACTATGATAGTCTATCGTTTCGCCAGCTGCTGCGCCATAGTACGACTAACTACGGCGTAGACTTGGTAGTAACTAAAAGGAAAGAAAAGTCGTAGTCTAACACGGCTTTGATATATAGTAATATAGGTGTAGGTCAAGTTGCTCTAGCAGCAACCCTCCTCCTTCAAGCAGTCATACGCAGATTCTGCCTGAATCAAACCATTGCCATAACACCACGAGTACTCGCCATCCGTCTCGGCCGTCTTGAAGATGCAATCGGTCACTTGAGCTTCGCTACATTCCTGGCACGGCGCCCAAATCTTGGCAATGGCACCCGCCACGAATGGCGTGGCCATGCTTGTGCCTGATGCGTATCGGTATGGACCGTACTCGAGGTTGCGCGACTGCGTATCCAAACTCCACACACTCACGCCAGGTCCAGCAAGATTGAGGTCAAAGTTACAGGTGGAAAACTTGGCCCATTTTCTGCGTCGAGGCAAAAAGGTGGAAAGCATAACAGGCAAGAGTTAGACGTGCACCGTGCAGAGGTAATGTATCATTTCTCCCTTTGCTTCATTCCCCACGAGCCATTTCGTTCGTTCGCGTTACTTACTTGTTGGATCCAATCGCACCGACGGAAATGACATTCTTGTAACTGCTCGGATACTCGTACTGCCAATTGAAACTGTTGCCGGCAGCAGCCACCACAATGGCACCTTTGCTCTTGGCTTTGTTAAAGACAGCCTGTCCCGTTTCCGTGAATCCTCCCGAGAGACTCATGTTAATGACTTTGGCTCCATTGTCCAAAGCCCAATTGACAGCCGCGTAAATGTGCGAAAACTTGGCTGGCCCACCCGCATCGGGAAAGGTCCGACCAACCAACCAGCAAATATTATTGTTGGTGGGGTTCATACTGGTAACGCCAGCGTCATTACCACCGATCGCACCCATGGGTCCAAACACATGTGTTCCATGCCAAGCTTGCACTGGCTTGTCCCACGGATCGGTGGTTCCAAAACTCGCGCCCATGCAGTTTGTCTTGCCATTGGCAGTAGTTTGGCAGGGAACATCCGGATGGTCCACCTTGAGTCCAGAATCAATAATGGCCACCTTGAAACTACTCGGGTCACTGCAATCTCCAAACGTGTTAGTCGAGTTAATACGTTGGCTATTTCCTTGGGTGATTCGAATGCCGTACGTTTCCCATTCGCTACCGACAATTTCGTCCACCCAACCACTCATAAAGCCTTCCGAGTCGGGCTCAATAAAGCCGAAATCAGAGGCAAAATCGGGATCATCCATGATTTCCTTGACTTTATCCACCTTTAATTTTGCGGAAACAACTTGAATCGTGGCCGTATCGACTTCCTCGGAGGTTCCAAGCAGCAAGTCTTCGCCCAAGTCTCCCAACTGCTTGACCTTTTTCACGGCCTTTTCGTTTTTGACCTCCAAGAGAAGATCCACTTCGTCAGTGCCGACCATTTCGCCAATGGTTTCCAGTAGCTTACGGTGGCGTTCGTGACGACGACGAGGTGCATTGGATTCGTTCAAGTCAACCAGCTTGCGGTGAGAAACAGGAATGCCTGGAACCGTCACCTTGAGATGCTGGGCCGTGAGGGGCTGAGGGCCAACATGGTCGAGAAAGCGGCCCTGGTGTAGTTCGTTGAGCTCGGGGTCGTCGTAAATGCTACCAAACTGAGCGCTTACTTTAGTAGTGCCAAGTCCCAGCAGTAGAAGGAACGATAGGAAGGTGTTCATTGTCATGGTCATGGTGAGCAACGAGCAACGCGAGATTATGCGTTTCAATTTGTCGATTTGGCTTGGGAAATCGTTTCTGTTCGCGAATGAATCGAGAAGACTGTCCATAAATAAAGGCATAAGTGTTCTCATCATTTAAGCTCATGGGCATAATTATTATATATAGTGTTTCTGGCCCGGGCTTACTTATGGTTCGAGACTGAGAGTGGTCACACGCGCGATGTATAAGCTTCGCAAGTCTTAGCGGGAAGCAATCTTTCTTGGAAATCTTTGCACGACCAAAGCTCTCGCAAACAGAGCGGTTCTTCGAAATGGCGCAATGCAGTACTGCGATGCTCCATTCGGAAGGAATGGAATCGATGCAAAACGAACGCGAACGTCACTTGCAAGACGAACTCATCCTCTTTGTCTGGCTGTACTACGATGCGGTACGCTGACCCATTCGAAAGGCTGGCGAAGCCAGTTGATAGACAGACATCTTATGAGCATGCTTACCATACTAGAGAAAACTGGACATCTGAGTGGAGCCTTTTGAGCATATTCGCCTTGGAGACAATAGTTTTGCTGGGATAAGAATAGACAGCAGTAAAATTGAAACTCCATGCAAACAATGTATCTGTTGACAACCTCTCCTCTTGTGTGGCACTCAGGGGCTCATAAATTTCAGAGTACATCTCTCCAAAAGTTCTTCTGTGGATCACTACTTGTCCTCAGCTTGAGTTACTATCATGACTAGCTTGCATCGTCGCTGGCTGTGCTGCAGTAGACCAGGGTTTGTACGTTTACCTTTTACAGTCTACTCGATGGCTAGCTACTGTAGCTCGTGCTACTAAGTACGGACACCACAACAACAACAACAACACAAACACACGACACACAACAGCTGAACTTTGAAGTTGAAGCAAAAATACAGTAAGGATAAACAGTTTGAGATTTGAGACGCCCTCTGTTCCGAATAGCCTCTCGCGTCCATTTGCCAGCTCATTGCGGTAGTGAATCGAAATGCGAATACGCGATTGATGATATCAATCCATTCACTATGGCTTAAATAAAGGCATTAAGTATCTTCACCTCGTCTGGCTCACGATAATCCGGTCAATTACTTACATCAACTATCAATCTGAGAGTACCTTCGCCTGCCAAAACTAAACCCATCGATATTTTTGGTCGCTCCGGCATAAGCCCGCCGATCACGCATCCATATTATTTGGGACTCAGAGTTGCAGAGGGGGCATCCGAGAGCTGGCAACCATCTCACTTTTCAGAGAGCGACGACCAACCCCTCGAAAAAGACGACCACGATGAAACTTTTCAACTTGGTCATCCTCCTCTCTCTTACAGGACTCTCACATGCTCGTCTCGGTGAGCAGGGGGGAAACAGCCAAAACGAGACGACGACTCTTCATGATAATTTTGAAGTACAAGACGCGAATTTCGACGCCACCGCCGTCAAAGAAGAGGAAGAAGAACAGCAACGAGAGCTGCAGGTGGTCCGCACCTTCTCCAACCCCAACGCGGCCGCATTAATGGCAGAAGCTGGTTTCTGCCGCGTCATGGTTGGTTTCAAGAACAACCGAGGCCGAGGTGCCGTCCGACAAGCCAGCGCCAGGTGGTCAAGGGAAATGAGAAATGTCAACGCTGCAACTATGCTGATACCCTGCTCGGCCATGGATGCGCTCCGAGGCAACAGAAACATTGAGTAAGTTACCCGAAATGTGTCCATTGGAATGGGCATATCATCTGATTGATTCCCTGATGCTCACACCATCATCTCATCCCATTTGCTACAGCTACGTCGAGGAAGACGGCCTAGTCGCGCCCGACGCCGAAAGGATTCCACCGGGTATTTCGGTTGCCCAAGGCAGAAGTTCAGTCATTCCGACACCCCCATCATCATCGACAGGCGCCTGCAACGACCCAAACAGTTTCAAAGTCGCCATTATCGACTCTGGGCTGGATGCGAGTCATCCCGACATTCCGTGCCGCGACATTAACGCGGTCGACACCAACTGTAAGGGTACTAGTATCGGCATCAATGGACAGGCCTGGTATGAACCAAGCAGCAGAGCTTGGCATGGAACTCACGTGTTTGGAACTATCGGAGCTATAGGCGGCAACAATCAAGGCGTCACGAGTATGCTTCCTACAAGCAATGGCATTTGCTATCTCATTGCCCGTGTTTTTGACGACGACAACAATGGGCAATTTGCGTCGGTTATCTTCGAAGGCATTGACTGGGCCATTTCGGAGGGGGCCAACGTGATCAACATGTCTTTGTCTGGGCCAACCACCTACACCACGGGCCAGCGCACCTTTGATGCCGCCTACGCAAAAGGTGCCTTGGCGGTCGCTGCAGCTGGCAATGGGGATTCGACGGCCTTCCGTTACCCTGCCTCGTACGATAAGGTTCTTGCCGTAGCAGCCGTGGACTCGAACGGGTAAGTCACTCACCAGTCAATTGAAAAGCAAATCTTAGTCCGAGAAAATTCGTGCTGAATCCCCGCTCATCACACTTACGATACTCTCGCTTGCTCGTTCTCTCTCTCTCTCTCTCTCTTGCGTATCCAGAAATCGAGCCTATTTCTCACAATACAACAGCAAAGTAGATATTGCTGGGCCAGGGGTGTCCGTTCTTTCAACGATTGTCGGTGGTGGCTATTCTACTTCCACGGGTACAAGTGAGTTTCCATAGCCCGATTTTCGCTGCAAGTGAGCCTCCTTGTTGTATCGTCCTCGCTCACATGTTTAACTCTTCCTCCGCCTTCGTTGCAGGCATGGCTGCCCCACACGTAACTGGTGCCATTGCCAAGGCGTGGTCCGTCTGCACACAGTGTTCGAACGATCAAGTTCAGCAGTGTCTACTACAGACAGCAACGAATTCGAGGCGCACCGACGAAACTGGCTTTGGCAATGTGCGTGCTGAAGCCACGTACAATTGCCTTGTCGATGCTGTTCAGTGCTGTAACGATGATGCGGCGCCACCCCAAGAAGATTTTCCCGATGAACCCGATGAAAATATTGGACTGCCTGACGAGCCTCAAAGCAACACAATTGTAATTGTGACTCGCCCAACTTCCTCCCCACCAGGACCGGCACCCACGCGAGCACGCACACCAGCACCTGTACCGTCTCCGCCACGACCCACACCAGCACCCAAGCCGCTAGCACCGTCTCCGGCACGACCAGCGTCTTCGCCACAGCCCACACCAGCTCCCGAACAGGCACCAACCTGTTTTCGCAGAACTTTTGGAATGTCATGCTTTAGGGATTCCCAATGCTGCTCCCTCAGTTGTGGCAACGGAATCTGCCAATTGTAGACCTGCCTATTAGTAACGCTTGAGCGATCTATAGAATGTTTTAAATATGCTTCCGCAATCGTCATCGCCATTACAGTAGTGCCTCTCTTCCGGTAAATAATGGGTTGAATATCGTAAACAGACTAAGCTCTATAGGGATATTGAATGATCTTCATTACATTGAGAAATGCAAATTAAATACTGATTGCCAAATTTGCTGATGTAACTACTAACGACTCTTGATTGCTGTCAATTGGAGCTGTCGTAGACTAAGCTGAATCAAAAGCGTTATAAAATCCAAACACTTCGAGTGCACACTTATATAGAGAGATCTGATTTGAACAGGTAGTTGTTTGGATGAGAGGGTAGGTGTTCTCTGCCCTCCACTAGGCTTGACAAGTCATGGATCGAAATGCCCCAGCAAACCTCGCAGAGCAGCATTGGGAGTCTCTGCGGCAAGGGTGCCCCGCGGCTTTCCAAAAGCACTGGGATGTCTCATCCGCTTTTTTAATGACTTGTTTTTCAGATTCGCTCACGGTGTTCACGTCACAGCAACCATCCATATCGACCAGACATTGGTAGGTGGCCTCCGCATTGACAATACCGAATCCAAGTTCGTTGGTTCGTTTCTGTGACTGTGAAGCTGTGCTCTATAGGCACTGTTCGACTTGCGTGTTGGAGCATTGACGGCAGACGGACCAGACCTTGGTAATCGCTCCCGTTACGGCAGGTGCGGCATGGCTAGTTCCAGTAGCGGACGCGTAGCCACCATTGAGGTAGATGGACAGAACTGAAACGCCGGGTGCCGCAATGTCCACCTTTTCATTGAACTGTGAGAAATCAGCCTTTTCTCCATCAGCAGTAAGAGCAGCGACGCCAAGACAACCATCATAGCCAGCTGGAAAGTGAAGGGTGTTCTTGCCATTGTTTCCAGCCGACGCGACCATCAAGGCACCGTTGCTATAGGTGGCCTTGACGCTTCGTTCACCAGCCATCATCCATGTTTCCATTCCAATCGGCATGTTGATATCATTGGCCTTTTCCGAAACAGCCCAGTCGATAGCTTCAAAAGTCTTGGTTGCAAACTGCTGTGTGTTGGCGTCGCCAAAGACTCGAGCAATGAGATAGCAGATACCGTCGCTGTCGGGAATCATACCAGATACTCCTTGGTCGTTTCCTCCAATAGCTCCAATGGTACCAAACACGTGAGTTCCATGCCAAGCCATCTTCTTGGGCTCGTACCATAGTTCGTCGACAGCAAGCTTACTTTTTACTTTTTGTGAGGCTCGTGTTTGTAGGTCATCGCGCGCGGGGCATAGCAAAGGAAGAGACATTGTGACAGTTCTTGCACGTAGTCTACCCCGATGATTTTCATTAAATTTTATTATCGAAGATGCGGCGCGCGCGTTGCGTTCTATATAATGACCGAAACCCAATTATGAACCAAATTCGTCCAGCAGAAGAGGTGTACGGTATACGTACAGGAACATACAGTACTACTGTATACTACGAGGTAATAGTGATTGCCTTTGTAAATACTGTACAGTACTGGTAGCAAGTGTGATACGTACAGTGCGTAACTGTATCGTACGACCACCAGGGATTGCCCCTCCTCTAATTACCCTTCTGTATCGTACAGCAGTGTGCGTACCGGTCCCTGTACAGCTACTGAAGTTGGGGCAATTTATTTTTTTGCGCGCCTATCGTGAGGAGTGCGACGCGCACAACCAGCATGGTCGATTAATGAAGCTGTATCGCGGGTATTAGTCATGAAAGGATGAGAAGTGTACCGTATGTTGATCAGAGTTCTGTTCCTTGATGGTTCTCTGCGCCTTGAGCTCGTCCATGGTTCGAGTTGCGGAGGTCGATCTATCTCCCACTTCAGTAAGTATATCGTTTATGTCTTAAAGTTTTAAAATATATCTTTGTAACTATTCTAGTCTACAGTACGTTGATTATCTATAATATATAATGAGAGTGTTTATGAACGAGTTTTTGAAATAGTTTTAGGGTAGCGATCTTTGAATTGGCAAGGCTTAAGAATCTACGCGTGCAAAGGGAGTAATATCACAACAGGGTTGACAAAGCGGGCCGTTGTTTACCACTTCTTGCCGAAGACAGAGTAGTTTTGCGACTTCGTGGTGGGAGCGTAGCTAGAGGTAGAGGCAGATGCACTACCGTAAGAGGGAGTGCTTGGAATACCGGCCTTCTCAAAAGGCGACAATTGGTTGGGGTCCATAATAGGTGTGGATTCAACAGGGCCAGTGTAAGATGGGACTGAAGCAGCAGGCGTCGCGGCAGCCGGAGCAACAGACTTGTTGTCCGTCCACTTTTTACCAAATGGACTATAAGTCGCAGGTTTACTGTAAGAACTCATCGGAGCGGCCGGAGAAAGGTGGTCCAGGGAGGGGCTAGCCGCAGCGGGGGCACTGGGAGCCGAAACGGCACTCTGGGGTCCCCAATTCTTGCCATGGACGCTATAAGAAGCTGGCTTGGCCATGGAGCTCACGGCAGCTTGAGGAGAGCTATTGTACGACGGAGTTGCAGCAGCGGGGGCACTGGAAGCCGACGAGACACTCTGAGGTCCCCACTTTTTACCATGGACACTGTACGAGGAAGGCTTGGCAGCCGACGACGTGACAGGGGTGGTAGGAGCGGTAGGGGTCGCAGCCACCGGAGAGGTGGAAGCTGACACGGAACTCTGGGGTCCCCACTTCTTACCGTGGACACTGTAACTCGCAGGCTTGGCAGCCGACGACGTGACAGGGGTGGCAGGAGCGGTAGGGGTCGCAGCCACCGGAGAGGTGGAAGCTGACACGGAACTCTGGGGTCCCCACTTCTTACCGTGGACACTGTAGCTCGCAGGCTTGGCAGCCGACGATGTGACAGGGGTGGCAGGAGCGGTGGGGGTCGCAGCCACCGGAGAGGCAGTAGCCGACACGGAACTCTGGGGTCCCCACTTCTTACCGTGAACACTGTAGCTCGCGGGTTTGGCCATGGAGCTAGCGGGAACGGCAGGGGCACTGCTGTACGAAGGCGTGGTCGCCGCAGCGTCAGCCGGCGTGGCAGCGGAACTATCAGAGCCCCACTTGCGTCCGAAGACATTGAAATTCGACGGCTTGGTGGCCATCGAAGTTGCCGGAGAGGCTGGGGGAGCGCTGTAAGTCGGGGCGCTCGTGGAAGCCGCAACTGGTGTACTAGCCGACACGGAGCTCTGGGGTCCCCACTTCTTGCCGTGGACGCTGTAACTCGCAGGCTTGGCAGCCGACGACGTGGCAGGGGTGGCAGGGGTGGCAGGAGCGGTGGGGGTCGCAGCCACCGGAGAGGCAGTAGCCGACACGGAACTCTGGGGTCCCCACTTCTTACCGTGGACGCTGTAGCTGGAAGGCTTGACGGCCGACGACGTGACAGGGGTGGCAGGAGCGGTGGGTGTCGCAGCCCCCGAAGAAGTGGAAGCCGACACGGAACTCTGGGGTCCCCACGTCTTGCCGTGGACGCTGTAGCTCGCAGGCTTGGCAGCCGAAGACGAGACAGGGGTGGCAGGAGCGGGGGGTGTCGCAGCTACCGGAGAGGCAGGAGCAGACACGGAACTCTGGGGTCCCCACTTCTTGCCGTGAACACTGTAGCTCGCAGGCTTGGCAGCCGAAGACGTGACAGGGGTGGCAGGAGCGGTGGGTGCCGCAGCCACCGGAGAGGTGGTAGCCGAAACAGAGCTCTGGGGGCCCCACTTCTTACCGTGAACGCTGTAGCTCGCGGGCTTGGCCATGGAGCTAGCGGGAACGGCAGGGGCGCTGCTGTACGAAGGTGTGGTCACCGCAGCGACAGCCGGCGTGGCAGCGGACTTATCAGAGCCCCACTTGCGTCCGAAGACATTGAAATTCGACGGCTTGGCAGCCGACGATGTGACAGGGGTGGCAGGAGCTGTGGGGGTCGCAGCCACCGGAGAGGCAGTAGCCGACACGGAACTCTGGGGTCCCCACTTCTTGCCGTGGACGCTGTAACTCGCAGGCTTGGCAGCCGACGATGTGACAGGGGTGGCAGGAGCTGTGGGGGTCGCAGCCACCGGAGAGGCAGTAGCCGACACGGAACTCTGGGGTCCCCACTTCTTGCCGTGGACGCTGTAGCTCGCAGGCTTGGCAGCCGACGACGTGACAGGGGTGGCAGGAGCGGTGGGTGTCGCAGCCACCGGAGAGGTGGTAGCCGAAACAGAACTCTGGGGGCCCCACTTCTTACCGTGGACGCTGTAGCTGGAGGGCTTGACGGCCGACGACGTGACAGGGGTGGCAGGAGCACTGCTGTACGAAGGCGTACTCACGGCAGCGGTGGCCTGTGTGGCACTGGCAGGGCCCCATTTCTTGCCATGCACGCTGTAGCTCGAGGGCTTGCCGGCCGACGAAGTGACCGGAGGGGCACTAGTGTACGAAGGCGTACTGACGGGAGCAGGGACAGGAGGGAACGCAGGCGGAGTGGCCTTGACAGCACTTGTGGGGGTCCACTTTTTGCCAAAAGGACTGAAATTCGTTGGCACGGCGGCGGGGGCAGCAGGTGCAGTGTACGACGGCGTGCTGCTAGCAGCAGCCGGGGAGGCAACAGCAGGAGTGCCAACCGAGGTCTTGGCAGACGGACCCCACTTCTTGCCAACAACGCTGTAGTTGGCAGGCTTTGCCAAGGAAGGAGGAGCGACGGGTGCGACCGGTTGGACCGTGGGAGCGGGCTTGGCGGCGGCAGCTGCCATGGCACCCGCCATGCTATTCATCGCGGCACTCTCGAAAGGTGATTTCTGGTTGGGGTCCTCGTGGGTATTGCTGTTGGTCGAGGCAGGCGCCGTGTAAGAAGCAACGCTCGCCGGGGCGGCGACGGTGTTCTCTTTGCCCCATTTCTTTCCAAACGGGCTAAAGTTGTAGATCTCACTGGACTATAGAAATGCGACAAGCAAAAGCATCGAGAGTGTGAGAGACATCCATGATTACTAATCGAATCAATGTCTAGCAAGAGGCAAGCGAGACAGAGAGGCTTCCCATCGCAAAGCCGAAAAGAATATTGCGCATAGCCGAATCATGCGCCAAGATACGCCATCAAGACTTCAGCAGTCATTCGGACAGAAAACAACGAGTTTACGCTCGAAACGCACACGGCTTGAGACACTACTTACCTGGCGAGTTTTTTGGGTCACGGGAGCAAAGGCAGTTGCAGATGCAAACAGCAAGGCCGTAACGGCGGCTGTGAACTTCATGGTTGATTCAAAAAAGGCGTTGGTGAAGGAATTGTGAGTTTGAAGAAGGGTGATCATTTTCCTCTTCTCTTGTTCGAGAAAGCGATATCGCCGGGTATCGCCATGACGCACTGCAACGTCCAACCGTCAAAAAACCGTCGTTTTTCGCTGACGTATGCACACGAGGAATCCAAGAGTTTGACATTCTCTCGTTATGATTATAAAATATATTTACTTACTAATTCTCTTTCCTTTTTTCAGGCCACCGGATCCAAGCAGAATTCGCAAAACATAAGATTCCATTCAAAAATAATTTGACATACGTCACTTGTGATGTGTCGCCTGCCGCACCGCCGCCAAAACGTCACTGTAACGTCATCGGCGAGCCGATATCACTACCCAGCGGTCTATATTCTCATTAAAGATATTCATTAAGTATTTTCTCACCTCAACGCGGAGGGGTAACGGTGCTATTTGATGTCATGTTGACGCCTCGATTCGGGAGAACACAAGGAACGTCATACTCGGGGATGGAACGGGGGACTGGATAAATAGATCGTTTTTCCTCAACGAATGCTGGGATCTACAAGCAAGCATCGAGAAAGATGCATTGACGGCAAGACATATGGCAGAGCCGAAGGAATACAACGTAATCTGAGATGATGTGAGAGGCAATTGAGAGTACCGGCTGGAGTGTCCGTGTCCGGGCATATACGTCGCTTCTCGAGTGAGTCGTCTACGATGCGTTGCACGCAACGGGATTGGGCCGAGTTGACAGACGCGCTCGTAAACTCGAGACCTTTTCCATTTCTATGAATTTCTATGAAGTTATTAGACCATACGGTAGTAGTAGGGCTAGCACTGGGTGTATTACTGGGGAAAATAGATGGTGAAGCACTGGGCGAGACACTCTGAGAGACAGCACTAGTAGGGCTCATGCTCAATGATGCACTAGGAGGGCTACTAGGGACCGCGCTAGTAACGACGCTCGGTGCTGTACTTGGGGAGGCACTAGGGAACACACTAGGAGCCGTACTCGGTGAGGCACTCGGAGAGGCACTGGGTTTGGTACTTGGAGATGCACTCGGCACTAAGCTCTGGTTGGGACTGACACTCGGCTGGGGACTTGATGATGCAGTAATACTCGGTGCAAGACTTGGCTGAACCCCTGCCTGACACTTTGGAATTCTGGAGGATCCCCCACAGATACCACTACAGCACTGAGAGTCTCGTCGACAGAACATTCCATCGCTAATCAAGGAACATCCGACAGCTGCGGCAATCTGCCAAGTGAGAGTCGGCGACGGTTTTGCTTTTTGAATGGCTTGACTGGTGGCGTCAGAGATACAGCAGCGGATCGTGTTGACCAAGCAGTCGTATGCATCTTCAGCTTGGACGACACCAAATCCGAGGTCGTTGGTTCTCCTACTAGTAGTCGAGTCGCTTGATGCTGTATACAAGAGACATCGTTCGACTTGTGTGTTGGAGCAATCTTGACAAGTAGACCAAACCTTGGCAATTGCTCCCGTTACGATTGGGGCGGCCATTGAAGTTCCACTGGATAATGCGTAAGAACCGCCAAGAGTAGTCGAAAGAACAGAAACCCCGGGTGCTGAAATGTCCACCTTTCCATTGTGCTACGAAAACCATGCGCGCGAACCATCATCTTCCACGGCCGCGACACCGAGAACTCTATTAAAGCCAGCTGGATATTGAAGCGCACTCGAACCCATGTTGCCTGCTGAGGCGACCACGAGAGCACCATTGCCGTAGGCTCTATCAAAGCTGACTTGGCCAGTTCGTGACTTTAGTGGTCCACCCGAGGAAATATTAATGACGTTGGCGCCTTGCGAAATGGCCCAGTCGACTCCTTCATAGAGAATTGACGCATACTGTCCATTATTATCATCGTCAAAGACTCGCACAATGAGATAGCAGATTCCACTGCTGTCGGGCAACATGCTGGAAACGCCTCGACCGTTACCTCCGACGGCGCCGATGGTACCGAAAACGTGAGTCCCGTGCCAAGCGCGCTCCTCTTCTACCGATATCATTCTTGAAGCCGACCATGACGCGGACAAAGTCGTCCGATGCGTTATCGTTCGATGCGACCGACCCTTTGTGAGAGTGTCGGAGCCCGCGACTGTGGCTGTCCCTGACGTCGCGGTCCGAAGGCTCTGAGTCTGTGATTCGGTCGGAATCTTCTTCTTCGCCCAACCGGGCGTCGACAAGCTTCACATTGAGAGCAAGAGCAATGATCATGACGCCTATCAAGAATGCACATCTTGTTACTCTCATCTTGAATTTCGTTTCTTGGACTACGATCAAAGATGCCCCCAGGTGGAAAAGCTGTGAGTACACGGGTTCACGTAACACTGTTCAAGTCTCACTGGGTAGTTCAGGACTACCGGTACAGTACAACAGCGATAGTACTTAAGAGTTAGCTACTACGACGAGTAGACGACTAGGACGTACACCAGCAGAGAAAGACCGGAGGGTCATCCTGATTTAAGCCGAGTCACAAGATGAGAGAATGTCAAATAATGTCAACGCTACGTCGTATCTAAAATACTGTACTATAGTCTACTGTACGAGTAATAATGTAAATATCGAAGACATCCTATCATTTATCAATTCGATGCAAATAATGACCTTCAAACTAACTACAGTAACCAGCTAGCGGCAGCAGTGATATTGAGATGATGATGATGATTGATGATGATGATGCGTAATCTTGGCTATCTCGGTAATGTACGTCGTACCAAGCCAGTCTACGACGGTACTCTTAGGTTATGATGATTGTATAAACTGAGTATTAAAAAGGCAAAATTGGTTGAGCTGTTCGGTCTGGGGGTTGTTAGCTATCGGAATCAGCGCTGCTACCAAACGGGGCGGAGCTCGGGGCGCTACTAACACTCGGGGCGGCACTCGGAGCAGAGCTGGGGGAGATACCAGCACTCGGGGTGGCAATTGGAGCGACGCTTGGTACGTCACTTGAGCTTGGGCTGGTACTAGGATCGACACTTGGTGTGCTACTCAAGCTGGGCACGATACTGGGGACAGAACTTGGAGATTCACTGACACTCGGTGTGGTTCTTCGGGCGTTAGAAGGAGCGCTGCTCAGGCTCGGATCCGTACTTGGCAAATTGCTTGGCGATTTACTGATACTGGGGGCGCCACTAGGAGAAGAACTAGGAGCGGTGCTCAGGCTAGGAACTGCACTCGGGACGGTAGAAGGTTCAGCACTCGCACTAGGTTCAGTACTCGGCAAAGAGCTTGGCGATCGACTGACACTCGGGGTGGCACTTGGCGACGAACTAGGGGCGGAGCTCGAACTGGGTGCTTCGCTCGGGACAGAGCTTGGAGATTCACTGGTACTCGGAACGATACTGGGGACGGAGCTTGGAGATTCACTGACACTCGGTGTGGCACTTGGGGTGTTAGAAGGGGCGCTACTGAGGCTCGGAGCCGTACTTGGCAAAGAGCTTGGCGATCGACTGACACTCGGGGTGGCACTTGGCGAAGAACTAGGGGTGGTGCTCGAGCTGGGTGCTGCACTCGGGACAGAGCTTGGAGATGCACTGGTACTCGGGACGGTACTTGGGAAAGCAGAGGGAGCGCTACTCAAGCTGGGACCTGCACTAGGGACAGAGCTTGGAGATTCACTGCCGCTTGGCGCGATACTGGGCGAAGAACTTGGGGCGTGGCTCAAACTGGGTGATGCACTCGGGGCTGAGGACGATACAGCGGCTGCGCTCGGTCCGGTACTGGGCGTAGAGCTTGGCGATCGACTAACACTCGGTGCCCCACTTGGTGCATTGGTAGGTTCTACGCTGACGCTAGGAGCGGCACTTGGCGAAGAACTAGGGGCGGTGCTCGAGCTCGGTGCTGCACTCGGGACAGAGCTTGGAGATTCACTGGTACTCGGGACGGTACTTGGTGAAGCGGAAGAAGCGCTACTCAAGCTGGGGCCTGCCCTAGGGAGAGAGCTTGGGGCGGCACTGACACTGGGGATAGCGCTTGGAGCACTGCTCAAGCTGGGTGGTGCACTCGGGGCTGAGGACGATTCAGCGGTTGGCCTTGGCCCTGTATTAGGTGTAGAGGTTGGCGATCCACTAACACTCGGTGCGGTACTTGGCGCTGTGATAGTTTCCACGCTGACACTAGGAGCGGCACTTGGCGAAGAACTAGGGGCAGCGCTCGAGCTGAGTGCTGCTCTCGGGACTGAACTTGGAGATTCACTGGTACTCGGAACGGTACTTGGGACAGTGGAAGGAGCGCTACTCAAGCTGGGGCCTGCACTAGGGAGAGAGCTTGGGGTGGCACTGACACTGGGGTTAGCGCTTGGCACAGCGCTTGGTGCATTGCTCAAGCTGGGAGCCGCACTGGGACTCACGCTAGGAACGGTACTAACAGTCGGGTAGGCACTTGGTGCGCTACTTGGAGCGCTGCTGACACTTGGAGCAGCGCTCGGTGTGCTGCTTGGGATGTTGGACCTTGCGACAAAACCGTCAGGCCCAGCTGGGCTATTATCACTTGGTGCAGAGCTTGGCAATGTACTGAGAAACGGGCTCGGACTTGGTGCTGCACTTGACTCTCCAAGGAATGATTCGAGGCAGATGCCGAATCCGAATCGGGAAGCCCCAGGGGCGCAGTTGGACGAAAAGCATTGCTGGTCGCGAAAGCATGGACGTCCATTGTCTCGCTTGAGGCGTAGTTGACTGGGACGTTCTGCCAGTGATATGGCCGTCGACTGAGGTGTGGTTACAGCAGCCGCGTTAGGATCAATGATATTGTCTTGAGTGATCACTTCGGAGGTCCCTTGAGCGGTCTCTTGAGTCGTCTCTGACATGGCCTCAGCCGCGTCAAGATTAATGATATTGTCTTGAGTGATCACTTCGGGGGTTTCTTGAGCTATCTCTTGAGTCGTCTCTGGTATGGCCTTGCATCGTTTGAAGATGGCAGGTCTTAGTCCGCTCGTCGTAGTTCCCGTCGAGCACTTTCCCGAACAGCAATCGTCATCCGCACGGCATACCTTTCCCGCGGCCCCGCTTCGCAATGAACATTCGGCTGTCTCTGATCGATTCACAATCGATCGACCCCCTCTATTCGTTGTCGTTTGTTGCTGGCGGGTGGGTGTAAAACCGGTGGAATCGGCTGGTCTTAGTCGGAATGATTTTTTTCGTGGGCGAAAATGCAGGTGCTTCAGGTTTCGATCTGGATGAATGTTTGTGGCCTCGTCGTTGACGGGAGACGAGGCGGAGGTGATGGCATCGTTGTGGTTTAAAGAACGGTCGTGGCGAAGACTGGCAGTGACAAGCCCTTGTAGGAGGCTTGCCATGGAGAGAAGGATGGTAAAGGACCTCATCTTGATCTTTTGCAGTGGGTCGTCGGTCTTGAAAAGTGAGGAACAAGACCGAAAGATAGGCACTCAAGTTGGTTTGGCTCTTTGTCCACTCCGTTTCTGTGGGCCTGTCCAAACAAGCGAGATCAGGCCCGGGCGTGGTCTTGCGCAGTCTTGCCAGGAGTAGACGGTCATTCTGATTTACTTATCAAAAAATCTTCTGAAAGCGCAAAAGGTCGTCGCTGTGTACAGTATATATCTTCCTACAGTCCCTACGGCATAATAATTGAAGAGAAATTATTGCCCCAGGGCACAATTAGATAGATTACCTGTAAGTAAGTACCGGTACGGTAGTGGTATTCTCGACAAAACGAAAACGGAAAACGAGATGAAACAACATCTTGTACTGTCGCAAGACTATCCGGGTGCCCAAATGGAGGACGACTTGAGCAAGACGATCGACCGAACTCGCGTCTGGCTTGGCACGCACTGGACGGTTGCATTGCTCTAAGTAAACGGGTTTACTGTACCGGTAAACGATTGTGCGCCTGTCAAGTGGCTGCTTCCGAGCTTGGCATGGCAAGACTGATGACTCGCATTTGAGATTTCTGCCCGTCGTGGGGGCGAATCGTGCGCTCGTTGAACAGCCCTTTTATTGACAGGATGGCCTTGAGAAGCAACTTGAGAAGCAACTTGAGAAGCAAGTCAAGGCTTAGGACAATGCAGCAATCAGTCTTGAACAATTATGGGTGCGTCGCCCGTGTTTTTTGTGTGTGTGTACCTTGTCTTGACGGTGATCTACAACATTTTAGTTGTCTCGATTGGTGTCCTCAACCTCCCCGCCCAGCAGAGGCAGTGGTTGCAGCTCTTTGCTTGGAATGTAATTCAGAGACCAGAGCTTTCCTCGCCAGACTGTCGGATATGACTCTCTGAAGTAAGAGACCAAGTTATCCTGTAATGTGAATGCTTCACAATGGCGTCCTCGCTTGTCTTGACATAAAAGTACATCACCTTTCTCGTCGCTTCATTCTGAGAAATAGATTTCTATTCTGAATCGAAATTGTATTTCGGCGGCTGCGCTAGCTTGAGGTACATTATTGGCTTCGACCAGCGACGAACCCACAATACACAATCACTTCACTATCGCTTTGATTGACTATGGATACGAACAAATCAGTTGAAACAATGGCAAGTACAGGTAGATGCGTTTAGAGTTTGGTTGTTCTCGTTCCACTATAATGAGCCATAGATACTCGGTCTGGCAATTAGGCACTGCATTTGGTGTCGCAATTGACTCAGCGATCAGAGCCGCACTTGGGGCAGAGAATGCATCGATGCTTATGGTGCAGCGCTCGCACTTGGTCCGGCACTGGGTGATTCACTTGGCGACCGACTGACACTCGGAGCGGCACTCGGGGCAGCAGACGTGGACGGAGTAATGCTCAAGCTGGGAGCCGCACTAGGGAAGGAGCTTGGGGCGACACTGGCATTGGGTGAGGAGCTCGGAGCAGTGGAAGGAGCGGCGCTTTCACTGGGAGCTACGCTCGGGGCAGTGAAAGGTTCAGCGCTCTGGCTCGGTCCGCTACTGGGCAACGAGCTTGGTGAGACGCTGACGCTGGATGTACTGCTCGGCAAGGCACTAGGAGCGGTGCTCAAGCTGGGAGCTACGCTCGGGACGGCGGAAGGTTTAGCGCTCTGGCTCGGTCCGCTACTGGGCAACGAGCTTGGAGAGCTACTGACGCTGGGTGCACTGCTGGGCAAGGCACTAGGAGCGGTGCTTAAGCTGGGAGCCGCACTCGGGGTGTCGAAAGGTGCAGCGCTCGCACTTGGTCCGGCACTGGGTGATTCGCTTGGCGACCGACTGACACTAGGGGCCGAACTCGGGGTAGTGGAAGGTTCAATACTGATGCTGGGTCGACTACTAGGCGCAGAACT